>Ga0255772_10000010_pt1 | contig 185898 bp, 175 predicted proteins | sample 071ome_34_FD_179970 | JGI IMG/M metagenome (GOLD analysis project Ga0255772, IMG submission 179970) | Coastal salt marsh microbial communities from the Groves Creek Marsh, Skidaway Island, Georgia - 071411BT metaG (version 2) | ecosystem: Environmental > Aquatic > Marine > Intertidal zone >...
AGTTTTACCTGCACCGGTTGCAATCTCTTGCAAGCTCTGTGGGTTTTGTAAAAAGTTATTGATTGCTGTAACTTGATAGTCACGCAGAATAATTTCTTCGCCTTCTGCTGGATGTCCTTTAGGCCATACAACACCTTGGTCAGCCCAATAGCGTTCGTTAATAGTAGGAAAGTTAAATGTTACAGGATGTCTGTTATCTTCAATGTCTACTATTTGGATATTATTTTTTTGTAAAATATCAACAATGACATCAAGATGATTAACGTAGCCTGTGCCGCCAATACCAAAAAAAGCAACCTTACCGTCCCATCGTCCAAGTTTATACTGGGGCATGTATCGAGCATAAGGCACTTCAAACTTAAGAGCATTGGCGAGTTTTCTTCTGACATCTACTTCTAATCCTTCTAGTTTGATGTTTACTTCATCTTCAATTATTAATCTACATGAACTCATTCTAAAGTTTCACACTCCGATTTTATTAACGGACTATGTCCATAATCAATTCTTAAATCCGATGCACTTGCTAACCACGAAAACGCACTTCCGTATGCTCTTAAATTTTTTGAAAGATTTAAAACACACTGTGGTTTAAAATTCATTAGCACCGGCTTTGGAATTTTAATACTGCTAATATACACTATTTTTGTTCTGTTGTCAACCCAATTATTCAATTTATTATCACGCACCCATTGATTAAATTTTGATGTTTCAATTGAATCGTTAGGTATTCTAAACATTACAGAACGTTGAACCTTTACTGAATGTTTGTCAAACAACTTATCAATGTCATAGATTGTATCAAATCTTTCTTCGTCTACTACAACAAGAATAGGATAACGACTTAGTTGATCTAATGATTCAACTAGTTCTTCTAGTGTTACAGATTCATTTTTAATATAAACTAACGACGATTTACGAAATGCTATTCTATCTGCAAGAGTTTTAATTTCATAATCAACATCAATATGTTCTATACCATACTGCATACGTCTGTCAATGTATTTGATTACATTAGTATCAAACTCGCCGCAAGCAGCTTCAGCATTTGCTTTTGCTTTAGGATGAAGATTCTTTAGTTCTTTTTGATAAATTCCAGGCACCCAATCTTCTAACATATAACTAGAGATAGTATTATACAAAGTTGTAAACTCTTCTGAGAACTCAAACTTTGTTAGTACATCGCCTACAACTTTAATATTTTTTTCAGTTAAATCAAACTGCCATCTGTTTTTACTGTTTGTTACTTGTCCAGTTGCGTATGTTCTTAGATCTTGTATTTGTTGAATAAGTTTTTTATTAAATGGAAACTGTGCAATTATCTGCTTGCCTTCAATAAAAACTTTCTGTGTTCTATCAACTTCTCTAAAAGGTGTGCGTAAGACTTTGTTAGATATGATATTATCAATGTCAATATTATTAGTAGCAAATTGCTCTTTATAATTTTCAAACTTGCGAACAAGCATGTCAAACTGTCTATCAGTTAGTGCAATACCTTTAAACACCTGACGTGCTACACTAGTTAAGATATTGTAGTCTTCTTTTTGAATTTCAAATTTGTAGCCGTTTAATTTATTAAGACCTGTTAATAACTCTAAACAATCTTCAATTGTAAAATTAGGCACGTATGCTTTCTCCATTTATTATAAGTTAGTATACACTAAATTAACTTAGAAGTCAAGCGTTTAAGTGGAATTCCTTGAGAAATTTCTTCAATTGTAAACTCTGTCCAAGCGTAGTCGTTTAGCCATTGTATGCGATCAGGTCGTTGTGGGTATTCTATAAGTTCTAAGTTATGTCCTGCAACATCATATGCTAGGCTACTAGGACCAACAAAGGCAGGAACACCATTTAAAATTGAATGTATGCCAGGGTTACTACTCCAACTTACAGTAGCCCATATGTTAGAATAATCTATGTCAAAGTCGTCATAACTGCCCGGTGTTTGTATAGGATTGTCTCTTTTGACGTTACGAAATTCTTTTTCTATATGCTCTAGTGGACATCTAGGGTGTGGACGAAATATTATAGTACGTTTGCTGTGTTTTTGTATAGTCTCAATAGTTGACATAACCCAGTTACTCATACTAGGCATATTTCGCCATTGCCAACTTTTATCGTGTTGTCCGCAAATTAAAATATCTTTACCTTTGTTATTCCAAGCCTTTAATCCCAATCCGAGAAGAGCAGCACGACTACTATCATTCCCCATAGGGCCAAAATAAGCGTCTCTATTAATACCATTAAGTCCTACCTTCCACGTTGTTCCTCGTTTGATTCCACCCACTTCGAGAACGATTGTTGGCTTTCCAGACTGCCTGTTCTTCTCCCATATAGCTTTGTTAGGAGCCATTCTTCCATTGAACAATACACTCCAAATAACATCAACATCGGAGTCATCACTATTATCAACAGTGGCATAGCCAAGGGTATCACAACCCGTTCTAAAAGCATCAAAAACAGGTTTGCTATTGAGGGCACCATATTTGTTCCATATACTAAACTTCATCGCTTAAATACCATATAGTTTATTTACAAAGGAATACAAATGCCAGCAATAACTGTGGTTACTACTTTTCATAATGTTGGTTATGCAAAGTATGGAAAAAGACTTATTGAAAGTTTTTCCAAACATGTAGACCCAAGAATATGCCTTGTTGTTTATGCAGAAAACGTTAAGGTAGATAATCCAGACCCTAGTAGAATTACAATATTAGATCAAGAACAAGCACTACCAAAACTTGTAGCATTTAAAAACAAGTGGAAAAATGATCCTAAAGCAAATGGCATTCCACCAGACGATATTAAAGCAAGACGTCCGCGAGATCATCACAAAGCATTCAAGTGGGACGCAATACGTTTTGCTAACAAAACTTATGCAGTGTTTGATGCATTTGAAAAAGGCAAAGATTGGATTGTATGGATGGACGCAGACAGTTACATTCACAGTGATTGGAGCTACAACGATTTTATTTCTTTATTGCCTAACAACTCGTACATTACATACGTAGGTAGAGGTAAAGGTTCACAGACTTGGCCAGAGTGTGGATTTTATGGCATGAATAAAAATCATCCCGTATGTCATTCATTTATGCAAGACTTTGAAGCAATGTATGAAGATGCTGACAATGGTATTTTTAAATTAGAAGAATGGCATGACAGTTATGTGTTTGGTGAGATACTAAACAAGTACAAAGAGTTTCCATCGCATGATTACAGTGCAGATATGTATATGCGTGAAGCAAGTACAGGCGGAGGAGGTCATCCTCTTATTAATGGTCCACTTGGAAAATGGATGGATCATATGAAGGGCGGACGCAAAGACACAGGCAAAAGTTTAGCAAAAGATCTTATTGTAAAACGAACAGAGGATTATTGGAATGATTGAACATTTAGGAATATTCTTACCTGATGTAGAAACACATTTCCAACGCATGTTAGACAAAAGTCTTAAAAAAGACAACTGTGTACGCTATCAATATCGTGTAAGAGATCATGCAATAAGTCTATTAGAAAACAAACGTATTGCACTAGACATTGGTGCAAATGTAGGTTTATGGACTATGGATCTTGTAAAAGACTTTAATCATGTACATTCGTTTGAACCTGTAAATGAATTTCAAGACTGTCTATTTCAAAATACCAAACACGACAATTATACTCTACATCCTATTGCACTAGGAGAAATAGAAAGCGAAATTGATATGATTATTACACCTGATAATACAGGACACAGTCATGTTAATCCTAATAGTTTTGGTAGAGGTAAAACTCCAATGCGTACACTAGACAGTTTTAATTTTACTGAAGTTGATTTGATTAAAATTGATTGTGAAGGTTACGAAGTTCCTATACTTAATGGTGCAAAAGAAACTGTATTACGCAATCGTCCTATGATGATAGTTGAACAACAAGATCACGAATATCAACAAGATAGAGAAACTCTTCCTGCTATACAACTGTTAGAAAGTTGGGGTATGAAGCGTGTTACTAATTTTAATAAAGACTGGATTCTTACTTGGTAGCCCACTGACGCATCCAAGCCCAGCACTCACCACTTTTTAAATCTTCTTGATTCCAATGACACATTGCTAGTTTCTTAATCCAATCTTCTCTATTAAACTCTTGTGGATTTTCTAACCTAGCCAAACTGTGATGTGAAACTTCAAATGCTTGACTGTTTTCAGGTTTAGGATCTGTAACAAAAACAGGAACACCTTCGATTGCTGCTGCTACACCAGGACTACTATTATATGTAATAACTGCTGCTGCTTGTCCTAAATCTTCTACTAGTGTTTTTGTTCTACTGAGAATAACTCCTGATTTAAGTAATTTTTTATAGTGCTGTCTCCAGTTACCGTCACCTGGATGGAAACGTAGCATTACTGGTTTGTCTGAATATTTTTTAACTTCTGTAAGTGTTTCTAATACCCAATCAACAACACGTTTGCCGCCCATACTCCAGCCACCGTCTCGCTGGGCACATAGTACAATAAATTTTCCGCCATTGCCTCTGTGCGGTTTTAAATCAAATCCAATATCCTTTTTTATTTTTTCCCAACGATGATTTTCGTATCTGCTGTTACAATATTCTCCTGTAGTAGGAAACACACCATCGTAACTATAACGCAAGTAACGTTTAGTATTGCCATGATCGCGATATAAAAACAAATTACTATCTACTATTATTGTTCTTTTATTTTGTCTTGCCTGATGATCTAATACTGCTCTGCGTAATCTTAAATGCGGACTTCCTTCAGAATATTCATGAACATAACCTTGTATAACTGCTACATCACAGTCTATGGGTTTAGTATCGTAACAAACAATACCTCTATCTATTCCTGTTTTATTAACACCTATTGCATAGTTATTGATAATCTCTGGCTTTTCAGGATTTCTATTATTAGCAGGTATTCCTCGCATGTAACTTGCTACTAACATAAGTTATATTCCTCTTGTATCTTGTAGGCTGTGCCGTCTTGTAATTCTCTTGTATCGTATTGACAATATGCTAACCAATGCAACCATTTAAGCACTTGTTCTCTACTAGGATAATATGGATTTTCTATTTGTGTAAAGTCTTGTGAACAAACAGAATGTGCAGCATTTGGTGCATTAGCAAAAGCAGGAACACCAAACGATACTGCTTCTGTTGCTGCTATACTGTTATAAGTTACTAGTGCAAAAACTTTTTCATCAATCATTTGTCTGTATATACTACTGTCGCCTACACGTTCTCTTCTAGGTGGTTTGTCTCTAATTATAATTTTTCTATCTGTATGTTGTTTTAATTTTGTTAGTGTTTCATCTAACCATTCGTCTCTAGTAATTCCATAATATTTACAGGGTTTTTCGCTAGGAGTAACAACTAAAATACTGCTTCCTCCTTTACGCCAGCCTTTAAAAAATAACGGCGTACTAGAAGGCATATGTTTTTCTAATCTTACAAATCTATCATCAGGCACTTCAATAGGATTTAAATGTTGTACATTGTTTTTTACAACTCTGTGATAATCTTTACGCTTACCTAAATTGCCTAAGTATCCAGTATCTATATAATAATAGTCGCGGCCTTCTGCTTGACAACTTGCCATAATTTTACGTTTGGTCATGCCTCTAATAGCAACAGGAACATTTTTAGGATACAATGGTATTTGTTCTAAATATCCTGATGTGCCGTTAGTTCCTTGTCGCCAAAGTTCTAATATAGAATCTGTATGATCAAAAATTATCATAGTTTAAACATATCTCTTAGTTCTTGTTTCCAAAGATCACCGTATTCACAATCTCTATAATTTTCGAACCAAGGACCACCTTCTGTATAGTGTATTAGCTTTGGTGTTTCAATGTCATCGTATACACCAACAAGATAGTTCCACGTATGATCTAGTTCACCAATTTCTTCATCTTTAAGCCAACTAAAGCGATGCATGTAAGCACCGTTAAGTTCAATGTCATTAACAAAGTCTTGTGTTACTACTTTATTACTAGGGTGTCCGCAGTTCCATAGCACAACACTTGACCAATTCTTGCGTGGATAGATAGTTTGTTTCTGTCCGTCCATCTTTGTTGTCTCTGTGACTTTGTAATCATGATGAACACACATAACAGCATAACGATCATCTGCTTGATCAAACAGTTCTTTGATATCTGTTGTAAGGATCATATCACAATCCATAAACACAGCCCAGCCTTCAAAGTTAGTAAGTTCTGGAATAAGGAATCGTGTAAAAGTAAATTCTGTACTTGCAAGTTTATCAATAGGTCTAGTGTACCAACCTGCATCTCGTAATTCTTGTTGTTTAAGTGGACGCACATCGGCATTTGGCTGTTTACTTATAATACTATGTTTGCAAACTTGATATGCAATATCTTCTCTAGTATCGTATCCTACAAATACTTTCATTTTTTCCTTCCTTGATCGCAAACTTTTATAGTAATAACTTTGCCATCACCATCTGTAAATTCTTTATAAAGTGCTCCTTCGTGATACTCATGACCACAATTTTCACAATGTTCTTTCATTAATCCCTTCTTTCTATGTCTTCTTCTACACACGCCTCTCCACGCTGTATTTCAAGTATGTGTGCATTTTCGCCATTTGGATTAGATGCTTTATGCCAAACACCAACATCAATTTCGTATCCTCTAGGTGCTCCTGGGATTAAATGAACAGTATCTTTTCTGCCTTCCCATTCAGTTTCCATTTTAACAACACCATCTAAAACATACCATTGTTCGCTACGCTTAGAATGTCGTTGATCGCTTAGACTTTTACCTGGATATATTACAAGCTCTTTTACTTTGTAACCTTTTTCAGGTTTGTTGTCTAACACACGCCAGTATCCCCAATCACGTTCTGTTTTTTGTGTTTTCCAATCATCAAGTATCCAACTACTCGAATTCTTTTTGTTTTCACCGCCCACACCAAACACAAACTCTACATCGTCAAATACCATTTCAGGAATGTTGTCTGCTGTCCTATCCCCTCCGTTAGCAAAGATAATATGGTCATTAGGATACATCATCTTAACGTTTTTAATTGCTTCAATTGAGGTGTTGTCATCATCGTCAAATAGCACACAATGATCAACCATTGATAGATTTTGTAAAATAGTAGTGCGTTCGCTGATAGGCATAAACGCACGACCTTTTTTACGTTCAAGCCAACTGTCTGTGTTGACTCCTACAACTAGTTTATCACCTAGTTGTCGTGCTGCTTTGAAATATTCAATATGGCCGGAGTGTAGTGGATCAAAGCCACCTGTAACTAATACTACTTTGCTCATGATAATATTTATATGAGCATATAACTAGTAAAAGTTAAACTGAAGCGTCTTCCATTCCTGCTACACGTAACTTAACAATGTTTGTAAGTTGCCATTGCTTTTGATCGAGCCCTTTACAAATACCTAACCATTTGTTACGTATAAGTGCAAATTCGTTGATAATTTTTTCGTAGTCAACAACGTCTGCCTCACCGTCAACGTATTTTTCAACGTCACGGCTTGACAGAGCTCGTTGATAATTTTCAAGATACTTTTTAAAATATGAGCTACGCAATCTACGCAACTCAATATTTAAATAGTTTAAGATTGCTTCGATTTCTTGAAGTTGATTAAACCGATGTTCAACAATACCAGGTAGGTCGGCTGAAGCACGTTCGACGTTACCATATATCTTAACTTCTTTACGTGCTTCTTGCATTTCAGATTCAAAGTATGCTACTGCATCTGGAATCTTTGAAACGTCGCGAGATATTTCGCTATACCAACCCATTCTTAATCCTCGTATTCATCAAAGTCGTCTTCGTCTCTTACATCTTCTTCCATGTCTAGATAATAGTGTATTGCATTATCTAAACTATGACTGTGACCTAAGCAGGACATCAACGTCTCGTCGGATACACCGTGATCAACAAGAAAATCAATATAACGTTCGGCTACTAAACTTACTTGTTTCTTATCAATGTACCCTTTGAATAAAGACCAAATTTCTATAATTTGTTCTTCATTATCCATTTACTACCTCCTCGTTTTCAGTAACTTCATCAGGTGTATTTACCTGTGCCGCTTCTTTTACGAGGTAATCTGACATTACTTTATCAAGTAATTCACCGTTCCAATTTTTACGGTATTCAAGTAGCTCTTCGCCTTCGTTAGTAACATACTTCAAACGGTTACCACTTTTTTCAATAACGCCTTTTGCTTCAAACAATTCAAGCAAGCCGCTATATGGATTCATACCTGTTTCGTATGGAATCTTAACTTGTACACCTTCAAACGGTTTAGCATAACGTGTTTTCATAACCTTACAGGCTGCACGAATACCACGCACTTCACTGATCTTGTTACCATCTTCATCTTCTTTTAGTTTTAGTTTTTTCATTGCTACAACAATTGAAGATGCATAGATAAAGCCTTGACCTCCTGAAATTTTATCATCTGGGTCAAACATATCTTGCGATGCGTAAGTGTGGTTAGTTGCTACAAGTCCTACATTGTGTGAACCAAACATATTAACTGTGTTACGAACAAGTGCTGTTAGTGCTTTAGGCTTACGACCCATATCACCTTTCATATCACCCTTGTTAAACTGGTCTACGTCTGTAGGTGTTAACAACATACCTAGTGAGTCAACTACAAACAATACCTTAGGACGATCTTCTTCCGGCATTGCTTTGTAGTCTGCCATAAACGTACTAATAGTCTTTGCTACGTCATCAATCATTGACATATTAAGTTTTAGTAGTTTATCTTCTGAAGTATCTACATCAAGTGCTTGTAGCCACGCTTCGTCAAGTGCGTTCTCTGAGTCAATAAGAACTACAAAGATGCCTTGGTCTTGTGCTGACTTTACAATGTTACCGGAACAAATATAAGATTTACCTGCACCCGATTCGCCTGCAAATACACTTACTTTGCCTAGCGGAATGCCTTTGTTCCAATCACCTGAAATAAGATAGTTGAGTGCATAGTTACCTGTGCTAATCCAATCAGTAGGATCGTTAAATCCTGCACTCATGCCTGTAATGGATTTTGTCAAAGTGTTTCTAAACTTTGATGGGTCAAATGCCTTAGTTGCCATAATGTCTCCTATCTAAAAAGCCTTTGTAAAGTCTGTAGACTTGTTTATTAAAAAACAAGCCTACAAACTTAATTTTATTACTGTCCTTGACGTGCTCTAATCATTGCTAGAATGTCTTGGGCATTACCTGATGTTTCTGCAGGTGCCGCTGCCGCTGGTGCTTCAGCTGGTGCTGCTTCTGCTACTGGAGCAGGTGCTACTTCAGGTGTTGGTGCTGGTGCAGGTGTTGCTACTGGAGCAGTTCCTGATGTTGCAGTACCATTTGATGATGCTGTATTAGGATCACCTGTACGTGCAGCCATACCAGCTGGACGGAAGTATTGACCCCAACGATCAGGATCATATGCTTCGCCATCTACTGATGCTTCAAACATTTCTTGCATGACTTTAAGCTCAACTTCAGTTGGCTTTTTAGGAAGAAACTCTGACAAGTTAAACAATCCGTGTGTGTTAACTGCTGCCATCTCTGCATCGCCTAGTGGACGCTCTCTACGTGCCCAATTACTTGTGCCGTAATCTGCATAGCCACCTTTTGATGTTTTGTTAAGACGGAAATCAACACCACCAGTAAAGTCTGTTGGCAATTCTTCCATATCAGGATCAAGCAATGATTGCTTAATGATTTGGAAAATTTGTGGTCCAATAATGAACCTACGGATTGGGTTTTCCGGAGTAGAATCATCCGCAAGTGGATTGTCTACAACAAAGCCTTGGAAAATATAAGAACGTTTCTTCCAGTACTTACGACCCATATCTTCTAGAGTTGGATCTTTAAACCAACCACGTACTTCGTTCAAAATTGAACACTGTTCGCCATACATTTCCATACATGGAATTTGTACTTGTACAGGACGTGAATCAGTTTCACCTTTTACACCTGCAAAAGGTAACTTAATCATTAGGCGTTCTGCCCAGAAAAAGTCATTGTTTGCATTGCCGTCAGGAAGGAAACGGAGTACTGCACTCTCGCCTTCTTTGATATTCCAAAACGGGTAAATGGCGTTATCGCCTGGTGTGTTAGAAGAACCACTTGTGCGGTTTTCTTGTTCTTTGAGCTTTGCTCGGATTTCTGCTAATGATGCCATAGTTTTTGCCTCCTATAATGTTGCCTATGTGCTGTGCCTTTTTGTGTAGCACAGTGTATATAATACACAATCCTACACCGCTTGTCAAGTCTTTTCTTTAAAAAACTTGAAAAAAATCATGGACTTTGTCCAAAAGTATTTAGCGTCTTATGCCTGCTAAACCTTTAATTCTGTCTAATTCTGCCTTTTCTGATGTTTGCTTCTCTGCAATTGACAGTTGTGCATTTGTAAATTGCTCGTATTTTGCATGTACTGCTTCAATAAACTTTTGGGCCATAGGAACACATTTGTTACCATAGTCTTTTTCTACTGCTGTTAGTACTGCTGTTTCGCCTTTTGGAAACTGTCCTGTTTGTCTGTCGTAGTATGATAGAATAAACTCGCCTAATGGTGTCTTTTGTTCTTCGTCGCCGTCTAACGACAATGCACCATCTTTACCTACAGTAACGTCAGTTTCAGATGCTTCCATATCACCAAAATCTAGTTTGGCTAAAAGTTGTGGATCTTTTGCTTTTATATATTTGTTTACTAATGGACGCACACACATGTCTGAATCTTTTTGTCCAATTTGTTTTAGCATGTCGTGTAGTCTAGGATCATCAATTAGACCGTGTAAACTTTCAATTGCATTAGTACCGTCTACGCCTGCTGGGAAATGATCGCCAACTAGTGCTTGTAACTTTTTAATTGCCATTGCTTGCTCTTCTTCGTCTTGACTAAAGACAGCATCGCCTTCTGCAATTTCGTATTTTTTAGTTACACCATTTAGTGCAGATTCAATTTCTTCACCATACTTTTGGAAGCCACCCGGTGGCAAACCTCTAGTTGCACCGTCTGGTCCTGAACCCATAAAGTAAGGCATTTTAATTTCCATGCCTGGGCGTATTTGTGATGGATCTTTAATTTCTGGATTTTCGTCCATAATTGCTTGTAACGCTTCGTCTCTACCGTGACCTTGGAAGTTAGCATCTTTAAACTTCATATAGATACTGTAAAGAGTATCACCTTGTTGTACTGTATATGTTTCTGCTGGTAGACCAACTTCTACATCGTCAACAGGACTACCTTCGCTAAAGTCTTCTGGATTTAATTCTTGTGTTTCTAATACATTGTACAAGTATGGGAAAACATCTTGTAATTCTTCTTTAAAACTTTTTACTGTAAGTGCTTCAACCCATTCTGATCTAACGTCTTCTGGAACTTCAGAAATTTCACGTGTCTTAAATGATTCAAATGCTTCGTTATAGTAAGATTGTTTTTGTAGTTGATCTACAGATTTTTTAATTTGCTCAATACGCTCAACAACACGATCTGTTATGTTGCCCATTGCTTCTGACATTGTTTCAGAACGAGAAACATAATTTTTAAACTTTCTTAAATGACCTAGTTCCTTGCTCATTTCAACAATATGATTACCAAATGCATCGTATGGTGTACCACCGTTAGCGATATGACGACCTAAAGCTCTTGCTCCGTTCAAGTGCTTAACAGGATATTTAAATCTTTCGCCTTGTGGACTTTCAATGAATATACTTTCAATATGCATTGATCTACCGCCAGGTAGTTCTGAGTTAACTGGCTTAGAATGCTTTACTAATAGTTTAGCACCATCTAAGTCTTGGTAGCTCGTACGAGGCGTACCATAAAGTTTTGATTCGGTCATGTTGTTATCTCCGGAGTTTTTCGCAAGGAATTGATAATCTCTTTTATCTAAGTTTGACTTTGTAATATCTCTAGTATCAAAGTTTAGCATACGTTTTTTACTAAACATTCTAAGTTCTCTAAGAAAATTGTACCAATCTTTTTGTACTTCGTCATTTTCTTCACTTACAAATTCTGTGCTATAATAAACTACAAGTCCGTCGTCTTCGCTTAGACTAACATTAACATGTCCAAGTGTTTCTGATCCTGACTTGTATTCAAAGTCAATAAAACGTGCTAACGCTGGATCGTTAGTCACTTTACCTGCATCGTCGCCCATAGTTACACTTGAGTAACGGCTACGTATTTTATTAAAAAGGTCTTCTGCTATATCGTTTAAGTTTATCATAGTATAGTATTTATCAATAGTTGCTTATAAAGATAGGCATTGGTGCTTCGAAGTCATCATCAACTTCAATACCAACTGCTCCACCCCATTGTGCGTATACACGCTGATCCCATTCTGCTAACACTTGCATCATTCTAATTGCAAGTAATGTTGCACTAACTAAGTCGTCATGCATTCCTGATTTTGCTTTAAAACTTGTTGCTTGTGCAATATATCCTTTAAGTTCTGATATTAAAGGTTTAGAATTTATATGAAGTTTGTTTTGTTCTATTAGAACTTTTAATCTACTACATGCACTAATTTTTGTTTTGTATGTAGTATTAAATCCTTTGCGGAACTTGCGTACATGTCCTTTGCGGATAGGTTCACTTAATAACAATCCTGGAATATTCTCTTCACCTAAATCTTTAATTACTAATAGTGCTGCTTCACCAATTGAATTATTTTCAACACTCCAATATACATTTTCAGTTCCACAAGTATCTGCAATATATCTGTTGATTTCTCTTACTACTTTTATTTGATCAGGTATAGCTGTTTGATTGTGCTGCCATTCAGCTACTTGTTTAAATGTAGGTAATTCAAACACTTGTATTGCAGCATAGTCGCCGCCTGTACCCATTGCAGGATCTAATGCTACAATGTATATTCCGTCTTTGCGTATTTTTGTGTAAAAACGTGTTTGACCCATTTTCATTATAGGATCTATACCTTCCATATTAGCAAGTGTAATACTGTTAATAAGTGTTTCGTCAAATACTAAGAATTCACAACCGTATTCACGGCGGAACTTTTCTTCACCAATACGTCCAATTTCTGCCTCCATCCATTCATCGTCTCGATCTGGATGTTCTTGCCATTCAGCTCTAAACGCATGAAACCCATTAACGCCTATGTCTGTTTCATTGCCGTGACTATCAAATTTTTGTTCTGCTTGTTTCCAAATAGTAGCAAATGTATCTTCGTCTGAGTTTGGTGTACTTGTAATAATAGCACGACCACCTGTTGCTAGTGTAGGTGATATTGAAGTCCAAAACTCTTCTGCAATATTAGGTTGCACAAACGCAAACTCGTCACAGTATAGTAATGATATGGACATACCACGTCCTGTGTTGCCTGTTGTTGTTTGACTTACAATACGGCTTCCGTTATCAAATTCTATGCTACCTTTGTTGTATGAAATAACACCTGCACGTATATGATCAGGACAAGTTTCGTACACATAACGTATACGTTGCATAATTTCTTGAGCACCTGTGTATTTGTGTGCAGCAATAAGAATTGTTTGATCTGGATGAAACATTGCATACCAAGTAAGATATATAGCAGCACAAGTAGTTTTGCCTGTTTGGCGTGGCATCATGTTAATATTAAAACGATAACTGTGATATGAGTGCAGTAACCTTAATTGATATTCGTAAGGATCAAACAGTAGTTTACCTTTTACAGGATGCTGTATGTATGCAAAGTGTTTTGCAAAATGTAAGTATCCTTCGTTAGGATCCATACATTGAACCATGTCCTGTAATTGATCTTCGGTATATGTTTCTCTTTTATTGGCTTTTTTAGTTAATACGCCGTCTAACGATTTGCTCATACATGTATTTACTCAAAAAAATAGGGCCCGTAGGCCCTATTGAATATTTAGAATTTTTTAGAATTTTTATTTGTCGTCGTCTTCGTCGTCTTCAGCATGATCGTCTTTGCCTGGTTTTTTGTCTGCCCAGTCTGGAACGCCATCGCCGTCAGCATCTGGCTTTTTCTTTTCATTGGTTAGTTTCTTAGCTTCTAGTGCAAGCTCAAGTGCTTGTCTAATGCTTTCAACTGCCATTGGGTTATCGCCATCTTGTGCTTTGGCAAACTGCTGTTTACGCTTGTGAATGTCATCGCCTGAAGCCATTTGATCATTCATGCTGTGATATTCTTCTTCTGGCTCGTTTTCATAATCTTCTTCAACTTCGTCGTCCATGCCGTCCATTGCAAGTAGCTGACGCTTCATCATATCACGATCGCCACCGCATGGTCCTGCTGGTCCATGATCGCCACCGCATGCTTTACATGGCATTGGGCCTACTACTTCACCTTCGTCACCATCTGGTTCCATGTGAGGTAGTTCACTAGTTGAACCGTCGTTATGAACAACGCCGCCTAGTTGCATTACTCTTAATAGTTCACCTACTTCAGATGCTGTTTCTGCATTAGCACTGATATTTAGGCTTGCTTCTGTTATTACTGAAGTGCTTTTTACACTTCCTTCGATTTGATCCATTGCTGCGATCATGTCTTTCATTGTAGTCATTATTTTGCCTCCGGTGCTTTTTGAACACTGTCAATTGGATCATGATCACGCTCTTTACGAGCAACTTCTAGTTCTTTCAATAGATCCATTACTCTGCTAGATCCAACTGAGTCTTGAGCACTTTCTGCTGCCATTTCTTCAGTTCCGAGCATTGCTTCGTATTCGGTCTCTTCTTTAGTAGTTTGATAGTCTTCTTGTGGTTCATTTGGGTTACGAACAATTAAATGTGAAGTTGGAATTTTGCAAGTTTCTCTTAGGTAGTCTTGTAGTTGATGTGATGTAACAGGATATTCTAGTTCAACATCCCATGTGTGTACTTCACAATTTGTTAACTGTGGAAAATCTAATGGACGCTCAACAATTGGTGTTTTAGCAGCATTAGACATATTTACTACACTGTATTTTTTAAGAGCAGACTCTAAACGATCTTCACATGCTTCTGGAAGTTCGCCTGCAACTCTTACCTTAAATGTATAAGTCTTTTTTGACTCTGTAAGAAAATCTGTAAACTTTTTCATTCTATTCGTTCCCAACTATATAATGTTATTTATCAATATTACGTAGTTTCTCCATTAAACTATTACGGTCTGTTACGACTGTTCCTTGCCCAATTATTGAGTCTCCGTCGGAACTTTCGTCTTGATCTAATTTTTGTTTTTTGAGTTGTAATTCGATCATTTTTAATTTTTTATCTAATTTAGCAGTTTTTGCATCTAAACTAGTCTTTAGCATATTACCTGCAACTTCAAAAACTCTACCACTATAACGACTTTCAACGTTCATACCTAGATCCATTAAATCTTCATATGTTTGTAATGCACGTTGAGCAATGTCGTCAAGTTCTGAATCTGCTTTTTCGCCTAATCCTTTTACACTAGGCAATGCTGCTGCAATTTTATCAAACTCAGCAATATCACGAAATGTTTCTTCTATATCCTCTTTTACTGCTGGAGGTGGCACAGAAGCATCTTCTTGATTTTCTGGTAAATTTAATAGTTCTTCTAGTTTTTTAGTCATTGTATTATACCATTATATGCTATTATTATTTATCGTCTTTTGCCGTTGTGGAAAATATCTTGTTCGGTAATAACACGAAAATATATGTTATGTTGTTTACACCAAGCTCTTGCTGCTTCCCACTTGGCTTGGTTTACGACCCAGTGTGCTTGGTTTGCTTTTGATCTTCCAAGTTTTCTTCTGTCTGTGTGATTTTCAGGTTTTACTTCTACAAGTTCAACACGTTGTTTTCCGTTCCTATCACTGTATGCAATAAAAAAATCTGGAACATATATTGTATATTTTCCAGTTAGTGGATGTCTATACGGAATTTTAATCGATTCACTTGCCCATTGTTTTACATTTGGGTTTTCATCGCAAAAACGCATCATTGCCCATTCCCAACTTGATCTATAAGTAGGAGTTCTACCTCCTGCATATTTCTCTGGGTTCTTCAGTGTGTATTTTCCTTGGGCGAACCTAGACATAACATCTCCGTTATAGCAGTATGTTTCTGCTATCTAGACTTTTTATTTCATTAGTAATATTTCTATTACCAATAACGCTAGTTACGGGTCTGTTCAAATTAACAACTTCTGCAACTACTGCACTTATTTGTACATCTTCAAGACCTTTAAGTGTATCTAGCACTTCAAATACGGGAACGTTTTCTAATTTAGCTTGTTGTAATATAACAGTAGCAACACTTACTGCTGGCTTTAAATCAAATCCACGCTTAGTAAAGAAGTTAACTACAGCATCAATTTCAGCTGCTGGATAAGATAATTCAGCAGTATAGTATCTGTTAAAAAATGTTTTTGTTTCTGTGTGTACTGTTGGATTTGTTTCTAGGTTAGTTTTAACTGTCATCTTGATCTCAACTCTTGTTTTATAGTTTGTACAGCAATATCTCTAAATGTTTGTTTAGAGTTTTCACTTAGTGCATCATATGATGCTTTAATAAGATTTATGTCAGCAACACCATATTCATTTATATATTCGGTTTTATAAACTGTTGAGACAGTAAAGTCGTCTAATTTTTTAATGCTTGATGTAATAGCAAGTACTTGTTCCGATACATTATTGCCTACAGTAGAACCGCTGTTTGCTGATAGGTTAGTATTAACAGTCGCTTCAATTGGAGCTTCTATAGATGCTGTAGGGAAGGTTGTATCAGTTAATCCTGATACACTAACATTTGTTTCTAAGCCTCTTGTTAATATTCCTGCTGCTTCTGATCTAACACCCGAACTATTTAACTGTTTAAAGTTTTTTACAGTATTAGCACCTGTAACAACTGCTTCTATAAATCCACCTACAGACGTAAACGCTCTGCCAGTGCCAATTAGATCAAAAATATTTGCAACGCCTTCAACTACGCCTCCAGCACCAAATAATGTAGCACTGCCACCGCCAGCTGGAGTAATTGGACTAAACTGTTTGTCATAGTGTCTTTCGGCAAAACCTGCAGGAGTATCTGGTTTAACTGTACCTGGATTATGATAAAGCACTGCTTCATATGATACTGACATTTGGCTTTCAGCTGTTTCACCACCTGCACTTGAATTAACATCTGAATGACTCCAGCTGTTAATTACAGGATTAATCAAAGTATAGGTAAAGTGTCTATGTCTTGACAGTTGACTTATTTGAATACTTGTAAAGAAACGTTTTTTGCTTCCTGCATTATTATAGTCTAAACCATATGCACCAGTATATTGTTCAAACGGATTTAAACTAAATGCACTGTTAAATCCTTGCGGATTACCTGATGTATCTTCACTAAATCCTACACCTTGATAGTTTCCATCAGCAAACATGTATTTGTAGTATGCTTTCCACATGTCTGTTGTTGTGTTATTGTTATCATCATGAAATGCTATGTTGACAGGATCGTAATTGATTTTAGTAGTTACAATTCTTTTTCTATTGTACTGGTTAACTACACTTGTTTCCATATTAAACTTGGGTAGTTCAGCACTCTTAACAAGCATGTTAAGTTCTACTTTATCGTATCCTGCACCAAGTGTTTTAACAGCCGGATTAATGTTGAATACAACATGATATAGGAATTTAGTTTTTGGAGCCAGACGGAAATAGTCGTCTGTAAAGAGTCTAGCTGCGTGTTGAAAATCCCCAAGATTACCTTTTGGGTTAAGAACACCACCTAAAACATTGTCAAGAAATCCGTTAAGTTTATTTGCCATAATAATATTTATCCTTTATATTATATGGGTATAAAATAGAAAAAAGGGGACCATAAAGATCCCCTTGAATACATCAACTCTTTTCTATTTCTTAGACGCCGCCGCCAGTTACTAGTGTACCTAGTGAACGTCCGACAGTTGAACCAATACCAGTACCTTGTGGTGACTGGATTGCGTTGTCGTAACGTACAGCAAGTGTAACTGTTACTGGTTCGTTAGCTGAGTAACTTAGCTGGTTGTAGTTTGCGTTTTCAACGTAGCAACCATATAGTTCAAATGTTTCTAATACTTGTGGAACATTTGCACCGTTACCACCATCTAGTATTTCAATACGTGTTGTGAACTTGTAATCAATACCTGATGCTGCACTTGACTGCTCGTAGAAGTCAAATTGTTTCTGTAGTTGTTCGCCAACTAGTTTTTGAACGTTGTTGTTTACATCTTCACGCAAGTTAATTGTGATTGGTTCCCAACTATGCTTACCTGCTAGGTAAACACGTGAGTTGTAAACATCAAGTGTCATTTGTTCAAAACCAACAGTTGGACGAGTTACGTCTACAACTTGTTTTGTTAATTCTGTTGTTGGTGTTGACACGCCAAAGTTTTCTAAAGTAAGGCGGAAGCGATACTGTAGCTTTGGCATGAGCAGACCTTGGTTACTAGCAGAATCACTGCTAGCCAAAGGTACTGTAAATTTTGAAAGAGTTGATATAGCCATTTAAATTTGCTCCTGTTTTCTTATAAGTATTTATCTTATCCTAAGCTCGCAATTTCACCGGTATTTTTCAAACGTAGCGGAATGTAAATAAATTCTACTGCTTTTACTGGTTCAATAGCAATATCTACAAAAAGCTGGTTACGGTCAATTCTGCTTGGTGTGTTGTTTGACTCGTCACATACAACTAAGAAGTCATATAGTGCTCTTTGTCCAACTAGTTCAAGCATCAAACTCTCAACCTGTTGTTTGATCTCATCACGTGTGATCTTATCGTTTGGTTCAAAGATATAAGGCTTAGCAAGAGCATTTAGCTGTCTACGTAAGTATACAACAAGTCTTGCAACGTTAATTCTATCTAGTGCAGAAGCATTTCTTGCACGAGTCTTTTGACCCATACATACAACACCGCTACCTGTAATAAATGTAACTGGGTTAACATTTACATTGTATAGAACATTACGCTGACCTTCGTTTAGAGCGATTGTTCTAAATTCGCCTTCAGCATCTACATAACCAACTGCACTTGCATTAGTTACGCCACCACGTCTTGTACCTGCTGGTGCAAACCATGGATAAGCAACTTGGTCACTTAGTGCAATAGTTCTTAGCATCATATGTGAAGCTGGAACAACAATATTGTTACCAAAGTTATCACTTGTAATACCACTTGGGTAGTAAACACCTAGGTATTCATCTGAAGTAACAAGACCTGAGTCACTGTCTTCAAATGCACCTTCTACGTTGTTACCCCAGTTGTTTAGTGATGTACCACTTGAGTTAAGTCTAAATGGAGTGTCACCAACAACAAATGCTGTTAAGCCTCTGTCTACGTTTAGTGAAACCATTTCGCCAATTAGCTCTGGGTAACCTGGGCAAGAAATTAGGTTGTAGTTTAGACCTTCTTCATCACGCATACGTTCGTTGCTGTTAACTAGAGCTTGTAGTGCTCTTACAACAACTTTACGCTGTGCTTTACGTCCAAACGCACCTGAACCGTCTTCGTTGTTTGTTGAAACTGTTACCCAACGATGTGGATAGTAGTTACTCATTGAACTACCGTCATCTGTACCGCGTTGATTTTCTTCTGTTAGTGGAACATAGTTACGACGGAATTCTTTTACGTTAAATCCGCTTCTACGTGTGTTCCATAGTAGCATACCACGTGGGTAAAGTGCTGGATCTGGAGCATCGTGATCTAAGTAGCTGCTTAGTAGTAGCTCTTCAATTGATGCTTGATCTAATCCTGTTGAATTACCACCTGATACGCCCCAACGTGCATCAGCAAATAGGATACCGTCTTCAGTTGTTTGGTCTGTGTTATCTAGTAAGAACCAAGTACCTGCTTGAGTATAACGATATACTTGTGGGTAGTTTTCTAAGTCTGCTGTGCTAATCCAAATATCGCCTGATTCTAGTGCTGATGTACCATCTTGTCTTACAAATGGCTGTGTAGCACTAATGATTGGGCCTGGATATGAAGGATTAACTTCTTTGTATCCTCTCCAGTTAGTACCGTCATGAATCATAATGTCAACTTCGTCAACAATTGAATTGTACCATAGAGCACCGTCTGCTGTTAGGCTTGTTGGATTGTCTGGAGTTGATTGTGGTGCAAGATATTTCCATCCACTTGCTACAAGGTTATGTACATCGTCGCCGCCTGGTGCACCATAAAGGTTAGTAGTACCAACCCCTGCACTTACAAAAGCACTAAAGCCTGCTGTGCTGAATGGAAGGTTAGCACCGTCTCCAATACGGAAATCACCACCAGTTGCATGTGTAATTACAACTCTGTTGCTATTATCAATGCTTGCTGAAACGTGTAGTAGTCCTAGTGAGTTAATGGATGCTGCAAAACGCTCTGCACTTGTTGTTGCATCACCTGAGCCAGTAAAGCTACCTACTTTAGAATGTAGCACTGAACTGTTTGGTCTTGTTTCACTTAGTGTGTAATCATATACAACACCGTTAGTAAATGTACTGTTAGCAATAATTGTTGATTTAATGCTTACTGCACCTAGTACTTCTCTACGGAAGATTTTAAATGTTGCTAGTGCAGGAGTAGCATCAGCACCTAGTGTTTCACCTGCGTTAGTTTGTACATATAGTGTACCAACGCCTAGGTTTGCACCACCTGCTGCTCTGTCTAAGTTATAAATTGCATCGTGGTTTGTTGGATACAATGGAGCTGACTGCTCGTCAAATAGTTTTGTTGCATCGTTCCAAATTTTAATACGCCATTTTGCACCACCGTTTGGATCAGTTGTTTTAACCCAAACACTACCAGTTGGTTTGTTAACGTCAACGCCGTTGTCTTTCCATTCTGGAACTTGTGTATGTGGTGTCATTTGTAGTGCTGGTGGAAAATAAGTTCCTGAAGCAACACCAATTGCACTGTTAGCTGCGTCAGCTGCTACAAGTGTACCACTTAGTGTAATACCACTTGCTGTTGCTGTTGCTGTACCAGTGTTATCTAGTGCATTGCTTACATAAAGTTCAAACTTACCATTTACTACTGCTGCTGATATAACGCTCGACTTACCAGCTGCTGCAATTTGACTGTTTACTTCTGTAACAAGTGTTGATAGTGCTTGTGTTCCTGTACCACCAACTGTTGCAGTAATGCTTAAATTTGCTGCACCGTTTACTCCATTAATAATTAGAGTATCACCGGACTCTACTGTTGGAGATGATTTTGTGCCGACTACGGTTGGCCAAGCCATAGACCATGCATTTGAACCTACTTCTACCCAAGTACCTGCGTTAGCGGCTGATTTATACCACATACGCTTGATTGGATATAGTGTTGTAGCTGTTACTGCATATTCGCCAATTGTACCAATACCTGCTTTAGGTGCAGTGTTATCCATTTCGGAATCACTTGTAATTACTCTTGGTGTAATTTCTTTAAACTTCTGTCCTCCTGATAATGTAGCAGGAGCATTGTTCCATTCAAAGATACCCCAGCTTGTTGCTGAAGTGTCTAACCAATATGTTCCTGCTTCCGGATCAGCTGCTGGTTCTTCAGCAGTTGCAGTTAATTCAGTTAGGTTTACGTCTGCACGTACGATGTAAGCTCTGTTAGCTACACCTAAGAAACTGTATGCTGCTTGCAGACCATATTCATTTTGTTCGCCGCCGTGTACTGCTGCACCGCTTGCATCAGTAATAAAAGTTGGGTCGCCAAATGTTTCTGCAAGTTCTCTTTGTGAAGTAATTGTAAATACTTCTCCAGCATTTGCTTTGGTTGTACCCGCTGCAATGCCAGTATTTGAACTGTTTGTTTTGTCCTGACCGGACGCAACAATTATAAGTGGTGTTGTACCTGGTTCAGCGGGAGTATAAAAACTCTCGTCAATTACGCTAACCTGTACGCCTGGTGATTCTAAAGCCATTTTAATTTTCTCCTATGAGCGTTTGTTACTTTATATTATTTAGCACTTTTGTATCAAAACCCACTGTTAAACCACTCCAAAAAGGTACCATAAAGGGCAGCTAAATACAATATGAGACCATTATGCAAGAGTTGTAATAAGAAACCTTCTGCAATTAACTATCGAAAAGGTAATAAGATCTATTATAGGTCAAAATGTGAAAGTTGTGCAAGGTATGGAGGGCCACGAGGAGTTCCTCTGTGGCAACAACTTGGATATGAAATGAAAACTGTGTGCGAGAAGTGTGGTTATAAAAGCAAACACACTGAACAGTTTAATGTATATCATATAGATGGCAATCTACAAAACTGTAGACCAACAAACTTAAAAACTATTTGTGCTAACTGTCAGAGAATTCTTCAAAAGGACGGTGTACGTTGGAAACAAGGTGACCTAGTCCCCGACTTCTAAAAATAGTTCGCATCAGTGTGCTAACATTTCTTTCTAATCTTTTTAAATCGCCGTTGTTGTCAATAGTGTAATCACACATCCATTGTTCAATGCTCATTGAACTAGGATCTTCTTTAGGCAAATGATCTGAACGATCTACCCAAATTGCATAGTCAAATATTTCTTCGTTTTGCATAGCAAAGAATTCACGCTTGTTACGCAAGCCGCAGTATATTTGATTTTGAGCAAACAAATTGCGACCAAGTCGTGCTAGATCATCTTTACAATAGTCATGAATCATATTATACCATTCTGTACGATGATTGTGCCTATCTGCGTAGCACTCTTCTTCGTTAGAGTAGCCGTACTTGTCTTTTAAATCATTGAATATAAACAGTTCTGAACAGAACTTAGAACTTGATTGAAAAGTATATCCATACTTTTCTAACATTTCACAGACAGTATCTTTGCCATGACGACCATGGCCTACTACTAATAATTTGGGCAACACAGTAGATAATCTCCTTAACTATACTGTGTATTATATGTTCAACTAGAACGCTTGTCAAGCATTTTTTTATATGCTTCTTCAAAACCTTCTTCGTGAACACAATTTTCGTGATTGCCCCAAAGACGTTTAAAATATCCGTCTGCACATTCTAATATTGTTCTTTCTGGAGCGTTGAGGTGGCCTTTAACAATCCAAAAAAGCCTGTGGGCTTCTTTGTATTCAGCCTCTGACATTAGCCAATAATAAACCCGTAGCCGTTACCGCCAGCAATGTTCATTTTAACTTCTTCTTCAAGTTTTTCCATTTCAGCAGTTGCTTCTGCTTTAAGTGCATCACCGTTAAGTGTTGATCCACCTTGTGGACCTGCAATAGTAGCAAACTTTGAACGTGCTTCGCCTAGCATAAATTTACAAGCAGCAAGTGTATAATCTTTAAGCCACTGCTTTGCATATGTATCAGTTAATAGTGAAATGTCTGGTTTATAATTGTATGTGTATACTAGTACTTCTTCTTCGGTTCTTGGACGTTGTAATATTGTAAGTTGTTTGTTATTGTTGTTATACTTAAATTCAATAAAACTACCAAACATACGTCCTACAAGTTCTTGATAACCTGAAAATAGTTCGTATGTTAATAAGCCGCCAATTGAACTTGAACTTAGTAGATATGTATTTGTGTATGCAAGGTTGAATGGTTCAAACAATGTGCCGCCATCACCGCCGCCACTGCGTGATCCAATTGAACGTCTATACATTTTGCGAACTTCAATTACTTCGTCTGGCAATGTATATACGTTTTGATCTGTAACCAAAGTTAAAAAACTATAACTTTCTTCTACTGCATGATCTGAACGCTGTCTATATCTAGTTAGAGCTTTTTCTAGTGCAATTTCATAATGCCTTGGATCAAGTTCAACATCAACCATGCCTCCGCCAAGCATAGCGTCTACATAGTCAAATATTTTACTTTTTTCTTCGGTTAAGTTTGCCATAAATCAATCCTTACGCTGCAAATGTAGCATTAGTTATTTGCACACAGAATGTTGCTAATAAGTTTGCTCTGTTTGTAGTCACTCCGTTTTCAATAATTGGAATTGCTTTTAGATGTCTTTGATCAATACCATTAAGTGTTGAAATTCCATTTGGTGTTACATCGCTGTGAGCTGAATATAGTTCGTCAACAACAATCAAATATTTACTTGACGGAGAAATATGTGGGTGTATAGTGTAGTTTGCATTAGTTGCATAACCTGCACCAGTTTCAATATAGCCAACTACAAGTGCCCAGTGACCAACACTGTCTTCAAAGTCATCTGCTCCACCTACATAATAGTTTTCGTTGTTAGGTCCTGATGTTGTAAGTGTACCCCAATCGTAAAATTTAATAGGTAAGCTCTTACATAGGCTTGCTCCGCCTACTGTTTCAGGAGCAAGTTTATTTGCAGGAGTAGTTTTTTCTGTAATGTTCCAATGTCTAAAACATGCAAAGAAAGGACGATTGTTTGCAATTTCATCTCTAACAGTTTGGAAGTTAGTGTCAAAGTTTTCCATCAATGTTGATGCATACCCTTCGTTTGCAAGTGGATCTGGAAATATATCTTGTGTGTTATAACTAATTGAAGCATCTGTTGCTTGCAATGCACCTTCGCCAATATGGTTTAACCAAGCACGGAAACCTAGTACAAAATTCCCAATACTTGTACCATAAGTTACTGCGGCATTTAATGCAGCACAATCAGCTGCACCAGTACCATTAGTACCAATATACCAACCAAAGTCTGTAACATTGCTCGATGCTTGTGTTGCGTGTGTTACAGTGTTTGCAGGTCTTGCAGCATCATAGCAATGATCTAACCACTGTGCATCACCTTGTACATATGTGCCTGTGCTTGGATAGTCTGCACCATCACCAAATGTACTAAATGGACCGTAACGGTTTTCTATAAATCCTAAGTAGTTTGAACATGCTGTTGGACCACTCCAACCATACACTGCTTCTTGTGCTACGTTAACTGTATCATAGTTGTATGGATTATCCCACATTGCTGGTTGATAATCGCAAGTTACTAATTGTACGTTGTTAGCAGCCATTTCTGTTTCACTAGGACGTAGTCTACGGTAATTTAAGTTAGTACCTGCACTAGAAGTATTAGTGTCCCAACGAGAATTTGTGCCATCATACACAAATAATGTTTCTAAATTTTTATCATCTAATACTAACGTTTTGTTATCGCCTAAGAATGTGTTAACATATGTACCATCTGGAACTACACCAGTAGTTCTAAAGTCAATAGGATGACTTGCTCTTACACTCACTGCGTTAGTAAGATGTCCGTAGCCTTTTACTATAATTCTTACTGTATCTCCATCTGCTGGTGTTGCAGCTAGTGTTACAGCAAATCCTGGTAAGTAATCATTTAGTGTATCATTGCCTGCTCTTACAGCAGAGTCAACAATAATAGTATCACCATTACCTGCTGCGTAAGAGTCTTCAACTGTTTTTGTTTTACTTGCTGCGTTTCTTATTTCTGCTAAAAACATTATATTAATTCTCCGTTAGTATCCAACCCTGTTCTGCGTTATAGTAAACAAGTCCAAAAGCAGCACGATCTGTTTGAATAACTAGGTTATCGGCTCTGCCTTGTATATTGTGCCCATTTCTTGCTATGGTAATATTAAATAGACTTGCTGTTCCAAATCCATCTATTACTCTTATTTCGTCACCTAGTTCTGCTACAGCAGGAAGGGTGATTGTTACACCTCCTGTAACACTAGTATCAACAATATAAGCACTACCTGCTTCAGCTGTAACATTAGTTATCAGTTCTGTCCAGCCTCTAGATAGTTTTCCTGTTTTAACAACATTTGTAGTAACGTTTGCGTTAACAACATCACCAACAACAGTACCATCAATATCATTAATAATTTGTGTACTGTCTTGTGCAAATACTGAACCAGTTATGTCACCTCTAATATTGTTAGAAACAATATCGCCAACATATAGATTAGCATATCTAAATGTAGCACTACCGATGTCGCCGTCTAGATCAAACTCTGGAATAAAGTTTACACCAGTTCTAGTATTAACAGTGTCAAATATATCTACTGTACCTGCAAGTGATGTATTACCGTCAACGTAGAATTGCTCAGTAGCACCTATAGTAAATCTAAATCCGTCACTTAGTGTAGCTGGAGTAAAGAATACTGCACTACCTTGTTTTTGTATTGTAACATCATCGTTAGCAATACGACCTTTGATTTCACCAGTTAGACCATCAACCATTACGCTTGAATCGTCTGCAAATACAGAACCTTTCAAGTCGCCTGCTAGTGTAGCAAATGTACTTCCGTTAGTCCATTCCGTGCCGTTCCATTGCAGTACATCGCCTACTGCTGGTGCACCTAGTGTGACTCCACTTAGATCATCGATAGTTTTAAGTCCAAACTCAGTATTAAACCTTGCGTTTGTGAAATAGTAGTTAGCAATACCTTCTGCTAGATCGTCTGTTGTTTTTAAACTTAAACTGTTGTCAAATCTAGTTTCAGTCCAATACAAGTTACTTGTACCTTCAGCAATATCACTTGATAGTAAGTTGCTTAATCTATAATCAAAGTCTTGGTTAAAGTAAGTTGTTTGATAGTATCTGTTTGAATTACCTTCTGCTAAGTTATCTGTTGATATTGCTAGTAAATTAGAAGTAAAGTTGGCATCGCCTCTTGCTTCAGTCCAATAAAGGTTATTGTTTCCTTCTGCTACTCCGTCAGTTGTTAGGCCGCCGCCAATTCTAATTAATTGCTGCCAAGAACCACCAACTGCAACATATGCTTCGCCATCTGCTTGTACTACTGCAAACATACCTGCATAAGTTGTTGCACTTGGTAGGTCTGCTGTTGTTGCATAATAACTTCTAATTTTGTTAGTTGAACTTGTTAATTCAATTGTTGCACTTGGACTTGTAATACTACCGTTTAAGTTACCTTCAAATGTTGATGCAACTACAGTGTCAGAACCAAATGACCATTTGTCAACTGCTTCATCCCATACAAATTGTTTAACACCGTCGTCTCCTCTGCGTACTTCAATACCAGAATTTAATGATGGTGTGCCAGTTGTAACATTTGAGTTAAGTGTAATAATGTTATCTTCAACTAATAACTGTTGTGTGTCAATAGTTGTAGTTGTACCTTGTACAGTTAAGTTTCCGCTAACAGTTAAGTTAAGGAATGTTGGACTTGCATTTGTTGCAACATCTTGTCCAACAGCAATTACACCAGTTGTACTGTTATAAATTACACCTGTACCTGCACTCAACGAAGCTCTTGCTCTTGCTGCTGTATGGTACAAATTAGTTGCACCTTGTGCTTCTGAAATTTCGTCAGTTACAGTTGGTACTGTTGGTGTGTTTGTAAAGTTTGTATAATCTAAGAAGTAACTTGGTGATTGACCATTTAGATTTTGTACTTCGCCAAACTCGTTAATAATAACATCGCCATATTCATTTTCAACATGATAAGCATTTAGTCCACCTAAAATATAGTTACCTGTCAGTGTTGATTCGATAGTGCCACTTGATGTAAAGTTACCGCTAACTGATAGATTGTTAAATGATGAAGTGTTTGTACTTGTAACATCACCACTCAATGTACCGTTAACGCTACCGTTCAAACTACCAGTAAAGAAACCTTCAAAGCTCAAGTTTTGACTTGGACTTGTAGGATCTGCTCTAACAAGCATTGGTAGTGAACTATAGAATTGGAGGCTTGTTCCTTCAATTCTTGTTGCACCAAGTGTTGCTAGTGGACCACCTCTTATTGATCCACCTGCTCCAAATAGTAATTGTGTATTGTTGTTAACATTAATAGTTGTGCCACTTGACGATCCAATTGTATCGGTAAGTGTTTCACTGTTGGAAACATCGCCTAAAATTTTGTTTGATATTGCATCAACAAGTATTGTTGAGTCATCGCCAAATACAGAACCTTTAACATCACTACCCCAAATTGCAGTTGAAATATCTGCAAATTCTACAGCATCGCCTGTTGCGTTTACAGCAAGGAATTTGTTGCTGAACCCTGCAAATGAGCTTGGTGTATCTGTTAGTCCTAAGAATGTTGTAGAACCTCCTGTACCACCACCTGTTGCTTCAATTGTTAGTGTGTTTGCTACATCATCATATGTAAGGTTAATACCTGTACCTGCATTTACAAGTGTGCTAACACGATCGTCTACACGCTCGTCTGTATACCATTTGTTAATAAGTCCTTCTGACAAATCGTCAGTAGTCTTAGTACTAAACATTATGTTCCAGTCAGCTTGTGTAAACTTGTCTAGAATATAAATGGTGCCAGTCATTCCTGGATAGAATTGACTTATGTAATATAGTGTATCTGGTGCATCTTGTGGAACAGTAAATGTAATAGTTCCGCTGTCAGTTCCATTACCAGTTACACCGTCAGTGTATGCATTGGTAGTTCCTGTGGTTGCTGATGTCTTAATATAGAACGGACTACCTGTTGTGCTTATGCTAAAGGTATAAGTCTGTCCTCTAGTTAGATATAGTGTTGGATCAGTTAAGTTAGTTGTTCCGCCACCGTTGAATACATAGTTATTTGTACCGTCTGCTGTTACAGTAAAGTTAATAACACCGTCTACACTTGCAACGTCACCTGGTACAAAATTTGTGCCATCCCAAACTAGTGCTTGACCATTTGTTGGAGCAGTACTTGTTGTATCTACGTCTTGTAATGCATCAATGCTTGTTGTTCCTAGAGATGGTGCTACTGCACCTGGCACCCAGTTAGATCCATTCCATACTAGTGCTTCGCCATTGCTTGGTGCTGCTGAAGTTGTGTCAACATCTGATAATGCATCAATGCTTGTAGCACTAATATCTGCTGCAACACTGCCTGGAACAAAGTCATTGCCGTTCCATACAAGTGCTTGTCCATTTGTTGGGGCAACACTAGTAATGTCAACATCATTTAATGCACCAACACTGAATGAGCCAATGCCTGTGATGTATCCTGAACTATTGTTAAAACTAATAACACCAGTAACTTGGTTAAAGTCAATGTCACCTGTGCCGCTAATATCTGTTAGTGCAATACCTACGCCACCTGTTGAAGTTGCGTCAGCAGCTGGTGCCCATGTAGCACCGTCCCATTTTAGTACTTGACCTGTACTTGGAGCAGTTGCACTTACATCTGCAAGATCTGCTAGGTTAGTAGGAATAGTTGGTGTGCCGGTTAGGTCACTGTATAATCCGCTAGTTGCTACTGTTGCTAGTGTAGGAGTACCTGTTAAGTCTGCATATGCACCGCTTGTTGCTACTGTTGCTAAACTTGCAGTTGTAGCATAACTTGATAAGTCTGGAGGAGTTAAAGTAAACAGACCTAGTGTATTATTATATGTTAATGTACCAGTACCGCTTGGTGCTACAGTGTTAGCTGACAAGTCAGTTAGTGCAATGCCGCCGCTGCCACTGTCATCTGTTCCAACTTCCCAAGCACTGCTTGTTGCATTGTATTTTAATACGCTTCCTGTAACAGCACCAGTTACATCAACATCTGTTAATGTTGCCATTGATCCGCCACTGCTTGCTACAGTACCTGGAACAAAGTTTGTGCCATCCCAAACTAGAGCCTGGCCGTTAGTAGGTGCTGCTGTTGCTGTATCTACATCGCTTAGTGCATTGATGCTTGTAGCACTAATATCTGCTGCTACTGCACCAGGAACCCATGCACTGCCATTCCAAACTAGTGCTTGGCCGTTGCTAGGTGTGGCTGCACTTACGTTTGTTAAATCATCTAATGCTTGTGCTACTGCGGTTGGTGTGGTTGCTGTCCATACAGCACCATCATAGGAAAGGACTTGACCGCTTGTTGCTCCTGCTACACTTGTATCGTTTAATGCTGCTAGGCTTGTTATGATAGTTGGTGTGTTAGCAAAATTATTATAGTCTAAATAGTAAGCCGGTGATTGACCTGCTAGTGTTGCGGCATCTGTACTTGATGAAGTTGCACTTCCCCATCCAATGCTTCCGTCAACGCCAACGATTAAAACTTGGCCTTGTAAACCAAGCTCCCATTCGGGAAAACCGCCTACTTTACTGTAAAGTTCGGTAAAATTATTATTTGTTTTCGTAAGTGCGGAACGTAGTGTATCGCCGTCACCTGCGTCAGGGCTACTACCTGTGTTGATTATTTCTTGAGCCATAGTGTCCTATTCCTAGCATACATTTATTTAAAGTATTTATCTTATCAGTTCAATTCTAATAAATACTTGTACTATGCCAAGACTAAGTTTATACAAACCAGAAAAAGGTCGTGACTACAAGTTTTTAGACCGTCAAATATACGAAATGTTTCAAATTGGTGGGACAGATGTAAACATTCACAAATACATCGGCACCGATGACGGTACCACTGTGAAAGATGAAAGACAAATACAAGATCTACTGTTTTTAGAGAACAGAGATCGTAAGTATGACGAAGATATTTACACTATTAGAGGTATCTATAATGTACAAGATATTGACTTTGACCTAAGTCAATTTGGACTGTTTTTACAAAATGACACAGTGTTTATGACCATACATATTAATAGTAGCGTAGATGCACTTGGTCGTAAAATAATGCCTGGTGATGTATTGGAATTACCTCATTTAAAGGATGAATTTGCAGCAAACGATTACGAAGTTGCACTTAAACGCTTTTATGTTGTAGAAGATGTTAACCGTGCTGCTGAAGGTTTTTCACCAACTTGGTATCCGCACTTATATAGAATTAAATTAAAACAGATAGTAGACAGTCAAGAATTTAAAGATATTTTAGATTTACCAATGAATGAAGATGCTCCTGAGCAGGGCAGTTTACGCGATTTGTTGTCTACATACGAAGCAGAAATGCAAATTAATAATGCAAATCTTGCAGAAGCAGAAAAGGATGCTGCAAAGTCAGGATATGACATTACAAATCTTTATACACTTGCTGTTAACGAAGACGGCAGCACTGCACTAGAAACTGTTGATGATAGTACACTGAATGCAGACTCATTAAATACTGTTGATGCATTGCGTAACACTCCGAGAAAAGATGGTTATAGTGGTTACTTATTAGGCTCTACTGAAGCTCCAGACGGTGCTCCATTTGGTAGCGGTATTGCGTTTCCAACTACTCAAGCAGAAGGAGATTATTTTTTACGTATAGACTTTTTACCTAATAGATTATTCCGTTATGACGGAACACGTTGGGTTAAAATGAGAGATAATCTAAGAATGGATATGACAAATACTAGTGCAAGACAAACACAACGCTTGTCGTTTGTTAACAATCTTGAATTTACATATATTGATAAACTTGCCGCAGACATGGCATCATTGGCAAAGGGCGACACTGTTATTCAAACAGACGTACAGTTAATTACACCAACTCCTGCATATGTTCTTATTAAACTTAATAACTTTAAACTTGAATTGTCAGTTGCTGAAAATCCTGGCTTAATAACCACATATGCAAAAGGCAGTTTTACAGATTTAATGCAAATAAATTTACCAACAGAAATTATCGAAACAGGTTTGTGGGAAGTTATATTCTACAATGATAGAGTTAAACAGCGTCAAAGCCTAAGTGAAGCATTGCGTCCAAGGAGTGACAATTAATGGAACATTTTTATGACGGTCAAGTAAGACGCTATCTAAATCAGATGCTTCGTTTGCTGAGTCATTTTACTTACAAAGACGGAAGTGGAAAAATAACACAAGTTCCTGTAATGTATGGAGACATTACACGACAAGTTGCAAGTATTATTAGAGATAACTCAGAAAATAAAATACCAAGTGCTCCACGAATAGGTATGTATGTAACTGGTCTTGAACAAGATCGTTCTCGTACTGCTGATGCAAGTTATGTTAACAAAGTTCATATTAGAGAAAGAGAGTATGACGAAGTTAATAAAAAATATCTTCCTACTCAAGGTAATTCATATACAGTTGAAAGGCTAATGCCTAGCCCTTATACACTTACTGTTAATGCGGACATATGGTCAACAAACTCAGATCAAAAGCTACAACTTGTAGAACAGATACTAATGCTGTTTAATCCAAGTTTAGAAATTCAAACAACAGACAACTTTGTTGATTGGACTAGTTTAAGTGTTGTTAACTTAGAAGGTGTAACTTGGAGTAGTAGAAGTATTCCGCAAGGAACTGAAAGCGAAATTGATGTGGCAACACTACAATTTAGTACACCCATCTATATTAGTCCTCCAGTAAAAGTAAAACAACTAGGTGTAGTAACTCAAATTACTATGAGTATAGGTGATGAAGAACGCGGCACTATTGAAACAGGTATTAATATTCCTGGTGACTCGATACTATTCCCAGGATGGGATCAAGAAGCACCACAAGGATTTAAGGCTAATATAGGATTAAATCCAGATGATTGGCATTTACTTGTAATAGGAACATATTCAGAGCTTGTTAATCCTATGGGTCTACAAGCACAGTCAGAACTAGATGTACCAACACCTAATGGAACAAAAGGTTCATGGCAAGGAATACTTGATGCAATGCCTGGGCAATATCGTGCAGGACTTTCTAAAATATTCTTAAAACGTTCAGATACAAACGCACCTATTGTTGGATACATTACACTGAATCCGTTAGATGATAGAAAACTTGTAGTAAATTGGGATGAAGATACTCAACCAACTAATACACTACTTACAGGTCCTACACGTACAGATGGAAATATAAATGCTGTTGTTGATCCTCAAAGAGCAATACCAAATGTTGGTCCAGGTGTTAGATTCTTAATTACAGGAAATATAGGTGATATTTCCAATGTTGACGGTCCTGATGCATGGAAAAATTTAGATGGTAGTGACTTTATAGCTGAAGAAAATGACATTATAGAATGGGACGGTCTCAAGTGGCATATTATATTTGATGCAAGCGAGTATGCCGGTGATCCTATTTATGTTAGAAATATTAATCCTAATAGTGGTCTACAATTTAAATGGGACGGAGATCAGTGGATTAAAGCCTGGGAAGGCATTTACGAGCCAGGAAACTGGCAAATCATCCTCTAAATCAAATAACTACTTATATGAGTAATAAAATCATTTGCAGTGGTGCTATCGTCTGTTCACTAAAAACTAAGCGATTCCTGCTGCTACAAAGGACACATCAAAAGCAAATAGGCCAATGGGGATTAGTAGGAGGAACTAATGACTCAAATGAGTCTCCATGGGAAGGTCTAACGCGAGAGATTATAGAAGAAATAGGTTCTTTACCTAACTTTGTTAAAGTTATTCCATTAGAGCTTTTTGTTAGTAATGATGAAAAATTTAATTTTCATACATATCTTTGTTTTGTAGATGAAGAGTTTATACCTGTTTTAAATGAAGAACACTCGGGATATTGTTGGGTTGATTTTGGTGTGTGGCCTAAACCCTTACATCAGGGGTTGCGAAATACTTTAAATAATGCTACAATAAAAACTAAAGTATTAACCGCAGTCGATGTATTACAATATATCGAGGATCAGAATGATAATTAAAGATTTATGGCCTACAAAATTAATACAGTTCAAATGGGATAATCAAGAACTATTAGGTAATGTTGTTAACGACATTATTCTAAAATTTCCCGATGGTATTAGTGATAGTGAACGTCCCGATATAGAAGAATATCCTGAAATTAAACCAGCATATGATTATGTTAATGACTGCGTTGAAAAATTTTTAGAGGTTGAATTTCCTAAACAAGGAACTTATTCTTTTAGCTGGTGGGTACATGTTTATAGACAAGGTGCTACACATCATATACATAATCACTTAGGCAGTCAGTTTACTGGTATACTTTATCTTGCAACACCTCCTGTAGGCGGAGAACTAGTATTACACGATCCAAGAGGTAATGCTAACAGAGGTTATAATAATAATTTAAAACATATGTTTGATCCTATTATATTAAAACCCGAAGCAGGTGATTTGTTTATATTTCCTAGTTTTGTTTGGCACAATGTTGAAACTGTAAAAGACATGCGTATATGCATGCCATTCGATGTGTGGTGTTAATATGCTACTACCTAGTGTTAGTCTATCGTACGATGAATTTGTATCTTTAATTAGAAGCGAGCATGCTTTTAATGAAGACATGGTTAGTTATATTGATCGAAAAGGCTTGCAACACTATTTAAAATTTGACGATTATATTTCATATCTAGGTAAAATAGATAACTTATTGTTAGACAAGGATATAACAATTAAAGTAGAAAAATATGAAACTATGTGTAACTTTAATAAAGGCACTGTTCATATATTTTATGCTAAAGAAGGAAGTCCTAGTTTTGACGAGCATTGTGATCCTGTAGACTTAATGTTGCAAGTAACACATGGTGTAAAAACAATAGAAATGAATCAAAGAGATTATACGTTGCATAAGGGAGAACGTTTATACATTCCTGCAAGTACATTACATCGTGCAACAAACAAATATGAAAGCATTATGCTATCTTGGGGTATAAATGACTGTACATAATGCTACACAATATATGTCCTATATTAAAACAACCGAGACTTGTAATTTAAACTGTTCTCATTGTTTTACTAACGGTACAAGTGGACGTAAGATTTATTTTAACCCTGTTGCTACAGCAGACTTTTTTAATAGGCTGTATGCCAAAATGCCCAACAGTGGAATAGCGTTTGAGTTTCACGGTGGTGAGCCTATGCTTGCACCTGTAGAAGATATGAAACTGTTTCACAAACTGACTTACGATGTTTGGGGTGACAGAGCATACTATGGCATGACTACTAACCTAACTTATAAACTAACAGACGATAAACTTGATTTAATATACGGAATATTGCACAAGCGTTTGGGTACAAGTTACGATCCGTTTATACGTTGGGCAAATGAAAAACAACAAAAATTATGGGAAGATAATGTACGTCAACTAACAGCAGACGGTGTTGAAATCAAATGCTTTGTAAGTCTAAGCAAGGACATGATACAAGAAAACCCAGCAGATGTTATTGAATATCTTATTAGTTTAGGAATACAAGAAGTTGACTTTGAACGTTTAACTTCAGACGGTAATGCAGTACGCAATCCTAAAATATTTCCTACAAATATAGAAATACAAGATTGGTATATGCTGCTTCATAAAGAAACACAAGCAAGAGGTTTGCGTGATAAAATATACAATCAAACACTTGAAAGTGTGTATATGAAGTTTGAAGAAGGCATTACTCGTGCAAGTACATTTTGTAGAGACTGTGAGCAAAAACTGTTTACTGTAAATGCAGATGGAACTATTGCAGGATGTCCTAACTCAGCACCTACAGCACACTATGCACACATAAGTGATGACATTGACACTGTGTTATATCATCCAGAACGTATGTGTAACATTGCTAATGAATTAAATAGAAATCCCAAGTGCTATGAATGCCCTGTGCAGTTTTATTGTGGTGGCGACTGTTATAAACTTGCGTGGGAAGGCAATGTATGTCCTGCACCTAAAAAACTTATGTTGGAGTTGGCATAATGGATTTAATTATTAAACCAACAGAAGCGTGTAACTTTAAATGTACATTCTGCTCGTCAACTAAGATTGACCCTAACAATGCAGGACTACTTGATCACGATTACATTTTTAGATTTTTAAAACGCTATCCTGATACAAACACTATTATTGTAAATGGTGGCGATCCACTAATGGTCGAGCCAGACTATTACTGGAAGATTATCAAGTTTTTAGATGAACATAATATGCCTGCAACTATTAGTTTTACTAGTAACTTGTGGCCATTCTATGTTAAGCCGGACAAGTGGGTTGAACTGTTTAATCATCCACGCATGGGTATTGCTACTAGCTTCCAATACGGTAGTGGCAGACTTAAAGGCGATATGAGTGTGTTCACTGAAGAAGATTTTTGGAAAGTATCAGACAAGATGTTAGAGCTTGTAGGATACCGTCCTGAGTTTATTGCTGTTATTGATGATATGAATGATTGGAGTATTATTAAAACAGTTGAACTTGCTAAACAAATGGACGTAGTATGCAAAGTAAACTATGCTATGGCCAGTGGCGAACAAGGTTACACTTATCGCCTAAGCAAAATATATAAAGCGTATTTAGACATACACGAAGCAGGTCTTACTCCTTGGGAATATAACACACAACAAATGATACGCAGACTGCAAACTGACACAACTACGTGTCCGCAGAACAGACACTGTGACGAAGGTATTAGAGCATTTAATCCAGGTGGTGACTATTACAGTTGTGGCAGCTTAGGTGATGACAAAGATTATCCTATTGACTTTGAATATGAAATGTCAGGCGGATTTAGCACACCATTGCAAGATGCACCTGAACTTATATCAATGAAGCAGGCTTGTTTGACTTGTCCTATGTTCCGTATATGTAACGGCTGTCGTAAAACCGTGCGAGATCATAAACGTGAAGGTGTTGTAGAAGATCATTGTTTTCAAATGAAACAACTTGCACCTAAGATACTAGAACTTAATGGTCAAGATCCTAACGAAGTTACACCTTATGTGAGAGAATATGACTGAGTTTACTGTTAGCATAAACCCTACATACTTTTGTAACTTTCGTTGCGACTTTTGTTATCTTACACCAGAGCAACTAGCAAACAAACATCGTATTAGCCCACAAGAACTTGATCAAAGATTAAGCGAAATAACTGTGCCTATTACACACGTTGACTTATATGGCGGTGAAATAGGATTACTTGACAAAGATTACTTTTACAGCATTAAAAGTGTAATAAAAAAACACTTTGCTGGTACTATAAATATTAATACTAACTTTAGTGCAAGACCGGATTTCTTTTTAGACGACGATGTGCATGTTAGTGTGAGCTATGATTTTGAAGCACGTGAGCTAAGTGACACTGTGTTAAGAAACATATTATTGTTTCCTAAAGATGTAAGTGTACTTGTTTTAGCAAGCCCAAAAGTATTAGCAACAGACGTAGACTTTATGATTAACACATTTAATATGGTTCAGAATATTAAGTGTGTTGAGATAAAACCTTACAGCACTAACCAAGCAAATGCACACCCTGTTACACACAAAGACTTTGAAGAACACGTTAAAAAATGGATAGAGTCACCAATACAAAAGCAATTTGATTTTGTAAATGTTGACGAGTTAGAAGATGTATTAGATGGAAAACGTAATGCATTTTCAAACGATCATGTTTATATTACTCCAGATGCTAAGTTTGGTGTGCTAGAGTTTGATGACAATGATAATGAATATTTTGAAAAATATAATAAATTTGAAGATTATCTATTTTGGGCCGATCAAGAGCCAACAAAAAATTTAAGTCCTATATGTCATAGTTGCGAATACTATGGAAAATGTTTAACAGAACATTATAGATTTGTACATGACTTAGATAATGGATGCAATGGTTACAAAGGATTAATAGACTGGTATGCTAGACTGGAAGATTAGACAACAACTTTTTAATTCTACTGCGGAAGAATTTACAGACGACTTAAATTTAGTTAATATTCGCACAGAAGAAGATAGTGTTACTTGGGCAGTAAAACACTTTAACGAACGTGTAGACGAATGGGTATATCCTGCTAAAAGTTATTTTGTAGCAATATGTTATGCTTATTGGATTAGTTTAGATTTTCGTTACGACTTTATTGAACTGCTAGACGACAAAGACTTGTTAGCAGGCAACGATCCATACTTTAAAACTTATAGTGAAGATAAAGCAACTTACAATGCTATACTTGATCAGGTTGAACTACCTGATCCTTCATCTCAGATGGGAATGGTGCCCGACGTTCGATCGTATTATGAGGAAGAGATGATGTTTGACGAGTATCCCCTACATAGTTAAAAAATTCACGTATAGGACATACGCCCGGCGGTAAGTCTCTTGCACGGTTCTTCCAGTCCCATTGTGTATAACAACGAAAACCACAACGATCAAAATAAGGACAACTTAAACAACCTACTTCATCCATGTATGCTTGCATAAGGTTGGTGTTGTCTTTTCTAATATATGCATGATTAAAGTCATTGCGTGTATAACGATGCCAACGACAGTTTGCAGTTGTGTTGTCAGGGAATATTGTGAGCTTGTTTAAACTCATACAGTGCATTTGATTTTTATCTTGTGTTAATAATTCTCTATAAGGAAATACCATAGGATAGTTATCTGCAATATATTTCATAAACTTCAAATACAAACTATCACTTGGTACTAGATGATCGTAACCTGGATCAGGAATAAAATCATCAAAGAACAAATCAAAATTTTTGTACAAGTAATCAAAATACTCATCGCCAGCAAACAGTGCGTTAATACTGTCTGTTGTTGCTACTAGGTTAATAGTAGACACATAGTCTTTGAAACGTTCGATATTTTTAGTGTATTGTCCGCCTGTAGGACGACCGCTTAGATCATAACTAGCAATCAGTTTACTTGGGATGTCTACTGCATTTAATTTGTCTAACAGTGTACGTACATCTTCGTGATATTTGAATAAAAAGTTGCTGACCCAAACTACTTGTATTACATGTCCGTACTTGTCACAGATTTTTTTAATCTCAAGCATTAGATCATAATACATAGGATACAGTGTTTCTCTTGCACGGTCTTGAAACAGCTCTCCGCCTACCATATTAAACTGCATAGCATGTACTTTGCCTTGCATCTTTTTACAGTGTGCTTCTACTAGAGGAAGTTTAGCAAGCATTTCAGGATATGTCATGCCCACTGTACTGTCTTTGTCATGAAAGCAAAAGTCGCACACAATAGGACAGTTTTCAAATAGAGTGATTTCTATTTCGCCAATAAGAGGACGCTTACGCTCTAGTATCATATGCGTAACTGCATTTGCTGCTTGTTGTTCCGGAGTGTCTAATAAATGATCGTCGGTAACATTTTCAGGCATTAATGCTTTTAATATTTCTGTGCCACAACCGCCCATTATCTATAACCTATATTATTGTAAAGTGCCATTACGTTTTTATTTATAAGGCACTCGTTTTGTTGTATTACATCTGACATGAGTGTTTGTATTAGCCTTGAGTTACAATTTTCAACATACTCACAGTTGTTGCACACAAGGTTAGGTATATTTTTATACTGTTGTATTTGCAAGTTGTGCTTTTTATTCATTATACTTGTTAGCACACTGCCTTCTATTGGTATCTCAAAGCTCTCATGATATATTGGAGAGTTTTCATATAAGAAAGGAACAACATATAACTTGTCGTTATTAACAGTAACAATAACTTCGTTAAAGTTTTTATGACTATTATCACTTTGTTGCCAAATAAAGTTTTCTTTAAAACGTTTTTCGTCTTTGTCTACAACACTTTGTATACTGTTATTCCAGCCTTGTATTATGCCTAACATTTTGTCAGGCTTGTTTACCATTGCACGTACTAGACTAGGTCCCCATTCTACAACAGTACCCCATTTTTTACGCACACTTTCTATTTTATCCAATACATCATCGTCAACTTTTTGTGTAATATTACAAAGCAGACTTACTTCATACTCAACACTACTTGCTTCCATCATTGCAAGGCGTTTTTCAATAAGACTGTGTACGTTTGAGTTATCCAACATATGCAAGTCAACTGCTATTTGTACATCAAAAGGACGCTCACAAAGATAACTGTTTTCAACATGTTTAATTACTTGTTCAACACGTTCGTCTCCGATGAAAAAATCAACTGAACAGTTGTGTTGCAAGCCTCCTTCTTCAGGTAAAGCATCAACTATTTTACGAAAACGAGGATCTTCTAATACAGGTATAATATTGCCGCTTGAAAAGAAATCGGTAGGTCCTACAATAATATCATCAAGCACATATTGTTCGGTTAGTTCATCAACTAATTGTGCTGCTAGGTCAAGTCCTAACCCTGTTCCGTAGTTTTTTCTGCGTTTAACAAAACAACCTGAACAGTTATATGCACACCCTTCAAGTATTTCAAGCATGAGTTGTATTTTTATTTTGTTTTGATCAGCAGGATTTACAAAACCTTCATCATGATAATCTGTTTTATTTTTGTTTAAGTAGTCTTGCCAATCTTTACGTAGCATTATAGCTCTCCAATACACGTAAAGGATATACACAGTCTTTAAATTTATAGTGTTCCATATACTTTAGTACATGTTTACTCATACATATTTCTCTACGACTACAATTTTCACAACTTGTAGTTTCTGATAGGTAATCTAGCTGTTCTAAATATAATGTTGTTTTTAAATCAGTCCAACTTTTAATGTCTGTAGGATTTTGCACACGAAACTCATCAGTTTTTATTAGTGCTGCTTCATAAACAAACGGAGTTGAATAAAACTCTCCTTGACTGAATGTATAGTTAAGTTCAAACGGACCACCTTGGTCTTTGTCTGCAATAGTCATTGCAAGATATTCTTTATTTGTATCGTTAAAAGTATTTTCAATAGTCTTAACCCAGTCATTAATTAAACGTTCGTGTATTACACCTTTGCTGTAACGTTGATAGCTAGGTAGTGTTTCCAATATACTTTCGTATTCATCACGCACTATGCGACTTATTTCTGCTAGATTTTCAATATTGCTATCTATATTAAATGTAATGTAATAATCTACAGGATCAGTAAACTTGTTTAGTACTTCATGTATACGTGCAATGTTATTTTTTCTATATGTAGGATCTAAAACTTGTTTAGGATCTATTACAACTTGGAAACCATATAGAAAATCATCACGCTTTGGTATACTGTTGAACTTCTCTATAACTTGGTCAATGTATTTGTCGTCTGCTTGCAGTGTACTTGGCATTTCAATAGTAGTACAACGACTTACTAGCGTTCTAAAGTTTTCGTAATCTAGTAAATCTAATATATTCAAGTTACCAAACACATCTGTAGGACCAATGTTTACACTTGTAAAGCGTATATTGTTAGACATAAACAGTTCTTGTGCATCAAGTACCTTTTGAATGTCTTCGTTTGTAACTTGTTGACGTCTACGATTAACAAAGCACCCTGCACAGTTATGTATACAACCATCAAGAACGTCTAGAGTCATGTTTACTTTTATTTCGTGAGCATTTGCCACACCAATATTGTAATCTTCGTGTCCTCTAGTTGTTTCCCAATAGTTATTTTTTACGATTGGCATGGTATACTTTCTTTATTTCTTCTAGTCGTTCATCGCCGTCTTCAGTTACTAAGAACTTTTTGCGATAACCTTGCTTGTCTGCTTCAACTGAATAGTCTGTCCAGTCATACATTTCTGCTGCACTTTTATTATAGTTATAAATGTTCTTCATCATATTTTCTTTAGGTGCAATACAAGTGTCTACACCTAAGTAATCACGTAGTAATATTACTTTTCTGTTATAACAACTAAAGAACAAGTCGCAATTTTCACACTCTGTACCTTTTGCACGTTCCATTTGTGTTAGTGTCTTGTAATATGCTTCGTCTAAGTCCTTAACTTCAAACTGTTCATCATACAATGCCATGTTTTCATACATAAATGGACTCAAATACCACTTGCCCTTCTTAAAGTTAAGTACTGTGTAGTTGTGTCCAGCATGAGAATGGTCAACCATGATGTTGTTTAGATGAGTGTCTTCAGGTAGTGCTTCAAAAAATGCATTAAACTGGTTAAGTGTACGCAATATTATGTTAGGTTTATGGCTACGACTAACACTTGGTATAAAGTCAATGGTAGTATCAAACTCTTTAACTACAAAATCATGTATTTGTTCATAGTCTAAGTCATATTGTCTAATGTTTACAATGAATGTGTATGTACATTCGTGTTTTAGGTTAGCATCAATGTACGCAATACAACGTTTGAGCTGTTGTATGTACAATATGTCCTTGTAACGCATTGGATCTGTTGCAATACCTACCTCTATTTCAGTATCAGTGTTAACATTGGCGTGTAAGAAGTTAATCCAACGCTCTAAGTAGCTCATGTCTTGCTCTAAAAAGGTTGTAGTGAACGCAAGTATAGGAGAGTTTTCATTTATCATAGACAACAAGTCGGGATCTTGCATTACTTGGTAAAAGTTTTCGCTAGACAGGCAGTCTGTTGGGCCTATTAGTACTTCATCTACTAAAATTCCCTTGTCAGTTATGCGTTTTACAAACTCACGGCACTGTTTTAAGTGATTTTCTTCAGGAGCATTGCCTCTACGGTGTACAAAACAGCCCGGACAAGCGTGTATACACCCGTCTAACACATCTAATTGTATTTTTACGGCACTAACTGGTTTAGTTTGTGTTTCTGTTGTTAGCTCGTAGTACAAGTTGTTCTTAATGACTGGCATTTAGGTACTCCTTGGGCAATACACACTCTGTTAAACCTCTATCTTGCATGTAAAACAGTACATTACGCTCTGCACAGCTCATTAAATGAGGACAACTTGCACATTCTTGAGTATTTTCAGCATATGCAAGGTTGCGAGACAAGAAATCATCACTGTTTATGTTTTGTACTTCAAAGTTTGGTGTACGTTGCAGTATAGCATCGTACAAAAACGGATTCATATACAGTTTACCATTGTAAAAACTGTAGTTAGAGCATCCATAGCCATTAAACTGTGCATCAAACATAGTATACAGGCTTTTGTACTTGGGGTCAATCTTTTGTTTGCTTAGTTCTTGTATAAACATTGGCAAATATTTACTTACTTTGCCTCTGCTGTTACGATCGTTAAGGAAACTTGGTAGTATAACTACAGGAGCATTGAAATCTTTCATGGTCATATCACATAAATGATTGTAATCAACACTATCAAATATGCCTGGATAGTAGTTTACTCTAAACTGCACACTGCCTTGTTTAAACAGTTCAAGTTTGCGACACATATCTTCAACATCGCCCTGCAAGTAACGTTCAATGTCGAGCACTATCTTAAAGTCTATGTCAGGTGTGCGATCTAGTCCTTCGTAAAGGCTCCAAATCTTAGTGTGTTTAGCAAGTATTGTGTTGTAGTCCTGTAGTAGCGTTGAGTTAAAACTTAATGCTGCAATGTTGTACAAGCGTTTCATACTAGGATGCTCCATCAACTCCCAAAAGTTTTCAGCATCAAATATATCAGTAGGTCCTATTACAACATCGTCAGGTGTATATGCACTAGATTCTAGTATATCACAAAGAGTTGTTAAGTGATCAGCACTGGTTAAGTTTTTGCGTGGAATAAAACAGCCAGGACACTGTTGACTACAGCCGTGTAGTATGTCAGCATGAACTTCAACCCTAAGAAAGTTGTTATCCTTAGGGCTTACACCTTCAACGTAGTTATTAAATCCTGATGGAGTTGCGTTTAAGTTAACGAGCATTGACGATTTTCAAGGCATCGTCATTCCATTGCTCTGTGCTGTCAATAAACGGATTGTACATTTCAAGTACTTCTAGCGGCATCAGGCACTCATGCATATTCATAGCGTCTTGTGCTTGGAATATCAGTCTGTTTGCACATGCTACAGCATACTTACAATCAGCACAATCCTTAACAGTGGAAGACTTTGCCAAGCCTTTTGCTATTAGTTGATCCCTCTTTGCCAATATTTCTTCAAAACTTAAACCTGTTACTTCTAATTCTTTATGTTGTGTAAAGAACGCTTGTTCGTGTAGCATAACATTTAGGAATACACGAGGTGCATCAAAGCCAGGAATAATAGTTAGCCCTATGAAGTTCATTGAGTTACAGTACAAGTTAGCCATACTCATTGTAACATCAGCATAGTTATCTTGATCTACTACTTCTTTTAAGAAGTTGTTCCATGCTACTAGATTCTTACGCTGGTGTAATACACTTGGTGCTCTAGAGAACGCAGGGTTCATTTCTAGAATAGTTTCGTAATCTTCAAGAATCTTGTATAGCAGTTTGTTGTAGTTTTCTTTAGTTAGATGTTTTTGCATTACATTACTTGCTTGTAATGTCCAACTCCAGTCAATGTTTTTAGGAGTTTCATTTGCAAAGAACTCTAGTTTTGCTTTTATGTCTTTGAAATATTCTTCATCATTAAGTATACGGTCAATATCACCTACTGGCATAATAAACTCAATGATCATTTCATCTCTGTATTTTGCAGGATCGTCAAGTATTGAAAATACTTCACGTAGTCTTTCCATGCTTACATCGTCTATTTTGCTAGGTGTAGCAATACGTGCTTTTGTATGTTCACGCATGATATCCTGTATAATAGGATTGTTAAGAATATTGTCTGTATTATTTGCTGAGAAAAGATCAGTTGGACCAATAACAAACTCACGTAAATTAAGTCCTGTGCGTGTTACGCCGTCTGCAAGTTCTTTTGCAGTAGTTAACATTGCATCCATTGTAGCAACGTCTTGATTTTTGTTAACAAAACAACCTAAACAACCATGGTTACAACCAGTGAGTCCTTCAAAGTTAATTAGTACGTCAAACTTTTGTGCATGACTAGGAGGTAGACTCTCAGGTCCACTGTATCTCATCTGCTTGCAGTATGATTGTTGCATTGTCATTCTGTTATTCCCTCATCAAATAATTCTAGCATATTATTTGCAACACCATGTTTTATTAATGTGTTATATAAGTCAGCACCTTGATACTTACTTTCATTGTTAAAAACTCTAACATTTAAGTTACTAGTTGGCCACGGACCAAACTTATGTCCTAACAAATACAAAACATCAATAGCATATGTTGCTATATATACAATATTTAGCCCGATTTCTGTATCACTATCAGTGTATTCTAACTCTTCTGGCACAAGTTCTTTATACTTGTCGTTATATTTGCTGGCTTGATCAATACAGAACAATGCAACGTGTTGCATTTTGTCTAACAAATCGTCAAATAATTTTCCATGTTCATTAATATACTCGTCGATCATATCATTTGACCACAGAGTATTCATTGCAGCATCAACATTGTTATATTCTTGACCTAATTTTCTTTTTGCAATTAGTGCTATAATTCTAGCTAGTAAAGGTGCTTCAACTAGAAAATTAATTTTAATATATTCATTTAGTAGTTCTGCATCAACAGTGTCAAACTGTACTTTAAAGTTTGTGTTAGCAATATAGACTAAGATATGTTTTACAGATAATACTTTTTTACTTTCTTCATAATTTACATGAAGAGTGTAATCATCACTATCTGCTTTGATCTTATAAATTTCTGCTAGATCTGTTGGTTTTAAAGGTAGTATATAACTTTGTGTTGACATTGTGTCTCCTATACCAGTGGTTTTACTTTAAACAGCAAATACGGTATACGACTCTTACGCTTGTAGAAGAATTCTACTTCACTCCAAGCATTTCTAAGTGCTTCGTTATTTGCAAAATTAAATCCGCCCTCTGCTATTTGTACTACAATAGGAATAGTTTTAGCAAATTCTTTGTATACTTCTTCATATTCCCAATCTTCGTGGTTGTTAATGAGTTCTAAGAGTTCAGCATTATTGCCAACATCGTTCCAAAAATCTCTTAACACATAAAGTGCTTGCATGCGATTTTTATTTTGGAATGTATCTTTAACAAATTGTACTTTGTCCCATGATGAATTACCGTTTGCATGGAACCAATCAATAATACCGTTAATAACACTAATATAACCAATTTTATTTTGTAGCATACCAATTACTTCATCAATCATTTTTTCACTGTGAACAGTGAATTTTTCACGCAAATGATTTTGTGTTACTAAGTTAATTTCTGCATACGTTTCATTTTCGTTATACTTGTCATTAATAAAGAAAAGTATATCATAACCCCAATGTTTACTACTTGGAGTGCCCATGTTATGCCATTCATTTTTAGCGTAAACATCTTCAACACAACCGTTAATATCATTTTCTGTAAATGTAGTGTATGTTGCGTATGTAATATCTCTTTGGAACACTAACTTTAAAAAGTCTTTTACTACATCTTTAACATCTTTGTTAGTTGCTGTTTGTAGTAGAGATGCAATATACTTTGCATATACACGAATTAAATCTAATGCATCATCAAATAATAAAAACTCTTTGTCATTGTTTGACAAATATTCCCATGTGTTTATTTGATCAGTTGTAGTGAACGAAAGCATATCCGGATTTGCATTAGGATAATCTGTAAGTAGTGTATTAACATACGAGTCTCGTACTTGTGAGTGTCCTTCCGGTGCTACTAACACCATTTTTCTTGTTTGATCGCCTGCCCAAGGACTCTCTGCTAAAGCACTTACCATAGAGCTAGACTTTCCTAAATATTTCTTATTGTTGATATAATAAAAACTTTCACCTATCATTATCTTCTTCCCCTTGAGCCGTGACAGCTATAATGGCAACTACTATGACAGATTCTCCAATCAAAATATGTGTTAGTTAGTCTGCCTTCTATTTGGTTAACTGTGCGTGAAATACAGTTAGTTGCAAAATTTTGTACCTCACTTGCATATACTTTTAGATTATCTCCAATGTTATTTGGAAGATCTGCTGTACTATATGTTCCTTGTCCTGCGTTTACATACTCATAACGTCTGTTACCGTAAGCAGTTCCAGAACCCCAACCACTTACGTTTGCATAATAGCACGTAGCATTGAAGTTAATAGTCTTGTCAAAAGATCTAAGACGTAGATACGCATTGTTATAGTATCTTGTTTCTAAAGAAGCGTGTGACTCGCCTGCCATTACCTTCTCCCTCTACTGCCGTGACAACTATAATGGCAACTTGTATGACAAATACGAAAATCAAAATACTGATTAGTTATTCGACTTTCGATTAAATCACAAGTTCTTGTTATAGCATTTAGTGCCTGGTCTATCATATGTCCTGCATCTACTAGTGTAGTATTGGGATACACGTTTCCGTTGTAATCACTGTTAGGAGCATTTACATACTCATAACGTCTGTTACCATATGCAGTACCTGCGTTGTAACCGCCATAGTTTTGATTAGTATAAACTGTGGCTGCTACGTTTACAGTTTTATCAAACCCTCGCAATTGAGCACCAGCATTGCCGGTAAAATAATCTCTTGCGGATGTTCGATTCATGTTTCCCATGGATTATACCTTAACTTCAACTACATCTGTACCGTCTTCAATAGCAACACCAATTAATAATGTGTATTCTGCTATAGTACTTAGTTCGTCTATAGCACGGCCTGCACCGTCCTGATCAGCAATAATATACTGACCTTTCTTAGCAGAACCGTTAATCTTACATGGAACACGACCTTTTAGTGCAACGAACGGCCACATTGGATCATCTCTGTTATCGTCTGTTTGGTTCATCATCAAACCTGGCTGTGTTGATACAACGCCTGCTAGTTTCATGCCTTCTTTGTATAGTGTAACTTCTTTGTCGCCACCAATACCTAGTACTGTACCTGGAGCATACACTGCGTCTGCTTCGTATTTCTCTGCCAAGTCAGCCCAGTTAGCACTTGCTGCTGTACCTTGATAAACACCGCTGTTGTCAACGTATGAAACATCTGTACCGTCACGTCTAAACTGAACAATACGATCGGAGTTAGCACCAGCTGCCATGTAGAATCTGTTAGCATGATATTCAATCTTACCAACGTCATTACCTGGGTTACCAGTCCATGTTTCGTTTGCGTTTTCCATAAAGCGGATGCCTGGTGAGTTACCATCATTGTTGTATGAACGTAGTGCCCAGTTACCATCTTCGTTTAGGAAACCTTGTGATGCATCGTCTGCATATAGTCTACCATAGATAGTGTTTGAACTGTTGTTTAAACGTAGTTCACATGATCCAGTATTTGCAGAACGGAACGCCATTGCGTTTGTTTCATTTGGATAAATGTGCCAGCCTGCGTAGTTGCCACCTTGCCAGTAAATACCTGAGTTGCTTTCAATGCGTACCCAGTTATCAACATATAGCTCGCCTGCAATGTTTGCACCGTCGGAACGTGTTTGAACTTTCCAACTACCATTGTGCATCATTTCAGTTTGGCCGCCGTGTACACCGTAGAACAACCACTGGTTATTTACATCGTTGTAGATACCAGTTGCTGTACCGCCATCATGCATGAATACTGCACGACCATCAATGCTAAAGCCTTCCCAGTTACCATAACCACTACCGCTAATTTGGATTGAACCGTAGTCGCCTGTTGGTTCTCTTAAGTAACGTGTAGTTTGGTTACCAACTGCAATAAACTGTTTAACAACTAGTCGACCATCTGTTGTAAGTGCCATAGCACCAGCTGCTACGCCGTCACCATCATGTCTCCACTTCCAACCACGGTCTGTGTCGTTGTTCATTGTAAAGGTCATTGCATAGTCATTCAACCAACCCATTGTTTGACCACTAAACATACCAATTGAGTATGAGCTGTTGTTCCAAACACGTAGTTTGTCGTAACTATCGCTGCCTTCGCCGTCAATGTAACCAATGTTATAACGTGTGCCACTTGCAAACAAGTCTGGGAATGTACCAGCGTTTAGATTGCTTGCATTACGGAAGAATGCACTATCATTACCATCTAGTAAGTCTGCATCTAAGCCGCTGCCGCTACCATCGTTACCAGCATGCCATACTTTGTATGCATTAGCACCCATTGACCAACCGCCAACTGCTAGATCGTTTGTACTTCCGTCTAGACCAAAGTGTACAGCATAGTCGCCACCAATATGGAATGTTAAGAATGCATCATATTGGTTAGCACCGTTACCTTGATATAGTTGTAATGTGTTAACTTCACCAGTGTTTTGAATTGTTGTTGCAGGAGCACTAATTGTAAACACACCGCCACTAAATGCAGCACCAGTATCAACACGTAGGAAGCTACTTGCATGCAATCCGTCTAGTAGGTCTGCGTTTAAGCCTGAACCTGCACCGTCGTTAGCGTCAGTCCAAATAGCACCGCCGTTAACATAACCAGTTGTAGCGTTAAAGCTACCATTAACATCTAGGTTATAAGTACCGCTTGGATCTTTGTTAATACCAACTTTACCATCACCGCGTACTGAGAATACAATGTTACCATTAGTTTGACTTACGTCATTGTTAACACGGAAGAATGTGCTTGCCGCAGCATTGTTTGAGTTAGTGTCAAGTCTTACGTTAACGTTGTTGTAAGAGTTAATGCTTAAACTATCGCCAGCACCCCAAGTATCGTTACGTGAACTAATACCATGGTTTACATAGCCGCCAATTGCACCGTAGTTTCCATCCCAGTCAAAGCTAATGCCATGTACTTTTGCAAGTTCGCCTGTTGTGCCACCGCTTGAAATAAAGCGTCTATTAGTGTCAATAGTTTCAACGCCGCCTACATTATAACTGTTACCGTCAATAGCACCAGTTAGTGTAAGTTCAGCAGCAACTAAGTTACCACCAACGTACAAGTTCTTACCAAAGCTACCACCACCGTCTACACGTAAAGCACCTGTTGTAGTGCTTGTTGCTTGGTCAGCGGAGTTAACGTGCAAGTAACCACTTGATGCACCAATGTCAATAGCAGTTGCAGCACCACCAATGTTGAGTGTAGTAACTGTATCGTTTAATAGATCAAATGTTGCTTGGTTAGTACCCAAACTACTTGCTTGTGTAATAACGTTTTTGTTAAGTCTAATAGCATCGCCTGCGAAACTTGCTACAAGTTCGCTTGTTTGGATGCCGCTACCTGAACCAATACTTTCGGAACCATAAATGTTAACTATAGCACCAGTACCTGAACCAGTACCTGGGTTTGGTTTTAGATTTAGTTCAGAACCGTTAACGTTAAACTGTCCAGTAATTGGACCTTTTACACCAATTGTACCTGATTGTTTAGAACCTTGTGAACCTCTACCAAACTCTAGTTTGTGAGTATGTGCATCAGTACCACTTACTTCAACGCGATTAACTTGTGTTGTTGAAGTACTGCCTGAAGTTCCTGAATAGCCTGTGTCAATAAACACAGATCCTGCTACACCACTACCAGTGCTTGCACCGCCTTGTACTGTTAGATCTGCACCTTGCTTGTTAGTACCTAATGCATTTGGTGCTTTGATTACTGAATCAACTGGAGCAGTTTCTACTGCATCGCCACCTACAACCATTGTAGTATTTCTAACTGCTAGTGTACCAGATTTGTCAGCACCTAAAGTAATTAATGTTGCTGCTCTACCAATACTTAGTGATGTAACTGTAGTATCGTATACAGTTGCACTTGTCTTAGTAGTTTTAATATCACCACCATCAACATTAAAGTCACCGTCAATTTGTAGGTTACCTAGTGAATCAAGAACCATGCGTTCTGCTAAGAAGCCTGCTGCCATCAAGTTAAACTTGAAGCTAAAGTCTTCAGAACCAAACGTTACATCTGATGCAACAGCGTCAATAGTACCACCAACTTCTCTGTTGTTGTTTGCAGTTTCTACTTGGAACTGCATACCAACACCAATACCTACTGCTGGTGTGTTAGAAACATCGTGACGTATTTCAAGTGGTCTTGAAACACCAAAGTTGTTAGTATCTTCTACGAACGGAGCAACGTCATTTGACCATGCTGGGTTTCCTAATTCGTCAACAACCATAACAGCACCTTGGCTACCAATTGGTAGTCTGTTTAGTGTTGTTGGTGATGTTGCATAAATCATATCACCTGCAATATACTGATCAAGTGCTGTACCACCTTTGTTAACAGGCACAGGGTTTAACATGTTACCTGGATCTAAGAAGTATTGACTGTCTAGTCCGTCAAGTGTACCTGCATCAAGTACGCCTGCTTTTAGTTCAACTTCACCTGAATTTACATTAAACTGTGCTTTGCTGTATGAAGCAACACCTTCGTTTGTAAAGCTCTGATTACCTAATGTATCATCTGCTCTGTCAATATCAAGTTGTGTATCTTTATAATAGAAGTTTTGTCCACCGCTAGTATAGAAGTTACCAGTAATGTTTAGTGGTGAGTTAAGTGCTGTTCTTGTAGTTCTTACTGCATAATCCCAGCTGCTGTCACCTTTTAAGTATGTGTTACTGTTAGCAGAACCAATAGATGCAAGTCTTGATGTACTAATAACACCCGAAACAATGTTTGAAGCATCAACGTTTGCACTACCAGTTAGTGCCCAGTTTGCAGAATTTTTACTTGAAGTATTAATTTCGCCGTAAACTGTGATATTCTGATGGATAAAGTCTGCACTACCACTACCAGTTTGAACAAAGTTAATTGCACCTTGTACAACACCGTTTACACTGTTTAGAGCATCTTCTCTAAATTCGTGTACTGTGAAAGTGTTTTGACTTACTGTACCTGCGTAGTAGTAAGATCCACTTGACATTCCTGTTGGAGGGTTAGTACCTACAAAGCGGAATGCTCTACCAGCTGTAAATCCGTGGTTTGGTGAGTAGATCTTATCTTTACGTGTGTCAACGTTGTTGATAATAAGTGCATGTGTACCAGTTGAACTTACAGTAAAGTTAACTTTTGTACTTGCATTTAAATCATACCTGTTGTATAATTCAATAGTGTTAGCATCAATTACTTTTACAAAGTAACTTTCACCCTGCAACATACCTCCAATTGGAGTGTTTGGTGAGCTTGCATAGTTAACAACGTCACCGTCATCAAATATATGACTTGTTATTTCAATCTGTGAATTTGCATAGTCAACATTACCACCGTTTGCTAGTGTATCTGCATTAAATGCATTAAGCGAGTTACCACCTAGTGCAACAGTATCAACTTGTGCATTGTTATCTTCAATGTACTCGTTAGTACTTGTTGATGCAACAAACTTGCCTGCAAGTAGATCAACATACAGTCTGTTGTCAACGCTAAGTGCTGAAATTTGGAAAGCTGAACTTGACTGTCCGCCTAAGTTTCCTGTTGCTGCACTCAATACATCTGTTGTTGTATAACCACTACCACCTCTAACCAAGTCAACGCTTGATACTTGGCCGTTAGTAACTGTGATATCTGCTCTTGCACCAGTACCTGAACCGTTAACATTTGTTAGTGGTACGTTGTTATATGTTAAAGAACCTGTTGTAGGAACATAACCTGAACCGTTACTAATATTTGCTAAGTCAACTGCAAGTAGTACACCTTCAGCTTGTGCAGTAACAACACCTTGTGTTTTTGAGTTAGCTGCTGTAACAGTTACACCGTTTGTAAATGATGCTCCAGCAGGCTCATATCTCAAATACTGACTGTCACTGTCTTGAATCATTGTGTACTGAATATCACGTGTTTCAGATGAGCCAGTGTTTGTGATGTATGTTGTAGTGTTGTTGCCATTTTTGCTTAGTGTATTAGCACTAATATTGTTGCTAAATGTGCCAACAATGTTTGTTAGGTAAACAGTAGTTGCACCACCGTTGTCTTCATCAACAATAGCAGTAGCACCTGTGTTTGCTTCAACAATTACATCATCTTCGTTAAACTGTGTTGGAGCACTTAGAGTAAACAGTGTACGTGGATAACGTTCTTGTGCAATGTCACCCTGTAATGGCTCTTGTGGTGGAATATCATCAGTTAGATCATATCTACCAAATTTTGTGTTTGTAGTGAACAAACTAAAGTTACGTGTTGCAGGAATAATATCTGCGTTCAACAAACCTTGTGCGTTCATTTGTGGAACAGCACCACTAACTGAGTTAGTAGATACGCTCTTATCAATAAAGTCACCTAGTCTGTTTGCTAAGAAGCTACGCTGTGCCAACTGTGTTGTCAAACGTGTATCTGTAGCACCACCTGGTTCGTTGTCACCTAGTCCTGGATCAGTTGAAATTGCTTCAATAACAACATCTGAAACTGCAAGTTTCAGTGCTGAAAGTTCACCAACTGTAACTGTGTTTTTAAATGTAATGTTACCAGTTCTGTTTTCTGCAACAATGAAGTCACCAACTTTAAAGTCACCTAGTTCGTTAGTACCTGAAGAGTAAACTCGTCCTGGTAAGTCACTAAACTGTTCGTATTCTTCTCTTGTAATACCACCGTTCTGTGGTAGAGCGTTATAGTCTGTACCAGAACCTGCATATTCCCAAGTGTGTGATGAACTGTTAACAATTGAAGGTCTATGGAAACGTATAAATGTTCCCTGTAGGTTACCTGTGTTAGTTAACACACCACCAACAATAGTTGGATCAATAGTAAACTCTGCTGTGTACAAGTCTGTTCTAGAAGTAAAGCCTGTTACAGCAATGTTACTTTGTGGAATAGCACTACTATCATTGTCAATGATAGAAGTAGCATCAAAGAAGATTCTTGTTAGAGAACCGCTGTTTTCTGCTTTTTCTACTGAAACAGTAAGTGTGCGTGTTGCTGCTTCATATGTATAAACAAACGCTTTGTTTCTGTAGATACCAGTAGTTGCTTCAATAAGGTCGCCTGGGTTAAAGTTATAAGTTCCAGGAGCAAGTGTTAGTACTTGATACTTGTTGTGTGTTAGCTTGTTACCATCAGCGTCTTGAATAATATCATCAATGAAGAATTCTTCTGTTTGTGTTTCAAGCAAGTGATCACCACTTGACACTGCAACTAGATCTGCAACAAATCCTCTTGAATCATCTTGATACAATCTAATAATGTCATTAGTTAGAACTTCAACATAGTATAGACCTTGGTCAGCAAGTCCGTTAATTTCAATATTGTTGTTTCTGCGATATGTTACAGCATCACCTGTTACAAGTCCGTGTCCAACAATAGTAATTGTGTTAGCAGCAAGATCCAACGAACCTTCTTCATATACAGGATAGTTTGTACCTGTAAATGTTATTTCAGTTAGTGTTGCGTTATCATTAACTAGCGGAACTGCTGCTACTGTAATTTCCAATGCACCGCTGGTATTATCATAGACTGCATTTGTAATAGCCTGTGGACTATTAGCATTGTTAATATCAACAGTACCTCCAGAAACATAAGTTCCTAAGTTTCTACCTGCACCAACTTGAACAGTAAATGTTGTTGCTGTTACTGATGCTACTGTGTATGTTGCAGTATCACCGTAAAGTGTTCCAACTTCACCGCCGTTAAATGTTATTGTACTTGGAATAGTTTTGAAACTATTAGTAATATCATTTGCTAAGTTGTTTTCTTCGTCATCGTCATAGAAGCGTAAGATAAACTGGTTAACTGGAGTACGCTTAGTACCAACAGTAATAAGTTTTTGCTGTGATGCTTGAGCACCGACTTCTGCAACAACACCGCGGTCAAACACAAAGCTGTTTGCTGAGTAACCTGATGAACGTAGTGCATACAAACCAAAGTTAGTAGCAGAGTTAGTAACAGAAAGGTAAGCACCTGACTGACACCAACAACCGTTGCCTAGGAAGATTTGGAAACACGAAACGATCTGTGCATATGCATCGTTAGTTAGACGCCAACCAGTACCACCAAATGATAACATGGTGTATGCGTTTGCAACCATTGACTTACCTTGTTCAGGTGTTTCACCAAATACTGGATTCTCAGCTTCGATAGCAAAACGTGGAATGTTTGGTGTAATGACCTTTGAACCGTCTACCAAACAGCCGCTTAGTCCTAAAAACGAAATAATAGACACGTTCTGTACGTATGGTGACTGTGTAATAAGTGGACGTTCTCTTAGTCCTACATAGCCTGTACGATCAACACCAGTATCAAACGGATCGTCAAATGCTGTACAGAATCTACCTGTAAAGCTAGGTACGTTAAATGCATCTAGACCGTCTTTGAATGTAATACCCAACAAGTAACAACCATTACGTACACGGAAAATATCTTGGTTAGCATTTAGCGGACGAACAATAGTTGTACGCAAGTTATCACCAACAATAGATACATAGTCTGGAATAATAACTGGGTTATCTTCTTTGTATTCACCAGTTGATACCATAATGGTTGTGTAACTGATGTTAAACGCACCTTCAACTTCTGTTGGAATGTTTGGTGAGCTAGGACCGTTTTCAATAATATCAATAATAGTGTTGAATTCTGACTCAACAACACCTACTGTAGTTCCTTCAACATTCTTAGTTAGATCAGTAATCTGTCCAACTTGATTTTGATATAGTTTAGTGTTTACAACATTCTTTAGAATGTTATCTACAAGAGTTTGGAAGTATCTATTAGCAAGTATTGTTTGGAACTTAGTATCACCCGGAATAACAAGTGTAGTACCGTTATAGTATGCTTTACCTGCTTCAATAGCACGTTCGTTACCACCATAGATCAAATCATATTGGATAGCATCGATAAACAATCCAACGTCTCTGCGACAGAACGCAACATCATATACAAAGTTAGTAAAGTATGTGTTAATGTAACTAACAACTTCAGCTTGGATGTATGCTTTGTTTAGTGCAATCAAATCAGCTGCATTAAGAATGTTTGTATCATCTGTTGGAACAATAGCACTTCTTAGTACAGTAATATTTTGTGATGCACTTACACCATCAATAATAATATCTTCAATTATGTCGCCAAGTTCACCAATTGTAGTAACTGCTGCTGCACCACCTGGGTTCAGTGTGTCAGTAACTTGGGTTGAGTTAGTTTGCCAACTAACAACTGGATAGTTTTCAGCAACCTGTTGTGCAAGTCTAATTGCATGCATAATACCATCAACTGTTTGTACAAGCTGGCGAGCAAGTGCAAACTGGCTGCTTTGTTTAAAGTAAGCAATCGCTGCTGCAACAGAGTTTGTAGTTCCGCCCCATGTTAGGTCAAAGTTAATAGCATCTAGAATGTAACCAACATCACGTCTACATGTTGTTTGGTTGTAGTTGCTTGAGAAGTTAATCCAACTTCCGTCAACATATGCAACAGTTTCTTTTTGGATGAAAGTTTTGTTGCTTGTGATCAATGAATCAGCATTAACGTATTCTGTTGCTGTGTTTGCTGAACCGTTTGCATTTACAGTAATGTACTGTGATGTTCCGTCTGTTACAAGATCAATAATAATATCAAGTAGTGCTCCAATAGTGTTTGCACTTGTGATGTCGCCCGGGTTTGGTCCATCAAATACTTGGCTTTCGGCTGAGTATGTTGGGCTTACTGTAACATTACGTACAACCTGTGTTGCAAGAGTTTTTAAGTGATTTAAACCATCAAGTGTTTCTGATAACTGTCCGCTGATAACAATAGCAGCATTTTGTTTATAATATGCAACTGCGGCTGCAATACTATTTGTATTACCACCGTGTGTCAGGTCATATTCAACAGCATCAAGAATTAATCCAATATCTCTACGACATGATGTTTGATCGTAAGTTAAACCTGGATGTTGAGCATTAATATATTCAATAACTTCTTCTGTAATAAAGTTAGTGTTAGACTGTAGCAATGCTTCAGAATTTAATGCACCAGTGTTTGTTGTTTTTGTAAAGCTATTTGTTGTACCAATACCGTTTTTAAGTATAGATATAACATCGTTAGTACGATCATAAACTAATTGTGCTACTGTATTGTTGCTTGGAGTTGCACCGTTAAGTGTTTGTGTAAATGTATTTTGATACAGATTAGGAACAGTATTTTGCAATACAACATTTGCTAAAAGATCTCTAGTATATTCTAGTGCATCAACTGTAGGCTGTAATTGAGCTTTAATAACCTCAACAGCATCACCTGTAATTTCGCCTGTTCCAGTAGTAACATTGTTGTAGTAACTAATACCAGCAAAAATACTTTCAGCATTACCACCGTGTTTAACGTCATATTGAACTGCGTCAACAATTAGGCCAACGTCACGCTCACATTTAACAGGATCATAGTTAAAGTTACCAAAGTTTTCTTCAATAAATGCAACAGTTTCTGCTTTAATAAATTCTACGTTAGCTGCTAGTATAGCATTTGCATTTATTACATTTTGTACTAAACTTGGTACAGAGTTATTTGGATCAATATTTAAACCAATAGTAGCACTGTCGCCATCGTTAATAATATCAACAATTAGTGTTTGTAATCCTGAAATAGCAGTTTGTGCCGACGCATCACCTGGATTAGATGGATCAGTAAACTGTCCAAATGTGCTTTGATAGCTTTGTGCAGGAGCTTGGTTTACAATTACTAGTTTAGCAAGATCAATAGCATAGTTAATACCGTCAAGTGTTTGTGTTAACTGGCTGTTAAGTGCAGTACTTGCACTATATTGATAGTAGGCTAGTGCTGCTTGAATACTTTCATTATTACCGCCATGTGTTATATCATAACGTATTGCGTCAAGAATTAATCCAACATCTCTGCGGCACTTATTTTGATCATATATAAACAAGTTAGCATCAACATATGCAATAGCGTCATCAATTAATGTAGCTTTGTTAGTATTGATTTGTAATGCTGCGTCTTGTAATTGTTGGTCTGCCCAAGATATACTTGGGTAAGTTTTAGATGGTAAATTGTTAAGGTTACCAGCAGTAATAACATCTTCAATTATTTGTAGCAAGCCGTCGAGTGTTGTTGCTTCAGTGCTAGTTGCATTACCGCTTGAGAAGTTTTGTGCAACTACTGCTTGTTCAGCAGTTACTGAAATACCTTGTACTACATTGCTTACATGACCTGCTAAGAAGTTATAAGCATCAGCAGTAATAGTAGCTTCGCCAGCACCTAGTTGACTTGCTGCACCTACAAAATATGATTCAGCAGCAAGAACAGATGCACTGTTACCACCATAAACAATATCATAAGTTAAAGCGTCTACAATATATCCTACATCACGTGAACATGCTGCTGTATCGTATGTGTGTGAAGGATAAGTGTTTGCAATATATGCAAGTACCTCTGCTTGTAGGAAGCTTCTGTTAGCTTGTAGTTGATCTCTTGCGTCACTTAAATCTTGGCTTGCACCAGTTGGGGCAGGGAATGTTAATGCATTTGCATTACCTACACCATTTTGTAAAATATCTATTACTTCGTCAAATGCAACAGTTGCTCTAGTGCTTGCTGTTGACCAACTAGACACATCGCTTAGTGCAAGAACATCTGTTTTAAGATTACCAATTGCTCCTACAGTTAGTGTTAATTGATTGCTTTGTAAGTATGCTGTGTTTGCACGTTGATACGCTAAACCTGCTGTTACAGCATTATAGTTAGTACCTAGTGCAATGTCTGCTGCTACTGCATCTAGTATTAAACCAGAGTCTCTACGACATTTAGTTTCATCGTAAGTTGACTGATATTGTGAATCTAAATAACCAATAACTTCTTCTTTAATGAAGTCAGTGTTTTGTGTAATAAGTGTATCAGAATTAAGTCTAGCTGTGTCAGTAGTTATTACACCGTTTGCAGTACCAATGCCTGTGTTTAACAAGCTATAGATAATGCTAAGATTATTATAGATTGTTGTTCCTTCTGCAGATGTGCCAGGAGTTAAACTTGTATCTTGTGCTACAGTGTTCTGATATAGATAATCAACAGTTTCACCTAGTACAACTTTTTGTGCAAGAGATCTTGCATAGTCAATACCTGCTAGTGTTTGAAACTTTTGATCAGAACGTACTAAAGATGCTTGTGCATTTAGATATGTAATACCAGCATAATGCGATTCTGCATTACCACTGTATAACAAATCATAGTTTGCAGCATCAATAATTAATCCTGTATCACGTGAACATTTTGCAGCATCAAATTGGAAGCCGCTGTATTTTTGATTTAAGAATGCAATAACTTCATCTTGAATAAATGTTTTGTTAGCATCTATAAGAGTTTCTGCATTTAATATATCTGTATCTTGTGTTTGTGTTTCGTTAGGTTGAACACCACCAGTGTCACCTGTGTAGTAACTTAAAACTTTATCACCAAGTGCTGAAACTGTTGCTGATTCAGATGCTGTTGCAGTTTTAGTACCATCAAATTGCTGCTGTACTGCTGCTTGAGTATTATCTGTAATAGCAGTGTTAGTAACTACTGCTGTTGCAAGTTCTTTGATACGACGAAGACCATATTCAGTTGCAACGTCTTGTGCTTGTTTAACTAGTGCTGAACTTTCTAGTGCATAGAATGCACCAGCAACGCTTGAAGCTGCATCGCCGCCATAGCGTAAATCGTTTTCAATAGCGTCAACAATTAATCCAACATCACGCTCGCATTTTGCTTGATCATATGTAATATTAAATGCATTTGAGCTAAATGCAATAACTTCGTCTTGTAAGAAGTCTCTGTTAACTTCCAATAGATCTTTTGCATCATACGCAGATTGTCCTGGATCAACAACTGGTGTAAAAATACCGTCAGATGCAATTTGTGCAGCACGTTTAATTGTTTTAACTGGTTGTAGACGACCGTCATTGTTGTCGTCACCGTATTGAGCACTTACATAAATTCTATTACCACCTAGTGAGCCTGGGTCACTCCACTGTGTTTGTCCAAAACCTAAGTTTTGAAGAATTTGTCCTTTACGTGCATCAGTATCAGGAAGTATAATATCGTAGGAATCTGATAACTCTGAAGGTGCTTTAACGTTAACAGTATTTGATCCAAACTGTGATAATTCTCTAAACTTAACTGCACCTTGATCGTCAAGTTCTAAATCGTCCGCTAGAAAAACTTGGTTACCATCTATACGGAGTTTTTCTATGCCATCAACATCAACTGTAACAACACCATTTCCTTGGTCATTGACTATTACGCGAGTATCGCCTTTTTCAATCTGTTGTGTGATGTCTTTTATAGTGCCGTCGGACTGTTTGATAAACATTTTACCGTCGGCAGTGTTGATTGCAATTTCGCCCAAATCTAATTGTGCGGATTGTGGTTCCTGCCCGGTAACATTGTTTCTTTTATGTAATATTTTGTTTGCCATTAGGTTGCTTCCCAGTTACGATATATCTCTACATGTATTTATTTCTTTGAGAAGGATACGGATTTTTAGAAGGTTCCGCCATCGATAGTAAAGTTATTAATGTAACTTAAATCAATACCAGAGCCTTCAATATCCTGTCCTACGTAGATATCTCTACCTACTCCGACACCACCTTCTACTATTAAAGCACCAGATGTAGTTGATCCAGCTTCAGTTGTTGATTCTATTCGGGTTTCTTGGGCAACAAATAGCTTTTCTTTAATGCCAACACCACCGTCAACTACTAATGCACCTGTAGTACTATCAGTAGACGCTGTAGCGTTTTCTATACGTGTTATGCCTGCAACATATAGATTTTTACCAATGCCAATGCCACCTTCAATTACAACAGCACCTGTAGAAGTGCTTGTTGAATCTACAGTGTTTGTAGCATTAATAATACCGTCAACGTAAATATTTTCAGCAACGCCAATGCCACCTTTAAATATTACGCCGCCTGTTAGTGAGCTAGTACTACCATCTAGTGATTCAAATATTGTTTGACCACTAGTTGCACCAAAACTAATATTTGTTGAGCTATTAAATGCTCTCAAAAACTGAATGTTGTCTCTTAGTAAGTCAAAGTTTTGTTGAAGTGTGTTTATACTTCCACCTTCAACATTTAAATCTCCACCTAGGTGTATATTTTCACCAACACCTAAACCACCGCCAATTACTACAGCACCATTTGTTTCAGCTGTTGAGCCTGCGTTAGAATTAAATCGTGTAGTACCTGCTGCGTTACCAAAGCTAACATATGTTGCTTGACCAAATGCGTTTATTGTTGTAGCTGTTGTATTGAAAACATTTTGTGTAGTTGAGCTACCATAAATGTCACCTTCAATAAACAATTCACCTTCAATGGTCATGTTCTTCATTGACACAATACGGCCGCTACCTGCTGCATCTAATTGCAACGGAGCGTTTGTATTGAGTGTTGAAATACGTGTACCAAATACGCCTATTTCTGGGAAGTAAACATTTTTAGCAAATGTTGCATCTTCAGCAACTGTTAAAAAGTCTGTAAAGACATCAGGAACGTTAATGTTTGCTGTAACGTTTAGAATACCATCAACTGTTGTGTTACCATTTAACTGTGTAGGTGTGTTAACAACAAGTTCAGTATCGTCAAAACGTAAATTGTCGCTTGTTTGAATTTCATTTTGGAAATCAATATAAGCAATTCTGTTTATTAATTCACCAGTAACAAACATTCTTGGTGAAGTAACCCAACTGCTTGCGTTTAGTACACCAGTAACATTTGTATCTGCTTCTAGATTAATTTCGCCTGTACCATTTACCATTATATCAATATCTGAATTAGATATTGTGGTTTTAATAGCATTGCCTTCAATGTTTAAATTTCCGTCAATTAAAATACCACCTTGCCAACCTTGGTTTGTTAGTCTAGCAAGTTCAACTCCGCCGCCGTAGAAGAATAGTGTATTCTCATTTGAGCCTGGGCTAAGTTCTGGTAAAATATAAGTGTCGCCGTCTACATCACGAACTCCACCTAATGAACTCCAAGCAAGACCATTCCAACCTTCATATTGGTTAGTGTCAGTATTAAAACGAACTTGTCCAACTTCACCTGGAGGTCTTGTAGCAACACCGCCTACAGGAAGTACAAGAGCAGTTTCTCCTACAATTCTTATCTGTCCTGAGCCTGCTGCTGAAATTTCAAAATCAGCATTGGTATTTGTTGTACTGATTCTATTTTGGAATATTCTAAAATCGCTTGTATTGATTGAAGCAATCCACGCTTCGCTAAACATTGCTGTGCTATGACCAATGTCATATGCCATGTTAACATCTGGAATAATATCACTTGCAAAGTTTGCAGCAGCAATACTTGTAACATTTAGTGTAGCATTAGGAGCACTAATAGTACCACCTGGTAGTACAATGTCTCCGTCAATGTTTACTGTTTTGTTAAAGAAAAACTCACCAGTACCGCCTGGAGTTATTTCAAAACGATAATCAGTATTGATACTATTCATTACCATAGTATCGTTTTCAAATGTAAAGTTTTTATGATTAAAACGTGTACTGTTTACAGTTAAATCGTCAAAGTCCCATTGACCAATTAGTGATCCGCCTGCGTAAATGTCAAATCTATCATCATTTGAACCTGGAGTTACTTCTGGAGTAATGTAAGTGTTGCCATCAATATCTTTGATGCCACCCAATGAGCTCCAAGCAGTTCCTTGATAACCTTCAAATGATTGTAATTGTGTGTTAAAACGTATAGCACCTGTTTCTGGATTAGAGCCACGTTCAGGTGTATTACCAACTGGAACTCTTAAAAAGCTATAGCCGCCAATTAATACTCTACCAGCACCACTAGGATTAATTTCTAAATCTTGGTTTGTTGTATCAACAGAAATTACGTTGTTTTCAATGCGTACATCGTCAACTTGTACTTTACCAGCATACAATGCTCCCCACACTGCATCTGGAGCACCTAGGTCCCAAACGCCTGTAAATTCTGTTGCAGGTTGAATATTGCTTTCAACATATGATTTAAATCTTGTAACATATGGGAACGGATCTACTGGATTTCCTGGAGGTGTACCAAGATCAATATCACCTCTAAGTACAATAGGACCACCAGTAAGTTCAAGTTGTTGTGCTCCGTCTGAAGCGTTAACTGTTATTTGACCTTCTGCAGAATATAAACTTAATGCATCTAGTGCGTCAATTTCAAGTATGTCTGTAGAGCCAATACCGTTGTTAGCAAATGTTAAGAAACCTGTTGTAACTTCAGTTGCAGTAATAGTACTTCTGTTACCTTGACCGTCATCAAATGATAAGCCACCTGCTAGAGCACCAAAGTTAAGTCCGCTACCATCAATTTGTACTTCGCCTGTTTCTTGTGATACGTAGAACAAGTCGCCTACACGGAAGTCACCTAAATGGTCAACGGAAGTATAACGTACTTTACCACCATTTAGTTCAATAACTTCATTGCCTTGTATAGCATCTGAAGCACGGTTAGTTGTTAGTTTACCTGTACCAACATAACCAAAGTTATGACTTACTAGACGTAAACTTACACCTGGACCATCTGCTGTAACACCTGAGTTACCATATACCATTGCAGAACCAATTGCACGTAGTTCTACACCAAATTCAAATTTTGTTACTTCAACAATATTTTCTGCTTGTACACCAGAAACTGTACCAATAATAGAACCACCTTGACCATACTGTGGTGTAAAGTCAACACCGTCTAGTCCAGTGTATAGTCCTGTAATTGATAGTGTGTTAGTTGCTGGATTCCAACTTGAAATTTGAAACTGTGCTACTGTTGAACCATCTGTTGAAGTATAACGTACTGTTTCGCCTGGAATAAAGTTTCCACCTGTTACGTTATTAACAATAACATATGTTTGGCCTGTACCGCCCCAACCTTGTGTTCCTGTTGTTGCATGGAATGCTTTGTCTGCTAGATAAACAAACGAGTTTAGCATTTCTATTCTAATACCGTTTGTAGCATATATACCAGTTTGACCTGGTGCAAATATTGTTACCTCATTGAGCAACATGCTTGGCTCAATTGAGTTTCTGTTTATAAATTGACCATCTGCTTTAACACCTCGGCCTGCATCATGTGCATCAAAACCGTATGGATCATCAGATGAATTAATACCTAATCTTACAGTTGAACCAAAGTTCAATACTGTAACATTCATTATGTATGGACCACGTGTAAAGTTTGCTGTTGTTGATTCGTCAAAACAGAAAGCATAACCTGTATCGTTTATGCTGTCGTACTCCATTTCACGAACAGTTAACATTTCTACTGTGCCGCCACCTCTAAATTGGAAACCGTTTTGTGTACGAGTAGCTGATGTTGGTTTAATCTGTGTTGAACGAATACCTTGTCCAACAATGTTAACACCAGGATATACTGTTAGTGGAAAAATTTCTTCAAATGTACCTGAGCCAATTTTAACTGTGTCGCCATTACGTGCAACAACAAGTGCTTGTCTAATAGTACGGAAAGCATCTTGCATGCTTTCACCTGTGTTACCGTCACTACCATTTACAGTAACCCAGTAAACATTACCTTCTTTCTTAGTAATATCAACACCATTAGCATAGATACCACCAGTACCTGCACTGTCTAAATATAAACTAGTATTAGAGTCAATTGAACTAATGCCAGTACGATCACCGTCACCATCTAGTCTTAGGTTGTTAATATTAACAACTTCACCTGTAAAGGTAGTTGCTGCTTCACCAACAGTAAGCAAGTTGTTAATAACAACATTACCAGTGCCACTTGCTGTAATAACAAGATCACCGTTTGAGAATTGTGGTTCTAAAATACTTGTTTGAATTCTAGTTGAATTAACAGTATCACTAAAAAAGCCGCTACCAGAAACATCAATTTCTGCTATAGGTCTAGTAGTTTTACCTACAGCAAGTTTCGAGTCTGAAGTAACTTCTCCAAACCTATTAATTTTTAATGCTTCATCTTTTACATTCTTTGATGCTAATGTAGTACGCTTTAAATATTTCATTATTACACTCTCACATAACTTGAGGTAACAGTAAGTGCGTTAGCATTGCTTACTAGTACTTGTATACTGTCATTTTCTTCAAGAACAAATTTTTCTGTATCTAAACTAAAACTTTCTCCTGCAGGGATTGCTAAATTTTTCATTACCGTATTATCATCGCCTGCTGCATCGCCAGCTGCGACCACATATAAATCTACGGTTACATCTGTGCTAGTTGACGTGTTGCACAAAATCATAATCGTAACAGCTATATCATTCCCGCCGCCGACAGCTTGGTTGTTTAACAGAACTTCTGTTGCGTTAGTGCCAGTTATTCTTACATTTTTTATAGCCATCTTTACGTTCCTTAAAACAGCAATCCATAAATGATTGCTTTTCGTCTGCTTGCAATTTCATCTCTGCCTTCAGGAGTAGCTGCATACAACCCAGTACCACCTCCAGCAACGTCACCTGCATACAATTTTGTTCCTACGTTAGGCGGTGGAAGTGCAGGTTCACTTACATTCTTAACCATTAGTATATCGTCAAGAATACGTATGCTTCCTGTACCGCTTACAGTTAATACTAGATCTGAGTTTGACCCCATGCTTTCTAGCATTGTACCATTAGCTACGCCTTTAACTCTTAAACCTTGAGAATCTATTGCGTTATAAAATTCAAAACCATCTTCAAGTGTAGCTCTAAAAGCAGGTACATCATCAATAGTAAATTCAATTTCACTATTTTGAATCCAGTTAACACCTTCTTGCTTAACAGTAACCGAAGTTTTGCTAATTGGTGCAAATGTTACAGGATCTAAAAGTGTACTTGAAATTGTTGGAACACCAGTACCGTTTAGATAATCAATAATTTTCCAGTCAACATAGCCTTTGTTAGCTAGTATCTTGTCATCATCATTACCAAAGTATCCTGCTGATCTTGGTTCAATTGCTTCTGTATAAGAAGCACTATCAACTTCAATAGTGCCACTTGCTCCTATGCCTTGGAATAAAAACTTAGTTCCAGCATTCATTATAATGCTGCTAGTTTTTAGCGGAACTGGAGTTTCAATTCTTGTTCCGCCTCCACTAAATGATTCTTGGAAAAAGTTTATAACACCGTAGGATTGTACGCCTGTCTGAGGATCTGTAAATGTTATGTCTTCGTCGTGTACTATGTAAGTGTCAGGTATGCCATTACCTCTGTTAATGTGCAAACCTGACTTTCTAAAACTTATAGCACCTTGTGTACCTGGATCACCTTCGTTTAAAGTTATTATTGGATCTTTAATTGTGGTGATGGTAGATTCAACTGTAGTTGTATTACCAGTTACAGTTAAATTACCGTCGACGATGACATTACCAGTTGAGCCTGGATCTAAAATGATCTGGCCACCTGGTTGTGATTTTATTTTATAATCGCCGTCGGGTACATTAACTAGTCTTAACATTATATTTCCTCATCAGTAACTTACTTGATGTTAGCCATCACCTTCAGTATCGTCAGCACCTGTTAGTACGTCATCTGCTGTACCAAGAGTTGCGTCAACACCAGCACCAATGCCTGTACCAGCTTCTTCAACTGCTACTGTTGCACCTGTACCTGTGAAGTCCCAATCAATTCTAGAACCATTGTCCATGGTTAGAACACGACCGGAAATTTTAGTTACTTGACGAGCTGTTCCGCCATCGTCTACAGTGATTGACATTTCACCTGCTGCTAGTGCTGCTGATGCTTTGTCTACAAGGTAACAAGTACCTGTATCTGTACCGCCTGCATTTGAAACTTTGAAACGCTTTGAACCAGTTTGTTTTACAATGTAACCTGGAGTTGATCCGTTACCTGAATTAAACTGAACTTTGATTTCGCTACCGCCTGCTGTAGGTGCACCGAAATATCTTTTGTTAATTGGTCTTCCCATTTGTTTTCTCCTATAAAGTAGTCCTATCCGGGTTCTATCCGGTACGCTGTGGGTAACAGCATAAGTCCGCCTTGCGGCACACTATCTGACACAAGTATTTATCCATAACGCCAGAAAGGTGAAAGCATAGATAAAAAAACCCGCCGAAGCGGGTTATTCGCAATCTTGCGTTTCTAGCAAACGTTGCATGTAATCTTCATCTAGCGGTTCATTACATACATTGTTACTTCGAAACCAAAACGCATTTCTTCTGCTATAGGTTTTGTCCACATATGCTTCTCCTTTCAAATAATATTTAAACATAGATGAAAGGAAAAAGCATACGTAAAATCATTAAAGACTGCTCAATATAAAATTGATTCTATTTCTTCGGTGCTGAATGATTAGTTGTTTGTAGCACCATAGTGTGAAGTTGTCCATTACACTTCTCCTACTTAAAGGGTTAAAGTGCGTTCCTTCGCATTATGCTACTTCCGTCCCGTAGGATGAACGTAAAAATATTTAGTCAAAAAAATAGGCCCCTAAGGGCCTATTTTAGTGTTTTATAAAAAATAAAACTTAGCTGAAGCTTACGTTAGAGATCGCAACACGCTCAACGTAGTCCGCTGCATTACCAAGAGATGATGCAGTGTTGTTTAGCTCAACATAACCATAACGTGTCATGAAGCTAACTACTGGCTCGAATGTGTCTGGATCTAGAACAACGCCGCTGCTCATCAATGGAATGTATGGGCAGTAGAATGCTGCTGCATCTGCTTCAGATGAACCTTTGTAACCAACTAGTACGTCAGTGTCGTCTGCTGCATATGTATCAACGTAGATTCTCATTGCGTTGTTTAGTGTACCAACGAACTTAGTGTTTGTTGGTGCTTCGAAAGTACCTTCTGTAGTACGAGCAAATGCACTTGTAGTTGCAGACTGTAGGATTGTCAATGCTTGTGGTGAAACCACTGCAAAGTTACCTGCACCTCTACGTGTACGCTGTGCAATTTTGTTTGCTTGTCTGTTGATTAGAACTGCAAGTGCTGCATGCTCATCACCAACAAATGTTGCTGTACCAGATACTGCTGCCTGGTTGAATGTTTCACTTGCTGTACCAGCTAGTGAACGTAGTGAACCTAGGATTTCTTGGTCAATCTCAGTTGTAATTTCCTGAGCAAGAGCTGCCATGATTTCAGCTTCAACGTCAATGCCCTGTTGAGCTTGTGCGTCTTGAGCTGCTTCAAAAGTCCAGCGAGCTGATAGCTTTCTGGATTTTGCTTCAACAGTTTGCTTGAGGATTTGGATTGACATCTTACGTCCTGGAGCACCTTCAAGTGTTGCAGTTGCATCTGCTTTACCATTTGGATCAGTGCCTGCACCTGAATATGCAGTTGCAATCTTAAATGGTGATAGAGCTTCGTCACCTGCTGTTACGTTATCGTTTGATTCAGCATAACGTACTCTTAATGTGTGGATCTGACCCACTGGACCTGTCATTGGTTGTACACCAACTAACTCGTTTGCGATAGTTGTTGGCATTACACGTCTGATGACTGGTAAAATGACTCTGTTTAGAGTCGCGACGTTACCGGCAGAAGTGGCACCAGCTGTTGCACTTTCTGACAAATACTTGCGAGTATTTTCAAGTGTTACAGCCATAACTGACTTACGATTGCCTTCAAGGCCTTCGAGCAGTGCTGTTTTAGTGTCCTGCCAGCGGCTTTCTAGTAGTTCTGACATTTTCATGTTCTCCTTATTTGATTCCCGCTAAACGACGAATGTCGAAAATATTGCTTTCGGATTCGTCCTTTGCACTACTAATACTAGTATTAACTTTATTGCCTGTGATTTCTGTGCCTTCTGTCAGTGCCTTCTTCTTCGCTGGAGTTTTACCGTCAATAACGGCCGGTAGGTATTTGTCAAACTGTGCTTGTAAGCGGTTAGTCTGAACAGATTCCAGTAAGTCTGTCATTATCTCTCTTTGCTCACTGTTAAGTGGGCTTAGGAGCTCGTGAAGCTTTTCTTTACGCATCATTGTGTCGTTAGCTTGAGCAATTTCTTGCTGTTTGCTTTCAACTAAAGCAGTTTTTTCTTGAACAACTGCTTTCGCTTCTGCTAGTTCTTGCTCTTTTTTAGCAACAACTTTTAGAAGTTTAGCTGTCTCTGATTTCTCATTAAGATAGCTGTTATTGTACTCTGATGCAAACGCTTCAAAGATCTTACGACCAAAGTCGTTCTTACGTGCTAGATCGATATCCTCTTTCAGTGTAACAATCTCTTTGTTAAGTGATTTGCTTACTGTTTCAGCAACGAGTTTAGAGCTACGTTTTACAAAAGTTTCTTTAACTTTTGCAAATTGAGCTTTTGCTTCTCTTATCAATCGCACTTTAGTTTCTGCAAGATCCTTTTTATCTGTATGGAACTCTGCAATTTCTTTAGCTAGAGCTTCTACAACAAATTCTTCAAGTTGACCGTATTTGCCAGCCATTACTTTCTGATCTTCGTGTAGTTCTTTGACTTCTTTTGCTAGTGATTCAACAACAAAGCCTTTTAGTAGATCTGCGTTTTTACGCATTGCTACTGCATACTTTGCTTTTGCTTCAGCTAACTGTTTGCGATCTTCTGCAAACTCAGAAATCTCAGCTTGAAGACGGTCTTCAACTAGCTTATCGATAGCTTCAACCATAACGCCTTTGTCATGTTCGTATTTTTTAGCAAACTCTTCACGTAGTTCTGTAACTGCCGCTGTTTTTGCTTCTGCAACACGAGCATTCCATGCTTCTTCAATCTCCGCTCTTACATCTTCGGAAATCACGTTGTTCTCAAATAGGTTTTTTAGTGCGTCCAACATGTTCTTCTCCTCTATTATCGGAGCCCGTTGATGATATTCATCAACTGATTCTTTAGGTATTTTTGTGCCTTAGCATCGTCCCTAAGTTCTTGTGCCATTCCAAATGCCTTATACCCACCCCTGGTATTCATAAGATGCTCATAAATTGGTGTTGGGTAGGCACCTGGAGCACTTGGCTGAGCGACCACATCAACTGTTATAATTTCAAAGTCGCTTACTTCGCCGGATCCATCTTCACTGACGTTTCCGGAACCTCTTGAACTTACACCAAGTTTTACACCGGCCTCTAGCATTGTTTTTACTAGAGACCCCATTGGTGTAGGAATAAGTTTAAGTTTTCCATAACCGTTTGGGCCATCCATCCACATTTTTGTGATCATATGGCTTACACGATCTAAGTTAACATTAAGACCTTGCGGATGATCTACTTCGCCAAGAACCGAATATCCTCCTTCAATCTGCTCGTTGAGCGTCTTGACAGCCCTGCTAATTTCTTGCACTGGATACACACGCTGATTGGCATTTCTTACACCGCCTTGGATGAAAATGCCTGACATGTGAAGGTCCTTGCCTTCATTTGCAGACTCAACGACCATGTTTGCCTGGTCAAATGTCAAGTTCTCTTGGAGTACATTCATCATTTAAAGTCTCCTAATTAGGCTTTAGCTTTTGAATATGCTGGAGCTTTTTTGTTGCCTGGCTTGTTAACATTACCTGCATCTTCAACAGTTGCTTTATCGGCTTTTCCGCCTTTTTCTTCTGCTGAACCTTGTGCAATGTTACCTGCTGAACCACCCATATCATTTTTACCTGCTACAACTGATTTAGCTTTGTTATCTTCGCCTTTGGCATCTGCTACTTTAATAGTATATTCGTCTAGCTTTTCGCCATCTTTATCCGCTGATTCAAACTCGAAACCTTCATCGGCTTCCATATCATCTTCAGCTTCGCCGCCCATGTCCATGTCGCCCATATCGTCTGCTGCTGGCTCTTCACCACCTGCACTTGCTAACATGTCTTGGAACTCTTTTTCAAGTTCGCTTAGGGCATCTTCGAGGTCTTCAACACGATCTTCAAGTTCGCCTTCTCCAGCTTCTTCGCCTTCGTCGCCGCCCATGTCGTCCATGTCTGCCTCTTCATCATCGCCTTCGTCGCCCATTGCGGCCACGTCGTCGATCATATCATCAGCTGGATCTCCCATTTCGTCCAACTCTGAATCTTCATCTTCATCAGAAGCTTCTTCAACTGCTTCGTCGTCGTCTTTTTCAGACTCTTCAACTTCTTCATCAGTTTCGTCAGTTGCTTCTTCGATGTCTTCGTCTTCTAGATCACTTTCTAGTAGACCTTCATAAATATCTCTTGATTTTTCCACTACGATTTCGTGGAATAGTTCTTCTGCTGCTTCACGCTCTTCATTGATTAGGAGCTCAAGCATCTTTTCAAATTTGCTACGATCAGTCATTGTGTTCTCCTTTTTTTAATTTACAAGGCTGTCAATAAGTATTTACAAATTATACAATAAACTACTAAGAAATAGGCTCAAAACGAGCCATTTTGAGTTTTTCATCCATTTTTTCATATGTAATATTAGAAAAATTAGGATATCTCAGTAAATCTTTAGGTGTAAAACGGTACTCATCTGTAATTATTCTATAATAATAAGTATTCGGATTATCCCTAATAATCAACTGTAATTGCCGTATCCAGTTGCCAAAATAAGTTGCTGGACTTTCTGCTGGTTTGTAGTTTTTTGTTCCACCGTATATATTATTGAGCTTATCGTCATTGCTTTCAAAATCAAAACCTGATATGAAAACTGTAGTTGCTTTATTATATGTAGCAAGCCAAAGTGCTGTTGGGCCGCTACTCCAACCTAAATGCTCTGGCATAAAGTTTACACCTTCAATATTTCTAAATCTGTTGTGTTCTCTAGTGTAAAATTTAGTAGAAAGATGAGCCTTATTGTCTATTATCTCTTGAACCATAGGTGGATCAACTGCTACTAGATAATCTACAGTTTCATCTCTATAAATGGCATTACAGCCATAAACAGTACCATACTGCTTGTATTGCTGTATATTAAAGTTTTTTCTTGATTTTCCGTTGCCAAGGACGAAGCAATGCATTACATACCTGGTTGAGCAGGTACACCATACATTTGTCTAATGAACTCAAGCTCTTCTTCTTTTTCTTGCTCATGCAAGTCGCTTGCAACTCTTAGTTGATTAAGTTGCTCAAGTGTTAGTCTTGTTTTGCGAGTGTCGCTAACTTTGACCACATCGGAATCCATGTCAGGATTGTAACGGCCATCCTGGCTCATTTCCAGTGTATCTTTATCAAAGTAAAAGAGTTCTCTTAGTATCATAAAACTATTTATCCTTATAGTCCGCCGCCGCCCGGTGCTCCGCCCGGTGCTGGTGCTGGTGCACCACCTGGCTCTGCTCCACCTGCTTCTGCTCCACCTTCAGGTGCTGCTGGTGCTTCTGGTGCTGCGGTTTCTAAACCGCCTATGTCTGAACTAATACCGCCCATGCTAATTCCTGCACTGCGTAGTTCTCCGCTTGCATCAGTTGGAAGTTTTAGATTTTCATCATTTTCTTCACGCCATAGTCTTTCGTTTTCTGCAATCTCTTCGTCACTTAGTCCTAAGAAACGTTGTAGTGCAAAACGTTGACTCATATAAGGAATCTGTTGTACTTGTGTAAATGTACCTATACGACTGTTGTCAAGTTCTGCTTGTCTGTAACTTGCAAAGTTTTTAGGTGGTTGGAATGATAGTTCAAAAACACTAGTGTCTACGTTTACACCTTTTTGTAGTATGTACAGTTTAAATTCTTGATCAAATCTATCTGTTACCAAACGCTGTAGGCGTTCACAATAGGCATTAAAACGTAGTTCTTGTATGTAAGCAGTACCAACACGACCGTCATTAAACTGACTTTGGCCGTCATCTGCTGCTGTTGGTAAGTAGCTGGAAGGTATACGGAGACCGCGTACTAGTTTGTTTGTGAAATATTTGAGGTCGTCAATTTCACCTAGGTTAGTACCGCCTGGCAGCGTTTCAACTTTTGATCCTCTACCTTCAGCTGTTTGTGGAAAGAAGTAGTCTTCGTTTATTGAAAGAGGATTGTATGCACTGTCAATTACATTCTGTCCACCACCAGTCTGTGAAGGTATCCTTCTCTGATGGATTTCATTCTTTACTCTTTCCACAAAACTCATTGCCAAGTGACTTGGCATGTTGCCAACGTCTACGTAGAACACACGTCTTTCAGGTGCTCTTTGTACACGATATATAATAATAGCATCTTCTAAAAGTTCTTTTTGTTTATAAACTTTGAAGATGCTTTCAAGTAGACTGTTTCCAAAAGGATAATTGTTGTCTAGTCCTTCACTCAAACTCAAATGTACAACGTGTTCTGCATCTACTGCAACTTCTTGTTGCGTAGTTTCAAAACGTGAGCTGCTAGTTGCACTGTTTGGTGGAGTGCCTACCATACCTCTTGCACCACCTTGGAAATAACCCTGATGACCTGAGCTGGTAACGCCACCTGGATCTGTATTCAATGTGGTTGCAACAAGATCTTGAAAATTAATGTTTAGGTCTTTGATTACATATTGCTCAGGCTTTTTGCCTTCGCTTTCATTAACAATAATTTTTGTAACTTTTGCAGGATCAACATAAAACCATTTTTTAGTTTCTGGATCTCTAATAAAAAACGCATCACCATATTTAAATGTGTTGCGTAGTATACGGAAAATGCGAGTGTCAAATTTTTGTAGTTTTGACCACTGTTGTAGATACTGTTTAAGTATTCTAACTTCAGAATTAGTTGCTTTTTCTTTAAATTCTAATTTAAAAGGTGTATTGTTAGTTGTATTTCTTTGTGTGCAGAACTCTGCAAGGATATCTAGAGCAGCATTAACTTCACTGTCGCTGTCCATAGTTTCGTATTGGCCATAACGTTCTACACGATTAGGTGAACCTGTGTAAACATCTGGCAAATAACTTGAATAATTAGTTCGTGCAGGACCAGGTCTACTAGCATTGCCATTGCCTAGTGGACTGTATGTTCCTTCACTATTTCCTGTAGGTACAGGTGTAAAATATTTTTTCCAGCTCATACTATTACTTATACTCTGTAGGTATTCCTTCCTGCTTTATTGACTGCACGAGTATTTTCTCTATATGCTTCAATTAATCTATCAAATTTTCTGTTTAATTCACCTGTAAATTGTTCCATTTGTGGACCAATCTGATTAGCCATGTTTTGCATCTGCGGAGCCATTTGATTGGCCATACTTTCCATTTGTGGACGCATTTGATTGGCCATAGCTTCCATTTGTGGACGCATTTGATTGGCCATAGCTTCCATTTGTGGACGCATTTTGTCAGCCATTTGTTTCATAGAAACTACTAAACTGTTAGCATTTGGTGTGATAAACTCAGGTCCTCTCTCACCAACCATATTTAACATGCCGCCCAATGCTGTACCACCTAAGAAGTTGCCTTGAGGGTTAGTATTATCTAATAATCCTTGTAGTACATTGTTTAATTCTGTAAACGCAGAGTGTAGTTCAGGAGGAATTCGATTAGTTTCAGCTTCTTGGGTTATTCCTGCTGCTGCACCTGCTGCTGCTGTTCCTTCCGGAGTTGCTGCTCCTAAAGTAGTTGGTTGATTTACACTGTTACCACCAGTAACTAATCCTGTGCCTACAGCATTTACGCCTGTTACACCTGCACTATTGATCCCGTCTAATGTAGTAGCAAATCCTCTTAGACCGCTATCTACTTCGTTTTTCAAAACATTTATCATGTTTTCTCTTAACGCACCCGAAACGTTAGTGATAGCATCTTGTGCTGATGCCATTGCTGCTGTTAATCCGTCAGTGCTTGGAGGAGGTGGGCCACCGCCGCCACCTAATGTTTCTTGTCCTGCTTCTATTCTACGGTTTAATTCTGCTAGTGCATCGTCAAAAGAAATGTCTGCTAATTCTTTACTTGGGTCAGCGTTTGCTAATTCTTGTCTAATAGCTATTAACCTATCATTAAAATTAGTAAAGTTTCCTAAGCTATCTTGCATGCCTCTAATATAGTCACTATCAGAACGTATTCTACCAATTCTTATTCTGTTTTCGTCGTTTTGAGCTCTAGTCATTGCAGCGATATATTCACGCTGTGCTTGTGCATAAGCTTCTGGATCTTGTGCTTGCATTGCAGCTCGCATGTTTTGTGCTGCTGCAATTACTTCTTGTCCGTAGAACGCTGCTGCCCCTGCACTTTCTCTTGTTACATTTCCTTGTACTAGAATGTCTTCAAGTAGTGTTGCAGCATTTTTATCCATTGCACCAATTTGGGTAATAGAATTACTAATTTGATCTGTTAACGCACCAGTTTCTGTTCTTAAAAATGCTTGAATTCTTCCTTCTCGACGTTTAGCATCCATTTCTTTTTGCAGTTCTTTTCTCTGCATGCCAGTTAACTGGCTTAATCTATCTAGCTCTAACGCATATTCTTGTGTTGCTTTATTTCTAGCAACATCGTTACCCATAGTTTGCAAGAACGATGTTCTATTAATAGCAGCGAAGCCCATAATAGTTTCATTTATTTCTTCGGTGCTGTAACCAATTCGTCTTAAACCTTGTGAAAAACCTCTTGTGTCGTTTCTAAAACTATTCGACATGTGGGCAAACATTCTAGTAGCGTCTGCACCTGTGCCACCCATAGCACCTAATATGTCTCGATTTTTTTCAACTAATTTAGCAAAATCACCAACCAACATGCCTGATCTTGCTGCAACCTGACCTACTTCAGTCAAACCTCCACTTAGAAGTATACCAGATCTAGTTAAACCTTGATATGATGCTGTACTTTCGTCTATATAACCGGCAATAGCCTTAGACATTCCTCCAAGTGCGTCACCGACTATTGGAATTCGCCTCATTAATGGAGTAAAGGCATCAACGTAAGCAGTTAATCTTGTTTCACCTGAAAGTGCAGCTAATCCAAATTTACCAATGCCACTAGTGGCATCACCAAGAGCTGCTGTCCACTGACTAGTACTGCCGGCCGCACCTCGAGTTGACGTACGGAGGCGTTCTATTTCTTCTTCTAATGCGGCAATGCGATCTGCGTCACTCATGTTTAACCTTTTGACAAAAATACCGATATAAATATCAGTTAGTATAGTTATTTACCTTAAAAGGAGAGACCATGGAAAACTTACTCACAAAGTATAAGCGTCAACCAAAGATTTTTGTTGATGCTCCATCTGAGTTTAGATACATTGATTCTAGTGTTGTTTCCGGTGAGTCTTTCAAAGATATCCCTGTTTACTCAATGACTGGTGCAGACGAGATAGCAATGAAAGCTCCGGAGGCATTACTCAATGGAGAAGCAGTTAAAAAATTAATAGAGTCGTGCATGCCAAGGATTAAAGATGCAGGAGAACTATCACAAATTGATATAGAATATTTTTTAATTGCAATAAGACAAGCTACTTTTGGTTCAACATATGATAAACTAACTGCATGCGGTCATTGTAAAGAAGAAAACAAACACGAAATTGATCTAAGTGAACACTTAGATAATTATCATAAAAAAGTTTATAAAGATACATGTACTATTGAAGATCTTAAATTTTTTCTAAAACCTCTTACTTATAATCAATGGAATGAAGTACAGTTAGAATTGTTCAAAGCAAATAGAACAATGATGCAGGCAGTATCAGCAGATAAATTGTCTGAAGAAGAAAAAAATGAATATGCAAAAAACATTTACAATATTATTCAAACAATAAATCAAAAAACAATACTATACCAAGTGTATAAAATAAAAGATGGTGAAGTAGAAATTACAGATCACAATGTAATTACTAAATTTATTCTTGAAAATGACAGAAAATTTTTTAATGGTATACAAACTGTTATTAAAGAAAACACACAAGAATGGGACTTGCCTAGATTAAATCTAACATGTGCTGCGTGTAACGAATCGTATGTTAGTGCTCTTACAATGGACGACTCGTCTTTTTTCGCCGACTGATAGTTCAGGCCTCAGATTCTGAAATTAAAAAGCATATCGAAACATATGAAACTTCTCAGAAACAATTAAAAGACGATTTGTACAGAATATTGTGGAATATGAGAGGTGGCGTCGGGTGGGACGATCTAATGTTTAATATTGATACCGGTGACAGAGAAATCTTTATTAAAATAATTAAAAATAACTGGGAAACAACTCAAAAGTCCGGAATGCCGTTGGTTTAATTTACCATTCTAAAGAATTTAAATTTTGCTGTACATTGCCAGGAACTACAGGTGCTACAGTTCTGCCAGGAGTTACTCTATCAGCAGGAGTTGTTGAAGGATTAGATCTATCAGTGTCTGCTGGATCGCCTTGTTGAGCTGCCCAAGATTCAACATCATCTTTCATATCTTGCAACTCTGATTGGTCTATATTGCCAAATCCTTCAATTACATCACCAACAGTTTTTTCAGTATCTGTTCTCAGCCTGTCTGCCATAGTTGGCTCAGCTTCTTGATCATTTGCTGCTTCTTCAACAAAAAGGCCAGCTGCTGAAGGCCATACATTTTCCATTATCCATAAAAATGCAGTTCTTATTTTTTCTTGGCCCCATTGTGTGCTTAACATAGCCCACATGCCGCCTTCAATAATAAAAGTTAGTGTCCAGGCAACTATTGCACCAGGACCAGTTGCAAGACTGCCTATACGCATTGCCCACATTAGTTTGCTTACAATAGCTCTTGCTGTTCTTGCTACAAGTAATGCTCCAACAAACAATACCATAACTCTAAAAAACACTCTTCCAGTTTCATGTTCTAAATAATTTGCAAGAACTGTTTGTTTACTCTGTGCTTCTTGAAGATCGCCTGATGATGTAGCTTCTATTATTTCACCAACTAGTAGGTATATGTCTTCAAAATACTCGCCTACTATATTCCAAGCACCTAATACAACAAGTATTGGTCTTAGTATTCTTAATGCTCTACTAGCTTTAGGACCTTCTAAAAATTGTTTAACTCTAGCTGCCCTTTGAGCTTTTATTCCTGCTAGTCTAATCTTTTGTTGTTGTGTAGTAACCCAAGTCTTAACATTATCAGGTGCAGAACTAGGATTTCCTCTAAACATCCTGCCACTAGATTCAAATTCTCTTCTTGCACGATTAGCTGCTTCTCTGCTAGGAAACGCACCGACAGTCTTTTGGCCATTTGCTTCTGTATAAATTACTCCAAACCAATCACCACGAAACCCAATTCGTTGGATTGCAGCACTAGCTTCACCAGCTTCAGACAAAAAACGTTTTGTTGTTGATTCATCCCACTCGATTATTCCCTTGTTAATTCTAACAGGTTTAGTAGTACGTGCTTCTTTAAACACTTCATTCCAGAATTGTTTGTCAGCAAATTGTCTCTTAGCAGAAGATGAAACTATTTCATGAATATTCATTACTTACGATCCTAACTTATTATGCATGTATTTATATTAGAAATGAGCTAAAGCTCATTTTAGTTTTCGCTTACGCTCAAACTATGCACTTCGTTTATAGATTATGTGTGATAGAAGTAGTAGATATGAATTAAAGCAATGTTACGAAGTAACATTGTAATTGCTTCATGTAGATTGTTTCAGTCAGACGGAACCTGCTACGGTTCCATCTAATCTCAAACTTCATGTGAGTTCGTCACAGCCGAGACTTGGAAGTAGGTGTTTTGCTGCTACACAATGGGCTCTGACCTTTCCCAACCTACGTCGACATCTAATGTGCATTAATTGTAACATTAAGGTAGCATTATACGCTTTAATGTGCAATTTATGTAACATTATACCCGTTGCTTCGTTCCTAGTGCATACGGTTTTTATGTGTAATGTGCAGTTTTTCGACAGCCAACAATCTATCTATATCAATCAAACGCTCTACTACCGAACGCCGCTCAATATGTTACGTGTGCTCCGATCAAGGATGCTTTTTCCACAGCGGTATTTTCAAACTGGCCCGCCAACCTTAGGTGTTGGATTGTTTTGCCTTGATAGTGTGTTCTAGTAATGCCTTACGCAATTTATCGGAACCGCCAACTCTACAATTAATAATCCCGTTATAATATTCATCCGTCTCTAATACACGGCGGTCAAATTGCTCTCGTGCCTCTATGTAACTCATTTCTGCTCTGCTTTTACACAGATAAAGTATTTCTCTTGTGAAATTTTTTGGGCCTAACTTGTCTACGTCTGCCTGTAGTCTATCTGAGCTGCCCCAGTAGTCTTTCCAATCGCTTTCTTTGTAGCCTCGTCTTTTGTTTTTTCTGCCTTTGAGTGGTGGCTTTGTGGTCTTAAACTTTGCTAGTTTTTTGCCTATGTATTTTTGCCCTGTGGTTTTATTAGTGATAAGGTAAACAAATCCTTCATATTCATCAGGAATTTCGTTAATATGTTTTCCTCTGTAAGTCCACTGCATGAACTTACTTACCGTTGCCTATTGTTGTGCCTAGTCGTTTTTGGTTTTACGTGTTGTATTGTGCTTTTCGTGTATTTCATCCATACGTTGCTTTGCAAGATCCCTCATAATTCTAAGCCATTTACGTGCTTCTCTATGAGTGCGTACAGAATTTCGTGCCTCAAACTTTTCGTTAGCCTTAAAGTATTCTAGGTATGCCTGTGTTAGCCTGTCATGAATATCGTCGTCTATCATTCCACTATGTCAATGTCATTCTCGTAGTTTGTAAATCCGTTTTCTTTTACAACTTTCATTACATGTGTCACACGTCCAACTAATTCGTCTTTGTGTGAAATTAAGAATACATTTTTCTCCTGTTCACGGCCCATCTTCTTAAGAACTGCAAGGCTATTTTCAACACCTGCTGTGTCCATTCCACTGTCAATGAGCTCATCAATAAACAATAGATTAATTTTTTGATACAGGCTTTCCCAAACATCGCGGAAAGCAAAACTCATACCAAGTATTAATCTGTTGCGTTCTCCTCTACTTAGATTATCAAAGTCTAGGTCTTGTCCTAGTTGAGTAATTTCAACGTTCAAATCATTTTGGAATACAACTTGATGGGGCAGTCCTAGTTTGTCTAAGTAGTAGGTTAATCTGTTGTTCAAATATGCAAGATTCTGATCAATAATTTTCTTACGAATAAACGAGTCTTTGTTTGTTAATAGTTTTAACAAGAACTCTTGATGATCTTTAAAGTTTGTAAGATCATTTACCGCTGACCAATCTAGTTCTTGTATAGCAGTATGTTTTAGATCGTCAATTTGTGATTGATAAGGATCTTCCTCGCTTGTTTTTCCTTCAAGCGAATGTTTTAGTGCATCAACGTTCTTTCTATGTTCGTATGCTTCTTTAGCAGTTTCATAAAATGTGTTAGGACGACCGTTGATATCACCAATTTGTTTAAGTTCTAACAACACACTGTCTAGTTTACCAGCAACTTCTGTTTGATATGCTAGTGCATCGTGTAATTCTTTAGACTTTCTTGACAAAATTTCATCTTTTTTGTCTGCGTGAAGCGGTTGATTACAAGTGTAACACACCGCATCTTCAAGATTTGCGATGTCTTTTTCAGCTTTTTCAACAGAACCATTGGCACGTAGTAGTGCAGAGTCTAGTGTGCTTTTTTCTTTATTAAGAGCCGTAATTGCTGTGTTTAATTCAGTCCAATTTTGCAATTTTTCATGTGCTTCTAGTTCTGCTTCAATGTCTAAATGTTCTAGTTCGTCTATGCCTTGTTGCAGTTTAGCAACATCTTGTTGCTTTTTAGCATTCCATGCACGTTGTTTGCTTTCTAAGTTTGAAATAGTTTCTTCAATCTTTTTATTTGCACTAGTGATAGCATCAATCTTTAGTGTTTCTTCTGTAATTGCATCTCTAGTATTGCGAATTTGTTCTTTTAGTGTTTCTGCTTTTTCAGACAGAATAGTAATACCTAGCAACTGTTCAATAATAGCACGTTGATCATTTTGCTTCATGCTTAGGAACGGTTCTGTGTAGGTATTAAGTGCAACAATATGTTTGAACATATCGTGACTCATGTCTAGCAGTTCATTAATGTCTTCTTGTGTTTTGCGACTGTCGCCTTGCGACTCGTCAAGCATTTCCTGCTCTTGATTGTTTATATAAAACTTAAGAACGTTAGGACTACGACCACGTTCAATACGATAGTCTGTACCATTCTTTTCAAAATGAAGTGTAACCAACATGCCTTTGCTGTTAGTTTTGTTAATCAAATTATTGCGTTTAATATTTGTAAGTGCTTGTCCATACAGTGCATAGCTCAACGCATTGATTATTGTAGTTTTACCTGTACCATTACGTGATCCAGTATCGTCTCCGCCTTGATCTAAATTCTCACCAAGTACAAGTGTTAGTTGTTCTTTGTTAAAGTCTACAGCCTGGGTTTGATTCCCCACACTCATAAAGTTTTTTACTGTTAGGTCTTTAATTCTAATCATTTATAGCTCGTTATAGATGTCTAGCAGCATTTTTTTGTCAAAGTTGTCTGTGTCTAATGCTGTAATTTCGCCTGCAACAATTTGATCAACACTTTCAAACTGTGCAATGTCAAGTTCTGTTGTAATTTCTTCTACCTGCTTCTGAGGAATAAGAGTAATTTCTCTACAACCGTACTCGTTAATAAATGTTTCTTTGATAAAACTTGCTTCCTCATATGATAGCGGAAGATCAATAGTTACACGAAGATACATTTTACTTTTAAGAATCTTTTGATTTGGGTCTAGTAGTTCGCTTAGTTTAACTGTGCGATACTTAGGACACTCTGACCAGTTGATGTACTCTGGCTCTGCATTGTTTTCTTTGTCAAGAATCATCATGCCACGGTCATCATCCCATGCATCTGCATAGTTGTGTGGAAACGCATTACCAATGTAATGCACTTTGCCTTGCTTTTGACGTTTGTGGAAGTGTCCGCTAAACACATATTCTTGATTTTTAAAATGCTCAGCACGTAAGTCACCGTGATCCGGCATCTGTACCATAGCATTCATGTAGAAACTTGGAAGTTCAAAATGTCCAAACATATATTTGGTTTTTATATCACTTATCTTCTTCCATTCATCACCAACAAGCCACGGAACAAGTGCAACGTCATCTTCTATCGTAACTTTATCTACAAATGTAATACCTGGGATATACTTTGCAAATGCAGTACTGTTAACATCACGCTTGTCTTTGTAGTACAAGTCGTGGTTACCGTCAAAGAAGTAAAACTTCTCAAATGCTGCACCTAGTTTTTCCATTGAACGTATGGTTGCATCCATAGTTGTAAGGTTAAGACTGTTACGATTGTGATGCCAATCGCCACAGAAAATACCTGTTTCGCAACCATTTGCTTTTGCTTGTTCAATAAACCAATCTACAAATGCTTCGCAGTCGTCATTGTGTGTCTTGCTATTGCCTTTTAGTCCAAAATGGATGTCCGTAAACACCGCTGCTTTCTTAAACAAGTCGTACTTCTCCTGTAGTTTTTTAATACTATACTATAGCATGCATCAAAAGTCAACCATTAATCGGATGAATTTTCGTTCAATCTTGCCATTTGTGATTCCCATTCTGCATTACCTGTTCGTGTAAACGATGGATTCATTCCGTTTTGTTCAAGTATATCATCTCTGATGTTTTGATTGCGTTTCTCAATATTGATAACACGTACAAATGAGTTAGTGACAGCCGCTGTGTAGTATGCAAACGGGTTATTAGATTTGCTCTCATCAAATTGCAAACCAATCTGTGCCAATTGGAGGATTGCTTGTCCACGCATTTCGTCATTATAAGTATATCCTCTTACATTACCACGGGTAGCATAACGATCACACAGTTTCATCCACATAAGGGCTAGTTTATTTGTTGCTTTACCGTGTTTATGGTCAAAGTTTCCGTTTTCCATACCACCTTGCCAATGGCTTTTCCCTACACAAACAAGCTCATCGGTGTCGTTGAACTTGTAATGTTGGAACGGTGGAAAGTTTAATTTAACTTTTCGATCTGCATCGTTCTTTGGGTTCTTTTTGCGTCCGGGTTCGTCTGGTATATGATCAAAGGTCATAATACGGAAAATTAGTTCTTCTTTGGTTATTTTTCTATAATCTATCTCGCAGTCTGCTTGTTTTACACGTTCTCCGGCTGCTTTACGTGCTTCATAGTCTGCTTGTGATAATCTTTTAGCCTTGTTTCTTTTGGCCTCTGCAATAGTTCTAATGTTAATTTTGTCTAAACTTGGTAAAATGATGTCATATTGATGATATTCTGGATCAACATACGAACAAAATGTATTTTTTGATCTATGTATCTCTGCTAGAATGTCTTTGTTGTTAAGGTAGTTTACTCTTTTCATACCGGCTCCTGTTATTTGTTACTATTATAATATACTCTGTTAATAAAGTCAACTAAATAATGTATAGGAGACAAGAAAAATGTCATTTAGAAAAGTACTCAATACAGTTCAGCAAACAGCAGCTACCGTTAGCACCGGCTTAAGAACTACTCAACAGTTGGCATCAGACATACAGTCTGGCAACGTTGGAAGGATCTTAAGAACAAGCAGATCATTAGTAAATCTTCTTAACGGTGGCACAAGCGGCAGTGTAACAGAAGCTAATTTTCCAAGCAGTGGCGATTGGCGTGTTAGACTTTCTATGCCTGGACACTCAACGTTTACAAGCAGTCCTTTACTTGCACCGTTAAGAAAAACAGGCGGACTTGTTTTCCCTTATACTCCTACAGTTAACATTGTACATTCAGCAAATTATAATGCAATAGCACCTACACATACTAATTATCCAACACAAGCATACAGAAATAGTAGCGTAGATCAAATCACAGTATCTGCTCAGTTCTTCAATGAAACAGAAGAAGAAGGCAAATATTGGCTGGGTGTACTACATTATTTAAGAAGTGTAACAAAAATGGCTTACGGGTCTGGCAACGGAGACATACAAGGTTCTCCACCACCTGTACTACGCTTTAGCGGTTATGGCGACTATGTTTTTAACGGCGTTCCGGTAGTTGTACAAAACTTTACAATTGACCTATCTCCTGACACAGACTACATAGCAGTCAATCCGGGTGGTGCATCGTCAGCCCTTAGTGCTGCTCTTAGTACAATTGAATCTGTTGCAGGAGGTAGTGTTCCCACATCAAGCAACGGATCAGTACATGTTCCAGTGCAAAGTTTGGTTAGTATTACATTATTACCTACTTATAGTAGACGTGAACAAGAAAAATTTAGTCTACGTCAATTTGTTAATGGCGATTTAGTAAGCGGCAAAGGATACATCTAATGGCAGAATATCAAAAATCAAGTCCTTGGGCAAAAACAAACTATAGTTTAAATGGAGCACTAAGTCATTTTCAAATAAGAACAATCCCTGCAGAAGCTGATGATGTTTTGTATGAGCTAGAACCTCAGTACATCTACAGACCAGATTTGCTTTCTTATGATATTTACGGTACTCCAAAATTGTGGTGGGTATTTGCACAAAGAAACATGGATGTTATACAAGATCCTATATATGACTTCATACCAGGAACACAAATATATCTTCCTAAAAAGGATAATTTACTAAGAGTACTGGGAGTTTAACATATGGCAAGACCTACAGGTGATAGGCTGCTTGAAGGCATCAACAGAGTAGACAATGCCCTTCAACGAGTAGAACAAGTTGAAAGAACATGGAACGAAGCAGTTAATGCTGTAAACGAAGTTCGTGCCTTAGGACAAGACATTGCAAATACAACTAAAGCTCTAGTAACTGATGCTAAAGCCCTTCTTAGCGGTGATATGTTTAAAGGAAGCAGTTTATCAGCTGCACTAAATTCTTTAAATATTTTTCCATCTGCAAAACCAAATATACTAGAACAATTTAGAACACACAACTATATTTTTGAATTAAGTTGTCTTAGCCAATCTGATTTTAATGACCCAGGCGGCGGCTATAGAAATAGAGCACCTAGTCAAGTTATACTAAGAAGCGGTGGTGGTGCAAACCCTAAAGTAACAACTCCGTTTGAAAGAGGCGGCAAAGTTGAATATTTTATTGACAATGTAGAAATACAAACAGTAATGGCTAACGCTGATATAACAGGAACAAGTAATGCTACTAGTATTTTGTTTGATGTTACAGAACCGTTGTCAATGGGACTATTTTTACAAAGTTTACAAAATGCTGCTTTAACATTGGGATATGCAAACTATCTCGAAGCTCCGTTTATGTTAACAATAGAATTTGTTGGTCATACAGATGACGATCAAACAATTAACATACCAATTGCTAAACGATATATTCCTATACAGCTATACGAAGCAAAAATGCGTGTTAGTGAAGCTGGCACTGTATACAGTGTTCGAGGTATTCCTTATAACCATGCTACTCTTGCAGATAGTGTTAACAAAGTAAATGTTAGTACAACAATTACTATACCTGAAGACGGCGAAGGTACTGTACAAGAAATGTTACAAAAAGGTGATACTAGTTTGTCTGGCGTAGTAAACAAGTACTATGCAGACCGTGTTGCAAGTCAACCCAATGCCTCTGTGCAAGAAATTTTTATAGTATTTCCAAAAGAATCTGGAGGCGGTGGCGGCGGTCTTGGTTCTATTACTGGAGCAGTAAGTTCAACGTTAGGTGCAACAGCAAGTCCTACAGAACTTTTAGGAACTATCGGAACAGCAGCAGGAACAGTAAACAATGCAGTAGGACAAATTCGAGGAGGACTGTCAGCATTTAATGTTGATACTTCAAAACTTGATAAAGTACAAAGCGATTTACAGAATGCAACAGAAATCGCAAATGCAGCTATTCAAGTAGTTAATACTATTAGTTCTTTAGGATCACAAGCAAGCTCTGTTTTATCTAGTGCAATAGGAAGAATAGGAGGAGCATTTGCTCCTAAATCGGCTGGAGAATCTCAACAAAGAAGATCAGAAGGTGAAGCAAGAATTTCTCAAGCTCAATCAGCAGCTGATGCATTTCGTATTGGCGGAGTCCAAGCATCAAGAACAGGAAACACAAATACTTTATATCAAGACGCCGGAAGTTTAAACACTATTGGTAGTTCAAAAATGGGATTTGAACAAATAAGTCCAGGAAACTCTCCGCAACCATTAGCAGCTGAAACTACAAACGATGATGGCACATTTAAAAGAGGAAATGTTACAATTTCTGCAAATAGAAGAGAATATACATTTCCAGCAGGAACTAAAATTACAAAAATAATTGAAGAAGTAATTATATCTTCAGAATGGGGTCAAAAATTTGCTGAACGTAGAGATAGCCAAGGATTTGTTGAATGGTTTACTATAGATCCACAAGTTTATCTAATTGGAAATTCAGCAACTGATGCTGCTAAAGGCGGCATGAGCAAAGTTTATGTTTATAGAGTAGTACCTATGAAGGTTCATTCTAGTAAATTTTCTCCGCCGACAGCACAAGGCCAAGGATATGGACAAATAGCACCAAATGTAACAAAGGTCTATGATTACATTTATACAGGAAAGAACAAAAGTATATTAGATTTTAATATTGAATTTAATTTAGCATTTGTTACAGCAGTACAAGCAGACTTGGGTAATAATACAAACACTCAAGGTACTCAAACTACAGAGACTGACATTCCTACTAACTCTCAAACGGCTGAAGGTTCTGCAACAGCTTCACAAGGCGGAAACGCCGGAGTTGTTACGGCGGTGCAATACAATAATGCTCCGGTTGGTGGTGCAGCAGTTGAAACTCCGCAAATTAGAAGTGCAAGAATGTTTCATGATGTTATATTAAACAACCAAGCAGATATGGTTGAATTAGATATGACAATAATAGGAGATCCTTATTTTTTAGCAGATAGTGGAATGGGAAATTATACAGCTGACCTTGGACCAACAACTACAATAACATCAGACGGAACAATGGATTATCAAAGAACTGAAATTGATGTTGTTGTTAATTTTAGAACTCCGTTAGATTACGGCGGTCCAGGAGGCTACATGGAAATGTTAAGTGATACTGTTCCTGTTGGTCCTTTTAGCGGACTGTATATGGTTACTGACGTAAGGAATTCATTTAATCAAGGTGAATTTCAACAAGAATTACATTTAGTTAGAAGAAGAAATCAAGAAGCTGACTTAACAGCCTCTGGCGGTAGCGGAACAATGTTAGCGTCAACTGATCGTGCAGATCCAAATAGATCTTTAGATCCTACAATGGATGGACAACAACCTCAGGAGTAAGAATGCCCAATCAAACAAGAACAGCCAATAATGTACCTCAAGAGTTAAGTGCTGGCCCATTTAAAGCCAAAGTAATGAAACATCTTGATGGCGGCCGTATGGGCACACTTATGGTTAGTTTAATGAAAGAAACAGAATCAGGAGATGTCCAAGGTGAAGACAGTCAACTGATAACAGCAAGATATTTAAGTCCGTTTTATGGAACAACCGGTAAACAGGTTTTAAAAAACAACAAAGACTTTAATAGCACACAACAAGCATATGGCTTTTGGATGGTTCCTCCCGATGTTGGAACTATTGTTCTTATAATTTTTGTTGAAGGAACAACTAAAGAATGTTTTTGGATAGGCTGTGTACAAGATGAATTTATTAATATGCAAGTTCCAGGTGTTGCTCCTGCTACAGATGTTCGTTGGAAAGATGATGAACCAGGAGACATTACAGGCAAAAGATTACCAACAGGTGAAATAAACACTGCACTAGAAGAAAACAAAGCTAACAGTAATCCTACATCAATTAAACGTCCATATCATCCACATCAAGCAGCATTTTTGCAAGAGCAAGGATTGCTAGATGATTGGGTAAGAGGAACAACAAGTTCCAGTGCAAGACGTGATATACCTAGTATGGTATTCGGAATAAGTTCACCTGGTCCTCTTGATTTTAAAGGTCCTAAAGCAAAATACGGCACACGAAATGACAATGTAATGCGTCCACATGTTAGGATGGGCGGCACTAGTATTGTAATGGATGACGGTGACGAAACACTACACAGGAAAAAGCCCGCCAGTGAAGGACCTATAGAATATTCTAAAGATGAAAAAACCAATATTCCGTACAATGAATTGTTTAGGATTCGTACTAGAACAGGCCATCAAATACTTCTACACAACTCAGAAGATTTAATTTATATTGGCAATGCTAGAGGAACTAGTTGGATTGAAATGACTAGTAACGGTAAGATTGATATCTATGCCCAAGACAGTGTAAGTATTCATACTGAAAATGATTTTAACTTTAAAGCAGGTAGAGATATTAACCTAGAAGCAGGTAATGATATTAACCTTGTAGCAGCAAATAACATACAAGGCCAAGCAAGTGCTAATGTTAGTCTTAAAGCAGAAGCAGACGGCTTAATTACTGTACAAGGAACACTTAACACTTATAGTTACGGCGACACAATGCTAACAACCGGTGCAAATATGAACCTGCACAGCGATGCTGATTCTATGTTTACTGCAACTGGCAAGACAAATATCAACAGTGCAGGCCACTACGAAACGGCTGGCGAAATACACATGAACGGTCCTACAGCAGCATCCGCAGCAACAGCAGCACAAGCAAGTTCTGCAAACAAACCTGTGCGTGTTCCGTTACATGAACCTTGGTTTGGTCATGAACATTTAGACCCAGAAGCAGTAAAACCTGATGCTACAGTAGCAATACCAGGTGATGGTGAACCAAATGAAAACATTGAAGGTAACACTAGAGCAAGTGAAATTGAGAATCTAGATGAAACACGATTCCCAGAAGAACCACCAGAGTTTCCAACAATTGATGATCCATTTAAGGCTAGTTAATAGGAAATAAATACGTTATGGCAGATCAAAAACTATATAAAGACGTTGTAGTTACAACTCCAAAAAGGGCTAATGCTCCTGTTAAAAGCAGAGCTTATCGTGGTCTATCCACAGTAGCAAGAACTGCTGGCAATTCTTCGGTTTACGATCTTGAACTTATTAAACAAGATCTTATAAACCATATGCACATTAGACAAGGAGAAAAATTAGAAAATCCGGAGTTTGGCTGCATTATATGGGATTTATTGTTTGAACCACTTACCGATAATCTAAAACAAGCTATTGCTGACAACATAACAGAAATTGTTAACTACGATCCTAGGATTCAAGTTGATAGAATCATAGTAGACGAGTATGAATCAGGTATAATCATCGAATGCGAACTGTCATACTTACCTTACAACATATCAGAACAGTTGGTGTTTAAGTTTGATGAAGCAAACGGCTTACTAGATTAAGTGCGTAGATAATCCAAACAAATAAATACATTATAACTAAGTTAAGGTAAGAAAGCACATGTCCACAACCAACAGACAAAACAGATTACTGGTAGCAGAGGATTGGAAAAGAATCTATCAAAGCTACCAAAATGCAGACTTTAAGTCCTATGATTTTGACAATCTACGTAGGGCTATGATTACATATTTGCGTAACAACTACGCAGAAGATTTTAACGATTATATTGAGAGTTCAGAGTACCTTGCACTTATTGACCTTATTGCTTTCTTAGGTCAAAACCTTTCTTACCGCATTGACCTTAACGCAAGAGAAAACTTTTTAGAACTAGCAGAACGCCGCGAAAGTGTATTGCGTATTGCTAGAATGCTTTCTTATAATCCAAAACGCAATAAACCTGCTAACGGTTTATTACGTATTTCTACAATTACAACAACAGAAGCAGTTTTTGACAATAACGGTACTAATCTAAGTAATGTTACAGTTGAATGGAATGACAGTTCAAACCCAGACTGGTTTGAACAAATGACAAAAATACTCAATGCTGCTCTTACAAAACGTAATCCTATTGGAACACCTATCCAAAGCGAAAAAGTTGGTACTGTTGACACAAGCACTTATAAAATTAACTCTAGTAAACGTTCTGTTCCTGTATATCAATTTACAAAAACTGTTGATGGCAGAAGCCTTAACTTTGAAGTAACAAGTGCAACTATTGAAGATAATGCCATTGTTGAAGAAACACCTCTACCAGGCAACAGTTTAAGTTTACTCTATAGAGACGATGGTGCAGGACCAGGCAGTGTAAACACTGGATTCTTTTGCCACTTCCGTCAAGGAACACTGCAAAACGCAGATTTTAGTATTGAAAATCCTAGTAATAATCAAATAGTTTCTTTAGATGTTGAAAATATCAACAATGAAGATTTATGGTTGTATCAATTAGATTCAAACGGAAGCGAACAAAACTTATGGACAAAAGTTGACAGCATTGAAGGTAACAATGTAGTTTACAATTCAGTTAATAAAAATATTAGAAACATTTATTTCCCACAAACACGTCTTGGAGATAAAGTTAATTTAATTTTTAGTGACGGTACTTTTGGATCATTACCAAAAGGAATTTTCCGTGCATACTACCGCACATCAGTAAATGCAGCATTTACAATTTCTCCAAGAAATATTAGAAACGTTACTGTAAATATACCTTATATTAGTGAAAAAGGTAAAACCGAAACACTTAACTTAAACTTAGAATTAACAACAACTGTTAATAACTCAACAGAAACAGAATCAAACGAAGAAATTAAAATAAATGCACCTGCTCTGTATTATACACAGAACAGAATGATAACAGCAGAAGATTATAGTGTTGCTCCTCTAGCAGTAAGCCAAGACATTGTTAAAGTAAAAGCAGTTAACCGTGTTGCTAGTGGTTATAGTAGATATTTTGATCTTGTAGATTCAACAGGAAAATACTCTAACACTAATATATTTTCAAACGACGGCATTGTTTATAGAGAAGAATATTTTGAAAAAGCAGAATTTAGTTTTACTAATAAAACACAAGTAGAAGATATAATTTATAATACTGTAACTCCTATTATTAGAAGTCCAGAGCTAAGAAACTATTACTATAAAAACTTTGCACAAGTTGATATGACATCATATAATTCAACTTATACTCAAGTTACTTCGGAAACAAATTTATCAACAGGCTTTTTCCTAAACACAAATGACAACAGCATTTATAAAGTAGGTTCAGCATATACTGGCGGTAACTTTAAATATATCCAAGCAGGTTCTTTGTGTAAGTTTATAGCACCAACAGGATATAAATTTGATCTAAACAACAACAATGCACTAGTTAGTGACACTAATGAAAATGAAGGACTTTCTTCATACAAGTGGGTTAAAATTGTTAATGTATTAGGTGACGGAACAGCAAACGGCACAGGCATTGCAAATAACGTAGGTACTATTACTTTAAATGATTCTATTCCTACAGGATCAGTGTTGCAAAAAATTGTACCAAAATTAGCTCAAGGATTGATTACAGACATTGCTAACAAAACAATTGATCTAATTTTTGCATATAAGAATTTTGGTCTAAGATATGATATTGTAAGTGCTTCTTGGAAAATTATTTTAAATGACAACCTAGATACTGTTTCGCCTTTTGGTTTAGGTAAAGCAGGTGACACATCGGCACAAAATCTTGACTCAAGTTGGCTCATACTATTTGAAACAACTGGACAAAAGTATACAATTACATATAGAAATCTAAGATACGTATTTGAAAGCGAAAAAGAAACTCGCTTCTACTACGACAGTTCAGATAAAGTATATGACAACAGAACTAACAGAATAGTAAAAGACAAGATCAGTGTGTTAGGAATAAACACACAGCCACAGTCAACACAACCGTTTACTAGAAACTATGATTGGGAAATTGTCAAAGCATACAAAGAAGAAAATGGTTACTTAGACACTAAAAAGATTCAAGTAACATTTTTTGATTCAGATGATGACGGTGTTGTAGACGATCCAGATCTATTTGTAGAAATTGTTGCACCAACAGTAAATTTAGCAGAAAAGTTTGTAATACAAAAACGTTCAACTAATATTGACAATGTTGAAGAATGGAGTTTTATTGATATTGCTGCTGAAGGAATTATTATACTTGAAAACGAAGCAGCATTGCAAACCGTAACAAGTTATACAAACAATCAGCTGTTCTATTTTATACAAACAAACGTATTTAAAAACTTAAACACATTAAATGCAAGACTTTCTATTAATAACAATTACAGAGCATATGTAGGCCGTAAAGGTCTTAAATTCCATTATGTACATGCAGCAGACTACAACCAAAGAATAGATCCTAGTGCAAGTAACATTGTTGATGTGTACATGTTAACTAGAAACTATGATGTAGAGTTTGGTCGTTGGTTAAAAGGTTTGAGCGAATCAAAACCTTTACCGCCCAGCACAAATCAAATGTATTATGATTATGGAAAACAACTTAACAATATAAAATCAATTAGTGATGAAATTGTATATCATCCTGTAAATTATAAAGTGTTGTTTGGATCAAAAGCTGAATCTAAACTACAAGCAAGTATTAAAGTAGTGAAAAACGAAGAAGTTGTTGTCAGTGATAATGATATCAAAACTCGTGTAGTATCTGCTATAGACGAATTCTTTGACCCAGAAAACTGGGACTTTGGAGACACTTTTTATTGGAGCGAACTAAGTGCATACATAACATATAATCTAGCACCAGATATTGTTAGCGTTGTTATTGTACCTAGTGATGCATCGTTAACTTTTGGTTCTTTGTATCAAGTTAACAGTGAAAACAATGAGATATTTAAAAGCGGTGCAACAGTTAGTGATATAGAAATCATTGACGAAATCACAGCAGACAAGATTAAAGCCAGCGGATCAATAGCATACGTTTCTAGCGATACAACGTCGATCCAATCAGCAGCATTTAACGGAGATAGTTAATAATGGCAAATGAGCAACAGGAAACCAATCTTCCAGGAGAAACTAGAGATGAAAGAAAAACATCTTTAGACCTGTTACCTAAGTATTTTAGATCTAATACTAATAAAAAGTTTTTAGCTGCAACATTAGATCCGTTAATACAAGATGGCCAGATTGAAAAACTCAATGGATATCTTGGTCGTAAAACAGCAAAGTCTTTTAAAACAACTGATAACTATCTTCAAGATGTTACAGATGACAGACAAAATTATCAGTTAGAACCGGCACTAGTAGTTAAAGATAATAACGAAAACATAACCTATTACAAAGACTACAACGATTATATTAACCAAATACGTGCATACGGTGGAAACACCGTCAACCATTCACGACTAAACACTCAAGAATATTATTCTTGGGATCCTCGTGTTGATTGGGATAAGCTAACAAATTATAGAGAATATTATTGGATAAGTCAAGGCCCGGTTGCTATTAGCATTGCAGGTCAAGAAAAAGGTATTACTAGTACCTATACTGTAAAATTACAAAACAACGGTGATAACAAAAGTTATATATTAAGTCCTGATGGATTAACAAACAATCCAACTATTAAACTATTTAGAGGACAAACATATAACTTTGAAGTTGATCAAAAAAATAATCCTTTCTTTATTAAAACTAAAAAGACCAAAGACGGATTTGAATACAATGAAGATGTAGTAAACAATGGTATTGAAAAAGGCATTGTTACAATTACCATTGATCAAAACACTCCGGATATTTTATATTATGTTAACACCGCAGATCTAAATGCATCTGGACTTATACAAGTTTTAGAAATTGAAGAAAATACCGAAATTGATGTTGACAATGAAATTGTAGGTAAAAAAACATATCAATTAAAAAGTGGACACTATCTATCAAATGGTATGAAGGTTAACTTTTTAGGTGATGTTACTCCTGCAAAATATGCTGAAGGTAACTGGTACGTAGAAGGTGTTGGCAAAGAAATTGTTCTTGTTAGCGAACAAGAATTAGAAACAACATATCCGGGACAGGTACTAGAAGAACTACAGTTTGACGATGTAGCATTTGATATTGTACCTTTTGACCAAAACTCAGAAAAAGACAAAGATTACATTACAATTAACCGTGCAGCATATGACGGTAATCACTGGAGCCGTGCTAACCGTTGGTTCCATAAAGATGTAATCGAAAAAAGTTTTGAAATTGTTGGTCTAACACCAGTTATTGATCAAACTGCAAGAGCAAACAGACCTATTCTTGAATTTATTCCTGGCATACAATTATACAACAATGGCTGGAATAGAATAGGCGATGTTGATCTAGTTGATACAACTACAACAAATATAATGAGCGAAATTGAAGGCTCTATTGGTTATTATGTTGATAACATAAATCTTGTTGAAGGCATGAGAGTTATCTTTACAGCAGACACTGATCTTTTAATTCGCGATAAGATTTTTACTGTTAAATTTATACGATTTGAAAATGAAAGATTGATCACTCTTATTCCTGACAACGACATAGAAATTGCAACTGGCGACACTGTTATAGTAAAATCAGGTAAAGTAAATCAAGGTAAACAATTCTGGTTCAATGGAACACAATGGACTGAAGCACAACAAAAAACAGCTTCTAACCAGCCACCATTGTTTGACCTTTTTGACGGTAATGGTGTTAGCCTTAGTGATTCATCTGTTTACGGTGCAACTTCTTTTGTTGGAAACAAAGTATTTTCCTTTGCAGTTGGCAACGGAACTGCTGACAGTGTATTAGGGTTTCCATTAAAATATCTAAGTATTTCAAACATTGGTGATATTTTATTTGAATGTAACTTGCTAAGTGACACTTACGAATATGTTAAAAACGAAAAGAAATTTTCAATCAATGCAGACGACACTTACATTAAAGTTTGGAGACGAGCTACAAAAACATTTGGGTATCACAGTGCATGGGAACGAGCAGTTACCGAAAGCAAACAAGAAGTAATTAGACATTATATTGCAGATCTTACACGTAATAGTTTTGAAATAGATGTTTATGACAGTCCTGCAGAACTTAGCGATCTTAAAGTTAAAGTTTTTGTAAACAATAAACTTAGAAGAGATTACACACTAACAACTGGTGCTAATGGATCTTTATATGTAACCTTTGATGCTGACCTTAATGAAAATGATGGTATTATAATTAAAACAACGTCATTAGAAAACAAGAATGACAACGGCTATTACGAGTTTCCATTAAACTTACAAAACAATCCTAACAATGATAATCCGGTTAATATCACACTTGGTGAAATAACAGATCACGTTGAGTCTATTGCAAATGCTCATCCTGACTTTGAAGGATCATTTCCCGGCGTAACAAATTTAAGAGATATTGCAACACTAAGCGGTTATGGAACACGTTTTGTAAAACATTCTGGTCCATTAAATATTGCTCTTTATCACCTAACAAACAAAGATACAAATGTTATTAAGGCAATTGAGTATGCAGCAAAATCATATGATACTTTCCAAAAAACATTTTTAGATCAAATTACAACATTTAATATTACAAACGATCCTAATATAGATGTTGATAATATTTTAGAAAATATAACAAAAACAAACAAAGTTGGAGATAGTTTCTATAACAGTGGCATGGTGCCTTTTAGAGCATTTAATAAAATTGTTCATACTGTTGTTGATCCTAGTTTTGAACTTTACGGCATTTCAGAAATATACGAACCGTACAAACATCAAGACAAAGCACTGTTAGTTTATTTGAATAACGAACAATTATTACTAGGTTCAGAGTACGAGTTTATTGACGATAACTTTGTTAAGATATTAAAAACACTAGCAGTAGATGATACTATAGAAATTAGAGAATATTCTACACTAGTAGGTAACTACATTCCACCAACTCCTTCAAAGTTAGGTATGTTACCTAAATATGAACCTAAAAAATATTTAGACACTACACTAAGAATACCTGTAAATGTAATACAAGGACACGACGGCAGCATTATTCGTGCTTTTGATGATTACAGAGATGAATTAATATTAGAATTAGAACGTAGAATTTATAATAATATTAAAATTCAATATACTAATGATCTTATAGATATCTATAATTTTTACCCTGGCGGCTTTAGAACAACAGATTATTCTCTAACAGAAACTAATAATATTTTGCGTCCAATGTTCTTAAAGTGGCACAAAAATTTAACAACTTCTTATACTGACAATACCTTCTATGCCGAAGGTGAACCATTTACATATAATTACAGTTCGGGTTCATTTAATGGGAAACAACTTCCAGGTTTCTGGAGAGGAATATACCTATACTGGTATGATACTGATCGCCCACATTTAACTCCTTGGGAAATGCTAGGATACAGCATTCAACCTACATGGTGGGAGGACACATATGGTCCTGCTCCGTATACTAGTGAAAACTTAATTCTATGGAGAGACTTACAAGAAGGTCGTATAAAAGAACCTGGAAATCAGCGTGTAGACAATGACTTTAGTCGTCCAGGTTTATTAGATATTATTCCTGTTGACGAAAACGGAAGACTCAAAGATCCTATCTTTACAAACATTGCACAAAATTATGAAGCAACATTGTTTGGCAGTGAGTATAAGTTTGGTGACTTTGCACCGGTTGAAAATGCATGGAGACGTTCTAGCACCTATAGATTCTCTCAACTAGCAGCATGGTTCTTAAGCAAACCATCACAAGTATTTGGTGTTTATCTTGATAGAGCACATACTGCTCGTGATGTATCCGGTATTGTAAAATACGCAGGTGAATATGTGAGCCTAGCAGGGCTTTCTGATAAAGTTTCTAACACTGCTCTTGCAAGCGGCCTTATTGATTATGTTAACAATTGGCTTTACCAAACAAGTTCTTCTTTTGTTGAAAATTACAAATTTGATCTAGCAAATGCAACCAACCAGTTGGGTGCTAAACTTGCAGGTTATACTGAAAAGTCTAAATTTAGATTAATACTAGACAGTCGTACTCCTTTAAATGAAGGCAATGTTTTCATTCCATCTGAGAACTATGAAATTTTCTTAAACAAAAGTTCTCCAGTTGACGTACTTGCTTACAGTGGTGTAATTATTGAAAAACGTACTAATGGATTTTTAATTAGAGGCTATGATCAAAAATTCCCTTATTTTACATATAGACCTGTACTTACTTCTCAAAACGACACATTAATAACAATAGGTGCAATTAGTGAAAGTTTTATTAACTGGGCAGAAGAGAAAAACTACATTGAAGGTAAAACTGTACAGTATGCAGGAAACTTTTATAGATGTAAAGAATCACATACCAGTGACGAAAACTTTGATGAAACTAAGTTTGTACGTTTGCCGTCATTACCAACTGTAGGCGGCAATAGTTACTTCTATAGAAAACTTTACGATCAAATTGGTTACAAAGTTTTAACATATGGAACAGTTTTAAAAACAGTTCAAGAAGTTGTTGATTTTATCTTTGGATATTCAAAATATCTAGAAGAACAAGGATTTATATTTGACAACTATGATAACGAAAATCAAATACTACAAGATTGGGAGACATCTATTAAAGAATATGTTTTCTGGACAACACAAAACTGGGCAGAAGGAACAGTTATTGCATTAAGTCCAGGTGCCCAAACATTCTCACTTGATGTTGAATATACAAACGTAGACAGTTTGAATAACGATTTTTATGATTATGAAATTTATAACAGCTCAGGCACAAGAGTACCTATACAAAATCTTGAAGTAACAAGAGCCAACAACAAGTTTACTGTTGAAAGTTTAGGCGAAGAAGGTATTTACTTTGCTAGATTACATCTAGTTCAAACTGAACATGTTGTATTGCTTGATAATACAACAGTGTTTAATGACACAATTTACGAAAAGAGTGCAGGATATAGACAAGAACGTATCAAAGTTCTTGGTTATAAAACTATTCTCTGGGACGGTGGTCTAACAACTCCAGGATTTATATTTGACAATGTTGTTATTAACGACTGGCAACCATTCCAAACTTACAAAATTGGTGACATTGTTAAACACAAAGAATATCTTTACAGTGCAACTTCAAAAGTTGTTGCTGGAGAATACTTTGACACTAAAAATTGGCAAAAAATTGACAACCAACAAACAAGCGTTCTTTTACCAAACTGGGATTATAGAGCAGAACAGTTTACAGATTTCTTTGATTTAGATACAGATAACTTTGATACTGAACAACAGCGTTTAGCACAACATACTATTGGTTATCAGAAACGCCGTTATTTAGAAAATATTATTAATGATGACGTGAGTCAGTACAAGTTTTATCAAGGTATGATACTTGACAAAGGTACTAAAAACGTATTGTCTAAAATGTTTGATAAACTAGGTGCTGCTGATAAAGAAAGCCTAGAGTTTTATGAAGAATGGGCAATTAAATCAGGAGACTACGGTGCTGTTGATAGTTTTGTTGAAGTTGAATATTTAATTGACGAATCACTAGTAAGATTAGAACCTCAACCATTTGAACTTGTTGATGCTATTAATTCATCGTCAACTGACCTAGTATATCGTCTAAGCAAAGAAGACGTATATTCAAAATTTGACGGTTATAATCATAAACCGTTTATGCAAACTAACAAACTGCCAGACTTTATTAGAACCGCAGGAAACGTTGACGAAAACGATGTTACAGCAAACGTAAAAACTATAGACGATATTCTTAAACTTAACATTGACGAATTTAAAGTTGGTTCTACAGTTTGGGTTAGTTTTTATAATTCAACTTGGAATATCCTTAGATTACAAAATTCTAAAATTAATGTTTTGTCAGCAGCAGCGTCTGGAACTGATGTAAGAGTAAAACTTACACAACCAAATGCAGTAAGTGTTGGCGACATTATTGGTATTAAAAATATTTCTGCAGAAGTTGATAAGTTTTATAAAGTCAAATCTGTAGACAGTTATACAGTTATACTTGCAGCAGACAAAAAACTTGATGAAGATGTTCAAGTTGATGATAGTAGCCAAGGGCTTCTATTTACTTTTGTTGATGCACGTATTCCAGACATGTCTAGTATCAATGACATTACACCTATTGAAGGCTTCCAACAAGGCGAATACATTTGGGTTGATGGAGAAAAAGGTAACTGGCAAGTACTTGAGAAAAATAAAGTATATGAACTAGCTGCTATTAACAACAACACTTCAACAACTAGATCGTTTGGCAGTGCAATAGCAGTTGACGAATACAATAGAGACTTTATTGTTGCTGATCCAGCACATACTGTTACTGAGACACTACAGCGTGATTCAAATGACGTTGTAACAAAAGTAATTAAAACATCAGACGCAAAGGTTAATGTTTATGCTAGACCAAACGATGTAACACAGCATAGACTAATACAAACAATTACATTACCAGAGTCATTATACGAATCTGGATTTAATACACAATATAGTGTAGAAGAGAAACGTCCGCTGTTTACAGGGTTTGGATCTGTAATAGCACTATCTCCTGACACTAAGTTTCTTGCTGTTGGTTTACCAGATGCAGGAAATGTACCTTCATATTTCTTAGGGGACTGGAATTCAGCACTAACATATAATACTGAAGATGTTGTGTTATATAATGGAAAGTTTTATAAAGCATTATCAGACGGACTAATTGCAACTTCACCTGATCTAGTAGCAGACTGGGAAGAAGTTGGTTACAATCCAGTCGATAGTAAATCAACTTCTAACAGTGGCGTAGATGGACAAGGTATTGTTGTTGTTTACGGAAGAACCGGAAGCGGAAGTTTTAGTATTCTCTTTATAATGCAATCACCTGAAATAGAAGCATATCAAAAGTTTGGTGAAAAGATTACTATTGCTAAAGTAGGTGAAGAAAGTTATAGAATGTTTGTAAGTGCAGTACGCCAAGGTAGCGTTGGTGCTGTATTTGTATTTGACAGAAACATTGATACAGGCGGCTTATGGAAATACCGTCCAGATTTATACCTACCACTAGCAGCAAATCCAGACGGTACTAGCGATGTTGAAATCAGTACAATTTCTATGGACTTTGGTCAAAGTGTTGCACATTCAAGAGATGGTAAAATATTAGCAGTTAGTGCTCCAAACGCAAACAGCGTTTATTATGAAAACTACAAAGGTCAGTATAGTCCGAGTCTTACATATGCTGTAGATACAGTTGTAGAATACAACGGTGCATACTGGAAAAAACTTACCACAGCAGGTGCAGGAACATTGCCGGCACTTGGAATCAACTGGGAAGAATTAACACAAGATACTAGTGGAAGTTTTGGTAAGGTATTTGTTTACAAGTATGAAAATAACAAATACAACCTTGTACAAACAATAAATGAAAGAACACTAGACAATCTAGACTTTGGGCAAGGAGACAAGTTTGGTTACAGTATTGCATTTACTAAAGATGCTGCAACTCTTGTAATTGGATCGCCTGCTTATGATACTAATTTAACTGACACAGGAAAAGTTGTAATTCTTGAAAATGATTTTGCTACAACTTCATCAAATGTAAATTACAGTTTAGTACAAACACTGCAAGTTAGATCGCAAGTTAATCAACAGTTTGGTGTTGGAGTAAGCATTAGTGACGATGTTATTGTAGTTGGATCTCGCCGAGGCGATCAAATACAACCAATAATGATTGACAACGGCGAAACAACATTTGACTCTGATTCAACATATATTTCAAATGTATTTGAAAACACAGGAAAAATTGATGTTTACCGTAAGTACAAAGGTCAATACACATACGAAGATAGTTTAGTTGTTCCAGACGAAAATGCAAGCAACCTAGGCGAAAACGTAATAGCTAACAAGAATCACGTTATTACAGGCGTTAATGCTTATAATGATCTTCAAGGTGCAGTGCTTGATTTCCATAGACCACAAAATGAATCAGTTTGGAAAGTACACAGACAAGCAATATTCCCTGCAGATGTAACTAAGATCAAAAGTGCGTTCTTGTATGACACAAGAAAAAATATTGTCTTAAAAGAATTAGATGTTATCGATCCATTGCAAGGAAAAATTGTAGGAGCAGTAGAACAAGAATTAAAATATAAAACATTTTGGGATCCAGCAGTTTATACTGTTGGCAATGAAACACTAAATGTTGATGAAGTTGGTTCTTGGGACGGTACACATTTAGGCGAAGTATGGTGGGATTTAACTACAGCTCGTTTTGTAAACTATCATCAAAATTCAGCACTCTATAGAGGTAATAACTGGAGTAAATTAAATGAGTATGGTAGTATTGATGTATATGAATGGATAAGTTCAAAATTCAAACCTAGTGAATACGATGCTCTATCTGATACTGAAGAAGCGTTGGCATTAGGTATTTCAGGAAAATCCAAATATGGTGATGCAGCATATTCTATAGCAAGAGAATACGATCCTGTTGCTAAAATATTTACTAGCAAATATATGTTCTGGGTAAAAGGTAAAACAACAATACCGTATGTTGAAGGCCGCAGCATGGATGTGTCTTCTATGGCAACATTGATTGCAGATCCTAAAGCAGCTGGATATACACACATTGCTATAACAAGTAATGACAGTTTTGTGTTATATAATGCAAAACAATATCTAAACGATAAAGATACAGCATTGAATATTAGATTCTGGACAACAGACAAAATTGATACAAATATTCATAGACAGTATCAAATAGTTTCTGAAGGATTAGATATTAGTGTTCCTAATGACACTATTGTTGACAAATGGTTTGACAGTTTAGTAGGATTTACACCTACAGGGCTACCAGTTCCTAATATTAATATTAATGAAAAACAACGTTATGGAATTTTAAACAAGCCAAGACAAAGCATGTTTAAAAATAGAATAGAAGCATTAAAACAAGCAGTAGAATACTGTAATTATATTTTCTCTAAAAACGTTCTTGTAGATGATTTTGATTTAACTCCTTTGTTTGAAAAAGAAGCAGTGCCTGATGAATTTTCAAGATTATATGACCTTGAAATTACAGACGACCTTGAACTTACTTTTATTGCAACAGGTAAATTAACAACTGCTGAGTTAGAAATAGTTGTTGATGACGGACAAGTAAAAGATGTAATTGTTGTTAACGAAGGTAGAGGTTATATTAAACCTCCAAAACTTGAAGTAGTTGGTCAAGGCAAGAACGCAGAAATTGAAGCTGAAGTTGATAAGTTTGGTAGAATATCAAATATTATTATTAAAAATCCTGGTACAGGATATTTAGATGATACTTATATTTCTGTAAGACAATACACAGTATTAAGCACAAACGTTGACAATACAGGTAAATGGGGTCTATACACTTATGACTCTAGAAACAAAAAGTGGCAATTAACTAGAGTACAATCTTATGATGTAACAAATTATTGGTCATATATTGATTGGTATGCAACTGGGTTTAATGAAAAAACTCCAGTAGACTTTTTGCTAGAAGGATCATATCAATTACAAGACATTAATCCAAGACCAGGACAAGTAGTTAAGATTTCTAATATTGGTAGTAGCGGAACTTGGTTATTACTGCAAAGAAACAACGAAGTTAACGAAAATGATATTAACTTAAATTATAATGTTGTTGGTAGGCAAAATGCTACAATTCAATTGAGTGACGAACTTTATAACTTTGATGCAAATGTATTGGGGTATGACGGTATTAGTTATGAAGAAATTAACTATGATAGTATTCCTACCCAAGAAGTAAGAGCAATACTGGAAACAATTAGAAATAATATTTTTGTTGATAATTTACAGGTAGAATTTAACAACTTATTCTTCAACTCAATTCGTTACATAATGGTTGAACAGCCAGCAGTTGATTGGATATTCAAAACAAGTTTTGTAAAAGCAAAACACAATGTTGGTTCTCTTGAACAACGTTCTACATATAAAAATGATAATCTTATTTCGTATGAAGATTATGTTAACGAAGTTAAACCATACAAAACTAAAATTCGTGAATTTGTAAGCAGTTATACTAATGTTGAAACTGTTAATACTCTTACTACAGATTTTGATCTAAAATCAAACAACAATATTAAAGTAAGAGACAACAGACTTGAACTTGTAGACAACAATTCTACACTAAGCATTTATCCAGACAAGAGTTGGAAAGACAATCACTCATATGGCATAACTGAAATTGCAATACAAAATGCAGGAAGCGGATATCAAACAGCACCTGAATTAACAATCCAAGGCGGTGGCGGCACTGGAGCAACTGCTCGTGCATTTATTGGACGCAATGGTATTATTACTAATGTTGTGGTTACTAACCCTGGAACAGGCTATTATTCAAGACCAGAAGTTATTATAAACGGCTCAGTTGACGACACAGGCGAGGACGCAGTTCTTATTGCTGTACTTGGCAATGACACTGTAAGAAAAAATAATCTTACTGTTAAGTTTGATAGAATTGTTGGCACACAAGAAATTTCTACACTAGATGTTACAGAAACATTTACAGGTACTGGACTAATAACAACTTTTGCACTAAAATGGCCAGTTGATTTGAGAAAAGGTCTTACAACTGTTACAGTAAATGGTACTGAACTTTTAGAAAGTGAATTTACATTAGGAAATGCATCAACGTTCCATGAAACATTTACAAAATCATACGGTCATTTAGAAATTCCTAATCCACCCGATGCAACAAATGAAATTGTGGTATCATATAAAAAAGACATTTCGTTCTTAAGAGCATACGATAGAGTCAAATACTATTACATGCCAATTGCTGGTCAACTTGCAAACGATCCAGGAGCACTAATGACTGGTATTGACTACGGCGGTGTTAATGTAACTGGATTTGGATTTGAACCTTCCGGTGGTTGGGGAACAGATGGTACTTCTTGGGATAATGTAACTTGGGAAGGTGCAGACGAAACTTTTACAGATGTTACAATTTACAGTGATAGCAATATAGCAACATATACATTTGAACTTCCACCTCCAAGTGGAGAAAGTTGGAACGTATATGTAAACGGTGTAAGAATTGATGATCCTAATTTTGGAACAACAACTCCTGTAACAAATACAAATGCAGTAATGAAAACAATACATGGTGACGATTCAACTGTTGCATTTGATATTCCTTTACAAGATGTGTCATCTTTAATATTAGGTGATGGAAATTCAGAACAAATTATTCTAAGAAAAACAACCAGCGATGGTAGTTATATTCCTGTAGGCGTAGACATTGACAGTGTTGTAAATGGTGGTGATTTAGGTTATACAGTTTCAACTGGATATAACCCAGAAGATATTACTATGGACGGTGATGGGTTTGTTACTGAAACAACCAGCGGCGGCTTAGAAGAACAATTACCAGGACACGTATCAGAAGCAATAGACATGTTTGTTTATAACCTATCTAAGAGTGGTGGCCCACAAATTAACAGCATAAGTTATATTGCTGACGGCAATACTAAGAGCTTTGCATATATTGCAGATCCGCAAAGTAAAGATGCACTAATTGTTAAAGTTAATGACCGTATATTGCGTCCAACAGAGTACAAGTATACTCCAAACTTTGCAGCATACAGTGATTTCTTAAACGCATATCAAAGTAATTTAGATATTAGACAGACTAGACTTCCTGTAGTAACTGCTGAAATTGCAGATATTGATAGTCAACTTACAACTCTTAATACTCAGCTTGATGCAGCACTAGATGATATTACAAATGCCAGCCAGGCTATTAGTTTTTGGACTAGTGAAAGAGATTTTTATGAAACTCAAATATTGTTTATACAATCACAGCTATCAGGATTAGATCCGTCAAATCCACTATTTGGTCAACTGCAATCACAGCTTGGTGCAGCTCAAGCAGCTCTAACTAATGCAGAAAACAACTTGTCAGATGCACAAGATGATCTAGCAACAGCAGAATCTACTAGAGATGCTGTTAGTGCAGAAATAGCAACACTTGAAAGTGACAAGACATCACTTGAAAGCGAGCAAACAGTTTTAGAGTCTGAAATTAGAGATTTAGAAATTGATATTCAATCATTGAATGACTACTTAATAAATCCAGGAAAAACTATTATTCTTAATACGGAACCAAATGCTAATGATATTGTTACTATAATGACATTTGGTACTAACGGTAATGACATTATTTTGATTGACGAGTTTAAAGGTGATGGCAGTACTAATGAATTTGTTACTCCACTTAAATTTACAGACAACTTAAGAGTGTTTGCAACAGTTAACGGTAAACGAGTAAATCCAAGATTGTTTGTTACAACAGAAGATTATGAACAATCAAACAGATTGGGACTTGACTTTAATCCAACACCTGATGCAAATGCAGATATCAAGTATACTGTTTATAATAGTGATGCTCCAGATTACAGTTATATACAAAGACAGATATTTACAACTGATGGAAGTACAACAACTTATGATCTAGATCCTACACCTTATGGTGCAATACCTAGTGCAAACTTCCTAGTAGTATTTGCAGATAACAAAATGCTTAACGGTGGATACACACAGGTTTATACAGCAACAGACTCAGACGTTTATCAAGTTGATTTAAGCGATTTTAGTGATGGCGAATTTAGTGCAGATCATACAGAAGTTTATGTTGACGGAGAACTAAGAAGTCTTGGTATAGACTATCAGATTGACTTTGGTAATAACGAAATTAATTTTACACCTGGTAAAATCAGTGCTGGACAAGAAATTAAGATATTCATTATGACGCTAGGCGAATATTATGTAATGAACGGCAAGTTGGTATTCCCAACAGCACCTGCTTCTGGTACAGATATTATGATAATGAGTTTCTATAACACAGACCTGTTTGATACAAAACACAGATCTAAAACAGTACTAAGCAGAAGAACACTTACACCTGATAGTCAATGGTACAGAAGCAGTGTTGCAGCTAATGCTGGTATTATTTTACTTGATACAAAAGTTTCAAATGCAAACTATGTACTAGTTGCAGTCAACGGACAAATGCTAACACCTCACAGAGATTATACTATTATTGAAGGCGGTGCAGCAATACAAGTTGACATTGCTCGTAATATTAATAAAACAGACAAGTTTAGTATAGTTGTGTTTGATTACGATCCTGTTGAAAAGAGTTTTGCGTTTAGACAGTTTACTGATAATCTAAATAGAACGCATTATAAAGCAATCAACACAGATAAATCAACAAAACTTGCTGCTGAATTAAATTGGTATGATAATACTATTATAGTTGAAGATTCAAGCATACTTGATACACCAAATGCACAACAAAATGTTCCAGGAATTATTTTTATAGGTTCTGAGCGTGTTGAATTTATGAAGAAAGACGGTAACGTACTAAGTCAACTAAGAAGAGGAACACTTGGCACAGCAACTAAAGAAAATTATGCAATAGGTGAAGAAGTACTAAACCAAGGTAAAAGTTTAACTGTTGATTATTTAGACACAGAAATAACAGAAATATTCTACGGAGATGGTGTAACACAAGAATTTGCACTGCCATACACTCCGAGGTTAAATACATCAACAATTGGTGCCGGTAATACTTGGAATAGACAACATGAAACTGATTCAAGCGTTACTCCAGTTCCAGAAACATATGGACAAGCAGATGATATTGAAGTTTTTGTTGAAGGCAAGCGTTTGTTAAAAGCTCCTTGCACAGCATATAATCCAGATAAAAACCAAGCAAGTCCAGCAGGTGATAGTAATTTACCTGCAGATTTTAGCGTTGACGGTACAGCAAAAGTACGCTTAACAGTGCCGCCAAAGGTTGGAGCAAAGATAATTGTTAAGCGTAAACAAGGAGTATTGTGGACAGAGCGTGGAGTTAGCCTAGCAGATACAGAAAATGCCATAGGTAAGTTCTTACGTGCTCAAACAGTTTCGTTTCCAAAATAAATACAGTATGGTAGAGAGAAAAAAATGACAGCTATAAAAGAACCAAGTGGAATACACGTAGAAGGACATATTAAAATATATGATCCTGAAACACAAGAAGTTTACGTTAACAAGCGTAATGCTATTCATTATGAGAACATGAGTATTGCTTTAGCAGAAAGTATTGCTAATGCAGGTCAAGGTAACATATATGAAATGAGCTTTGGCAACGGCGGTACAGCAGTTGATCCAACAGGCATTATTACTTACTTAACACCTAACTCAACCGGTACTAATGCAAGTTTGTATAACCAAACTTTTAGTAAAGTTGTTGATGACCGTAGCACAGAAAATACTGATCCGCTACGAAACAGAATTGAAACAAGACACGTCACTGGCGTCAACTACACTGATATAGTCGTTAGCTGTCTACTAGACTATGGTGAGCCAGAAGGACAAGATGCTTTTGATAACTCTACCGATACAGAAGCATTGTTTGTATTTGACGAACTTGGTCTAAAAGCAAAACGCACTACAGGTGATAACTTGTTAGTAACACACGTTATTTTCCACCCTGTGCAAAAATCATTAAACAGACTTATACAGATTGACTATACAGTTAGAATCCAAAGTCTGTCAGGAGGCAGTGAGGTTTAACGATGGCATATACTATTAACTTTAGTGATACTACAAAAGAACCAATCGTTGTAGACGATCTCACTATTAACGAGCAAACTGATCTTAAATTTATTGGTAAAAACACCGCAGGTTATGCAGTAGCAACAGGCGAAAACTTCTTGCACTTGCTAGAAAATTTTGCTAACATTGATGCACCTAATAACCCAGTTGAAGGTCAGATGTGGTATAACACTACATCAAACGTGATGTATGTGTTTGATAGTACACAATGGGTTGAAGTAGGCGGTCTTAAAAAATCAAATTCAAAGCCAACAGCAGCAGAAAGCCAAGAAGGCGACTTATGGGTTGATGCTGGAACAAAGCAATTATATTTGTTTGCTAACGGTGCTTGGATTCTTGTAGGTCCGCAGTTTAGCGAAGGTAACAAGACAGGTATTATTGCTGAAGAAGTTATTGATGTTAACAGTAACGCATATCAGGTAATTAAATTATTCATATCAAATGAACTTGTAGCAGTGTTTAGTTCAGCTGAAGAATCATCAGGTGTTCCGTATATACGTCCAAGAACACAGATTCCAGGCTTTGAAGTATTATACAAAGGTTTAACACTTAAAAATGCTACAAGTGGCGAAGCATTTAAATATTACGGCACAGCAGAACGTGCAGAATCATTAAGTATTGCAGGAAGCACAGTTGCAGCAGCAAACTTTTTAAGAAATGACATCAGCGGTGCTATACAAGGTAACTTGCGTGTAAAAGCAGATGCTGGTATATTCTTAGGTGAAGAAGGTACATTTAATCTGCGTGTTGCAGGCGGTGAGGGTATCCTTACTAACACTGTTGACGGTGCAGATATCAAAGTACAGGTTAATAATGCAGGTGTAACACTAACACCTATAACAGTTTCTAACACAGGTAATATTACATTTACAAATGAATTAACAGTAGATGGAATTGAAACAAGTAGTCCGATTGTAGTTACAGATAATTCTACAAGTACAAATACTCAAACAGGTTCAATAAGAACTGCCGGCGGCATTGGTGTTACAGGAACTTCATACTTTAATGATGTTGTAAAAGTTGCAGGAAATTTAACAACTACAAACCTTGTTACAGAAGGTCAAGGCATACACGATATTGGTAGCAGCACAAACAAATATAGAAATGTGTATGCAACCAATGTTAATACAACTGTACTAAACGTAGAAACTATTACAGGTAACAACCTAACAATTGAAGGTAACGTTGAAAGTGCTACGTCATTAGCAAACACAACTACATTTAGAATAACTGGTGATGTTATTAGTAATGACATTACATTTGATGGCACAGCAAACCTTCAAGGTCAGTTTTTACAAGAATTTGAAGCATCACTTGGTCCTGATCTAATTGCTAATAAATCGCTATTGCCACAAGGTGATATTGACAAAGAGGCTGACGAAGTTCTTATTAACGATGTTGGTGATAGTTTAAAGAAAACAACCGTACAAAATTTATTAAGTCTAGTATTAGGAACTGTTCCTGTAGGTACAATTTTACCATGGGCTGGTGACTTTTCTAACACTGCTACAAGACCTAGCGAAAACTGGTTACTATGTGATGGTAGCCAAGTTAGCCAAACCAAATATAACGAACTTTTTAATGTACTTGGTGGAGCAAACAATTTATATCCGCAGGTAACTCCAGCGGATCCAGGTAACTTTTATCTTCCAGACTTAAGAGGAAGAATGGTACTTGGTGTAGATACAATGAACAATGTTAGTGGAACAGGAGGCGGTGCCGCTAACAGAATTACAAATAACGCAGCAGCCGCAGTTGGTAGAACAGGTGGTGCTGAATCAAGAGTCTTGAGCGTTACTAATCTACCAGACCACTCACACAACATGGAAAGTACAACAGGGCAACCTTTCTATGCTTACAGAGACTATAACGACGGTACAACAGGTGACGGTGTGTCAACAACAGCGTCAGGAACTATAACAGACGGAGCTCAGCTATCGTCTAATGCAGGTGGTGTTGTAGCAACAGATGGTAGTGATGTAACTACAGGAAATCCGCTAAACGTGCTTAACCCATACATGGCTCTTAACTACATAATTTACGCTGGGGAAGTTACATAATGGCATATAGAATTAATAGAACAGATGGCACATTAATTACTGAAGTAATTGACGGTACTATTGATAGCAACAGTATTGACATAACACTTATTGGTAGAAACTATGCCGGATTTGGTGAAATACTAAACGAAAACTTTGTAAAACTACTTGAAAACTTTGCAAGTTCAACTAGTCCAAGAAATCCATTGCAAGGTCAACTTTGGTATGACAAAAATGAAAACCGTTTAAAAATTTATGACGGTAGCACATTTAGAGCAGGTGCTGGACCAATTGTTTCAGAATCACAACCAGGCGGACTTGTTGCTGGCGACATTTGGATGGACAGTGCAGAAAACCAAATGTGGTTCTATGATGGATCTGATCTTACACTAGCTGGTCCAGTTTATAAAAGAACACAAGGTTTAAGTGGATTTCTTGTAAGAACTATCCGTGATGATCAGTTACAGCCAGTAACTATTACTGAAGTTTGGGCAGGCGGCACTTTCTTAGGTGCATACTCTCCTAAAAACTTTGTTCCTCTAGCAAATGAAAGATCTGAGCTTGGTGATAACATATATGCCGGTTTTAACGCAAGCACAGTACAAACATTTACAAACAACAATGTAACAGTTGACACAGCTAAATTTTTATTAGATGCACAAGGAATTAAACGTGATGCAAGTCAATTCCTACCAACATACAGAGATGGTACTATCAATGGTAGACTAACAGTAGCAGACAACAACGGTATTGTTATTGGTTCACAAGGACAAGTAACACACAGTATGTCAAGTGAACGTTACTCAATTGTTAACAATAGAAGTAACCAATCAATGGCAGTTAGTGTTAGTGTTAATGGTATTAGAGAAAATGCTATTACTATAGATACTCCTAACAGAGCACTTGGTGTATTTGAATCATCTCCTCAACACACACTTGATGTTGGCGGTGATGCAAGAATTCAAGGTAACCTAACAGTTGAAGGTGCAACAACTACAATTAGTTCAGTTGAACTAGTAGTTCAAGATGCTAACATTGTACTTGGTCAAGGTGCAATTACACCAGCAGACGTTAATGGCGGCGGTATTACACTATCAGCAGCAAATGCACAAATTACTTATGATTCTTCAGACTCAGGTTATTGGCACAGTAACATAGATTGGGATCTTGCTTCAGGCAAGTCTTATTATATCAATGGCATAAAAGTTTTAGATAGCACATCTTTAGGTGCTGGTGTTTTAACATCTAATCTACAGCAAGTTGGTACACTAGCTGATCTACATATTACAGATGCAAATGGTTTATATTTAAACAACAGTACAATATCATCTGTAAACAATGTTGTTATTGATAGCACATCTGGAGCAATTATCTTAGGTCAATTAGGATTAAGAGAATTGCAAATTAAAAACATGGCTAATCCAACAGCCGCTCAAGATGCAACAACTAAACAATATGTTGATACACTTGTTGCAGCAAACGCTGGTGTTAACACTGTTAACGGATTAGGCGGCCAAGCATTGCTAGACTCAAACAGAATGCCAGAAGGTACACAAGGCGATGCACTGTTTTGGAATGGTGTTGAATGGACAACAGCAGTTTATACTAACGGACTTGATGGTATAAGTCAAGACCTAAACAGAAAATATTACACAGATGAGCGTGTACAACAGTATCTAACTACAAACAATTATACAACCACAACATATGTTAATACAATACGTGATAATATTCTTGGATTACCTACTCCTCCAAGCAATATGAATACTCTTGCAGAAATTTCTGCAAGTATTAATGACGATCCAGATTTTAAAGGCTACGTTGATGCACAAGTTGCAACACGTATTAGTGCTGGTGTAAACGTTTTTGCTGGTGTTGGACTTGTTGATGCAGGTAATACACAGTTAACTGGCGACATTACAATTAACGTTGGTGCTGGCAATGGTATTATTGCTACTGCTAATGAAATCCGTGTTGACATGACAGTGTTTGATACTGACGATCTAACAGAAGGTACACTAAATCAATACTTTACAGCACTTCGTGCTAGACAAGCACTTTCAGGTGCAACAGGTGTTACTTACAGCAGTACAACTGGTACCATTGCTATTGGACAAGACGTTGCTACATCAGCAACACCAACATTTAATGGTATAACAACTACTGGTAATACTATCTTAGGTGGTACTACAACACAAATTAACTCAGCAAACGTTAGACTTGCTGGTACAACAATATTAATGAACTCCGATGAAACGGCAGCACCAACAGCAAACGTTGACTTTACAATTGAACGTGGTACTGCTAACAACGTAGCAATACGTTGGAACGAAGCAAGCGATCAGTGGGAGTTCTCAAACAACGGTATTACATATACACCACTAGGTAGTGCTAGTGTGTTTACTGGCGACACTGATGGTGTTCCTGAAGGTATAGGTAACCTATACTACACTGATGCAAGAGCAAGAGCTGCATTAAGCGGTGGCACTGGCGTAACATACAACAACACAACAGGTGTTATTGCAATTGGACAAGATGTTGCTACAAATGCTACAGTAAGTTTTGGTGGAGTAAACGTATTAGGCGGCCTTGTAGATACAGATACTTTAGTAGTTTCTACAAGTGCAGAAATAAACAGTTTGCTTATCTCTAGCAACGAAATAACACACAAACTAGCAACAGGTAATGTTGTTATTAAAGGTGCCGGTGGCGGCGTAGTAGATTTCCAAAGTCCAACAGTTGGACTAGATACATTTAGCTCAAGATTTACTACTGACGCAATTGAAATCAACGGCAATAAAATACAAACAACAGTTTCTAGTGCAGACCTTGAATTTGATGCTAACGGCGGCGGACGAGTTAGAGTATTAACTAGTTTTGTAGTTGACGGAGATCTTATAGTAAATGGAACAACTACAACTGTAGACTCTACAACAGTTAGTATTGCAGATAATATTATTACACTTAATAGTAATGCTACAGGTGCTCCGGTTCTAAATGCAGGTATTGAAGTTAACAGAGGTAACTCATTAACTACAGCACTACGTTGGAATGAAGCAAGCGACAAATGGGAAGCTACTGAAGACGGAACTAGTTACTTTACTATTCCTTCAACTTCAACTGATCTAGTAGAAGGTACAAATCTATACTATACTCAAACACGTTTTGATAATGCATTTGCAAATAAAACCACAGACAACTTAGGCGAAGGTCTAACTAATCTTTACTACACAACTACAAGATTCCAAGCAGACTTTGCAGGATCAAATACTAACCAATTGCCAGAAGGCACTACAAGTCTTTACTTTACAGACGCTAGAGCAAGAGCTGCTATTAGTGTAACTGGCGACGGTAGTTATGATCCAAACACAGGTATTATCACTATTGATTCACCTGTTGACAGTGTAAATGGACTAACTGGTGTTGTTACACTAACATCAAATGATGTTTCAGAAGGCAACGTTAATAGATACTTTACAGAAGCTAGAGCAAGATTAAGTCTTGCAGGTGGTACTGGTGTTACTTACAATAACGCAACTGGTAACATAGCAATTGGGCAAGCAGTTGAAACAACTTCAAATGTAGTATTTGGCGGTGTAACTTCAACAGGTAATGTAGATGTTGGGTCACAAGCAGGTGGCGGTGGTGCTGGTGGTGCTAAGATAGACATACACAAAGACAATAGTACACTAGACTTTGTTGGAACCGGTCATCTTACACTGCATGGTTATACAGATCCTAACTTTAAACTAACACTTGGTTATGAAACTAACTCAGACTTTGCATACATACAGGCAGGTTATAACAGTACTGCAACAAATAACTGGAAAACACTAGTTATTAACCCTAATGGTGATAATAATTCAGGTAGAGTTGCAATTGGTAAAACTACAGCACAAGCATTGCTTGATGTAAACGGTACTGTAAAAGCACTGGCAATTGATACAAATTCACTTAACGTTTCTGAATTAGAAATTTCTGGAACACTAAACTTTAAAGATAACATTATTTCAACAGTCAGTACCAACGCTGATATTGAACTAAGACCTGCAGGAACTGGTAATGTTTACTTACCAACTTCTAAATTAGGTATTGGTTATGATCCTATTATTTCAGGTGCTACACCTAGACCATTAAGTTATGCACTAGACGTTGATGGCGGCTCAGATGATGTTGTAGGTAGAATTAAAAATACTATTTCAACAACAGACCCTGGTCCTTATTTTAACATTTATAGAGATTCACCTAACCCGGCTGACGGAGACTTTATTGGCGGTGTACAACTTACAGGTAACGATAACTTAGGTACTGAAGTTGCATTTGTTAAATTAAGATCTCAAATTGCAGACTTTACAAGTTCAACCAAAGCATCTACTTTTATAATTGAAAACTATAAAAACAATGCTTATGTACAACATGTATTTGGCAACGATGAAATTGTTTTCAACGAAACAGGTGCCGATCTTAACTTCCGTGTAGAAGGAAACGGTGCACCAGATGCATTATTTGTACAAGGTTCAGATGGTAACGTAGGTTTTGGTACACAGAGTCCAGTACAACGTGTTGACATTAACGGTAACTTAGGTATTGGTAGCGTTGAAGTTATTACTTCTGGTAGAAGTTTAACTAATATTGTTGACTATAGTGCAACTGGACAACTACAAATTAGTGGTTCAGCTACACTTGGTGACCTAACATATGCATCAAACCATGCTATGAATGGTAGTGTTACATTTAGTGATAATACAAGTTCAATGGTTATTGATGGTTCAGAAATGCGTTCACAGGGTGGCATTACTGTAAGACTTGACACTGACGTTTCAGGCGGTGCTAACGAATACTTTAAAGTTATTAACAACGGTGGAACAGAACTATTCAGTGTTAATTCAAGTACAGGTGTTAGTAAATTTGCTAATGCATTTAGCATTCCAGCAGTAGATGGTGCATCTAACCAGGCACTTATTACTAATGGATTGGGTGCAGTTACTTGGCAAACTATTAGTTCAACTATTGTTGCAGAAGGTACCAACCTATACTGGACACAAAACAGATTTGATACAGCTCTATCTAACAAAACAACTACAAACCTAGGTGAAGGTTTGAACTTGTACTATACTGATGCAAGAGTCCAATCAAAACTTGCAGCTATTACTGGTTCATTAGCACCAAGTTCAAATGCTACATATGATATAGGTTCACAGATCAACAACTTCCGTACTATGTACCTTAGTACTGGACTTGGAATTGGTCTAAACACTGCTCTTTCCGCAGAAATACATGTTAGCGGTACAGGCGATCAAGAAATTAGAGCTCAAAGCACTAGTGCAGGCGATGCTATCTTCCAAGGTATTGGTAGTGGAGCAGGCAAAGGCGGACGCTTTAAAGGTAATCCAGACACTTATATAGGCGGTGCCAACTCAGGTAGCATTTATTTTGAAAGCGGATTAACTGAAATTATGCGTATGAACTCAAGTCAGTTCATTGTAGGTGGCGGTGCATTTAGTGATACACAAAACCGTGTAATGATTTCAACCAGTGGCGACATGCAGTTTGGTACAAACACCACTGCACTCCGCACAGTACAGAGCTTTAGAAATGCTAATGGTGAAATAGGTAGTATTACTACTAACGGATCAACCACAGCGTTTAACACAACATCGGATTATCGTTTAAAAGACGAAATAGGTTCTATTGACGATGCTGTTGAACGTGTAAAAGCACTAAGACCAATCAAGTTTACATATCTAGCTGATACTGAAGAGCTAGTACATGATGGTTTTATAGCACATGAAGTACAAGAAATTGTACCAAATGCAGTATATGGTGAAAAAGATGCTGTTGAAGAAGACGGCCGTGTTAAAGCACAGCAGTTAGATCACAGTAAACTTGTGCCTGTACTAACTAGTGCATTGCAAGAAGCGTTAAATAAGATAGACGAGCTCGAAGCTCGCCTAGCAAAGTTGGAAAACAAATAAATACAATAGAACAAACACATTAGGGGTCCAAAAGAAATGGCGTACACAATAAACAGTTTTACCGGTGTTAACAATGATATTACCATTGAAGACGGTACAGTAAATCAAGCAACTTCCCTAAAAATGATCGGCAAAAACTATGCTGGTTATGGCGAGTTGCAAAATGAAAATTTTTACCACCTGCTAGAAAACTTTGCAGGAACAGGAGAACCTGCTCGCAAAGTTACTGGTATGATTTGGTATGATGCAACAGAAAACAGAATTAGATTTTATGACGGACAAAGATTCCGCCCTGCTTCAGGTGCAGAAGTTAGTACTTCGCAACCAGAAGGACAAACAGCAGGCGATTTTTGGTTTGACAGTGCAAACGATCAAGTATTTGTTTACACAGGAAACCAATATGTACTCGTAGGTCCACAAACAACTTCACAAGGTCAAGTTACACAGCTAGAAACAGGATTTGCAAAATCATCTTACGACGGATCCCTAAAACCAATAGTAAGAGCATTTGTAAACGGTGATGTAATTTTTACTATTTCACAAGAGTCATTTCCAATTAACACAGCTGAAACTGAAAACCTTGACTTGTTAAACTTTACTGAAGTTAAATCAGGTATTACACTAAGAACAACAGGATCAACAGGCTTTACATCAGGACCTACACGTTTTTGGGGTACTGCAAGTGCTGCTGAAAAACTTGTTGTTAACGGTGCTATTTTTGACTCATCAGAGTTTGTTCAAAAAAATAATCCGGAAATGCTTGCACAAACACGTATTCGTGCAGAAGGCAGCAGCGGCGGCCTAACAATTGGTAGTGCTGACACATTTAAGATTTACAACAATGGCAACGTTGCAGTTATTAACAACAATGGCGGTACTGACATTGCATTTGCAGACAGTAGTGCTACACGTTTTAGAGTAAGTGCTAATATTTTCAAACCAGAAACTAATGGTACACACGATTTAGGTGAATCAGGCACTAGATTTAGAGCAATTTATGCAAATACTATTGATGGTACAGTTACACAAGCACAAACATTAGAATATGATGGATTAGGATCAGGAAATTATGCACAAGCACAAGTTGCTGATAGTCCTTTAACTATTCCTGTACGTGATGGAAGTGGTACTGTATTTGCTACAACATTTAATGGTGTTTCAACTTCAGCACAATATGCTGACTTGGCAGAAAAATATACAACAAGCGGAGACTTACCAGTCGGAACAGCAGTTGCAGTATGTGGACATGACGATCATGAAGTAGATCCTGCAAACGCAGGCGATATTTGTATTGGTGTTGTATCAGCAGAACCAGCATATTTGATGAACAGCGAAGCAGAAGGTCAAGCAATTGGTCTTAAAGGTCGTGTTCCTGTAAGGGTAAAAGGACCTGTGAAAAAAGGTCAACCAATATATGCTTGGGAAAATGGTGTATGCGGAACAACAGCCGCTACAGCTTTGGTAGGTATTGCACTTGAATCTAACAGTGAAGAAGGTGAGAAGCTAGTTGAATGCGTACTAAAGGTGTAAACAATGGCAAAAATAACAGCAGAAGCGTTTAATAGACTAAGAACACAGATATTAAACATTGTTAACAACAACGATTTTAATAGTAACCCTGAATTAAATGTTAATTACGGCGGATATGGGCAGAATTATACTATTAATGCTGCACAAAGCGGTTCTGTTATTGGCTACGAAGAACACAAACAACTCTACGATGCAATCGTAGCAGCAAGAGTACACCAAACTGGTGCTATTCCTACAACACTTTCAGCAGTTGATCCACTTGATATTATTGGCGATGACGCTACATATAAACTAGATCCAGTAACTAAACAGATTGTTGTTGATGATAGCCTTGCAGGTTATGATGATATTGAACTAGAAATACAAAGAGCTAAAAACGGTCTTAACAACGGACTGCATGCACTAGGTTCAAGATCAGAATTTGACAAACTAAGTACTTCTCGTGCAGACCCATGGGGCAATGATGCTACTACACAAAGTATTGATTGTGAATTTTCAATAGACTTTGGTACTTTTGAATCAGCAAGACGCTTTTGGAATACCGGAGGCGAAATTAGAATTACTGGTCAACATGCAAACGCATCAGATGCAAAAAACCAATCATGGATTGACCTATTCAGTAACTTTAGTTATTACATGAAAGCAAGAAGTTCTGCAGGTACAGCAGGCTCAATTAACGAAGGTTGGTCAGGACTAACTAACACTTATCAGCAAGTAGGTTTTTGGTCTGTTTCAACTAATTCACTTTATGCAGAAAACTATGTAAAAATAGAAGCAAAAACAGAACAAGCACTAAACACTAACGGAACAGCAAGATTTTTATACATTAAAGTAACATGCGTTGATGCTGACGTGGGCGACGGCGATGCATTTACACCACCAATTCCAGTAGACGAACCTGTACAACCTGGAACAACTATAACACTATCAGAATTTAGGGCAAACACAGTTTATATTACAGCAGTATCACCAGTCGTGACATTCGCTGGCGGCAATACATTATAAGGTGACCTAATGGCAGAAGTAACACTAGGACAAGGTATTACAGCAGCACAGTATAATGATCTAAGAACTAGAATGTTAGCTGTATGCAGTGATTACGGACTTACTCAAACAGTTATTGAATCCTATCTAGGAACTACATGGCCTGCTAAAACAGCAGGTTCTACAATTTCAAACACAGACTGGGATAAACTATTCCTTGTAATTTACTGGTGTCGTGTTCATCAATCTAACGCTCCTGATGTTGGAATACCACAAACAGCAGATTTTAATCAATTTACCAATGCAACACCTATACAAGCTGGTGACGGCTATGAATACAATACTACTACAGGTGAACCAATTGGTCCTGGTCCAGACGGTCTAGATCGAGGTTATAACGATCTAGAAGAAGCAGTTCAACTTTGTGAAGAATTTTCATTAACACACGCAGCAGGACAATTTACTGACGGTGCTAGTCAAGCTACTAGTGCAGACACAAGTTCAACAGCTTGGGGCGGAGGCGTCAACGATAGTAACCTTGGCGGATCACCAGGTTTTGAACTTGTTGGTGACAACAGTTTAGGTCAAATTAGAAGAGAATTTGATATTGTGTTTACTAATAGTACTACTCGTGATAAATTTTTTGCTATGGGCGGCGAAGTAACAATGTACGCAAGACTTACAAATTCAAATGGCGTTCCTTTTACAAGCAATCCCGGCGGAGCAAAAGCAAACTGGTGGTACAATCATTTGAACGTTGCAAATCCTGTCAACTTTGTAATAAACAAACAACTTTTTGATATACTAACAACATCATATCAAACAGTAATTCAAAAGTTTGATAGTGATGACAACACTTATCAGTTAAACACAACTAAAATTGAAATGAAACGCAACGCTAATAATAGTGTTATTAGTGTAAAAATAGTATGTGCTGATAACGATAGATCTTCAAAACAATGGCCAGATGAGCCACGTGATGAAAATGTAGGTCAACGTGTCGCTACCTGGTGTTCAATTAAAACTATTACAGGTGCAACCAATCCATTATTTAATACTGTTGGATCACTACCTTCAGTTTCTATAACACAAGCCTGGGTAGTAGAAGCAATTACAGGTCAAGCACCTCCGTCTGCACCTCCAACTCCTCCAGGTCCTTTTACTCTTAGTGTTTCACAAAAAGGTGATATAACAGGTGCTGGTACAACTTCTTACACACTAGGTACATTTACTATTCCAGCAGAATACTGGAAGGTTAATGTAAATTTCTCTACTTTTGCCGACGGTAATACCACTTATATCTTTGGAATATTTAAAGATAGGTCTTACTATGGCGGAGACAATCGATTAAGAATTTACGAAGGTACTACTAGTGGTACTGTTGTGTACGACAGTGGACTTGTTTTAGGCAGAGTTACTGGTTATACATCTAGAAATATTCAAGCACAGTTTTTAAAAACTATGAACGGCAGCCAGTTATATACTGCACAATTTACCAGTTACGAAGCCAGTGCTGCCCAATGTAATACAGGTTGTACAGTAACAATAACAGCAGACTTTACTGGCTTCGAATAAATTCAGTCTTGACAAAATTTATCAAATAGTGTAATATATACTAATACACATGAGGTAAATTATGGATCCAAGATTAGAAAAAGTTCTAGAAGATGTAAATCATATACATTCAATCAACAATCAAAAAAGATTGCTCAAAGAAAAGTATTACGAAGACAGGGTAGTGTTTTCTAATGGTGGAAAATTTACAGTAACAGATTCTTTTATTGCTTTTGTTAAAGAAGCATCTGCTAACGGAATTATACATTTTATAGATGATAACGATATTCCTGTTGAGATTGAAGATGTAGACACTTTCTACAACACAATCGTTAACACATATAAAACAGCCACAACACAGTACTATCAAAAGTATAACGCTTTAGTTGAAAGTTCTAGGAATATAGAGGAATTGCTGTCAATATGACCACAGGCGTTTTGTTATTTGCATATAACAATACCGCGATTGATTATGTTAAACAAGCAATATACAATGCAAAACTTGTAAAAAAGCATCTCAATCTTCCGGTAGTTATTGTTACAGATAGTGTTAACTATCTTGAAAAGGCTTTTCCTTTTTATAAGAAATATGTTGATCAAGTAATCTTTAAAGATACTGATAAAACCTTTCAAACTAGAGAGTTCTTTGGCGGCGAGCATTTTTCAACAAAAGCAGAATGGAAAAATGTTAATCGAGGAACAGCATATGATATATCTCCATTTGATACAACAATAGTATTAGATACTGACTATCTAATTAACAATGACAACCTTTTAAAAGTAATTGATCAGCCAGACGACTTATTCATATACAAAGATTCTTGTGATATTTCATATGCTAGACAACTCAAAGGTCTAGAAAGAATATCAGATGATACGTTAGATTTTTACTGGGCTACAGTATTAGTTTTTAAGAAAACAGAAAGAACTAAAAAGTTGTTTGATCTAGTAAATTGTATTAAACGTCACTATCACTACTTTAGAACTCTTTATAGAATAACACCTAAATTGTATAGAAATGATTATGCATTTAGTATTGCTATACACATACTAAATGGATATCAAAAAACAGAGTGGCCAAAACAACCTCCTGGAAAAATGATATATTCTAGTCCTGCTGATGATTTAATTAGTATAAAAGATGAAAAGTATATATTTGCACTTGGACACGACAAACGTCCAGACAAAGTTAACATAGTTACAGTTGAAGATCTTAATTTACACGTTATGAACAAGTTACATTTAAACGATTTAATTACTTGGGAGTTTGATCTTGAGTAAAGGATTTTTAATTTTTGCACAACCAAACGGAAAAACGGATTATGTTGCACAAGCAGAACTGCTAAAAGCAAGTATTAAAAAATACTGCAACATTAATGATGTTACTATTATTAGTGAGTTTGAAGAAGATCATGCAAAAAACAGTGAGTGGAAAATAGAAAATCGTTGGAAAGCCTACGAGCTTAGTCCTTATGATGAAACTATTGTACTAGATGCAGACATGTTGTTTTTTAGGAATGTTGACGATTGGTGGGATAAGTTTTCTAACTATGATATGTTTTTTACTACTGATGTGCTAACATATAGAAAAGAAATAGCAACTAGCGTTTATTATAGAAAAACATTTATAAAAAATAAATTGCCAAATATCTATACAGCATTTTATTATTTTAAAAAGACACCAAAGACTGAAGCAGTGTTTAAATTGTTAAAAAGTATTACACTTAATTGGAAGACCTATTATAACATATACCTAAAGAGCATGTTTCAGTCAGGACAGAGTTTTGATTTGAACATGGCTCTTGCAATATACATACTAGGTTTAGAAAACGAAACGTCAGATAAAACATTAGTTCCTACGTTTATACATTTAAAACCAAAAATGCAAAATTGGGATAAACCTTCAGACAGTGCTGTTGATAGAATACCAGTATATCAATTTGATGATAAACTTATGCTTGACAGTTATATGTTAAATGACATATTGCACTACGTTGAAGATAAGTTTGTCACTTCTGAAGTCAAGGAGTTTTTTAATGTTAGCTGATAGACTTAAAGAAGTTTTAGAAAATCAAAGAAAACTTGCAACGCAAAAGTTTTATGTTTCTTTTGATGAAACAGGGAGAATAACAAGTGTATTTGCAAGCTCAGATGAACCACCGGAAAATTCTGTTGAAATAGATACTACTTTAGCAGAAGGATTTTTAAGTGGCACAGTGATGAAAACAAAATACACTGTTGCAAAAATTGGTGATAGTCATCAACTTCAAAAAGTAGAACAGCAGTTTAATCTAACGTCTGGTTCTTCTTTTTATAAAGCACCTGTTGCTAAACAATTAGTTACTCTATTGATTAACAAAAATAAAAATATGCTAACTGTGTTAAACGGAGACAACCTTGATGGCTCAGCAGTTTTTTATATTTGTGAAAAAAATTGCTTCCATAAACTTAAACAATCTTTAGTATATGATCCTGTAACAAATGTTTATGCATTAAATGCAACTGAAAATATTGACATTTACATTCCTGCACACATAAGAAATGTAGGAGTTCAATATGAGTGATTTTAAATTAAGACTAACTGACTTTGATTTTTATTTTTTAGATCAAGGAAGTCCTAATGCAGAAGAAAATTTTTATGATCTAAAAAATAAAATACCTTGGGCTCAGAGGACTTCTAAACTTCCTAAAAAAGATTATTTTGTAATAACGGACGACTCAAAACTAAACGATAAGTTTTTAAATCAACCTTTAATTTTTGAAGAAGCAGTAAGAAATGCTACAATTAACTGGCACAACAAAAGTATAGTAAATCATTTGACATACGAAACATCTGGTGTGCAGTGGAAAGGCGGAACAGATTTTAGTTTTACTATTGATCATCCAGGTGCAGAAGTATATCATGCAGATACGCCTGAACAAGCATACGAAAGTGCCTATAAAGAAATTAAAAATATTCTTGATGGAAAATCATTAGCAAATATTACAGAAGCCGAACGCAAAAGAATTTTGATATGGAACTATCTAGGTCTTGATACAGAGAACGGTGATGCTTGTATAAGAGGTGCTCGTGCTGCTTGTAAAGAAATGCTGAGTTTAACTGAGTGGGCATCTTTGCCTATTGGTTCTCCTTTAACTACATTGCAGTGTCATTTTTATAAAATGGTATACAAAAGCCCTCATAGAATCAGCGGCAACATAAAAGAAAACGAAGTTAGTCGTTATGACATTGTGTTTATAAGTTATAATGAGCCTAATGCAGAAGAAAACTGGCAATCATTAAAAGCACGTTTTCCAAGAGCTCAAAGAGTACACGGAGTAAAAGGTATACATCAAGCACACAAAAAGGCCGCAGAACTGTGTACTAGTCCAATGTTTTGGGTGGTAGACGGTGATGCAAAGATTGAAGAAGAGTTTAGGTTTACATATAAAGTACCAGATGTTGAATTAGATTTTGTACATGTATGGAGAAGTCGTAATCCTGTTAACGATTTAATATATGGATATGGCGGAATTAAATTATTGCCTAGAGAACTTACATTGAATATGAATATAGATACTGCGGATATGACAACAAGTATTAGCAGCAAGTTTAAACCTATGCCTATTGTATCTAATGTTACAGCGTTTAATACTGATCCTTTTAACACTTGGAAAAGTGCATTTAGAGAATGTGTAAAACTAGCGTCACGCTCTATTGACAGACAGCATGATGAAGAAACCGAATACAGACTAACACAGTGGCAGTTTGAAGGAAATAAAAGACGTTATGGAGAATACGCACAAATGGGTGCAAAACAAGGTCAAGAATACGGTGAAGCTAATGCTGATAAACCTGAAGCACTTAAAAAGATAAACGATTTTGATTGGCTTAAAGAGAGGTTTGAAAATGAAAATACGTGATATTGATATTATCTATTTGTCATATGACGAACCTAATGCAGATGAAAACTATGCCGATCTGCTTAAAAAAGCACCTTGGGCTAAACGTGTACACGGCGTAGAAGGATCAGATGCCGCACACAAAGCCTGTGCAGAACTTGCAGAAACAGAACGATTTATTACTGTTGACGGTGACAATAAAATTTATGCTGACTTCTTAGAACAAGAAATAGATTTTAAACAACATCCTTATATGAAAAATGCTGTACTAAGTTGGTGCGGATATAATGTAATCAACGGACTTATGTACAGCAATGGCGGTTTAAAATGTTGGCCAAAAGATGTTGTACTAAACATGAAAACACATGAAGCAAGTGAATCAAACGATATTGCTGCTCAAGTAGAATTTTGCTGGAACTTGGATTATATACAAATGAATAGTTGTTATTCAAAGGTATATAATAACGCTACACCTGCACAAGCATGGAGAGCAGGCTTCCGTGAAGGTGTTAAAATGTGTTTGGACAGAGGTCGAAAGTTTAACAGTATAACATTCAAAGATGAAGTCTACTGGCAGAATCTGCATAGACTAATGATATGGCAAATGGTAGGTGCAGATGTTGAACATGGTATGTGGGCAATATATGGAGCACGATTAGGTTGTGTAATGACTAATCTTGAAAATTGGGATTATGTACAAGTTAGAGATTTTAAGTACCTAAATAGTCTATGGGAAGAAATAACTCAAGATGTAGATGATACTAATATATTGTGGAAAGTAAGAAAGTTAGGATTTAGACTACAGCAAGAATTAGGATTGCCTGTTGACTTGCCGTTTACTAGAATTCAAAGCGAAATGTTCAAAGACAGTTATACAAATACAGATCGCACAGGTCAAGGATTTATTGATGTTGAATAAACTAGTAAAAAAATTTGCTAGACAGCTAAAGATTGTAAAAGATCCTATTGACCGTATGACTGAAGTAAAAGAAATTACGGATAAAGTTTCTCCTACATTTTGTTTGGCAAAATGGCATCACACTACAATATATTTACAAACAGGTGAAACGCATAGTTGTTATCATCCTGCACCGCATATTATTCCCTTACACGAACTTGAAAACAATCCTAGTGCCCTACACAATACAGTAGAAAAGAAATTACAGCGACGAGAAATGATGGCAGGACTAAAACCTAAAGGGTGTCAGTACTGCTGGAATATAGAGTGCATGGGCAAAGACTATGTAAGTGACAGGCATGAAAGAAATGCTGGAATCTATACAAAAGAACGATTAGCAGAAATTGTAGACAATGATTGGGACTTTAATATTAATCCAGAGTATATTGAAGTTTCATTTGGTAATGAGTGTAATTTAAAATGTGGATACTGTCATCCTAAAGCAAGTAGTAGTTACTTTAAAGAAATAGAAGAATATGGCCCTTATGATATGGTTAAAAACCATTCATTTGATACCCGCCGTATGCGTATATACAAAAAGGAAGAAGAAAACCCTTATGTACAAGCATGGTGGGACTGGTGGCCCCAGGTAAGTAAAACGCTGAACATATTACGCATTACAGGAGGTGAGCCACTTTTGCAACAGAGTACTTGGCGTTTGCTTGAGGACCTATCCGAGAATCCTCGTCCTAATCTTGAAATCAATATTAACAGTAATCTTGCTGTTAAAAATATACTTGTAAAACGTCTTGCAGAAAGGGTTAACAAGTTAATTGAAGAAAAGAAAATTAAACGGTTTAAATTGTTTACTAGTATGGACACTTGGGGAACACCTGCAGAATATATTAGAACTAACTTAGACTTGTCTGTTTGGGAAAAGAACTTTGATACATGGATGACACAAACAGATCAACCTATTACATTTATGGTTACATTTAATGTGTTGTGTGTAACTACATTTAACAAACTGCTTGAAAAGTTTTTAGAGTGGAGACAGAAATATCAAACTGGTACAAGACGCATACGTTTTGATACACCTTATCTAAAAGAACCTTTGCAGTACGATATGAATATACTTCCTAAAAGTTTTATGAGTTATATGGAAAGTCATTTAGAATTTATCAAAAGCAATCTAGATGACTATGACGTAAACAAATTTACAAAACTTGAATATGAAAAGTTTCGTCGTGTTGTAGATTACATGCGTACTACAAACTATGACGAAGAAACCTTAGATATAGGACGAAAAGATTTTGTTGCTTGGTTTAAAGAACATGATAGACGTCGAGGAACAAATTTTGCTAAAACGTTTCCTGAATTACATGGTATTTTTTGATGGATACGTTGGGTCGTTGATTAACTGATTACCTAAGTAATTTTGAGCAGATTCGATAAGTCTTAAAAATTCACTAATTGTGTAATCATTATAATCAGCAAATTTATAATTGTAGTCTAATAAATCTTCATTTTTTAATGACCAATCAATTTGTTGTGAACGTGTCATTTTAGAAAGCATAGTACACACACGAACTATTTCTTTTTCTAATTTATTCCAGCGTTTAACAATGTCTGGTTCAAAGTCAAACTCGTAGTCAAACCAATCAGTGTATAATTTATAACCTAGTCTTTGAAGATTATAGTTTTGTCCTGTTTGTCCCCATATAAGCACAGGTGTTTTACATACGATAGGTTTAAAAGTTTTTTCGCTATAGAATAAACTAGTTTCTCCCCAATCACTTTGCATAGTTTCAGAAGTGAGATTAAACAATACTTGATTTTGTAAACCTACTCCTAAATCGTCAGCCCAGTTAGTTTCAAAGTCGGTTGTATCTGCAATAAGAGGAGTAACCCTTGTTAGAGTTTGTTCCATTTCTTTAGTAAAAAATTTGTTGGCTTTATATTCTTTTGGGTTTAATCGGTCATGACTAAGCAAACCATACTGTGCTACACCTGCTTCGTGCAGCCTCCAAGTACAATAACTACGCCAAAATCTATTACGTCTAGTTAAGTTAAGATAAAACTTTCCTTGATAGTTTTGTTCTAAACTTTGTCTACGGCTAAATCTTCTTTTGCCTTCTGTCATCATAACTTTTTGAAAAGTATCCCAATGCATAATTTCAATAATGTTGATAGGATAGTAATCACCGTGTGTGATATGGAAATTTTTAAAATTTGCTTTTTCTCTAAGATTTCCGCTTAAGAAAAATATAGCAGATGGATCTATGTTATTTTTTATTGCACTATTATATAATGCTATAGCAACGCTTTGATGTTCTGGTGCCCAACCTTCGTGTGTACCATCTAATATAAAGATACATTTTCTTTGTCGTAACATATCAAGATAAAATGGTTTTATTGAGCTAAACACATCTGTATCTGTATCAAAAGGAGCATCATAGGAATAGTGTGCAAACAGGACAGTTATACTATTATAAGATCCTTTTTTAAGTAGAGGTATATGTTTTTTATAGTGATAAAAGCAGCCAATCTCACTTGGGCACTCTCTAAAATATTTGGTGTTGATAAGCCAGTCTGTTAGGTGTTGCATTGAAAATCCATTAAATACTCAGTTAACTAAGATATTTATGAAGGTACAATATGAGAATAGCATTTATTGGTTTAGGAAAACTAGGACTACCCTGTGCAGAAGAAATAGCCAAGAGCGGTCACATAGTTTCAGGATATGATATTGTTGAATGCAATACAAATAACGTCAAACAGTTGCCAACAATACAAGAAACTGTAGAAGGTCAAGAGATTGTATTTGTTGCTGTACCAACGCCACACGACCCTGCATATGACGGTAGAGCTCCTACAGCACACCTAGAGCCAAAAGATTTCAGTTACGATATTGTTAAAGACGTTTTAACAGAATGTAACAAGCACATGAACAAAGACCAACTGCTTGTTTTAATCAGTACAGTGTTACCTGGAACAACTCGTAGAGAATTTATTAATTTAGTACCTAATACACGATTTGTGTATAATCCGTATTTGATTGCTATGGGCACAGTTGCATGGGACATGGTAAATCCTGAAATGGTAATGATTGGAACAGATGATGGCAGTGAAACAGGTGACGCAAAACAGTTGGTAGACTTCTACAAAACTGTAATGCAAAATGATCCACGTTACGTTATTGGTACTTGGGACGAATGTGAAGCAATCAAAGTTTTTTATAATACATTTATTAGTACAAAGATTGGACTAGTAAACATGATACAAGATGTTGCACAAAAGCAAGGCAACATCAATGTTGATGTAGTTACCAAAGCACTAGCAGAAAGTTCGCAACGTATCATGGGTCCTAGTTATATGAAGGCAGGCATGGGCGACGGTGGTGCTTGTCATCCTAGAGATAATATTGCACTACGTTACATGGCAAAAAATCTACATTTAGGATACGACATTTTTGATAGTATTATGAACGCTAGAGAAATACAAGCACGTAACATGGCTATTGAAATACTCAAATATGGAAACAAAGTACAGTTTAGTAGTGACAGTTATAAACCAGGTGTAGAATATATAGACGGCAGTTATAGTTTACTAGTACAGCATTATGTTAAAGAATTAGGTGGCTGGATAGTAGATAAAGATCCTAGCGTATTTGTAAGAGTACATGATACAGATGCAGTACCTGAAAATGTTACTGTTTTTGACCCTTGGCGTAATTATGAGGGCCAAAATCCTGTAGTACACTATGGAAATACTAGACACAGCAAGTGAAATATGTTATAATTAATGATGATTGATGAGAATACTTTTACTGAAATACCATTTGAAAAGATTGTTAAGTTTGGGCAACGTACCTTATTGGAACAGAACCTATTTACTGTCAGTTGGATTCTTGGTCGCTTTTGCAATTATAATTGTAGCTATTGCTGGCCCTACGCAAGATCAGACAAACCGGACCATTATGATTTATCCGTTTACAAACAGACAATTGATAATATAAAATATCAAGCACAGTTAAATGGCTTTAAGAATTTTCATTTTAGTTTCAGTGGAGGCGAACCCACTGCTTATAAATACTTTGGGGAACTTATAGAGTACTACTGTAGTGATACAGCACCCGAGTATCAAAGTATACATATGACCACAAATTTATCACCCGGAAGCAAATGGTGGAATAGGTGGTTAGATGCAACAAGTACTTTGCAACGTAGAAGTATAACAGCAAGTTTTCACGATGAATTTGCTAACGAGCAAGAGTTTGGAGACAAATGCTTGCAACTAATGAAAGGAGGAACCTTTGTTACGATTAATCAAGTTATGGTTCCTGAAAGGTTTGAAGAGCTTTACGAACGCCTACAACGATTTGCCGCCAGAGGCATTAGCGTCACTCTCAAACCTCAGTCCAACAATACTGCCACCGACGTGGTACATGGATATACAAAAGAACAAATTGCAATCATGCAAGCCGGATTCCCACAAAAGTGGCAAGGCGAAAAAATCTCGCAAATTGCACTCTACGACGATAAAGGAATAGAGTACGATTTAGATCAAGCAGAACGTTTTAATGCGTTTGGCTTTAATAAGTTTGAAGGCTGGACTTGTAATGCAGGGTACCAGGGGATAGTTATTAGAGAAAATGAAGTAAAACGTTCCTATTCCTGTCATGAAGAACCTTTAGGAACAATAACCGATGGGTTCACTATACATGACGCTCCTAGAAAATGCATTACACGTTCTTGTGTAAGTTCAGCAGATTCTAAACTTCCAAAAGTAAGAGAGATATAAAAATGTTAAAACTAGTTAATGATGATTGGACATTAGGTTATGTAAAAGACGATCCAGTTCGTCCCCATTTGCCTATGCATTGGAGAATAGTAGACGGTAGAGAAGTTTACACGTTAGAAGATGACGAAGTAGGTGTTGCCAGGGCTGTTGTTTGTGTAGCATATACCAAAGGTGTTGCTATTACAGAAGAAGAACTAAACAACACAAACGATCCTGATACAGCAATGTTTTATACTGTATGGAGTTACGACAAAGGTGCTGGTAGAGAAATTATCTTCAGTACAGCAGATGTTATTAAACGTGACAAGCCATACATCAAACGTTTTTGTACACTAAGTCCATTAACTGAAATGGCAGAAAAGTTTCATTTGCGAAATGGTGCAAAGTTATTACGTAAAGGGGACACTTGTCAAAACTTTGAGTACATAGTATGAAAATTGAACTTGAAGATGTAATGTTCTGGATGGACGCTGTTCGCAACAGTGAAGACAGATATCGTACACTTGAAAGTTTTTGGAAAGGTCAAATAAGAAGTAAAATATGGTTAACTGAAGCAGTCCAAGCATTAAACTTATACGGTGACAAACGCATTGTAATTCACGGTGGTTGGAATGGCGTGTTAGCAAGTATTATGTTTAATAGTAAAATTGGAATCAAACATATTACATCTTTAGATATAGATCCTGTTTGTGAAGAAATAGCAAACACTGTAAACAAGCGTTATGAGATGGAAGGCAAGTTTACAGCAGTTACAGCAGACATGTGTAATTACAAATATGATGCAGATATAGTAATTAATACCAGTTGCGAACATATTACACAAGAACAATACGAACAATGGTTAGATAATGTTCCTAAAGGAGCAACAGTAGTTTTACAAAGTAATGATTATTTTAATCATGAAGAACATATTCGTTGTGCAATAGACTTAGATGATTTTACTCAAATGTCTAAAATAAAAGCTCTTTGGCGAGGCACATTAGATACGCCAAAGTATAATCGGTTTATGATAATAGGAAAGAAAGACGTTGTTTAAGTTTGAAAGCCTAAAAAGTATACATTTAGAAATTACCAATCGGTGTCAAGCAAGTTGCCCAATGTGTAGTAGAAATGTGCATGGCGGCTTAGAAAATCCTCTTATCAAAAATCAAGACTGGACAACACAAGACTTTAAAGATGTTTTAAACGAAGAAGTTTTACAACAAGTAGACGGATTTTATTTTTGTGGTAACTTTGGTGATCCTATTATTAATAATGACCTAATAGAAATGTGTCGTTACAGCAAACAGACTAATCCTAATTTATATATTCGTATACATACCAACGGTGGTGCTAGGTCTCCTGAATGGTGGGAAGAATTACGTTTTGCATTACCTCCTGCACATAATGTTATATTTGCTATTGATGGTTTAGAAGATACACATAGTTTATATCGTATTGGTACAAAATATGAAACAGTAATAAGAAATGCCAAAGCATTTATAAACGCAGGCGGCACTGCTGAATGGGCTTTTATAAAATTTAAACACAACGAACATCAATTAGAAGAAGCAGAACGTAGAGCAAAAGAATTAGGCTTTGCTAGATTTACATACAAAGACAGTGCAAGATTTGTTGCTACTGAAAAGTTTGAAGTACTTGATAGGTATGGTGATGTATCTTATTATTTAGAACCACCAACTGGAAGTAAAATTAACCTAATTACACAAGACGTTATTGACAATTACCAAGATATTGTTGATGCTAGTGAGATTGATTGTTATGTTGTACAAACAAAAGAAGTTTATATAGACGCATATAAAAAAGTTATGCCTTGTTGCTTTTTGTCAAGTATACCTTACAATTATACAAGACAAGACGATAATGTAAAGTATATTAGACAAAAAATGCACTCTCAATATCAAGACCTTATTAATGACTTAGGTAACACTAATGCATTAGAACGATCTGTTAAAGACATAATCAACTCAACACCTTGGCAGACTGTATGGAACAAATATTGGGGCGAGAAAAAACTAATTACTTGTGCAAGGACATGCGGAGTTAATAAACTCAGCAAACCTAAAGATCAGTTTATAGAAAAGGTAGAACTATGATACATTTTGATCCTAAATGGAAAAACATTGGTATAAGCGTAAGTGGCGGTGCTGACAGTGCATTACTAGCATACTTGGTTTGTTCTCAAGTTGAAGATGCTACTGTACATATACTAAGCCATGTGCGTATGTGGAAAACAAGACCATGGCAGCGTTATGATAGTATTAGAGTTTTTACTTGGCTTGTAAATAGATTTCCTAACATAAGATTTTTACGTCACGAAAACTTTATTCCGCCTGATTTAGAATACGGTAGCAAAGGTGCTAACATTGAAGATGAATATGGACAACTTCGTAGTGGAGATCAAATTGCTGTAAGAGCTCATGCTGAATGGATTGCAGCAACAGAAAACTTAGATGTATGGTATGCTGCAAAAAGCAAAAACCCTAGCGATCCTACAATTACAAAAGGTATGCCCGACCGCAATATTATAGTTGAAGATCCTAATGAACTTGTTAAAGAACACAATGGTGTAACTGTGTGTCATCCGTTTTTATATACAGAAAAAGATTGGATTGTAAAACAATATATTGATAACGATATTATGGATTTGTTTAACATAACACGCAGTTGTGAAGGCGATTTTGAAAACTTAAATTATACAAACTATATAGTTGGTGAACCTGTACCAGAGTGCGGAGAATGTTTTTGGTGCCAAGAACGCAACTGGGCCAAGGAAAAGAATAATGTCAAATAAGTATTGGTATCACCCAGAAGATACACAACTAGGAAAGTATCAGCGTATCATAGAACAGCAGTCAGGTACGCCTACTTTCTGTGTACTTCCGTGGATACACTTTGCTACACGACCTAATGGTGACATGCGACTTTGCTGTAGTGCAAATGCAAGCGGTGCTGGAGAAGATCATGAAGTAGGACTTGTTAAAATGGAACACGGCAAGCCTGCAAACTTTGGTCGAGAAACACCTATGGAAGCATGGAACAATGACTACATGAAAAGTGTACGTACGACTATGCTTAAAGGTGAGATACCTGCTAGTTGCCGCAAGTGCTTTGAAGAAGAGTCTAAAGGTGTAGCAAGTAAACGTGTATGGGAAAGCGGTACATGGTACGAAGATGGTGTAGACATACCTGAACTAGTTCGCCAGACACAAGAAGACGGAACCGTTCCTGAAAACTTAAAATACTTAGACTTGCGACTAGGACATACTTGCAATATTAAGTGTGTAATGTGTAGCCCTCATGATAGTTCAAAATGGGTAAGCGACTGGCAAAAATTATTTCCACAACTTGACAATGAATCTGTTAAGCAGCAGATGCAGTGGGACAAAAAAGAGTTTAATAACTTCTGGCATGAAAAGGATACGTTTTGGGAAGAAATGTATGCTCAGATTCCTAATCTAAGACAAGTATACTTTGCTGGCGGCGAACCTCTAATGATCAAAGAACACAAGCAGTTCATTGAAGAAATAGTACGTCAAGGATATCAAGACAAAATACTGTTACGCTACAATTCAAATGGATTGTTGGTTGATGACGATTTGATTGAACTGTGGAGTAAGTTTAGAAAAGTTAAGTTTGCAGTAAGTATGGATGCATGTCATGAACGTGATGAGTACATACGTTTCCCTACAGACTTTGAAACAGTAGAACGTACATTGCATTTATTAGACAATACTCCTGATAATATACAAACTAGCCTTGCAACAGCAATACAAATATTCAATGTAAAACACTTGCCAGACTTTATGAAGTGGAAACTAGACAGCGGCTTTAAGAAACTAAATGTAGGCACTGTTCCGGGTGGTACACAAATGGGCGGTGGTTTAGTCAACATGCATTTATTATACATTCCTACGTTTTTAAGCATACAGATTCTACCACTAGAAGATAAGCAAGAAGTGCGTGAGCGTTTTATGGACTTTAAAGATTGGCTGTGGAACAACTACAGACAAGATGATGATTTTTGGAAGCACAATCCATATGGATGGAAACGCTGGGAGGCAGTTCTTAATCACATGGATGCACAAGACAACAGTCACTTATTACCTGGCTTCAAAGAGTACACAAACAAACTAGATGCTATTAGAGGTTTGTGTGCAGCAAAAATTTTTCCGGAGTTAGCACACTTGTTATGATTGTAAAACTACAAAATAATCAAGCACAAGATACACTTCGCATAGAATACATGCTGGGCAATCTCTGCAATCATAAATGCTACTACTGTTTTCCGGGCAGTAACGAAGGCGATCAACCTTGGCCTGATATTGACATAGTCAAACAGAATCTAGGACACCTATTAGAACATTATCGCAACAATGGCAAACCCAAAAGCGAAATATTCTTTGTTGGCGGTGAACCTACACTGTGGAAAGGCTTGCCTGAACTGTGTACATACTTGAAAGAAAAGTTTGATACACGAATCGAAATAAGTTCAAACGGTAGTAAAAGCATAAGTTGGTGGAAACGTGAAGCACATAACTTTGATATAGTTGGCATAAGTGTACACAATGAATTTGCAAAATTAGATCATATTAGTGAAGTGTGTGATATTTTATATGAGAACAATGTTATGGTAAACGCAGATGTTCTTATGGATCCTTTAGAGTTCGACAAGTGCAAAGAAAACATTGAATATCTAAAAGATAATTCTAAATATGAATGGACTATAATTGCTAAACTTGTACATTTTTCTGGTGAACATAGATATACAGATCTACAACTTGACTATTTTCAAGATCCAATAAAGCGTTATCCTAACAAAGAATGGTACGAAAAGAATGTTAGAAAACCGGAGACACTTATTGCAGTATACAAGCAAGGATTTAGACCGTTCATAGTAAAAGATGATAATTGGGTAATAAGAAATAAACTAAATCATTTTAAAGATTGGACCTGTAACATTGGTGTTGATTTTATAAAAATTTTTAGTAGCGGACAAATCAGTGGTAACTGTCAGCAAATATTATACGGTGACAAAATTCACCATAACTTATACAGTAAAGATTTTATACAAAAATACAATCCTAAGATAGTGCCTGTAAAATGTACACAGGATATTTGTGGTTGTAGTGAAGAAGCATCATGTACAAAAAGAATTTTTTAGACACACTAGAACCTAATTACTTTCACATAGAATGGGAAAGCACTCTAAAGTGTAATCTTGACTGTAGTTATTGTGGCGATGGGCATAACAATAAAATACCTCACCCATCTCTTGAAGACAGTTTGCACACTCTTGATTTTATTGTAGACTATGTTAGTGTACAATTTAAAACTCGTCCTAAAGCATTACAACAAGCAAGTTTAAATATTTTAGGTGGTGAAAGTTTATTTCATCCTAATATATTAGAAATACTTGATTACGTAGATCAAAAAAAGAAACAAGTTGACTGGCAATTTTATATTGGAACTATTACAAATGCAGTAGTTGGAAAACGTTTGTGGAAAAGTATAGTTGAAATGTTAGACTATTTTACAGTTAGTTTTCATGCAGAAGCATTACCAAAACAACGCAAACAAGTAAAAGACAATTTATTATATCTTAAAAAACAAAATAAGAACTTTCATGTTAGCATAATGATGCATCCTAAACAATGGGACGTTTGTATTAACATGATAGAGTTTTGTAAAAATCATGACATGCGATACGAAACTCGTCAAATCGATCACGATTGGTTTGATTGGCGATTTAATTATACACCAGAACAAGCAGAATTTATAACAGGAAAACGTCCTGCTAGTTTATTGCAAACTGCAACAGCAATAGTAACACAAGGTGTAAATCTAAGTGCAGAAGGTAGAGCCTGCTGCGGTGGACAAACGCTATGTACAAATTCAGGTTGTACTAAATTTGTAGATAATAGATTCAAAGGTTGGAATTGCAGTGTAGATAAATTCTTTTTGTACATTAGACAAACTACTGGAGAGATATTTACTAATAAAGACTGTAGAATGAACTTTGATGGAAAAGTTGGTCCTATAGGAAATCTTAAAAATACACAAGCATTATTAGACAGAGTAGAACAAGGCACTGACACTATTGTTTGTAAAAAGTCTAGATGTTGGTGCGGCATTTGTGCTCCTAAAGCACTAGACAAAAAAGACTATGAGAGTATAATGACAAGATATGTTTAATTGGTATGTAAAAAATAAACTAGGCGAAAGTCTATGTTTAGCAAAGTGGACTAACAGCACAATGCATTTGGGCATAGGAAAGAATCACAGTTGTCATCATCCTAATCCACATGTTGTTCCTGTTGAAGAAGTGCAAGCAGATCCTAGTGCATTGCACAATAGCTCATACAAACGTAGTGTCAGAAATCAAATGCTCAACGGAGAACGTCCTAGTGAGTGTGATTACTGTTGGCGTATAGAAGAAACAGAAAAATATAGTGATCGTGTTCTTATGAGCAAGAAGCGTGACAGTTGGCCACATCGCAAAGATATCATTGCCACTGACAGATACGATCCTACTATGCTAGAAGTTAGTTTCTCAAACGTGTGCAACTTTAAATGTGCATACTGTGGACCACAGTTTAGCAGTTTGTGGACTAGCGAAATATCTAACCTTGGTGCGTATCCTACTTCCGACAGTTACAACCAAATACACGAAAAACAAATACTAGACAGAGAACACAATCCTTACATTGAAGCGTTCTGGGAATATTTGCCTACTATGTATGACAAATTACATACACTTCGTATTACTGGTGGTGAACCTATGCTTAGTAGACACACTGAAAAACTGTTAGAATATATTACGCAACATCCTAACAAAAAACTTACAGTTGTAATCAACAGCAACCTAGGTGCTCCAAAACACATCATTGCTAACTTTATTGAACTGCTTGAAAAAGTGCAGAAAAATGTAAAGCGTATAGAAATAGCAACCAGTGGAGAAAGTTATGGCGGACAAGCAGAATATGTTCGTGACGGATTAAACTATCGAGAATGGTTATTGAACTGTTATTATGTACTAGCAGCATTGCCTAAACTAAGACTTAACTTGATGTGTGCATACAACGTTTTAAGTATAACAAGTTTTGCTAGATTTCTAGATGATGTAGTTGCCCTTAAAAAAGAATATAAACGTGTTACGCTCAGTGTTAGTTATGTAAGGCATCCTAGTTTCCTACATGTATCACTAGCACCTAAAGTATGGAGACCTATACTAGAAGCAAGTTGCGAAAAAATTAAAAAGCATTTTAATAGCGAAACAGTCAAACGTTTTAAGTTTGTACTAGCAGAGTTTGATAAGCAACCTACAGAAACACAGTTGCAAGATTTCAAACTGTTTATTTCAGAGTATGATAAACGTAGAGAGAAAAAGTTTTTAGATGTTTTTGGCGAGTATGGCTGTATAGTCGGATAGTTCTTTAGCCTTAGGCACACACATTCCACAACCACATCTTTCATTAGGGCAAACAATAGTTCGTTCTTTGTTTGCGTTTGCATAAGCAAGTATACTATCAGTGTCTTTAAGGGTGCCTACAGGGCCTCTTAGACCGTCGTGTAGTGCTTGACAGGTCTGATGGTGATACACATTGCCCGTGTGTTGATCAATGTGTAAGAAGTACTTATTGACGCTGCAAAACCATCCTTTAAAATGTGTATCGACTAGCTCAACTGCTTGCCACTCACCGTTTACTTTGCCCTGTAAACAGCGACCGCCACAGCATTTACGTCCTAATTCTGTTCCTGCTTTAATTCCTTCGCTAGGTTTTGAAGAATTGGTATAATTGTAAAACCATTCCTGTTGTTCGTCTGTATAATCGTGTGTTGTTCTACGCAAATTACCATCTGTATCAACAAACCAACCTTTGCGTTCAACATTGCCGTCACCAATAGGACGAGGATTGTGTTTGATACCTAATATTTTTAACTTTTCACACATTTTAACACCATCAGTCCAGTTGTCTGTGTGCAGCATTACATTAACTTGTAACCAAATACCAGCTCTGTGCAATAGTTTAATGTTATCGATTGTTTGTTTTCTTAGTCTAGCGTGACCTTCAGTATGGTAACTTACAGTTACACCGTCAAATAACTTAGCAATACGATCTGTATTACTTGGATGCCAAGCACCATTAGTAGTTAAACTAAGTCTAAAACGTGTTTCTGTATTTTTAATATGTTCTGCTAGTTGCCAAAACGCAGGATTAATTGTAGGCTCACCGCCTGTAAAGTTTATGTTAACTAAATCTGAATATATGCTGGTATACTCTTTTATAAATTCAAAAGTTTTTAACAATTCTTCGTAACTATGCGGAGGACTTACATTGTCGTGGCGACTTGCTTCGCAGTATGAACAGTCAAAGTTACATCTACGTCCAGTATCCCAAGTAACCATTAAGCGTTCTGGTCCTGTTAAGTTTATAGCACTAGTTTGTATCATTCGCAACCTTTGTTAACGGAATGTCAGCAGCACAAGTACACCATTTGCGTGTACAAATAACTGCTTCTTCAGGCGGTTCAAATGATCCATCGTATATATTTCCCAAACTTCCGCCTACTCTGCAAGTAGCTCGATGCACATCACCATCCCAATTAATCATTAAACTCTCTAATCCTGCATTACAAGTCCAACCTTCAAACTGATTACGTTGTTCTTTAATAATATCATTAGCGTGTGCAAGTTCTTCATCGTCAATAACGCAGTTTTCTTTGGCAGTAGACTTTTGATCTAGTATCCAACGCAGATCTTTTTCTTTATATTTCATGTCATCAAACCAATCGTGCTTTTCTGTCCAGCGTATACGTCTAACAACATAAGGAATATTGTGGCCGTCAAACATCATTGCACACTGTTTTACTCTGTCCATGTGTTCGTGATGTGCCATTAGATTAACTTGATAAGGAATATTCTTTTCAATTTCGTTTAGTTGTGACCAATGAAGTATATTGTCAGCACATCGACGCCAATTTTTATCATCTTCTACATGCAAACTAAACACATAATGACTTACAGGAAGTCTATTATATAGTTCTGGCGGCAGTGTTGCATTGGTTGTTATGTTAACCCAATCTAATCGTTGGCTAGCGTGTTCAACAATTTCTTCTATATCAGGATGCACACAAGGCTCACCACCTGTTAAACTTAGTCTAATAGGTTTACCTATTTCATAGAGTGCGTCTATTACATCTAGCATAACTTTAACATTGGTATGTGGACTAAAGTTGTCATGTATTTCCGCAGGACAATAGGTACAATCTAAATTACAGCGTTTACCAATGTTCCATTCAACATGAATACTGTCTTGATGATCCCATCTGCTAGTTATTGAATACATTCTACGCCCTTAACTTTATTAAATGATTTTAAGTATTCTATATCTATACCATTTACAGCTAAGTCTGCAACAGGAATCATACCTAAATTTATATTCTTAAATGTAAAAGATTGTAATTTAAGCCAAAGTTTTATATATGCTTTTCTTATAGCATACAACCAATAAGGAATAGTAGGACCAAACTTAACCATAAAATCTGCACTATAATATTCTTGTGGTCTAACACCTTGTGCTATGCTGTCTTTGTCTTTAAAAACATCTAATACAGTTTTACCTACTTGACAGTAGTTAATATAAACAGTACCATGTGTCCATCTAAATGTAAAGTGCTTCATATCTTCTTCTGTTAGATTTATTATAGGTCTGTCTTTGAATGTAACAACTACAGTAGGATGATTTTTTGTTCTAAGTTCTGCTTCTAGTTTGTGTATTAGTACATTAAATCGTTCAACTGCTTCTTGTGCTTCACTAGGTGCAGTATTAAACCACTCTGTTCCTTTATCTACTTCGCCGCGTAGGTCTTCAAAGAACTTGTGTAAGTAGTTTAAATCTCCTTGCATATCAGTGCTTGCACTACTAATATATCGATCAATACAAACTCCATGTTGATTTATTTTAGTAATACACTCATTAAGTTCTGGAATAAGATTTTGTGTACCCCAATTAGTAAATCTATCTGTTTCGTAAAGCTCGTAATTTTTCAACAGTTCCTCAAACCATTTTTTAGCAATGCTAGTATTTCTTACAGTGAAAGGTATACTAACATTTTCCTTGTCATTTGTCAATACCAAATTAAACATATGGAGCAAACTCCGGATTAGTAGCAAGAAAATCCTGTCCACGAGTTGCGTCTAAACGTTTATTAAATTCAATACAGTCAGCCCAGTGTGTGTCGTGCATATCTTTTGCTTCTAAGAAGTTTATGTTGTCTTGTATTTGTTGTAGAGTAACTTGTTTTACAATATCGTGTTCTTTTACAAGTTTGTATTCAAGCACCTTATGCTTCATTTGCTCAAGGCGATTAACTATACCTGTCTTTAATAACTTTGGTAGTACTTGTGCAGAAAGTGCCATTGGATAGTTTACACGATGCGAGTAAAATATAATGCCCATTTCTTCTAAAAAGTATTCTATTACTTTGTCAATCTGCATAATGTTATTTGCTTGTACAGTAAACGCACCAACTACACGACTTACATTAGGAAATGATTTAAAAACTTTTACGTTTTCTTCTATTTCGCTAAACTTGCCATTGCCTCTAATATATTCGTAGACATCGTGTATGCCGTCTATGCTTACATTTACAGCAATGCTTTTAAACTTAGGCCAATAGTCGTGTATAGTACGTCCGCCTTTAATGCCTAGTGTAGTTCCGTTTGTAGCATACTTTAATTCTATTTGATGACCATACTCTGCAAGTTTGTCTAGTATCTTGTAATGATATGGATCCATTAGAGGTTCGCCACCGGCAAACTCTACTCTACGGAAGTACGGTAATAGTTTTTCAAAACTTGTCCACCAATTGTCACTATTGTCAAACGGACCAATATATTGACCTGGAACATCAACTAATTTTTGAACAGTAGGTACAAGATAGTTTTCTTCCTTTTCATAAAATTCTGTAACTTGATCCCAATCTTTCCAACTTGTGCTGTCCAAAGGATTGCACATACGACACTTCAAATTACATAAATTATTGAGTTTGATTTCCATTGTAGGAAGCTCAAATGGCATGCTATAATCTTCGTTTAAAGCGTCTAGTGCATCAGGGTATAAGTTGACCCTTGCTTCTGGTATAACACCCGCTGTATGACGCTGTCGTAAGCTCTGTACACCCTGATCTTCAAGGTCAAAGCACGGTTTGCATACATCTGGACGCTCGTTATTGAGAACTTGTTTTCGAACAAGTTTCATTGCATCCGAATTCCATGCTTCTTCTAAACTTTGATTTTGGATCCATGCAATTGGCTGACTGCGACAGCACACTTTAATTGCACCATCTTCTCTAGTTGCCAATCCAGTAAATGGATGCATACAAAATGTACAACTATTTGATTTCATATCAATATTTACCGTAATTAAACTAGCAGTTTATTAGAAGCGATAAGTACTACTATGTTAACAAAAACAGGTATATTAGTAGATACAGATAAAATTATTGACTGTTTGCCAACAATGGACGTAGGCAAGCACGAGTTATCAACGCCAACTGGAGACTTCTTTTACGATCCTTGGCAACTAAAACCAGAATATGTTGGAACAGAACTAGAAGTATTGTTTAACAGATTAGAACGTCCGGGGCAAGTTAGAGTAAATGTACTAAAAGAAGGACATTGTTATCAACAGCATTCTGATATAGATGATAGATATCATTTGTCATTAGATGGTGTAGAGTGTTACCTAATAGATCTTAGCAACGGACAAATGTTTCCAACAACCAAAGACCATCACGTATATGAAATGGATGCTGGCCGTTTACACAGTGCAGCAAACTTTGGTTATTATCCAAGATGCCAACTTGTAATACGCAAATTATTACAGCGTAATAAATTATCCAATCCTGTTAGTGTTGCATTAAAAGCAACACCTGTACCTAGATTGCGTTACAACTTTGATCAAACATTTAGTGTATGGCTCAACAAGTCAAACAAATTAGGAACTATCAGCAACTTTAATAAACGCAGTGAAACACATATAAGTTTTGATATAGAGTCTGCTAATCTTAATGAAGTAGAACAACTTGTTGATCAAAGTGGATTACCTATTGAGATTATTTTATGAAAACTTTAGAAAAATATCATAACGGAGTGCTTGGTCCTGTAAGTGCTTTGTATGAAGCACGATACAATGACTATTGTATGTTTATACAGTTTAAAGATAAATTTTGGTTTGACAGAGAAATGCAATATTACAATGAACTCAAAGGCAAACCTTACTGTTATAAAATGTTAGAAGTTGACAAGTCGCAGTTACTAATATCTTATGGTTATCAAAAAAATCTAAATCATTTGATTTATGAAAATGCTTCAATAGAATTTGACTACAAACAAGAAGTTAGAAAAATATTAGACGATTTAGAACAACAAGGTATAAAAAAGATTAATGTATATCCACACACATTTTTTGTAGAAGACGGCCAATTAAAAATATCAGACTTATACGGATGCACTACAAAGTTTACACTAATACCGCAAGAAATGTTAGGTAACATAATAAATGATGAACAAAGATTTAAATTTATAGACGGATATCTTGATTGTGAAGCATCGTATGATTATACAATTAAAAACAGTACAAACTATTGGCCGGAGGAGATTTAATGGCAGAGTTTATTGGAATATGTGACACAATAGACTGGCAAGGATTGCTAGAAAAATTAATGCAAGAAGAAGCAGGCTATGTAGGACCTAGACACGATGTAGGCATGGATGTGCCTGGCATTGAAGAAGTGGGCGGTCCTTTACGTGCAGCAGGATACAAAATGGACCACGAAGGTGGCAATATGCGTTGGGATATGCTGTTACCAGGCGAACAGTTTGACCAATCTATTGCAGATAAGTTCTGTGAGTTTGTAGGCATGGACAGTTATATTAATTGTTGGATTAGTCGTGTAAAGCCAGGCGATGTTGCACCTTGGCATTGGGACGTTACAGATGATGAAAAAACACTTGAAGCAGGTAAACCCCTGCAACGTTATCATTGTCATGTGAGCGGACCTGAAGATGGTCATACACTTATTGTAGGCGATACTTGTTTGTACAAACAACCACAAGGTGCAGTATGGAAGTGGCCTGATCGTAAAAGTTGGCATGCTGGTGCAAATGCAGGACTAGTGCCTAAGTATCTGTTTAACATTTGGGGATAATATGAAAGCAATAATAACTGGAGCAAGTTCCGACATAGGAAAACTTATAGTAGATCATTTTGATTTTGATTGGGTTCCTGTTGATAGAACACACGGTATTACTTTGCCAGATGATGCTGACATGATAAAAGAAGCAATAAGACATAGTGATTTATTTTTTAACATTGCACAGTTTGATACAATACAATCTGATTTGTTAGCAATGGTTTGGAATGTTTGGAATATGCAAGAAAACAAAACTCCTAAAAAAATTATTAGTTTTGGTAGTATAGTTACAGAAATGTCCATGCAAACTATTTTAGATCTTAATGACTTTGATTATTTTAATAGAGCTAGAAAAGAGTGGATATATTGCAGAAAAACTTTTGTTAAACAAAACACACGATGAGTACAAAAATCTTCATCTTACAGGATATAACAAAGGCTACGCTTTACCTCAAAGCATACTAATTAAACTTGGAAATGTTCTTTACAAAGAACTAAGAAGTCACGAACCATACACAACAGCTGAACAACTACTTAATGCTATTGATTATGTTGTTAACAATGAAACGTATATTAGTGATTTAGAGTTACGCTGGAATTAAACAAACTCAGTAACTTGTAAAACAAATCTTGGTGTAAATCCTATATTAGCAGCACCGTGATTATCTTGTGCAACATCATATACAAAAACATCACCAGCACGATAGTTTGTTATTAGCTCGTCTTTGATAATAAACACATGGCCTGCTTCATAGTCCTGTAATGGCATCCAATAGCGTTTACAATTATTTTTTAGTGTTGGGGGATCTTCGTGCATAGGCATAATATCCCCAGGCATCATTTTTGTAATCCACCAATGAATTTTTCCTGTACACCATGGAGGTGTTATTTGCATAGGAATATCTTGAGATTCAAATATGTGCCAGTAAGTTGCTGTTAAATCATATCCAGCATTTACACCATGATTGTAAGTTTCGTATTCGTCTAAAGAATGTTTGGGTATGTTATTAGGTCTTGGTTGCCCTTTGTTAGACAACAAATAATCTATTAATCCGTTAGGAATAATGTCTATGTAATTTCCAACATAATGCATTAGTAACTCTCTAGATGACTAATACCTAGTACTTTTCTAAACTCAGGAGTAAAAGTACAGTCAACACGTAGTCCGTATTCAACTTCATTTGAATGTTCACCACCATGCCAGTCTTGATCGTTCCAAAACGCAGCATTAGAATTTATGTAGTGTTTGTTTTGTGTTTCTGGATCCCATATATAGAATCCACGTTTTGTACGATAGCGAATGTGTATAAACTCGTTAGTGTGATTGCTGTATCCTTGATCGTTACCGTTCTTGCCATCTAAGTCTCTGTGTTCAAAAGCATGTCCATTATGGTCACAGTGAAAGAATATAACACGACCTATACGATCAATTATATTTTCAGTAACTAAGTTTTCAACCCACTTAACAACACCTGGAAAGTATTGCTGTTCTTCTGTAGGTTTACGTTCTGCATTGCGTTCATCCCAGGAACCTTCTTCCCAAAGGAAGTAATAAATGTAAGGGTCATTTGCACCCATTGCTCCTTTGAGATAGCGTGTAAATGTGTTACGTTGTTTGTAGTCTTTAAAATCTGTAGGAAATATTTCACTTCCTTGTACACGAATAGGATGATCTTCTGGAAGTGCTTGATACTCTGCAAATGCTTGATATATAGGTTTCCAGTTTAAAATGTAGCTCATGTCGTCAAATTTAAAACCCGGCGACATCCATGTTCCTTCTTTTGCATACTCACGTGCAAGTGCAAACCCTTTACATATTTCAGGGTGCAGGTCTCTAAATCCTTTTATATCTAAGTAAGGATCTAAATCTATATAGGGTTTCCCACCAATTCCTCTTATCATGTTAATACTTATCAGGTAAGTATGTATATGAACAACGAGTTTGAATACTATTATAACAATGTACCGGGCAAAGGCTTGTGCAGAAACAACTTAATCTACACAAGTCTTATGAATGATGAACAAACAGTGTTTTGTCAATGGTACCACAATGATAGCGAATACCATAAAGGTAAAAATGAAGTAGTTGATCCTGCAAAGATGGACGAGAAGTGGAGACGCGAAGTTAGCTTCTTAAAACGTATGCAAGAAAACTATCCACAACACGTACCTGAAATACTTGATATAGATTATACTGAAAAGAAAATAATGCTTCGTGTTGAAGGTCCAGATTTTTGGGAACAGGCAGGCTGCTTAGAAGAAAACTACAACAGCGTTCTTCCAGACTGGAAAGAGCAGATGCTTGAAATAACACAGGCACACAAAGACTTAGGCATATACAAATACAGTATGCATCCTAGCAGTTACTTTGTAGTAGACGGCAAGCTCAAAAGTATTAACTATTTCTTTGCTTATGATGAGCGTGAACCAGGCATAACAGTGCGTAGTGTACTAAGCCATATAAGTGAAGATAGACGCAAAGAGCTATTGCCTAAGATGGAATCTATGGGCATAGAACTAGATAAAATTGCTGATTTGCATATGCTACAGCACCTTTGCTTTGCTAGTTTTAGTAATAATTACCCTGCAGACTTTATACAAAAATCCAAAGAAATATACCAAGATATGGTATAAAAGAACCATTAAATCGTAAACCACGCTTTAACCACAAAAAAACCGCATTAAAACCTAAGTTAAATGCGGTTCTTATAAAAACGTATTATTATGCACTGAGCAGTGCTGTGATACCATTCCTAACTTCTCTAAACTTTTTAGACGCTGTAACAATGTATATAGAGTCTGACTCTACATTTTTAACAAATAATGCATGTTCAGTGTCGTTAGAATATACATGAGTTAGTAGTGTTATGCCCTCTGGATTAGGGTTCATAATAGCAACGATTTCGTTGTTTTCGATGTTGTATACGCCTACATTTAAATTCATTTTATTTTACCTCAAAAACATCAGAGTTAAGATCGTCTGTGTATCTATTTACTAATTGTCTATCTGAATACAGTTGGGGATTTAAAATTATGTGATCACCAAATATATCTACACCATGTAAGCTATGGTTTGGCAACCAAAAACACATGTATTTTGCATAATCAGAAGCACCTGTGCCTAGCACATATCTGTTTGTATAAGATAATGGTGACTGCCAATATACTTCCATGTTGTCATTTACATAAAATGATTGATAGTTAAACTTATGATCAGGCCATACTTTCATGCCCATTGGTTGATCTGCTAAAGTATTTAAAAACTTTACAGTGTTTGCAGCATAGGTATTAAATAACGCATCATTATTTTTTGCTTGTGTGCAAATAGCACCCCATACGTTGTAACAACCTGCATAGGGTTTTGCCCATACATCATACATCCATAGTTTGCCGTCAATTTCAACTTCTTCGTGGGTTTCATTTGTTGCAACAGTAATACCGTTTGAACGCATAACAGTTCTAAATTGATTATGCATATCAATTGTAGTATTTAAACCTAAATCGTTTAGGGTGTAATAATGTGTAGGAGTATGGTACTCAACTATTGTACCTTCTTGATTATTTCTATAGTTTCGACGTTCAACATTCCAGTATGTTTCACCTGGAGGGCTGAATGCTACTAGAGTATCGCGATCTACGTTATAATGTGCCGCACGATTCTTTTCTAGTTTATTTGTTATTAAATCATGTAGTTCTGTTGCTTGCATGAATATTTCCCATCCTATATAGTATATTTATCCAGAACTATTTCTTTTTAAACTTACCCTTCATAAACTTACGGGTGTTCTTAATCATGTCTCGTTTTACTCGTTGAGTATGTACTCTAAAGTCTATTGAAGCTATTTGATCTTCGTATTCTTCTAGCATTTCTGCTACAACTTGTTCAGCCGTAGCACCGTCCTCTAAGAGTTCCTTAGAGTCCATTTGTATTTCCCATACTTCTTGATCGGTAAACGTAACACGAATAGACTGGAGGTACTCAGCGGGAATAGCTTTTATGCTAATATCGCCAAATACCTCCGGCCAGCTTGCAATCACGTCGTTAGGTAGTTTTCTTGCCAAGGCTCTTCTTCTTTGTTGGAGAAAGTGTCTCGGCTTCTTCGCGTAATCTTTTAGCTTCTTTGAACAATGCATCCGCTTGCGAACGATATTGTGCAGCCAAATCTTCGTCTGTTAGAACACCGGGATCATCTGCTGACTGGGCAGGCTGAGGAGCCTCAGTTGGTTGTGGCATTTCTGACACACTGCCAAGTTCTTGTACCTCGGCGGTATTGCGTTGCGTAGGTGAAATAGTCAAATCATCAATTGAAACACCTCTCTGTTCGGCAACCATTTTGTTAAGGTCACTTAGTAAGATAGATGATGATGCGTTTGGAATCATTTCAACTTGTGCGGTTGAAACTTTAGTTAAAATTCCTCTTCGATGGAAACTTACTAACATACTATCACTAGTTTCTGGAAGAGATGCTCTATCTAATGCTTCACCTAATTCGTATGCAGTTTGACCTGCATTAGACTCGACGACTTTCATAAGAGCATCGTGATCTGCATCAGTTAGTGACTCTGTAGGAATCACTAGAGCTGAAGTTGCATCACCCGGAATAGTCCGAAATGCAACTGCAACTTTTCTCTTATTAGTAGTCATTCTGCCTACGTGTTTTAAATCAGGCATAACTATTATCCTTTTGGCTGAGCTTCCTGGGCAGCTTTAGCAGCTTCTGCTTGCTTTTGAACTTCTTCTAGGAACCCATTTAGTTTATCATAAAGCGTACCTACAGTAACCATTTCGCCTGGGCGGAATGCACCACGTGCTGATGCAACATCAATTAATGTACGCATAGCGGCAAGATCTTGAATGTTTAGTTCTTTGCCTTGTGGCTCTTGTGCAGGTGCTTCACCTTTAGTAGCGTTCTGCAACTCTTCTGCTTTAGCGGCTGCTTGAGCTACTTGTGCATCATGTGCTTCTGCTACGGTCTTTGTTTCTTCAGTCATATCTTTCTCCTTTGATTGAATTGTACAATTACTTATAACTGTTATTATCTTAGTACTTTAAAAGTGGACAAGCTAATTGGAAATAACTTGCTTCTGATGGGTTTTCAAACCCTATTCTGAGTACTGTACGCTGTTGAGCTTCTATATCTACATGTTTGTTTAGATAGTATCTACCAGATAAGTTATGTGTAATCCACGTATCAATTGCAGATTCCATATTGTATCTTAGTTTTTCTATATCAACAAAATGTAAATGTTCTGCAGGATAATGATATTTCCTGCAATTAAAATAGTCTAAAGGATTAGGCTTTCCTTTAATTATTGGCATTATGCAGCCTCTTCGTAGTGTGCTGTAACACCAAACGGTGCTTGAATGTCCTTTCGACCATTACTGTGAATTACAAATACTGTATCACAGTAATCTTCTTCACCCCAGCTACCCCATGGGTAACCGTCTGTAAACATAATAAACTTCTTAGGAACAATATCATTTTCTTTCATGTATTCCCAATTAGCCATAAACTCTGTGCCGCCACCGCCATAGATTTCATAGTCCATAATATCTTCGCCAGTATCTGAACCAAAATCTTGTTCGTTATAAACAGCAGTGTCAAAACACCACAACTTAATATTGTATTCTTTGTATTCTTCCATAATGCCTTTGATCTCGCCTAGGAAGTCTTTTGCCTGTTCATCACCAATTGAACCGCTCATATCTAGTGCAATACAAATATCAATAGTTTGATCAAAGTTCATACCTGGAAGTACTGCACCGGTGTGCCAACCCTTACGTGAAGGACGACTAAATGTATAATCGTTACGAATAGTACTTTGAATCTGTTGACGTAGTAGTTCACGCCAATTCATCTTAGGCTCAGTAAGCTCTTTGATCATACGCTGAATTTCACCAGGTACATTACCAGCACCTGCACTCTGTGCGGCATTGATCATTGATTCTTTAATTTCGTCACGGATCTTACGAAGTTCTTCTTTAGTGTAAGAAGGACGGCTACCTTTGCCTTCGCCGTCTTGTTCTTCACCACTTTTACCTTCGCCTTTGTCCTTGTCGCCTTCGCCTTCCCAGTCAATGTGTTCGTCTAGTAGTTGGCCTAGTGCTTCGAGTTCTTCGTCATCATACTTTCCGTAGATGTCATCGTAAACAGCTTCTGAACTCCAACCTTCGTATTTGAAGTCTTGGAAAATTGGAAACTGATCTACTTTTTCACCAATGCGTTCACGCACCAAAGTATTGTTTACAATGTAATCTGCGGCAATATTATAAATTTTAGGATCACGATCTTCACGGCGTGTTAAGTGATCATATACGCAGTGTAAAATTTCGTGTGCAATAACAAACTCAATTTGTCGAGTTGTTAGTTGTTCAAAAAACTGTCTGTTCCAATATAAGTTGCGACCATCTGTTGCCGCGGTAGGAAGCCAATCGTTATTCTCAATAATTCTGAGTCGAGTAGCCATGTTACCAAAAAACGGATGACGCATTAGCAAGCCAATACGTGCTACAATAATTTTATCTAGAATTTCATCACCAGTTTGTTGCATAGCCTGTTCCTTCATTTTCTATATATAGTATAACAGTATTTAATAGGATTGTCAAGAGGAATATAAAATTAGGGGATCCATTTCTGAATCCCCTAAAGTGGGCTTTAGCCCTTCTGGGCAGCCGCGATATACTTGCCGTAGTTCTCGTGGAACTCATCAAAGTTATCAAGCTCATCCGGGTCAATTGGCAAACCGTATTGTGTAATAGCAAGTTTGACACCCATTACAATAAGCTCAGTCTCAAAGTTATCCATCGCAAAACGCAGATAGTTATCAACCATTTCGTTGAACTTGTCTGAGTTTTTATCAGATGCTTCTTTGAGTTCGTAGCAGAGTGAGACCGTTAAGGAATACATGGCACTGATTTCTTTGGTCTTAAGCTCTTTAACTTTACCAACAAGAATATCAGTTGGGTTAGGCATGCTTGCGGCAAACTTGCGGTGTGCCATAAACTTTACTGCCAAACCTTCACCTACTGCTCCAGAAACTAGATCGGTAGTTGTGTTTTCGTCATCGTCGTCTTCAAGCAACTCAGAAACAAAAGACCAACTACGTGGTGTTGCGAAAGAACGTGAAGGACTCTTAGGATCAAAGTCATACAAGTCTTTCTTAGAAAAAGTCAAGTAACCTACAACGTCTTTGTGGATTTTGTTTTCAGCGGCCCACTGGAACCAGTCTTCAAAATCAACTGCCATTTCCAAGTGAACAAAACGGTTAGCTAACGGAGCAGGCATACGATAAGTAACACCTTTGTCTGCTTCGCGGTTACCTGCCGCAATAATAAGAACGTTGTCTGGAAGGACATACTGTCCAACTCGACGGTTAAGAATAAGTTGATATGCTGCCGCTTGTACTGCTGGAGCCGCAGAGTTCATTTCGTCTAGGAAAAGAACAATGTGGTCGTATTTTGCAGCCATTTCTGCATCAGGCAATTCCATTGGAGGAGCCCATTTCATGCAGTTGTCATTTGCCGCATAGTACGGGATACCTTTAATGTCTGTAGGTTCCCAAAGTGAAAGTCGAATGTCAATTAGATGACTATTGTTAAAGCCTTCGGTAATCTGCTTTACAATGTCTGATTTACCAATACCTGGAGGACCCCATAAAAAGATTGGACGCTTTTTACTAAAAGCTCGTTGAATGCTTTTCTTAGCATTGTTTGGAGTCACGGTACGAACTGCGATATTTTCCATTTGTATTCCCTCTTGTGTCATTCAGTGCCAGTTATTTCTAACTATGTATATATAATAGCATCGCCCTAGGCAAAGGTCAACCACTTTTTTGCTGAAAATTAAATCTTTTCGCCAATTTCAAATCCGCGGAATGTTTTAAATCGCGGAAAACGTAGACTATATGTGCCGTCTTGATTTTGGGTAACAGCGTCTGCTCTAACCTCTACTAGATTGCTGATAATAGCATCACGATGGTTCCAAAAATCATCGCGGTTAGCATCACTAAACCCACTACCGACATTAACGCGAATATCTTTTCCATCATCGGTCCCGGAGCATACAAACGCTCCCAATCTGCCTTCATTCCTGCCAGTACCTTCTTCAACATCTACTACCTCCAATGTTACTTCAATAAATGGCTTTGCTTTGAGCCAAGCATGAGTTCGTTTGCATTCGTATGGTGCATCAACATCCTTGATCATTACACCTTCGTAACCACCGTCTACAGCCGCTTTATTAAGCTCTACAAAGCGTTTTTGTCCTTCATCAGTGTCTAAGTCTACTGTTTCCCAGTCCAACGCTTGTACGTGCTTTAAGACGTCTTTATGCTCCTCTACCCAATGCTTGGTAATAGCACTTCTAAACGACTGAGGCTTATCCCACTTACCGTTTTTAAAGTTACCTAGCGGAATAGTATCAAAAACGTGTAGTACAGCATCGCCTGCGGCTACGTTATCCTTACGATGTACTTGCTTCATTAGATCCTGGAAGTTTGAACTCATTACCTCACCGTCTAGCACCAGCGGATACGGCACAGGATACTCTTGCACCACAGCACGAATTTCTTCAATGATGTGATCAAAGTTATGAAACTGTTTTCCGTTGCGGCTGTACATTTCAATCTTCTTGCCGTGACGATCGTGAATAACACATAGTACACGAACGCCATCAAGTTTAACTTCGATCTGTTTCTTGCCAGTCATTTTCTTTTCGTGATTGGCTGAGTCATGTGCAAGAGCACAAGTGAATACAGGTACAGTACCAGGCACCACTTTGTTCACGGTCTTTTCACTTACTCCGCAACGTAGGTCCTTGATAAGGATACGACGATACCAATCATTCCACTGTTCTGTAGTAGCAACACTCATTGCTAATTCAATAGCATCACGAGCTGCGTGTCCTGTCAACGCACGAGCATTTAGATCGTGTGCCAAATCAAGAAAGACATCCCATGACAAACCTTGTCCAGTTAATACATCTGAACGCACAGGAACCTGCTTTACACCAAAAGTGTACAGTGGATCTAGTGCCATACGCAATCCTTCAAAGAACTCTGGAAGTCCTTCTTCGTGTGCCGCTCGTAGAATATCTTCTTTATTGATGCGACTGTTGTGGATTTCAAGTTGTCGGATAATGCTGTCTGGTTGCGTTCTCATAATATTCTGGTTCCATGCCTAATGATTTGTGAAAGTCAAATACTTCATACCCTTTTAACATATATATTATAGCATCACGAGGGGGGCAGAGCAAGAGTTTTTCTTCCGTTTTCTTGCCCTGCTCCCATTTTTCAATGCTATAAAGACGATGTTCAATCATCGTACTCTCAATTCCTCAATGTTAATTGGAGTGTAGTTGATTTGCTCAACACACACGCATTTGTGGAACTCAGTTGGCGATGGATTCTGGTGAATGTGTCCGTGTACGTTTACCATACTGCCTTCGCCGAATCTGTGACTTTCCGCCAATGTACTGTTGTGTACAGGAACGTGAGTCAACAACAATCCAAACTCTGGAAACATTCTCCACATGTCGATCTTGCCCCACCAGCCGCCAGCAGCGTGGAACTTGATGTTGTCGTGGTTACCGACGATCAAACGCTTCTGTCCGTTCAAGCGAGGCATGTTAGTGTCCATCCACTCTTGTTTGCGAGTGCCAAACAACACATCGCCCAAGTGGTACACTTTGTCACCTGGCTTGACTACACTGTTCCAGTTAGCAATCATAGTCTCGTTCATTTCGTCTACGTCCGCGAAGTTACGAGTAGGTTTGCCAACCTTGTCAGTGAAGTTTAAGATGTTGGCGTGATCAAAGTGTGTGTCACTGATTACCCAAATATCTCTTGCCATAGTGTTACCCTCTTATCTAATATTTGTTAGTTTAATTTCATTTAACTAGTTTGTCAAGTGGTTTATAATAAATTTGGCAACTTTTTTGAATGCATAACTATTCAAATGACAACCGTCTTCTATACTAATGTCGTTTTTTAGCATACGATCATACTTTTTAATGTAGTTTGATGTTGCTTCTAGCCAAACACTTACATCAGCGTGTTTTAAGTTACCCATAAGTTTTAAGTCACCGCTGCCATCATGTACACTGTACTTTTCTGTGTCTATTGTACTATCTAAAAAATTTAGTATACTAGGTATAACTACTTTGATGTTATGTGTTTTGTAGTTGTCTATTCTACTAAGTCCACCTAAACATAATACTTTAGTGTTGTATTGTAATTGAATAGCGTCTAATCTGTCAAGTATTTCTTTTTGTCTTGTAACTAGTATGTTTTCTAAATCTATGTGATGTGGAAGAGAATCTTCGTTTGAATCTCTTCTGTGTCGTAACAAATCACTTTGTATAAAAATAACACAAGGATAATTATGATATTCTAATGCACATTCTATGCTATCTAGTATATCGTAATTATTGTAGCCGCCACATGAAATGTTTTGTACACTAATATGTTCGTCTAGATGTGTAGCAAGTCCTTGATGTTCGTGCGGCACACCCCAGCTATCAGCACACAATAATACCTTACATGTCTTGTCTAGTAAATGTGTATCTCGTGGTAGTTGATGTGTATCTAAACGTTTTTTCATTGTTCTTTGGATTGCCTGTTCATTGCTTTTGTAAGTCCATACTTGCGTATGTCTCCGCTGAAAAGATGCAATTCGACTGCTTTCTTTTCATCAGTAACTACAATGCCATGACGTCCAACCCAATAAGGACAATTAATAAATCTGTCTAAAAAAATAATAACTTGGCTAGTTATTTTAAAGTCTTTTGGAAAAGGAACATCGTATGTTTGTATTTGTAGTTCCTCGGTGATGAACATCATCCCTTCATCAGTTAATCTAAGGCCACCGTTAAGTCGTGTGTTTTGCCACCATACAGGCAAGTTTTGTTTTAAAGTAACTTCGTTAACTGCTTGTCCTGATGATCTTAGAAAAACTTTTGTAAGGGATTCTTTATTCATTTTCACTTTCTATTGTCCCCTGAGTAAGTTTATAAACGGCAAACTCGTCGGTGTCGAATAGAGTGTTTAATTTTTTTGATAAGTTATGTGCGTGGCCTGGGTTAGAAAAACTTGTTTTCTTATATTTAGGTCCTGGATAGCTCGTTAACATATTAGAGCTTTTTAAGTTAAAAGGCTTTCCCTGGAAAAACACAGCCCAGATTGCTTCAGAGTCAAGAATTTGTTCTACTTTGTAAGTTTTCTTATTTACATGCTCTAATAGCACATTTGGTTTAGGTCTGCTCATATGCGTATTTCCTTAAAATAAACTACGCATATATTTATCCTTTTTTTAGCTTTTGCCCCAACCTGAACCGCCATCTAATTCAACGGTAATATCTTCTGTAGATGTGTTTGATGAAGAGTTTCTTAATAGATCTTCGTAGTTGCCTGCAAGTCTTGACATAACAATACCTAGAGTATTTGCTAGTGTACGAGCAGTTGCCATAGTAAGTTTTACTTCTTTCTGATTGGCTTTGTCTAACTGTTCAACAGTTTTAATAAACTGCTGTATTGGCAATGTATTCAATGGTTCACTTGGCACGACTCAACTCCTGACGCATTTCAATATCTGTTTTAAAAGGTCCTTTATATTCATATCGCTCAAGTGTAATTAGCTTAGGACAATGACTTTTAACCCAACCTTTGTCAAATTTAATAATATAGTAACCTGCACAATAAAGACTCTTTGACTTTTCACTTTTAGTAAACAGTGGAAGGTTGCGTTTCACATCATACATAGTATTGTATGGTTTTCCGCTGGTTGTGTAACCATTAATTTCTTTTACATCATCAACACTAACAATTTTAGTTTTTGCTTCAAAAAAGTCAGGACCAAATGTTTTGATAAGAGACTTTTTGCTATTGTAATTGCTTACACCTCTAGCACTACTAATCACATACTTGTTATTTTCATCTATACGTAACGTACCTACTCTAGTTCCTTGTTCTTCTAAGATCCAGAACTTCCCGTCAAGTATAGGCTTTGCTTTTACAGTCATACAGGGTACCTCGCTGCCAATGGTTTAGAATATTGTTCTGCTTGGTCTGCAATACGTTGCATATCCCATTTAGCACAGAACTTCATTAAGCGTAATCCAACTTGTGCAATTTCTTTAGGTTGCACAGATGTTACGGTATTATTTATAATCTCTCTAATCTCTGCAGGTTGTGCAGTCAAATCACAAAGAGTTACATTGCGATTGTAGTCATCTAGTACACGATGTTCATCGCCATTATGATCAACCCAACGCTGTAGCATAAGATTATTCCAGTTAAAACCTTTCGTTGTTTTATCTTCGAACGCTTCAAGTAATCCAACTTTGTTTTTTGTGCCTTTTGTTCGTACACCTGGGTAAGCACTGAATACGTTATCACTAGTATCTCCTCGCATACATTTTTCAAACAGTAACCATTGTGGATCAGGAGCACCTTTAGGCTCACCTGTCTTTTTATCTATAACAGGTTGCTTTTTCTTATCGTCAAAGTAACCTTCATGTGTAATAATTGTATTGCTAACACCATTGTACTGTTTTACATTAGGTGCAATAAGTTGTGCAAAGTCACCATCTGTACTAATAATAACGTGATCGTCATCTGGATGATTTTGTACCCAACCTGCAATAAGATCATCTGCTTCTAGTTGCGGATGTCGAATCATTGTACAGTTAGTTTTAGTATCAATAAAATCTTTAAACTCATCAAAGATTTCCCAAAACACTTTATCTTCTTCTGCTTCACGCGGATTCATTGCATCGCGTGTTTCTTGTCTGTTACGTTTGTATGGCTCGTAATAATCTTTACGCCAACTACGGCCTTCTAAACAAAACACCACATGATCTGCATTAAAGTCATTCCATGCTTTTTTAATGCTGTTAAGTGTAATGTGTAATGCCATACCTACTTTAGTATCTACATCGCCACGTACAACATGACGAGCTCTAAAGAAAGTGTTAGCAGTGTCTACTAATACATATGTACTCATTTTTCAAATATTCTCTTCATTGATCGTTTAAACAGGTTGTACATGTCTTCTAACTTTAGTCCTGGATAGTAATCTTTTAAACTAGTTGCCTTTGCTTGTTCTTGCAGTAGTAGATGTTTGCGATCAGAATCTTCAACTCTAACAAGTTTTACAGTGTCGTCTGTTCTAAATCTAACTGCATACAAAGGATCACCTCTTTTAAATTTTACTTCTGTTACGCCAGGCTTTACAAAAAACGTAAAGTTAGTAGGCCTGCACCATTTACTAATATTAAACTCACCTGGCATATTTGTCAAGTCTAAATTTACCAAAGGAGGCTGAACTATTTCCATTATAATGTTATCACCGTTGTTTACAAAATAGTATTGTAATCCAACGTTTATGCAAGGTATTCCGTTCATTAGTTTGCTTTCAGGTGCATTTACATCTAAATAAGGACCAAGTGGTCTTGATTTTGATCTAGTATTGCTAATGCCCCAATGCTCGTCGCTGATTTTTCCAATTGTAAAATCAATAGGACTAGTAATATAGAATGTGTTTTTTACGTGGCTTGTAAATGCAGGACATTTAAAAACATCCATAGTACCATACTTGTCTTTAAGATAAGACAATACAGGAACAGGTTCGTTAATCAAAAGATCATCTTCGAACAAGTTGCTTATTTGTTGTCTGGTACTGGACAACATTCCAAAATACTCAACAGTTTGCATTAACTAACTTCGCTTTTGTCTTTGTCAATTGGCACTACGTTAATATAACCCATTCCTCTATCAGATGATTGACCATCTTCTTCTAGCATTTGAATAACAATAGTTCTAAACCATTTGTCAACTATCTGTTCAGGAGTTTCACCTTTGTATCCTGCATCAAGTAACTGTTCAATAAACTCGTTGTTCCAATCAAGTTCAAAGAAACCGTTTCGAATATTATCAGGATTAATTTGTGTATCAAGTACAGCAACCCAAGGTTTGCCTTCTTTTGTTGCAGCCTGTTTTTCAGCCTCAAGAGCTTCTCGGCGAATTTCTTCCTGTGTCTTTTCTTTTACAGGTTCTTCAATCTTAGATTTGATTCCTGCATCTCTTACTAGTTTACTCCACCATCCCATTACATATGTCTCCTTACACGTTCAACAAAAGCATCGTCAACATTGACTTTTGCTTTTGCTTGTTGTTCTTTTTCAAATTCGTCTGGGTCAAACGCATTCTCAAGTCCCCCACGCATTTCCGAATAAGGATATGTGTAGTCGCGGCGTAAACCGCCATCCTTTTTCCATGCAGACTTCTGCAACTTCTTTGACGTTGAGGTTGTATTCTTCACTGCGTCCGCCCAGCGGCATACAATATACCGGACATTGTACCCCGGCGTCTCTGTAAGCCTCCACAGCTCTTTCAGCTTCTTCAATGTCGTCACGATTAGCGACAACAAACTTGAGATAAAGGTCACTACCGTCAACAAGGCTATACTCACGAGCGACAGCAGGCAGTATAGCAGTATCCCAAGGTTCTCCGCTAACACTAAGTTTTGGGGAACAAGACCACGTGACTGCAAATCTGTTTTGATCTGTGAGATAGTTGAAGAAATCATCATGTAGATGTTGTGTAGTGTTTGTTTCAAATGTAACATTTTTCAAGTCCTGCATCTTTGGATGCTCAAATAAATCGATGTATAACTTTTGCCATGCAAGCAAAGGCTCTCCACCTGTCATAATTAAATGGATATCTTGTCCATTATCCTGTGTCCACTTACCATTAGGAGTAAGTGACAATAAATGTTCAACAACTTCGTCTACTTCTTTAAGCATATTAAAGTCTTTAAACTCAGGATAGATACTTGCATATGTATCACAGCCTGTGTGAATAATAGGTAAGTCGTTAAACTCCTTTGTAGTCTTGTGTACACCAGCATCGATAAGAGCCTTAACTTCGTCGTTATACTTCTTACCTTCTTTGTGCAGTGTCCATCTATCTTTTGTTTCGCCAGTACCAAAGTTCATGCAGCGAAAGTTACAACCAAAGGTACGTAGAAATACACTAGGTACTCCTACAAACTTACCTTCACCTTGTACGCTATAAAATGCTTCTGAATATCTTAACTTCATCGCGGTGCAAACTCCTGTTGCAGTTTAATGTTATCAAAGAACTCTTTCTTTGTACCTGCATCATCTTTGAAACTACCTTTTAGTACAGTTGTTTGTGTAAGACTACTGTGTGCCATAATGCCACGGTTCTCACAACAACCGTGTGTTGCTTGGATATAAACACCTAAGTGTTTAGCACCTGTTGCTTTTGCAATCTCACGTGCAATATCATTTGCAAGTTCTTCTTGCAGTGTGCCACGTCTAGCACACCACTGTGCAATACGTGTATACTTTGACAAGCCAATTAGTTTGTCTGCGGCAATAATACCAATGTATGCTACACCGCTTACTGGTTGGTGATGATGTGAACACATGCTCTTTAGTTCTGAACGAACCACTAGCATACCTTCATAACGATCATCGCTGTCATTTGGAAATGCTGTTGCACTTGGAATAGGATCATATCGTCCACTCATAATTTCATTAAAATACATCTTTGCAAGACGTCTTGCAGTACCTTTTGAGTTTGGATCATTATGTCGATCAATTACAAGTGAATCTAATACTTGCTCAAACGCTTCAGTTGCTTCTTCAATCAACTGTTCTTTGTCGCCCGCTTGTAGGACTTCTGAAATGTTGTCACCTGCCCAATAGCGGATACCAGCATCTTCTAGTTTTGCTTTAATTTGTAGTGCTTTGCTCATCAATGTTTTTACTCCGAGTTAAAGACGAGGATGTCTTATTGTTTATAGTATACACTTATTTAGGTTTTATGTCAAGTTTATTCTTTAAAATAACCGTCAATAACTTCCAAAACATCATGATACTTTGCTATTTCCATCATTTCTTTTTCAATTTCATCACCAATGTTTCCGTGTTCTCCAATTCCTACAGGATTGTTTAGTAGCACTTCTACGTTAATGCGATGTTTTTCAATGTGTCCTAGAGCATGATCTCTAGCAGCCTTCAGCAAATGCGATCTCAAGTTGGTCATTGTTTTTCCTTTCATATTTTTGCTGTGACGGAATGACGCCTCGAACGCCGCCTCTTGGATCTTCCATATCTCCGTCTCTACGGAAGATCAAATGAACATGTGGATACATGCAAGTTTGCCCTGCACTTTCTCCCATATTAATTCCTACATTAAATCCTGTAATAGGATTACTATCTGATTCAACATTCATTGTACCCATTTCCATAGCAAACTTAAAACATTTTAAAATGTTTTCTTGTGTGTTTTCTTTTGGAACAACTAGAGTATGTCCTAGTGTTACGGGATAGATATCTTCGTATACAACAAAGTCCCTAGTATTTAAAAACACTTGAGTCCAAGGTGCTCTACCTTCTTCTTGTGCCTTTTCTAATGTATCAATCATCTTTTTCCTTAATATGCCGATAGTCTAAATACCCAGAACACCATTCATAAAATTGTCTATCAGTGTCTGCCCAACATTCTGCAAAGACTTTGTCTTTTTTACGCATTTCTTTGTATTGTTTTCTTGCTTCTTTTTCAGTTATTTGAGTCATACTCTCCTACATTCTCCCAGGGATATACTAACCATACATCTTCCTCGGCTTTGTTTACTTCGTGTGTACTGTAACTTACACCATCAAATTCTGAACTTAAATTTTCTGTAATAACTGCAAAGCGGACATTGTTGCCCCAGACACTATTCCAGTCTTCTGAATCTGGCAAACAAGTGCTTTGCCAATCTTCTTTAATCCAGTTAAACGTAGCACCAGTATCGTTGATATCATCTACAATAAGAATGTTTTTACGGTTGTCTGCACTTGTTTTGTTATGCCCCATTGCAGGATCATAGTAATCACTTGATACATAACCGTAAGCATCTTCGCTCATCCAACAGTTAGTTTCGCTTTCGCTATCATCGTCACGTAAACTTACCTTTAGTGCTTCACACCGAATTTTTAACATATTACTAAGAATAGTAGCAGGTACGTTGCCACCTCGTGTAATCCCTACAATATAATCAGGCTTCCAGTTGTCGTTGTACATTTGTAGTGCGATACTTAGGCAAGCACGTTCTACATCTTGCCAACTATAATAATGTTTCTTAATCATTTTGTTTTTTCCGTAGTTTAGGATGGATAGTACGATCGTTGTAGATGTCGCCTGCCAGTGCTTGTATTTGTTCTACAAGGTGTGTAACGCTATCTACGTCATAAGGCTCACCCGGAGCCTTTTTATATTTTTCTCTGTGTGCTTGCACAGCCAATCCGTGCATTGCACTAATCTTGTCCATAAGATCTTGAATAGTGTGTTGCATTATTCGCCCTTTGCTCCTCTTGCAAGATATTCTTCATTGTGAATCCAACGGTATCCTGCATCAGCAATGTTTTCTACTTTTGTTGCATGTACAAAACGAACAAATCCCCATTCTTTTTGTTTGCGTCCCATAAAGAACAAACTCCAGCAAGGAATTTCATTACCGTCTGCGTCTTTAGCAAGTTCAAGCCAATGCAAATCATCTGGCTTACGAATACGGAAGTGTCCAGGGCCACGCCATACTTTTGTAGCACCTACAACAGCACCTTCTTTACTAATGATAGGAATGTGTTCCCAATAGCCGCCTTTAAGAATGAATGTAGCATATCCCCAAGGATGGTCGTGTAGTGTAGGTTCATCACTTTTTAAAACTTTGTGTAGTGTGATGTTAAAAGGAAAGTTCTTTCTGTCCTTTAAGAATACATAGTATCTAATAAGATAAGGCTCTGTTGAGCCACGTTCTGTGATTACTCGACGTCTGCCGAGCTTGTCCATAATCTTAGAAAGGAATGTCTTCATCATCTATTTCTCCTGCCTTTATTTTGCCTTCGTAGTCTTTTTCACACATGTCGTATATTACAATAAATTTTTCCCATACTTGTTTGAGTGCAGGATATTCTTTGCACATACTTTCAATTGTTGACCTAGATAGTCTAGTATCAACATAACCTGAATTAATAGTAAATGTTCCGTCACTACCTACCCAGTCTGTGTCTAAAGTAGTACTATTAAAAGTTATAGTTGATCCAATGTCGCTAGTATAGTCTACATTGATATCTCCAATATCAATTGTAATAGTTCCGTCGTCACCCATTATCTAATATTCTCCCAAATAGTTGCATACAATGCATCACCACTAAAAAAGTCGTTTGTTAGTTTGTGTTTTAGTTTTTGAATACTAGGAACATAACTATCATAGTTGTCGATATAATCACGTAATTGTTTTACAATTTTATCTTTGTTTGCTTCATAAGACTTGTAGTCTTTGGTCCATGTACTTGCATACTTAAATTCATTACCATACATTTCAACATAACTAAGTCTGTTGGGCACCATAGGAATTGCACCTACAATAGCACCTTCATATGCACTAATACCTAGTGTTTCTTGTAGGTTAGCACTAAACACTACTTTTGCTTCGCCTAGCAAGTTATGATATTCGTTTTTAGTAAGCTCTTGTTCTTGACAAACGACAAACTCAACATCGTTAAATTCTTTTTTAAGATCTCTAAAAATTTCTGGCTGTTTCTCAGGAGCAATACGATGCGGAAATAATACTAGGTTACGTTTTTCCATGTTTGTATAAGGAACTAGGGTATCTTCCAAATACTCCATTGGCCAACCTACACGAACAATTTTATTTGTTTTTAAGTTATCTTCAACCCACTTGTCCTGTTCTTGACTAGCATATTTTGCAAAGCCTTTTGCAAACAGTCTAATATGAAAGTCTGTAGCAAAGTAGTTGTGGTCGTAGCATTGAAACATTGAATACTCTGCATGACGTACCCAATATCTGTCGCCGATTAGCCTACCCAGGAAATCATGAGGATCATAGCTACCAGCATGCCAAAGGCCACCGATTCGAATGTCCACGCCCAAGAGCTCAGCCATGTAACGAAGCTGGATAACAGTTGGGTTCCACGCATCCGTATATAGGAAATAATCTCCATCTTTTACTTCACCTTTACAAAACATTTCACCAATAGTTTCAAGTTGCTTGCTCTTGTACACATTGGTACCGCCAAAATTGAGAAAAGCCCCAGGTGTAGTAGCCTGAGGCGTTTCGCCACCTGATATCACACGGATATCAGATTTAACATATTTTGCCAGTTGTTTAGGTAGATGTTCTTTCCACTGCTTAGTATACCTAGTATCTACAGCTTCAATATCTACAATAAACACTGCCATATTGTTCTCCTTAATTCAAATACTTTCCATTACGTCGGAAAGGCTTACGCGGCTTCTGCGGTTTAGGACCTTTATGTCGGTTCTGAAACGCTCGCCAAGCGTAACTTTCGTTGTTGTACAAATCCTTTTCGTCAAACACGTAACCAGGAAAACCCTGCAAATACGAGTAAGCACAAAAATTACGATACTCCTCCAAATCGTTAAATACTTTTTCGTATGCTTCACGATTAAATTTGATAGTCATTTTATAATCCTCTTATGACTTGGGGTAAAAAATGGAACAGCCGTTTTCGTTGTCTTCAGCGACACTAATCTCTACAAACCGGCCTGGATATTTTGTAGAAATTTCTTGATACAAGTCATCTGCAATCATTTCACATGACTTGTGATTTAGTTCAAGGACACCTTCGACGTCATACAGTCGTTGCATCCAACGTTTAAATTGAATAAATTCAATATCGCGATCGTTGTGAAATACTTCAATACGAACACGGAAGTGAAAAATATGACGATGCGGAATACCAAGGAATGATACATCATCCCAATCGCCTGTTGCTAGTTTAGGATCTTTATCAGCACCTGGATACATATGTACACCTTCTTTTGCAAAGGTTACCCAAATACTACGTTCTGCATTTTGCATAGACATTTTTTTATCTTCTTCTTTCATTCTACGTAACATGTAATCATGATATCGTTCTTGCATTGTTTACAGTATACTTTCATTTAATAATCTTGTCAAGGCCATATTTTGCCCAATCTGTAAATTTTTCTCTGTCCATTAGATCGTGCAAACTATGACACCAAACGCCAGGATTGGTTGCTTTAAAATCTACATCATCAATTTTAATCATTGTGTTGTAGTTCCACAGTTTTGTGTAAGGCAATGGAACACGGATTTGTGGAATAAAGTTTTCATACTCACAAAGTCCACCATCATGAAAACTACCATTGGCGGCACTTAGTGGAATGTCAAGTGTACAAAGATATCCTTCTTTAAGAAACTCTTCGATCATATCTTCCCACTCTTTATAGTAGTCGTATAGACTTTGATTGTTAAGTATGTTTTCTGGATTAAAACTGTGATTAGCACCAAAGAAGATGTGTTTACAATCGTGTTCGTTGTAGTACTCTAGTATTTCTTCCCAATCTTGTACGCCTGTAACAAACAATGTTTTGAGACCAAACGCAGGTGTTTTTTCAACTTCAATGCCTACGAAAAATTTTATATCAAAATCTTCGCCATCATCGTAATCACGCTTCATAATATAATCCTCTTAATGTCCTTTTATTATACAGATAATCTATATAAATGTCAAGTACTATTTTAGTTCTAACTGTATTAATTGGGCATTTAGCCTATGAATTTCATCTTTCAAATACAGTTTCATTGTTTTCAATTTTCGAACTTCTTCGGTTATGCTCATATTATGATAACGTGATTCAATTAGTTCATCTAAATTTCTATGTTTTCTTTCTAGTTCTTCTAGATGTGCTCTAATTTTATCACTTGCGTCTGTGTAATCACTCATTCAAACAACTCTCCAAACTTAGTTTGTGCGTTAACTGTTTTCTTACCAGTGGCACCTCGTGTGCCAATGATGCTCATCCAAAAACGACTATATTCTTCTACAAGTGCTTCTGCTTTTTGTCTGTCGTCAGTTCTGAATATTTCATCCACAACATCTCTAAAAAATAACCTGTCAAAACGCTCTTCGACAAGCATTGACGGAAATACTCCATTGTCGTATTGTCTATTTGCTTCTTGTACTGCATTAATGTGCATCCATACGTTATGCCCCATCATGATAGCGTAACTAAAACTATCCCATGAGGTTTTGCCTTCCTTGCCTATTTTATTTAGGTCGCCAGGACCATAAATGCAAATATCTTTAGCCATTAGTTCTGCTGTGATTGGACTATCCATAAAACTTGGATGTTTTCCTTCACGCACAAATGCTTGTCCAAAAGGTGTAGTATCTTGTGCAAGTGCTTTATCGTCAATTGACGGCACCATTCGATATACCCATTTAGTTCTATCTTGTGTTTCTAATTCACAGTAGATCTGTCCATTTGCTGTGGCAAGGAACGGACTAGCACAGTCAAATGTAATGGTAAAGTTTTCGTTATGATATTTACGAACTGCTCGTTGAATATCTGTAAGTAGTGTAGCCCACTCAAGTTTTGATGTGCCCAAGAAGTGCATAACATCGTGTATGCCTTTTTCAAGTAGTCCGTCAAAACGTAGTGCAACCAAACGTTTAAGTGCAAGGTGTACATCGCACATATTCTGTCCACCCATTGACCATCCGTTAAAATGATCGTTTGGATATTTCTTTGGATCACAGTAGTCCTTCATTTGATTGTACCAATCATCTGCATCTGCATGATTTTCACCTTGCAATACATTTAAGAACTTACAAGCACCTGTACGATGCTTCATCCAATAGTCGTTGTTGATGCGTGTTGCTTTTACTGCTTCTGCATATGTGCTAATGCCTGTTGCTTTTGCACCTTCTGGTGATCTTGCTACCCACGCAGGAATATCAAGTATCATACCATAGTCCATATAAGCATCCATCCAACGTAATACACCGTCACGTTTCTTTTGTGCCTTTGGACAGTTTGGATCTTTCCAATCACCTTCCCAAACACCCTTACCAATTTGGAAACCACCTGAGTCTCCAAGTAGCCAAGTGTTTTGTCTATCTCTGTTTCGTACCATGTCTTCCTTAGGCGAAAACTTGTTTACGTCTAAGTCAGCATGACCTGCTGAGTACAAACTCCATTTATATTGGAACTGTCCTTCTTGTGCATTAAGATAGTTTAAACTTTCAACACCATTTTTAAAATTAGAAGGTATTCTGGACTTATCCACATATTCTTCATGACGTTGCTTGCCTACATAAGTTGCATAGAATCCACTTAGTGCAGGAAGGAAACGTGCATAATCATTTTGTGACGCAGTTAAGTCTGTATTCAATGTCTATCCTCCGTATGCCTTGAACGCTAAGAGAGGTACAAGCCACGGATAAACTAAGTGTTCAACAAGCTCATATAAAACTAATGCAGTCAACAGTATTGCCCATACTTTAGAGGTTTTTGCTTTCTCTGAAACATATGCAAATGCTCGACTGTGTAGTTTACCTATCTTTTCAATCAATCGCTTCATATATTACTTGCTTTGTGCTGGCAGAATATAATCGTATTTGACCATACCGCTGTCTACGCTAATTTGCATTGCACCTTGATCTGAAATGCTCATGCTTAGATCACCATCTAAACTTAAAATACTTTGCACTTGACTTACTGGCCAACTCCATGTGTGCTGTAGTGAACCTTCAACACCGTGCTGGAATACAAACTCACCTGCGTGTGTATTTGCATCACCAAAACTAAACACTAGATTGTTGTCTTTAGTCATTACATTAAATGTTGGCTCTTCGCTGTGTGCTGCACTCATTAGTTTCATACGTGCAATACTTGCCATTGAAGGTGTAACAGTAACATTCCAACTAGCACCTTTGAACTTAACAGTTTTAAGTTTTTCTTCAATGATTGCTTTATTCATAAAGCGATAATCATTCTTAAAGTCACCTGCGGCATTTTCAAAGTGAATGTGTGTTGGAATAGTTTCACCATTGCGTTCTGCTTGTACAACTTCAATTTTTGCATTGTCTTTGTACTCAGGGTTCTTAAGGTGTAGTGCAAGTTTGTCTAGGTTAGGCATACCAAATGTGCCTACAAACTCTGCAACTGGTGCTTTTGTTTCTGCACTCAAAATAACAGAACGATCTTCTGCCATTGAGTCAATATTGGTATTTTCATCGTTGCTAACTTTTACTAGGCTAAGGAAGCCAAGTGCGTGGGTGTGAGCAACTACGTCTTGCAAGATATCTTTCATGCTGTTTCTCCATTGTTAAAGTTTATTATATTGTCTAAGCCTTTGTTTGTCAAGAAGTTTTCTACACTATATTTAGGTTTCCAACCCAAAGCCTTAATTTTTTCTATGTTTGCACAAGTAAACTCTCGTTCTCCAGGGGTATTTAGGCGGACAGGTAAATTTGGTGCAAGGTCTTGGATCTTGATTGGATGTCCAGATCCAATATCAATAACACCCTTGACATGTGTGTTACGAATTAGTATTTCAATAGCATCTATTACATCATACAAATGTACAAAGTCTCTGCGATGTCTAGTGATATATTCTAGTTTATTATGACGCAACTTGTAAAAGAACATGTTCTCTCTGGTAACATTATCACTATAAACTGTATGAAAACGCATACCTAGTGTATCTGGATAGCGTTCTGCTAGTTCTTCTAATATATATTTGCTTGCCGCATAAGGATTTAAATCAGGTTCATATGCACTTGAACTACTTGCATATAATATACGTGTATTATCGCCATAGCGTTGGAACAGTCTACGACTTGCTTCTACATTGTTAAACCAATATGAACTAGGGTCTTGTAAACTTTCTCTTACACCACTTTTACCAGCAAGGTGTATGATTAGATCAAAATCTTCTTTAAACTCACAGTGCAGTAAATCATGTCTTGGATCATCTACAATGTCAAGTCCTACAACAGTATGAGTTCTTTTTAGTCTTTCAAAGAGTGCAGATCCAATGTATCCTTGATATCCTGTTAGTAAAATTTTCATCTTGCTATTCCTTGCTCTTGGAACCATGTAAGGTATTCCCAAGTATTCTTCCAATTCAATACATGTCTATGATGATGTACAACTTTTGCTAATGGTAAGTCATTTCCGCCTTCGTGCATAGCATCTCCAAAGAACCAAATTACATCTTCATCATCAAAATCTTTTACAATTTGACTCTTATCAAAACCCTTGGGTGAAATATCAATACCAGTTTCACCGCCTACTTTTGCTTCTAGGTCTGGAAACTTTAGATTAAAGTTGTGTGCAATAAAGTCTCGTTCACTGTGATCTTCATCCCACTTTACATAAATTTTTCTTTGCTCTTGATTAGCATTGCGTCCTACAATACTAAAATTTACCATGCCAGGGCGATGTTCAAAGTGTAAGCCTGTGCGTAGCGGAAATCCACTTGCGGTTAATTCTTCACTTAACCAATCATGTGCTGCTTCTGGAAGAATCCATTCATTAGTACGGATATGTTTGTTTCCTTCCCAAACGTCATTACCGTTACAGTTATAAACACGTTTACATAAGTTGTAGGTAGGTTCACTAATTTGTTCTACAGTTTTTGCTTTATCACTACCAGTAACTAGATAAACATCGTTAGATAAACAAAACGTATTAAAGAACGCTTTAAAGTTGAGATCAATAATGCCTCTGCTTGGAGTTAGTGTACCATCTACATCAAATATAAACTTGTTCATCTCAAACTCTCTTGATTTTCAAGTAGCCAAATACATTCACCAATGTCACTTGGATCTGTAAACCCTTTTTCAACTGTACATCTTTCGTATGGATGTATTTGGTAAGCAAATTCAAATCCTAAACCAAATGCACCTGCCATTAGTACAAGTATAAGCAAAAACTGTTTCATCCTTGAATAGCCTTGTGTTGTGCAATACTTGCGGCTTTTGAAAGTTCACTAAAACGGTCTGCTGTTTGACGTAGTTCTGCTCCATAAGTAGGATCACGGTTTTCTAAATCACGTGCCATGTTATGCAACAGTATAATCATATCACCGTCTGTTAGTGCTTTTCTTCCTTCAGGTAGTTGTCCCATTTTCTTTCTCCGATACTCTTTTGCGTAAGTCGCTTGAACTAAAGCGATGGTCTCTTTTGTTGAAGTAAAGATCTATATCACGTTTGCGACAAATATCTTTACCAGTGAATTCTTTATCTCTATACTCTTCTCCTAATATTCTAACATCAATGTGATACATTGTCAAGATATCTTCTAGATCTTTTTCGCTAGAATAAGGAACTATTTCGTCTACATAGCTCACTGCTTTTAGTTGAGTATAGCGTTCTACAATAGTTTGTATAGGAGCGTTCTTTTCTGCTCTATCTACACTTGGATCAACTTGTAATCCGCAAATAAGATAGTCGCATTGTTCTTTTGCTTCACGTAGCATTTGTACGTGTCCTGCGTGTAGCAAATCAAATGTGCTACAAGTAAATCCTACTATCATTTTGTACCTCTTGCACCATCAAATACACAAATAAAGTAGCAACCATCTTCCATTGCTTCTACTCTGTGATGTACGCCGTCATGAATAGGAACAGTGTCGCCTGCTGTTACGTTCATTGGCACATCGTCTAAGTACATAATGCCGTTTCCTTTAATAAAGATGTAAACTTCTTCTTGTCCTTCGTGCTTATGACCAGTTGTACTTTTGAACGGAAACAATGTCGTTGAGCTAATAACTAAATTGTTTAGTTCTGTGTTATCCTGTACAACATAGCGGTCGTCTTGTTTAACAATTTTCCCGCCAATGTCCCATCCAATATACTTGTTCATAATCACCCCTTTCGTTTATTAGTAGTACGTTTATTTAGGTTTTGTTGCTTGACTTCTAACAATTCTTTGATATCTTGAAGTTGAAATAATACTTCTTCAATCATATCAAGGTCTTGTTGCTTTTCAGTATCAAGCAAAACCTTTACTTCTATTTCCATATTAGTCTCCAAAGTCAAACAAACTATTAAACGTAGTGTGTTGCTTAGTATCTTCTAGATCATATTCCAACACACCAATAAGGTTGTCTAACTTGTTATCGATAATTGTACTTTCCATTGCTGAATCATCAAATGGAAGTTCTTTAAACCATTCAGGTAAGCGGAGCTCATCTGTTGGATAAGCTACTGACGTATACCCTAGTGGATTTTGTTTTAGTTTACAAACAATAACTTTCATACCGTCAACGATTTCTTGTGAGTATTTGTCACCATTCATTCGTTTAAGTGTGTTCCAGTTGATGCTTGCTCTTACGTGACCTGGCATATTTGCCTTGCCTTGCTTTTGCTCTAGACGTTGATAGTGTCCAATCTTGTTTGCACGTTTGGGAGAACCTTTCTCAAAGCCTGGACGTTCTTTAAACTCTGTACGGAACTGTGTAATACGTTCTAGTATTTCTTTTTCAGGTTTGTCTTGCAACACCATTAGCAATACTTCACTTAGAAACTCTTGCATAAACACAGGTGTGTCTGACCTACGCAAGTCTAAGCCCATTGCTTTTACTTTGCCTGGTTTACCATCTACATCTGAACGGAAACCTTCTACATCATACACTAGTGCCGCATAACGTTTCTTAGTAATGTACAATCCGCTTTCTGCAACAATTTCTCTACCTGCGGCAATAACATCTGAACGGCTCTTTGGACAGTGAAATGCTCGTGCCATAAAGTCTGGGAATGTAGTGTTTGCTTGTTCTGCTACTTGATCATAAAGTGTAATTACACTTTCTTTGGTCCAAGGTATAGTGCCTGCTTGAATTTCATCTTTAAGAACAGGATATGCACTAAAGTACACAGAGTCAGTATCACCATAGATAACTGCTTTACCTACGTGATCATATTCGCCTGTGATAACTTTGTTTACTTCTGCACTCATGTGCTTAACAATCTGTCTGCCAGTAAGTGTAGTTGACTGTCCTATACGTTTGTCAAAAAATCTGCAACCAGGATTAAGAATGGCCCCATAAAGAGAGTTAAGATTAATTTTTTTAACAAGTTGCCGTTTGTCCCAAAATGCAGTCTCAATAGCATTGCCTGCTTCTTTTGCTTTCTTAAGTTGTTTTTGTAGATCCTTACGTTCTGCATACCAGCGTTTTAAGATACCAGGTATCACTCCTTCAAATTCTGTTGTAAAAATTGTGCCATTAGCACTTAGCATCCACGGCATGTGGCTGTCAAAAATTAGTTTGTGTATTTCAGCACCGCTTAATACATCACTTTTGCCATCTTCCCAATCAACAGTTAGTGCAACATCTTTGCGTTGTTCCATAACTGCTTCGTATTCTTCTGTGCTGAAACGTCCTTCCCAACTACCTGCGAATGACTTTTTCTTTAGTGTCATGTCCTCATGAATACGTGACTCGCTAATATCCGGACGTAGTTGTCCTATAATAGTTTCTGGAGCCATGTTCAAAGCACGAATCACTGATGGATACAGTGAGTTCAAGTCCATTGAACCAATCCATTTGTGTACGCCCTTTTTAGGAAACGCAACATACGCACCTGCGGCTTGTGTGTTTTCATCATCACGTTTTGGTCTGTTTGGAACTTGCAGTCCTCTGTGATGTGCTTCGTTAATAATTGCTTGCTCTGTAACTGCAACAGCACCCATTGTTGTTTGTAGAAGAACTGTATTTGCGTGTGCAAGTTCATTACTCAAATCAATAAAGCGTAGTTTCTTGTCTAGTTTGTCAAGTAGTGCAACGTCTTGTCTGTTATATTCAATAAACGTTTCGAAGTCATTGTTATACAGTTGATCAAGTGTGCCTTCATAAACAGTTTTACGCTCGCCTACTTCTAGCTCACCAATTGCATCTAATCGATATGTGTGACGTTCTTCGTATGTGTACTTACGATACAGTTCGAGCGAATCTAAATGCACACGACCTACAAAGTCATATGTTTCACTTGTCTTACCATATTTTTCATATTCACGTTTTTTAGGCATCTGACCCCACAAACAAAAACGTCTTGTGTCATCGTTGCTGAGTACACGTTTAATACGGTTAACTGTGTAAGGTACGTCATAGCCTTCTGAGTTCCAACCGCTAAAGATATCTGCATCTTCAATTAGATCTAAGAACGCTTGTAACATAGCACGTTCGCCATTACCATCTGCGTCATTTTCAAACAGAATAACTTCGTCACCCCAACGTGCTTTACACATTTCTTGTGCTTGATCAAACGCAAGACCTTTGGGCGGAACTGCTAGAGTAATCAATGCACTGTCTAACCACTGTAAGCATACAGTGATAGCAGTAATTGGCATAAACGGATCTGCAGGATCAGCAAAGCCACGCTCTGGATCAAAGTCCGTCTCAATATCCCAAAACGCAATGTTTAGTTTAGGTGCATCTTGGTTAAGATAGTTTTCGCTTAGACATTGGAATATTGGATTGATGTCGCTTTCAAAAAGTTCTTTGTCTTTGTTGATAGCAACTTCTTTACGAAAGTCTTTTGTGTTTTTACACACAACACGACTTAGAGGATCACCGTACACACTCTTGTACTTGCCTCGTGGATCTTTATAATAAAAAGTATATTTTGCAGGGTATTCGTGATAGTGTCTTTTGCCGTCACGGCGTTCAACTACACGTATAATATCTTGATCGCGATCAAACATCGCATCAACGTACGGCATTCATTTCTCCTTCGTTGCTTATGGCCAACTTAACCTTCATACATGCCTGGCAATTGCCATTGGCGTTACTATTATTTATTGTGCAAAAAGACCTACTAGATAAATTATGGTCAATCCTGCATTTAGCACTATCAAACTTTTCTCTTTCCAAAGAACACCTATTAGGACCCAAAGTCCATTTGCTACTGTAAATGCGTAACTGTAATATGGATACATGTTAAATGCAGCCATTGTTGCAGCCACTAATAATACTGCTGTTGCAATCCACGCTAGGAATTGATATGGTTTAGGTTGTACTGTCATTTGGTGTCTCCTTGTTCCACATCCATAATGCCCAAACTGGAATAGCATACACTGCTAAAAGAAATGATAACACTTTTAAAAGTTCTACCACCATAGCATTGCTACTCCAAATCCAAATACATTAACAAAGGCAAAGTATGTTGTTAACATCATAGGCCATGCTAGTGTACGTCTGTAATAAGCATAAATTGCTGTACACGAACCGATAAAGAAACCTGGATACACTATTCGCATATCAGGTGCATCTGCATGCAATGCAAGTGTTAAACTTGCACCAACTGTAAAGATAAAACTTACAAGTTCAAACGCAAATGCTATCTTATCTGTGCGGTAACTGTGTAACCAAAATTCTTTAATTCGATTTATCACTTATCGTAGCCTAATGTAGTAATAAGTGTTTCTAGATCGTCAAACGCATCATAGTGCTGCTGCCAATCACGTTTTTGTGCAATCTTAATTGCTTTGTTAATTAGAGCAGGTTTGATATCTAATTCTTCTGCTACTGCCTTTACTGTGTCTTTTAATCCTGCCTGTAGATCTTCAACTTCTTGTAGTACTGTTACGCCTTCACGAACTAGTCGCTCGAGTTTGGCTTTTTCTTCTGCACCATAGGTACGGTCACTCATAGGTCACTCCTGTTGTGTTAGTTATAAGTGTATTATATATTAGATTTTGGGTGTTGTCAACCAGAAATGGTTAATTATTTTGGGCTGCGTGTTGTCTAGCTCTTGATATAGCAACTAAAGATAAATTGCCACCACCTGTGATATCATCTCCTATTTTTTGATTATTAGGACCCCATAACTGATATCTATTAGAAGCTAACATACGTATTTCATATCCTTCTGGAAAATCGTCTGTTCCAGGAGGGACTGGCGTTCCTCGACGATCAGCTACAGACGGATCTTCAGTATTGCCATCTTCATCTTCAGGTGCATTTGCTCTATCTAAAACATATTTTGCAGAATTAAAACTCATTACAATACTATTAAGCATCATGCCTAATGCTTCGTTCTTTTTAATTTTAGGATTAGATTGTTCTGAAATAACTCTCATCATATTTGATATATTGGCCTTTTCTTGAGCACCTGGACCATTCCAGTAATTAACTAGAGCAGAAACAAGAGCTTCAAGAGAGTGACCACTGCGACTACCACTATAATGATTTCCATATATTAAAATAGCTTCTTCTGCTAATGCTTTCATATTTTGACTGTTGTAAGTCCACTCGCTTTCATCAGTACCCCATGGTCTAAATCTAGCATTTCTGCTAATAGCTAATTCTTCAGCACGATCAGCAGAAATAAATTCTTGCTGATCACCGCCTTCAATATAAAACTCGTCTAGTTTTGCTTCTGATATTACGTCAAATACTTTCATCTAATTATCCTTACGGCGATACGTTATCGAAATCATTAGTTTCTGGTTGTTGCTGTTGAGTAGCTGTAGGATCTGTTAGTGTACCTGCTGCTCTTCTTCTTTCAACTTCTGTTTCGACTGCTGTTAATAGAGCAGGACTTGTAACCCATGCACGTCTGCCATCAGGTGAACCTTGGTGTCCTTCGAACCTATCGCCTTGCTTAATAGGATTGACGTAGTACTTTTGACCTTGCCAGTATAGTACAATCCAGCCGCCTTCTTGTTCGTTGTCTGGAGCAATACCATTTACTGTTGTAGAGCCATTTCTTTCACTACGTGATGCTGGAGCACCCCATTGACCTTCGCCGGTGATTTCAACATTAAATCTTCTTAGAACGCCGTTTAGTTGGATTAAGTCATCGCCGCCAAACTCTTCTGAAAGGTGTTGTAGTAGTTCAGCTTGATATCTGTCTTTGTAAATAGATTGTACGTTTTCCCAACTATTTTGTATTTTACCAAGAATAGCTAATACTGCATCTTCGGTAGTTCCCATACCAAACAACCAGCCGCCTTTCATAGCTTCGTACAGTCCTTCAGCAGCATCAGCAGCATTTGCAATAGCTTCTACGCTTCCTGGATCACCACTATCGGCTCCTTCTAAACGAGCAACAATAGCATCAACTCTGTCTTGGTCGCTAAACGAAACTTCACCGTTAACCCAATCCATCATATCTTCGTTGTATGCATTTTGGAATGCTGATTTAACTCTTTGCCATTCTGCGGTATCTGCAATAGAAGCTAGTATAGCCATTACTGCTTGTTCATCAGTTCCTGCACCGTCAATACCATCATGCATTGCTCTTGCTTTTTGTTGAGCATCCATGTTATCAACGTCTGTTGCTACTCTAGCATCATCCGCTGATTGTTCTGGTTCAGTTGCTGGTGCTGATCTTGCCCATTCTCCTACTGCACTAAATTGTGTTTGTAGTTCTTGTGGCAGTCCTGACTGATATTCTCCATCTTCTAGTTTTGCTTTTAGTGCATTGTACAGTTCCATTGCACGAGCTTGTTGTTCTGGAGTTACTGCTTCTTTTAACATTGACTCAACAATGTTAATCATAGATCTAAAATCAAAAGATTTAGATTCTTCTTGTGTTTGATTAGGCTGCTCGCCATTAAACGTTGCACCTGCTGTAATCAACTCGTTTAGTTCTTTTAGTTGTGCTGACCAAGTTTTAACATCTGGTAGTCTACCCCAAACTAGAATCTTTTCAATAGTTTGTGGGCCTGCATCGCCATCATCTGTTAGACCAACTAGTTGCTGGAACTCTTTTACCGCACTAATTGTTTGTGGACCATAGCGTCCGTCAGTGCCAATATCCCAACCCATAGTTTTTAAGAACTCTTGTAGTTCTGTAATAGCACGAGTTTCGCCTGGATCGTTTTTAATACCGCCCTTACCAGACTGTGCAAAGTCTGCTAGTGACATACCATTTGGATCTCCTGAAGCAGCACCGCTATCAGCAGCATCTGCATCGGCAACACCGTCTGCTACTCCACCTTCTTGGTCTTGTGGCTGTTGTGGTGCTGTCGGAGCAGCTCCTAGATCGTCACCTGCATCGCCTGCTTGTGGTTCAATATTTGCTGCTGCTTCTCTTGCTTGTGTTACTAAACGCACAGTCTCTGCATCATCAATTTGATCTAATGATGAAGTATCTTTGAACACTAGTAGTAGTTCTTGGAACTCTGTTTCTTCTGCATCTGTAAGTGCTTCAGTTAGCAGTCTTGCCAGTGATGAAATATAAGTAATTCCTTCTTCAGTTTGTGTACCTTCGTTACGTTTTGCAAGTAGTTCTAAGAAACGTCTTGCTTGTGTACGCATTCTTTGCTGACCTTGACGACTAGCATTTACGCCTGAGGTTTGGGCACGGTCTTCGTCACTGTATCCTAATCCACCTGCAAGTCCACCTAAGAAACCAATGTTTTCTGCTGCTTCTTCTGGAAGTAGTCCTCTATCTGCTAGAGCTCGTGCAAGACGTTCGCTTGCACCTCTTGCTTGTTGGTAGTTACCGTTCTCATCTTTTTCTGCTTTTGTAACTAGTTTGTTATCAGAGTTAAACAATGCTTCAACACGGATTTGTTTAGCAACAGCACCAAGGTATTGTCTTTCTGAATAACTTCTGCTAACGTCATGACTTCCTGATTCAAGTTCACTGCGTAGTTCTCTAAAACCTCTTTGAATATCTTCTAAACTTGGATCTCTTCCTAGGCTTCTAACTTTAGAGTCAAAAATTCTATTGATAGCGTTGCGATCTGCTCCCCAACCCCAGTTACCCATACTTGGAATTCTTCTGTCTTCTCTGTCACTTGCTGCCGTTGCTGTGTCACCTACTTCTTCAGCACGACGACCTTGACTAGATGCTAACCATGAATCTAAACGTTCTTGATCACTATAATAAATTTTAACAACATCGTCTGGTCCGTATCCAGAGCCTGTAATTCCAGTATATAATTTTGATGGAAGCTCTCTATTGATATTAACATTAGTTAATCCACCGTTAGACTGAATAATGCGTTCTGCATCAAATTCTCGTCTAGCTTCATTCAGTCTTTCTACAGACTCAATTAGTTTACGCATATCAGACATTGTTTTTCTCCATGTGTTCTTTTAGTTGTTTGTTTAGCATAGCTACTATTGATTCTGTTTGTTCGGGCTCAGTTACTTCTGGTGCTGGTTCTTGTTGTGCAGAATCTTCTCTATTTGCAATTTTAATAATATTATCTAGCATTTGTGCTAGTCTTGGTTCTTCTAGTATACGCTCTAGCATTTTAGCATACGGAGCAAACGCTTCACGCTGTTTTGGCTGCATAATTTCACCGTCCATTGCTCTACGTATTGCTTGTTGTACTAGAACTGTTGGATCTTCTGAGCCAACATCTTTTCTTGTTTTTGTAAGTCCAGGAAGTAAACTTGGTGCAGGACCTGTTGGTTCTGCTGCTACTTCTGCATCTTCTTTTAAGTATTTAGGGGTATGTTTAACACCTGCTAGTGCAGCAAGTCCTGCTAAGTCTAAGTCTAAAGGTAAACTGCCCGGAGCAACTTGGGCACTTTCATTTACATAGTCTTTAGTAGGTGGAACATCTGAAACTGTCTTGCCTGCTGCGGCAAGTAGTGCTTCTCTATCTCTTTTAGGATCTGAAGGAATAAGATCTTTCATGAGATTGCTCATTGCGTAGAAATCCATTAGTTGCCTGCCTCTGCTGCTTTAAATGCTGCTACAGCCATTTCTCTACGTTTTTCTTTTGATTTGCCTTGAAACTGTGGAGCATTTGACTCTTGAAAGTCTTTGATCCATGCTTCAATTCCATCGGAAACTTGAAGTTTTTCTGCTAGTTTAGATTCTAATACTTTGCTTAGTGTTTGCTTGTAGTTTACAGAATCTTTAACAGGAACGTATGCTTTTTTTGCTTTTGCAGTTTCAACAACATTTTCTTCAAACTTCATTTCATAATCTAGTGCATGATACACAGATCCAATGTAGTCTGCTGCTTTAGTAATTTTTGATTGCTGCCAACCTTCAATGCCTTGTGCTTCTGAAACACCTTTTAGCATATCATGCAATTTAATTGCATATTTGGCAATTTTGTATAATTCGGCTCGTGCCATTTGCACTTCGTGATCACGCTCAACTGCGTGAGCCATATCACCTAAGTGTCCTTCGTTAACTTTTTTAGTCATTCGGTTGCTCCTAAATACTATAATGTATTTATCAAGGCAACGTCTTACGAGGCTCGTTTTATTGTTTTGGGTTTAGCACTAGCCATTAGAGTGTCTTTTCCATCTAGTGCATTTTTGGCTGTGCCGTCTGAATTTTTACGTTGTGGTGCTATAGGAACACCGTATTTGTCACGTTTGATCTTAGCATATGCTGCACGAGGATTTGCAACACTAGCAATATTACCTGAACTAGTTGCACCTGCACTTGCGTCTTCTTTAACACAAGAGCCTTTTTCGCCACGCTTCTTACCTTTTACTTTGCGATAACCTTTCCAGCATTTGTTGTATACTTTACTATTACCGTGTGCTTCTAGAAATGCTTCTTTAATATCTTCATCTGAAATTACATAGCGATGGTCACTACCTGAACGAGGTTTTAGTTCTTTACCTACAATAAACTTTAACCATTCTGCAAGTTGTTCAATATCATCTGTTTGTGCAACTTTATCTGCGATTAAACTAATGATATGTGAGCGTAAACGGCTTTTATCTAATACTAGGTTACCTTCTACTATTTCAAATATTTTCATACTACTATTTATTCCTACCTGATTTCATGTTAGCACACCAATGATACATTTTGCCTCGTTCACCACTATACTTTTTTGCTTTTTTACGTAAACTAGTTACACTACCTTTACAACTAGCACCTGCTTTTTTAACTCTACCCGGACGGCTTTTGCCTTTCTTCTTACCGTCAGCAAAGTTTTCGTCTATACTTTCAATAGTCTTTTCTATACCTTTTAGTATTTTAGCAATTTCCTGCTTACCTAAATGTACAATCTTTTCAGCAGCTTCTGCTTTACCCTGATCCATATGCTCACCTGCTCTAACGTTAGCATTAAATCTATCTGCTTTTCGTTGAGCATTTTCCATCTTAGTAAGAACTTTGTCTATTTGTTGAGCTTCTTTTTCTGTAGCCTTAAGAGGTTGTTTAAAGTTTTTTTGCACAACTCTATGTAACCATTGCAGTCCACGCTTACTAAGTTCTGGAGCAGCAGTTCTTGCTAGAATAGCAATTATTATTAGAGGGTTTTCAACTAAATCTACACTTTCAGCAAAGTTTTCTTCTACAGGCTCTTGTATATGCTGTTTAATAGCATCAGCAGTTCTTTCAAACTTGTGATCTTTATATTTAAAACCAACACCACCTGCACCTTCCCAGTTGCGTATGTTAACACCGTAGTCATCAATTAGTATGTTAGGAGTACCATCTCTTTGTGTAGCATATCTTGCTTTGTCGTGTGTAATAATAACACGCTTTGGTGGAAAGAAATTTAAATTATTTTCAATCCATTCACGTTTGTGTGGTTCTGAATTAGGATCATCTGGTAATGGTGAGCTTAGTATATTGTACTCGCCTCTAACATCCTTAATAAGATTTAATAAGTTTTGTGCATTAGCAGTCATAGGCAAGTCTAACCAAAAGTTTTCAGTGTCTCTAATCTTTTGTAGTGCTGGTTTGATATCCGTAATATCTCTCCAACCTTGTCCTATAAGTTTTTTCCATTCTGTAAAAAAGTCTGCAAGAACTCCATCCATGTCTACGAAAATTTCAGTAGTACTGGCTATTTCGTTTTCATATATAAGTTCTCTTAATCTCATGACTTCTTTTTCTTTTTAGGTTTGTATCCATTAGCAAATGCTGCTTTGCGTTGTGCATCGCTTGCAAAGCCTTCAACAAATTTTAAATTATCATAATAACTTGGATCTTCAGCAATATGATCTAGTGCAATTTCTTTTGCAACTTCAAAATTACTAGTATGTTCATATTCAACTTCAATGCCCATTTCTAATTGTTTAAGAATTTGTTTTACAGGTACATTGTGTTTACTAGCAAGATCAGAAATAGACGGAGTTGGTTTGTCTAAATCTTCTATGCTATGGCCGCCCTCCATAAGAGCCAATTCATAATCAGTAAACGTTTTACTACTGTTTACTTCTTCTTTGTCATTGTAGTAAGCAAGAAACTCTTTGTGTTTTTTTCTAAAAGTCATTTCAGCACGTTGTGGATTACGCACATATATACGCTTCCATGCTTTGTATTCTGGATTGTTTGCTAGTCCACCTTCAAACCAACTCAAAGGATTAAATCCTTCTGTTAGGCCTAGGTTAAACATTGTGTTAGGATTGTTTTTAGATTTTTTAGTAATAAGCGGAGGACGTCCATCTTTGTCTACTTTGAAGCCAAACTTTGCTGCTTCTTTAGAAACTTGATCTACATCAACATCGGGTGTAGTGTTAACACCTTTTACAATGCGTCCAACGCCTTCGTCTAGTTGATCTATTTTCATTTCTTGCGTCCTCTAAACTTTGAATTAACAGATCCTGTCATATGTGGTAAACTAAACCAAAGTTTAAACCAATCAGCATCGCCTGGCTTTAATCCTAGCTCACGTTCTTTTTGTTTTAGTTCATTTGCAGTGTGTGATATATTCTCAAGAGATACAGTGTTTTGCCAAGGTTGTGGCTCGTTTACACCTGCTAATCTTTTGAGTTCTTCTAAATCCATTACACACCTGCTAACATCTTAATTCTATCTAGCTCAACACTTTCATTTGGTCTTGCCATATCTTGCATTAGTTTTTCAATAACTGCTAGTTTTATTTGATAGTATTCTGCTTGTGTTCTAAGTTCAGGATCGCCTTGAAGTTCTTGAACCATTCCTTTTAGTTCATTGATGAGCCCTGAGAAAGTAGCTTCACCTCTTACTTCTCCGCCAAAGTCAGATTGTAACATTCTTTCAATAGTGACTCTAGCAACTGCTTGCGGTATTTCACCTGCAAGTTCTGCTTGAAGTGCTTTCATAGCATTTAAACTTTGTGTTTCTTCTGCTGGTGAGTTTTGTTGATAGTTTAGTGCAGGGTTTAAAAATCTGTCACGGAACAGTGCCGGAAGTTGTCCATCGCTGCCGCTGCCGTATGCTTGTTGGAATCTTGATATTTGTTGTGCTGTTGCTGTAGCACTGTCTACACTCGGTGCTGCTTCAGGTTCTTGCACTCCGCCTAGACCTGGTGTTGTTTGATTTGAACCACCTGGAGTTGTTGTAGTTGAAGGTCTTTGTACTTCTGAATCGCCGCCTACTTCTGGACTTTGTAAAGTAGGAGAATCTGTGCTTGCAGTTGGAGTAGGTGTAGTTCTATCAACTGTTGGTACTAGCTCTGCAATATATGCAGCCATAGCACCACGTTCTCTCCAGTTGTTGTTTAGACCTTGTTCAACTGCACGTTGAGTAATAGTTTGTATTAGTTGATCGTTTGGCATGGTTGCACGTACTCTAGTTAGTTCAGCAACTTGTGCTCTAACAAACTCTTCGGTTGCTTGTCTTGCTGCTTCTTCACGTCTTGCTGCAACTTCTGCATTGCCGTCGCCACGACCTGATCCAGTAACTTCTGGTTCGTCTGCTGTTCCTTGCTCTCTGTTTAATCTGTCAATGTATTGTTGACCTTCACCATCTGCTTTAGATCTTGTAAACGGATTACCATTGTTGAAACTTGTGTCAATACTGCCGTCTGGACGTCTAACAACAAAAGTAGTAGGATTGTTTGGTGACGGAGTAATACGCCATTGACCAGTACCTTCAATCTCATTGTCACGCATTGTGCTTGCAGGATCTGCAGGGCGTTCTATGCCCATGCCCTGAGCTCGTTGTGCATCTCGACCGTCTATGCCTGCACCGGCTGCACGTTCTTGATCTGCTTCGATATCTGCTTGTGCAACACGTATTAGTCCTTGTAGATCATTACTTGTTTCTTCTGTACCATTTGGACGTATAAGTAAGAACATATCTTCACCGTCTACACGACCACGTTTTATTTGATATCCGTCTGGAAGACCTTGTGCAAACTGTGGATCAACATCTTGCCAACCGTTTTCTGGTTCTGCAACTTGTTGACTCATTACATCAGCTTCTGAACCACGTGGTTGTCCATTGTTGTCTGCTGCTCTACGAGCTGCTTCTGCACCGCCGTCACCACGTCCGACACCTGTTGGTTCTTGTGCTGCTGGTTCTTGTGCTGCTGGTTCTTGTCTTAGTGTAAGTTCAATTTCACCTGGATCTAATGCACTCCAATCGGTGCCAGGTCTTATTTGACCATAGTCGCTTGATGCACCTGGTTCTTCTGCAAATTTACGAATTGCTGCTTGTGTTTGTCCACCTGCAATACCGTCAACGGTAATTTTTGCTGCTGTTTGAAAATTTCTAACAGCTCTTTCTGTAGCAGGACCAAAGATACCATCTGCTGGTCTAATACCCAATGCTCTTTGCATTGCTTTAACTTCGTCGCCTCTGCTGCCACGTCTTAGTGTTGCTTCGTTTAATGTTTTATAAAATAGTTCACGTAGTAGCATCTGCGGTTTCCTCGTCTCTAATACCCATTCCTGATCTTACTGCTGCATACATTTCGTCTGCAACTTCTGGATTAGGTACTCCTTGTTTAAAAGAATCTAAATCGCCTTCTGCCGCTGCTTGACGCATTTTACTTGCACTCATGCCTTCTGCTCCGTCTGCGTCTGGATCACGTTCACCGGCACTTACAACTTGTATATTTTTAAATGTATAATCTTTACCGTTATACTTGTTTAGTAATTCTTCAAATGATTTAACACGATCTGATCCTGCAACATATATTAGATGATCGTATCCTAATTCTTGTACTTTTTGTAGAGCTTGTATAATAGTTCTTACTTCAGGATGTCCAATAGTAATTTCTGGAAAGAAAAATTTAGCGTATCTTAGTTTGTCTGTAAATGACAAAGGATCAGTTGCAGGTTTTTGTGACTGACTTAGAAATACATAGTGGTCACCTGGTAGGTTTTTAATCTTTTCTACTAGTTTTGCATGACCAATAGTGGGCGGGTTCATACGACCAAAGGCCATTACTGCCGTTCTAGTTGGTGCCTCAAATATTTCTCTGAGTCTCATTAGTTGGCTCCTGTTTCAATATCATATATTTTACAAGCCAACAATTCAATTTCTTCTTCATCAAGTAATTTTTCAGAATCTGCATTAACTTGAAACTTTTCTACATACTGTTTGCAAGCATTTAAAATAATAGGTTCTAATGAACTGCGTGGATCTATTTGTACGCCTTTTTTGTGTTGGCTGCACATATTAGAAACCGCTGGATAATATGTTCTACGATAGAACATAGGATCATTAATCATAAATTGATGCACGTCATCAACTACATCATAGTCAAAACGTACCTTTTGTGAATCTTGTTCGCTGTTAAAAAATTCTCTTAATAACATCTTACCACTTCCTACATGACCAGTAACGTGCCTTATGACGAGGTCCTGGATTATCGCAATTATGTCTAGCACGGAATGAACGTCTACGTGCTGGGTTAGACTTTTTAATACGCATAGTCTTGTCACCAAAGTTAACTTTTACAATATTACCCTTTGGATTCTTTACATATACTTTAAATTTTTTAACATCGCCTTGCATAGGCTTGCCAAGTTTTACTTTACGTCCGCGGTATTCTGCTTCATCAATTTCATCATCGTCGTTGTACCACATTACACCATATGCTTCAAAAAACTCATCTCCATCATAAGTTTCTTCGTCAGTATCTTCGCCTGTAATTTCAATATCAAAGTTGTCATAACCTTGTGTATATAAATGTGTGTACAGATGATCTGCTAGTTTGTCTGCTTCTGCATCACTAGGAGATTCTTTAATACCTACACGATAAACAGTTTTACCACCTTTTGCTTCAAAAACAACATAGTCTGTTTCTTCTTCCATTAGTGATTCGTTGATGTTATCAAAACATGCAAGGAATGTTTTGCTAAAGTTTCTATCTGGTTTTTCATCAAATACTATGCTAATAAAGTTTTCCATTGCCTATTCCTTATGTGTAATACGGTATGTATACTGTTGTACCGTTGAGTACTATTTCCATATATCCTGCAGGTGTTGCTGTGTTTGTTGGTGTGTTACTGTCAGGTGCACCGATAGTTAGTGTATCTGTTGCTTGGTTACCTAGTGTAGTATTACCGTTAACAACTAAGCTACCTGTAAATGTTGCGTTTGTAGTTTGAATACTTGCAGGTAATCCAATAGTAACACTACCAGTTGATGCACTAACTTCAACTTCACTAGCAGTACCAGCAATACTTGTTACACCAGTATTGTTAACTGTAAATGTACCTGCACCATTGTTAGTAACACTTGTTGCAGTTCCGTTTGCAATACTAATAACACCACTGTTTGCAATAGTTAATGTGTCAGTGGTTGCATTACCAGTTAATGAAATACCACTTCCAGCTGATACAGTTAGTGTATCGCTGTTTGAATCTGCTACAATGCTGTTTGAACCTGTTACCGCAACAGTTTTAAATATGTTTTGATCGCTACCTCTGTCAGTGTTAGTAATACTTACTGCACCAGTAGCGTTTGTATTTGTGCTTAGACCTGTACCTGTTGTAAGATCTGTAACACCTGTGTTGAGTATTTGTATAGCACCATTAGTTGCATCAATGTCAATGTCAATTGCTGTGCTACCAATAAATGTAAATTCGTCTGAGTTACCACTTACACTGTAACTTCCAGTTTCTGCCATTACAAATGAGCCAATAGTGTCTGCAACAGTAATGGTTTTAATAATATCTTGATCACTACCTAGGTCAGTATTTTCAATAGTTCTTGCTGCATCACCACTCCACGTAGTAACGCCTGATCCTAAACTAATACCTGTACCTGCGGTTAGTGCATAGTCTGTTTGTGCTGTAATAGTAATGTTAGCAGTACCATTAAAGCTAACATTGTTGATGCTACGAGCGTTTGCTAGTTGAGTTGCAGTATCTGCATTACCAACTAATGCACCATTAAAGTTAGTAGCATATACGTTGCTTGCACCAAGATCTCTATCAAACTGCCAACGGTCAGTTGCACTAGCATAAGTTAGTGTTGCAGCACCATCAGTACCTAGATCAACTGTTAAACCACCACCGTTTGCTGCGGTAGCATTTGCTGCATCTTTTGCAACAGTAATGTTTAGGTCTGTAACTTCTAGTGTTGTTGAGTTAACTGTAGTGGTTGTTCCACTAATTGTTAAGTCACCTGTAACTGTTAGGTTACCTGCAATAGAACTTGTACCAGTTCCGTTAACTGTTAAATCACCACCTGCGGTAAAGTTACCATGTACACTTGTATTTTCTGTACTGTAATCTACCCATAGTAACTTGTTAGGGAAGCCGTTAACATCTACTGAACCACCCAGTACAATAAAGTCATCTTGTGCATTATAAAAGTTTACAATAGTTGCTTTGTATGCATCGCCACTAGCACCTGATGGTTCACTGTTATAACCTATAACAAATGGAATACTTGTGTAGTTACCTGTTTGTACAGGAGTATGTGTGTTATCAAATACTTCAAATTTATAAAAGAATGAACTTTGGTTAGCACTTAGTACGCTTTCGTCATCTTCTGTACCAACTCTAATTTTTGCAACAGTTCTATAACTTGCCCAACTATCTTGTGCAGAAAGACCAATAAATTCAATTTCACCCATATCGCTGTTGATAGCAGGGTTCTTTCTGTCACTTTGTATTTTAAATGTTGCTGTTGAACCATTGTTGTTAAATGCATCTGTTGAACGCAACAACATATTTGGATCAGTGCCAGTTACATTTAAGCCGCCTGTAAATGTTGCTGAAAGTGGAAATGCTTGTGCTTTTAATTCACCATCAACTTCTAGTACATTATTGATGTTTACTTTTGCAGTTTCAATATCAATGCCAGTGTTACCACTGCCACCAATAGTAATGTTAGTATTGTTAGAACCAATATTAAGTCTTGTAGTTCCTGATTGTATTGATGTTTGACTTGCGTCAATAACAATATCACCTATTGTAAATGTGTTTGCTACTGCTAGTGACTGCGACGAAATAGCATTAAATGTACTTGAAGAATTACTGTCAATATCACCAGTTATTCTTCCGTTTACAGTAACACCATTTTTGTCAACTCTAAATGTGTTTAGTAGTGAACCGTTTGAACCTGTGCCACCACGTACATAAAATTCGTATCTGGAATCTAATCCTGTTTGTGTGTTGTTAGATACAGACATTTCTAAATGTCCAAAATCAACACTATTACCTGCGTTGTCAACACCGTCAAAAGTTATGTCTGCTAGTTTACCTAGTGCTTGATCTGAATGTCTTAGTTTTATTTGTGCAGGTGTATCTGTTAAATCGTTAACATTGTTAAATGTAAAGTTAGCAACATTACTGTTTTGGGTACCAACGCTAAGTCCTACGTCCAGTGTAGCTGTAGCAATAATAATACCATCTAGTGAAGTTTGTCCTCTGCCAACAACATCTGCTAGTGTATCTGTAAATGGCGGAATGTCTGCTGCTGTAATAAAGACTAGTCCTGGGTTTCCGTCACCATCGTTTACAAGGTCACTTGTAGTAATAGGAATATTTGGAAGACCTTGTAGATCAGCATAAACACCAGTAAAAGTACTAACAGGTAAACCGCCCTGTCTGATAACACCAGTTGAAGTAATGTTACCAACTTGCGAAATATCACTTCCGCTTAGGTCTAAATTATCGCCTACCGGAAGTTCTTTTATTTTATTATTGTCGTTTATATCAACAATTAACGGTACTCTGTTTGCCATTCTTTTATATTCCTATAATATACTAGTGTATTTATCGTTATGCTCCTGTACCACCATTTAAACTTTTAACCACTGTAGCAAGACGATCAAGTGCTTCACCTACTGTAGTAGGCGGAGTTCCGTCCCAATCAGTTGAAGTTGAAGGTGTATATGGTGTTGAGTATAGCTCAGAGAAGTTTTGATTTGTTTTATCAAATGCATCACGTAGTGTATCTGCATTTAAATCAAATTCATAAGCACCTATGTTTATTGTCTGTTTCGCCATTACTCATCTCTTAGTGATTCAACAATATACTGTTTACTGTTCCTGCTGTCCAAACGTCAACAACCACTCTAATCCAGGTAAAATTACCTACAAAGTTATAAATTTTTGTGCTTGTTTCTGGTGCAGTATATTCTATTTCACTAACGAGATTACCACTTTGCGAAACTGCTCCTGATGCCAATACAGTTAATTGTGTAGTACTAACTGTTGGCTCTGCAAGTTTAATAGTAATCCAATCTGTACTTGTTGGATTATTAGCAATACTTGCTTCAACGTGAAACTTTCCAGTAAAGCCGTCTAGGCCAAACTGAACTGTATGATTCCCGTCACCACTTCCAAAGTATCCGTCCCCTGCTGTTTTTTCAGTCATATAAGGCAGCACTCTTGAAATGTCATATGCTATTGATGGTTGTATAATTACGCTTCTACTGGACATACTGTATTTATCCTTACTTTAAATATCTAAGTCGTCACTGGTCACTAGGCGTGTAACACTTTGTATTCCTTCGCCTATAAACAGTGTAACTATATTTAAAGTTTTTTTGTCTTTTACGTGTATTATACGACCCTCAGAAAGAAAAGAATCTGTCATCAGCTCTTTTAAAAATATATTGCTTATTTTAACATGCTTTGGAAATTTTTGACACCATTCTGCAAAAGGTTTAAAAGACTGTCTAACGTATCTAGTTTTAAGTTTATATTCGTATTCGTTATTTTTTACTATTTCAATGTTAGGATTTTCTAACAAATAAGATGCCATATCAGTGTTTTTAGGCTCCATAAAGTCAACTATATGGTAGTGCAGTTTATTTTTTAAACTGTCTAACCATACAGTATCATTACTAAAAACATTGATAGTTTTACTTTCAATACGTAGAGTAAATTCAGTATTTGCAGTTGTAAAAATATTAAGTAGTCTTAATGCTAGGTGTATATCTGACATTTGTATAGCATTGCCAGTGCCATATATACCAAAGGTTGGAACTATACCTTTAGCAATGTCTTGATTCCAAAGATCTAATCTATATTTTGCATAATTAAAATCTTTATTTCTAAAGATACTGGCTAGGTGACATCTAATCCCTAGCCTGTATGCATATTTTTTATAAAATAGTTTTGAAGTAAACTTATTCTGATACAACGGTTTCTTCCACTGACTCTGTAACAAGCAATAGATTACCGTCTTTGACATCGACTTTTACGTCACCACCGTTTCGAAGATCACCAAACAACAATAGTTTCGACAAAGGACGTTTAATGTCTTGATCGATAACACGTTGTAATGGTCTTGCACCCATTGTTGGATCAAAGCCTTTATCAACTAGATAATCTAGTGCATCGTCTGTAATAGTCATATTTACGTCTTTGTCTACAATTTGAGTTTTTAGTTCTAGCAAGAACTTACCAACAATCTTCATCATTGTGTTCTTTTCTAGTTTACCAAATGTAATAACGCCATCAAGTCTATTACGGAACTCTGGACTAAAGTATTGTTTTAGTTCAGTATCTTCATAGTCTCGAACATCTTCACCAAAACCAATAGTATTCTGTTCGCTTGCGGCTGCACCCAAGTTAGTAGTTAAAATAAGAACACAATTACGTGCATCTGCTACTTTACCATTACTACCTGTAACAAAACCATTGTCCATAATCTGTAGTAGGATCTGTGAAACATCTGGGTGTGCTTTTTCAATTTCGTCTAGCAATAGAACACAGTTAGGAGTTTCTTGAAGTTTAGTAATCAATAGTCCTGCGTTTTCTTCGTGTCCTACATAGCCTGGAGGTGAACCAATAAACTTAGCAACTGAGTGCTTCTCCATAAACTCTGACATGTCAAAGCGTACTAATGGAATACCCAAGTGCTTGCTCAACTGTTTAGCA
>Ga0255772_10000014_pt1 | contig 156945 bp, 173 predicted proteins | sample 071ome_34_FD_179970 | JGI IMG/M metagenome (GOLD analysis project Ga0255772, IMG submission 179970) | Coastal salt marsh microbial communities from the Groves Creek Marsh, Skidaway Island, Georgia - 071411BT metaG (version 2) | ecosystem: Environmental > Aquatic > Marine > Intertidal zone >...
TCCGGAGTCTATTGAAATGGCTAAAAAGCTGTTTCCAAAGCAAAGGTTCTTCTCGCCTGTCCTCGTTCGAGGAAAAGAAGAAGAAGGTGTGAAGATTTGGGGTTACTCCAAAACTGTTTATGAGCAATTGCTTCAATTGGTTTTGAACCCCGACTACGGTGATATTACCGATACTGACACTGGAACCGATTTGGTTCTTGCTTATGGTAAAGCACCGGGAGCAATGTTCCCCTCTACCACTCTTACTCCGAAGCGTCGAGCTTCGAAAGCATGCGAAGATGGTGACGAGGAATGCGCTCAACTTCTGGAGGCTATTCCGGACTTTGATGGTCTTTTCGAAAGAAAAACCACACAAGATGTTCAAGCTCTGCTTGATAGATACCTTGCTGGTGGCGACAAAGATGAAGTTGAGAAATACTCTTCTAATGTCGAAGACAAAGTTGGAAAGGCTTTCAACGAACTTCTTGGGGGTTGATAAATGACCGCTGGTAAAGTAGACATGGATGTGTACCGCAAGCTGCTGAATAAAAAGGTAGGCATGACGGTTGCACACAACCTCAACAAAGAAAATCCAACAGAAGTCAAAGAATGGATTCCCACCGGCTCACGCTGGTTGGACTCTATCATTTGCAGAGGTCAATTGGCTGGCATCCCTGTTGGAAAGATCACGGAGATTGCAGGACTTGAAGCTAGTGGGAAAAGCTTCATGGCTGCACAAATTGCTGGTAACGCACAAAAGATGGGCATTAGAGTTGCTTACTTCGACGCTGAATCAGCAATTGATCCTACTTTCTTGGCAAAAGCTGGTTGTAATGTTGATGACTTGCTTTATGTCCAAGCAGCATCTGTTGAGAAAGTATTCGAAATGATTGAAACTCTTTTGGCAGATGAAGAGAAATGGCTGTTTATTTGGGATTCCCTAGCACACACTCCTGCGGAGAAAGACGTTGAAGGCGACTTCAACCCTCAATCTTCCATGGCAATGAAAGCTAGGATTCTTTCCAAAGCCTTCTCGAAGGTGACGATTCCTTTGGCGAACACACAATCAACTTTCTTGATTGTTAATCAGCTTAAAACGAATATCACCAGTAATATTGCAGAAGCTTTGACTACTCCTTATTTCACACCGGGAGGCAAAGCTGCTCATTATACCTATTCTTTGAGAATCTGGCTCACTGCCAGAAAAGCAAAGGCTGCTTACATTTTGGATTCCAATGGTGTTAGGATTGGTTCTGAAGTGAAAGTTAAACTTGAAAAGTCTCGTTTTGGTTCCGCTGGAAGGACTTGCAACTTTAAGTTGCTTTGGGGTCAGCAAGTTGGAATTCAAGATGAGGAAAGTTGGCTTGATGCCATCAAAGGCTCTGAAAGATTGAAAGCCGGAGGAGCTTGGTACACTCTGACCTCGAAAGAGGGAAGAGAGTTTAAGTTTCAAGCAAAGCAATGGGTCGAGAAACTTCAAGACCCAGAGTTCAGACAAGTTATCTTTGACGTTATGGATGAACATGTTATCTATAAACCAGCCGAAGATAGCGAAGAAGCATTAGAAACACAGGAGGATTAAAATGCGAAGCAAAAACCCTTATGAATTGAGATTTGATATCTTTCATTCTGCTCAACAAAGAAAGATGGATGAATATTACGAAAGTATGACTGACTACCGTCAAGCGTGGAACCTTTCTCAAGAAGGCCGTTCGGTCGATGTTCCAGTCCGTCCAGAATTTCCCACCTTGGACGAAGTCTTCAACGAAGCTTACCGCATCAAAGCTTTCGTAGAAGAGCGCGAAGATAGCTAATATCTTCCAACCCTGAAGCCCGAAAGGGCTTCTTTTCGACTCGTAGCTCAGTAGGTAAGAGCGCACAACTTATAATTGTGAGGGTGAGGGTTCAAATCCCTCCGGGTCAATTTTCCGACATAGCTCAGTTGGTAGAGCAGGTGGCTGTTAACCACCTTGTCGCAGGTTCGAGCCCTGCTGTCGGAGCAAATTTTGGGGGTGTGCCCGAGCGGCCAAAGGGAGCAGACTGTAAATCTGCCGGCGATGCCTTCGGTGGTTCGAATCCACCCGCCCCCACTTTAAAAGCCCGAAAGGGCTTCTTTTGGCTCCTTCGTCTAGTGGTTAGGACGCTGGTCTTTCACATCAGTAACACGGGTTCAAATCCCGTAGGAGTCACAATTAGTTTCCAACAAAGGAGAATAAAATGTCAAAGATTAAAATCACAGAACACCCTGAATTAACCTCACTTTGTAAACAATACATTGATGGAGATAAAGAAGACAAGCAAATTGTTTGGATGGAGATGGCCGATCTTTGTTTGGAAAAAGGTTTGAACAATCATCTTTTCTTTGAAGAGTATTGCAGAGTTCACGGAGTTGGTCTTTTTGAAGGTCAAAAAAAGAAAAAGAAAGCCAGACCATCCAACAAAGAAATGAAAAGAATGAAGAAAAGATGAAGAATATTACTACGGGAACAGAATCAAATGAAAGAGAAAGTGAATCATCCAAAGCATTATAATGTAGGCAAAATTGAAGTTATTGATGCAATTCAAGATTGGGAGCTTGACTTTTGCTTAGGAAATGTTGTAAAATATATAGCAAGACACAACCACAAGAAAGATCCTTTAACAGATCTTAAGAAAGCAAAGTGGTATTTGGATTATGCTATAAAAGAAAAGGAGAGATTAGATGAAGAGGTCGAAAGCAGACGTTAAAAACCTTGTCGAAGCCGCTGTGGTTCCACACCACATCCACTCAACCGATGAAGAAAGGGAAAAGTTCATTAAGTTTCTCAAGAAAGACATCAAAGCTGCAAATCTAAAAGCAAGAGTATACAGACGAAAGGTTTCTTTTGATGGAAACTCAATTGACTTGACAGTTGTTGCAGGTTATGGTATACTAGATGAGTAATTTGATCGTGCCCGTAGCCAAGTCTGGTTAAGGCATTCCGCTCATAACGGAGTTATCGTAGGTTCGAATCCTACCGGGCACATTTCGGGGGCTGTGGTGGAATTGGTAGACACTGGGCACTTAAAATGCCTTGCTCGTAAGAGCGTGAGGGTTCGAGTCCCTCCAGCCCCACTGGTCGCGGAACCGAAAGTGAGGTGATATCATTAATGCGACTGGGGCTTTGCCCCACTTATACCACACAAGGAAAAGACAATGAGAAGAAAACCTTTACATGACCCTGTTCTTATTTCAAACAATGTTTATTTATTTTCTGCTTTCTCGGCATATCTAGATAACTTTCCTTATTTGTCTGTAATGATATTAATATCTTGGACTTTGTCTTTTCTTTATCATTATTCTAAAGAGCAAGACTTCCACAAGCTAGATGTCAAAATGGCTTGCACAACAGTTGGATATGCTCTTTGGTGCTTTATTGTGGTTGATCCTCCTCCTCCAATTTATTTGTTTGTTGGTGTGGGGGTCTTCACTTTGGGAATGTTTTGTTTGAAGATTGAAAGTTATGATGATAGGTACGACCTTTATCACACCCTCTGGCATTTGCTGTCAGGTTTGTCAATTATTATTCTTTGCCATTAAAATTTATCAATAGGAGAGAAAATGGAATACTATCCAGTACACAAAATTGGTTTTGAGTTTACAGATGAAAATATGAATTACTTTCTTGATTATTTTGATCCAGAAGAGCTAGAAGAAGGAGAAGAGCCTCAGACTGCTAGGATGGATTGGGAAAGCAGCTTTGGAGACTTTTCTTGCAACAAAGCCGACTACGAGTTTGAAATGGAGTTTATTGACTTTATTTGGAATCACCTCCAAGAGGACTGTGAAATTAGGTCTTACGAGTGGCGTAAGGGGGGCTATATTCAAGGTTTGAGCGGTTTTGAGTATGGTAAGACCTATCTTACTTTTGAAGCGCCTGAAGACGGCGATGAGCGCCTCCAACTTTGCAGGGAACTGGAAGAGCGATTTGGTCTTCCAATGATTGAAGCAACATATTCTGAACTTGGCTAATTTCTTCTTGACTTCCTTCCTATAATCTGCTATAATCCTACCATACTTTTCACCACACAGGAGAACAAAATGAAAGAAAGAGTTGTGATCATTGATGGGCTCAATTTGTATTTGAGAAACTACATTGTCAACCCCAGCCTTTCAACCAATGGCGATCCGATCGGAGGCGTTAAGGGCTTTCTTGCATCTGTGCAAAAGATGATCAGAGAGCTTAAACCAGATCGGATCATTGTTGCTTGGGATGGCCCCGGAGGCTCTCAAAAAAGAAGAGCGCAAAACAAAAACTACAAAGCTGGTCGCAAGCCTATTCGCTTCAATCGTGGTGTCAAGCTGATGTCCGAAGAAGAAGAGGTCAAGAACAAGATTTGGCAACAAACTAGACTGCTGGAATACATCAACATGATGCCTATCCCACAGATCCTCTTGCAAGGTATTGAAGCTGATGACGTTATCGCAAAGATTTGCAGAACAATGCGAGGCTGTCAGAAAGTGATCGTGTCCAGCGACAAAGACTTTATTCAACTGTGTGATGAAGAAACAGTGCTTTATCGCCCAATTCAAAAAGAACTGGTCACAAAAAAGACTGTCTTGGAAGAGCATCAGATCTCCCCAGCAAACTTTGCAATGGCAAGAGCAATTGCAGGAGACAAGTCTGATAACCTTGCCGGTGTTCCCGGAGCAGGTTTGAAAACAATTGCAAAAAGACTTCCTTTCCTTAAAGAGGAGAAGGACGCAACCTTTGAAGATGTCTTCCAAGCCTGTGAGAAAGAAGAAAAGAAGCTGAAGTTTCACAATGGTATTTTGGAAAACAAAGATCTGATCAAAAAGAACTATGGACTCATGCAACTTTACACTCCAAACATTTCGCCAAACAACTCGGCAGTGATTAAAGAAGCGATTGAAGAGATCAAACCAGACTTTAACAAAACGAATATTATTAAGATGATGAATGAAGATGGCTTCGGTGTGTACGACTGGAGCGACCTTTGGAGGTTTTGCAGAAAAAATGTAGTTGACTTAAAGAATAAAGTCTGATAGAATTCTATTTAAACTCACCCCCTCAAGAAACAAAATCTAACAGGAGTAGATATGATTAACACACATGACAAGATAGACTTCTCTCGGTTCGGCAAAAAGTTCCAAGAAAGTCTCTGCCGAATTGTATTAGATGATCGCGAGTTTTGTGATCAAGTCTTTGAAGTTTTGAAGGTGGAGTTTTTTGAGGTCAAGTATCTTCAGCTTTTCGTTCAAGTTATCGTCGATTACAAAAGGGAATTTGGAACACACCCCTCAAGAGATATTGTTGCAACCATTCTTCGCTCTGGTATCGAAGATGAATCTGATGTCCTCAAGAAGCAAGTGCGAGATTACTTCACAAAGCTGATGACAACAGTGCCAGACTTTGAAGGGGACGCATTCATCAAGAAAAAGGCTTTGGACTTTTGCAGAAAGCAAAACTTGAAAGAGGCCATGATCAAATCAGCAAAGCTGATTCATTCTGCTTCTTTTGAAGAGATCAGCAAGATTATCAACGATTCTTTGAAGCTTGGATCGAACACAGACTTTGGCTATGATTACCTGAAAGACTTTGAGAAAAGGTATGAAGTGAAGTTTCGAAGGCCAATCACAACAGGCTGGAAGCAAGTCGATGCTATCACTGGCGGCGGCCTTGGTAAGGGAGAGTTGGGTGTTGTTGTGGCTCCCACTGGCGCAGGAAAATCAATGGCCTTGGTCCATCTGGCTGCACAAGCTCTGAAGCAAGGCAAAACAGTTGTTTATTACACTTTGGAGTTGGAAGATACCGTTGTTGCAAAAAGGTTTGACTCATGCCTCACCGGTGTTCATCTAACTGACCTTAACGACATGAAAGAAGTTGTTTTGGAAAAGGTTCGGGAACTTAATGGGCATTTGATTGTAAAAGAGTACCCAACAAAGTATGCTTCAACTGAAACAATCAAAGCGCACCTTCTTCGTTTGAAGAATAGAGGCATTGAGCCAGACTTTATTGCAATTGATTATGCTGATCTTTTAAAGCCAGTGCGACATCAAAGAGAAAAAAGACAAGAGTTGGAAGAGATTTATGAAGAACTGCGAGGAATTGCAAAGCTTTCAGAAGCAACTCTCTACACAGCTTCTCAAACAAACCGCTCTGGCTTGAACGCAGAGGTTGTTACAATGGAGTCAATCTCTGAAGCGTTTAACAAATGTTTTGTTGCAGACTTTATCTTTTCGCTTTCAAGAACAGTCGAAGATAAAAACAACAACACAGGAAGGATCTTTATTGCAAAGAACCGAAACGGAGCAGATGGAATGGTTTATCCTCTCTTTATGGATACTTCCAACGTTTGCATTAAAGTTATTGATGACAATGGAGAAAGTCCATCTGTTGTGATGGACAGAGCAGCGAAAAAGCAAGATGAATTGTTAAGAGAAAAGTACAAGAAATTTAAGAGCAGTCAATAAGGAGACAAGTAATGGAAAAGAGTAGTGAGATTTTGAGCGATGTCGTACAGTGGATGAAGTATTCCAAGTACGATGATAGAAAGAAAAGAAGAGAGTTGTTTCACGAAGCGGTCAATAGAAACCGCGCAATGCATTTGAAAAAGTTTAAACACATTCCCGGGTTTGAAGAAGAACTTATCAATGCTTATATGACAGTTTATGACAAGAAAGTTCTTGGTTCGATGAGGGCAATGCAGTTCTCCGGTCGTCCTATTGAGATCAACCCGGCAAGACAATACAACTGCTCTTATCTGGCAATGGATGATTGGCGAGCCTTTTCGGAGATTATGTTTCTTCTTCTCGGCGGTACTGGTGTTGGCTTCTCTGTGCAGAACCACCACATTGAAAAGCTCCCAGAGATCAAAAAGCCAATCAAAAGAAAGCGGCGTTATCTGATCGGAGACTCCATTGAAGGTTGGGCAGATGCAGTCAAGACTTTGATGAAGTCTTACTTCTCTGGAACCAGCACGATTGTATTTGACTATAGCGATATCAGAGCGAAAGGTGAGCGTTTGATCACTTCAGGCGGAAAAGCTCCCGGCCCACAACCTCTCCATGATTGCCTCCACAATATCCGAAAGGTTTTGGAAGCAAAAGAAACTGGAGAAAAGTTGACTTCTCTTGAAGTTCATGATATTGTATGTTATATTGCTGATGCTGTGTTAGCTGGTGGTATTCGCCGCGCTGCTTTGATCTCTCTTTTTGATTTTGACGACGAGCAAATGATTAGCTGTAAGGCCGGCAACTGGTGGGAATACGCTCCTCAAAGAGCAAGGTCGAACAACTCCGCTGTTGTTCTTCGTCACAAGATCAAGAAAGAAGAGTTCTTGAAGTTCTGGGAAAAGATTGAAGCTTCCAACTCTGGTGAGCCCGGTATTTACTTCTCGAACAATGCTGATCGCGGAGTCAACCCATGTTGCGAGATCTCCCTGAAGAGCCACCAGTTCTGCAACTTGACAACTGTGAATGTCTCTGATGTTTACGATCAAGAAGAATTGGAGAAGAGAGTGAGGGCTGCTGCGTTCATAGGGACGGTTCAGGCGGCGTATACGGACTTCCACTACCTAAGAGATAGTTGGAGGAAGGTTACGGAAAAGGATGCCCTTATTGGCGTTTCTATGACCGGTATCGCATCCGGTGGAGTGATGAGCCTTGACCTTAAAAGAGCAGCGCAAGTTGTCAAAGAAGAGAACGCAAGAGTGGCAGAGATGCTTGGCATCAATCCCGCTGCAAGAACAACTTGCGTGAAACCTGAAGGAACTGCTTCGATCATTCTGGGAACTTCCAGCGGTATCCACGCTTGGCACGACCAGTATTACATTCGTCGTGTTCGCGTTGGAAAGAATGAAGCAATCTATCCTTACCTGAAGGAAGTTGCTCCTGAAATGTTGGAAGATGAATTGTTTAACCCTTCAACGCAGGCTGTCATTAGCGTCCCGCAAAAAGCCCCTGAAGGTGCTATTACTAGAGACGAAGATGTTATGGACATGTTGGAGAGGGTTCGCAAGTTCAACGTTGAATGGGTTCAAGAAGGCCACAGAAGTGGACAGAACACAAACAATGTTTCTGCAACTGTTAGCATTGGTCAAGGTGAGTGGGAAAAGGTTGGAGAATGGATGTGGGAAAACCGACACAACTTCAACGGACTTTCTGTGCTTCCCAAAGACCTAGGAACTTACAAGCAAGCACCTTTTGAGACTTGCACCAAAGAAGAATACGAAAGACTTCTTGGCACACTTAAGTCACTTGACCTTTCAAAAGTTGTGGAAGAAGTGGACAACACCAATCTTTCAGGCGAGATTGCTTGTGGCGGTGGGTCTTGTGAAATAATTTAACAAAAGCTTAAACAAAGTGTTGACAAAGACCCCTACATTTGCTATAATGTAGGGGTCTTTTTGTTTGAGTTGGAGATTATTTAAAATAAAAACCTTGACAAAAGTTGTCACAATTGATATAATTGTGACATAAAGTCGAGACAGAAAAGAGTGGGTTGTGTTTCATGATAGGCAACGTGCTTAAGAACTGTTTTGACAAATTAGCTGTTAACGACACAAAGGAGAAAGAAGACATGTCAATTAGTGTAAAACAGGCAAAACAAATTTGGAAAGAGGAAGTTAGAAGGGTAAATTTTCAAAAAAAACAAACCATCAAGGTTAGTGCAAAAGGACTGCTGTTCCCAGAACAGCAGGGGTTTTCCATACAGTCTGTATGCATTAAGGCTGGAAATATTATTGAAAAAGTATTTAATAGGCTAGCAAAAGAAAGTAACAAAGTTAATTATCATGAATTAGACCACGTAACGATCCCGGGAAAGAAAAATAAAGTGCAGATTGATCTAGCCTATAGTAATAAATATTATGAAATTAAGTGTAATATTGATTTTGACACAGAAAAAAATCCAGCAGTTATTCAAAAGCTTGATCTTGTTGCGGAACATCTTTCTAAACAAAGTCTTGATAGAGAAAGATTTGCTGGAAAGATACTCGTCCCAACCATGTGGGAAGCAGCCGGATATAAATATTTTAAAGAAGGGCAAGAAGATGTAACGGTTGGTGTGAAGTCTTTTTTTGACGATATTGGCTTGGATATGACAGAGAAAGAATACAAAGATATGTGGGCTTGGATGGGTAAATACTCAAAAGGAGAAGTAAAATGATTCCGATGTTTAAGTGGTCTGGTGGAAAAAGACGAGAATTGAATTCGATTAAAGAGTGGATGCCAGAAAAATATGAAACATATTGCGAACCATTCATTGGAGGCGGCGCTCTCTGGTTAAACTTGGAGCATGATAAGTGCATTATCAATGATAGCTATTTTGATTTGATTAACTTTTATAACGTTTGTAAAAGCGATCCTAAAAAACTAGCTGATCATCTTAATTCAATAACGTCTGATTATAATAAAGATGTCAAGGCTTTAAATGCACAGTCTAAAGACGACTACAAAGATGTAGCTAAAAAGTATTTTTATGATGTTAGAGATGGTGAGGTTGCTAGCGATTTTGAGAATGCCGTTAGGTTTTATACACTTAGGCAGCTTAGTTATGGCGGCATGCTCAGGTTCAACAAAGATGGAAAATTCAACGTTCCATATGGCTATTACAAGACATTTAAAACATTTGATACGGATGTTAAAAAGCTTACAACTTTATTGAACAATACAGAGATACTTCATGGAGATTGGAAAGACGCTGTTAAAAATTGTGGGCCAAATGACTTTGTTTTTATAGATCCCCCTTACACTAGGGAATTTACAAAGTACCATCCGAATGGCGAGTTTCTAGACAAAGAGCAAGAAGAGCTAGCCAACTGGTTTAAAACAACGAAAACAAGAGCGTTGATTATTATCAACAAAGATGAATTTACTAGTAAACTGTACGATGGCTACATCAAAAAGGAGTACGAACACAATTATGGCGTTAAATATAGAAAAAAAGAAGTAGAAGATGGGGTAGAATATGTTGTTGTTTCTGAGAAGGATGTCACAGAGCCCTTGAAAGACAAGGACGCCAAGAAAGCAAATGCTGCTGTGAAAAGTTTGCAAAAGCTTGGAATCAATAATATATCTTTTGAAAGAGTTGACAAAGAAAAAAGAGATTCTCATTCTTATTCTGCTGTTCATATTATTTGCACAAACTACTAGGAGGAAAAATGAAGCCGTTAAACAGACATTATTTGGTTAAGAAAGAAGACAAAAAGAAAGAACAATCTGCTGTTCTTCTTCCGGACAATTACAGAAAGGAAGAAGATCCCCTAGTTGTTGTGGAGATTTTGCAGGCTAGTGACAATTGTACAACTAGCGTCCCAGTTGGTTCTAAAGTTGTTGTAGAGAAAACAATGATTAGAGAAGTTAAAGCATTGGGTGAAACTTATCACCTAATTCAAGAAAATTATCTTCTGGGGGTGGTTCAATGAAAGTGGGAGATATTGTATATACAATTTATTCAACGCATGTTCTTCGCTTTGGAAGGATTACCGGCACAACTACCAGAGAAGGTTGGAACGGAGAGAACTCCACTGATTGGAAATATTATGTTGTGGATTGGTTTCCAAACAAGCAATTTGAAAAATGCTTTGAGGAAGCAAAGCAGGGGTTTTATGAATATTACCAAGCGAAGCCGATCAGGTGTGATAATGTTTACCCTGTTGACGAAGACATGAAAAAACTTTTGAGAATGGCACTGGGAGAAGAAAATTGAAATATTCTAAATCAATTGAACTGTACGGAGACGGCATTGGCAAAGTTGAGTTTGTTGAGCATATGGGAACCGACCTTACAGTCGTCAACTCTGCTCGCGTGAGCTTTGGCAAACACAAAGAGATTATGGATCTGAAAGATCAAAAGCTGATTAAATATTTGATCAAACACAAGCATACTTCTACTTTGGAACACAACAATGTTACGTTTCGGTTTAAAGTTCCGCTTTTTGTCCGCTCGCAGCATCATCGCCATCGTACTTGGAAGTACAATGAGATTTCCAGAAGATATACAGACTTCAACATTGAGTTTTATGAGCCGACCCAATTCAGAACTCAACATAAGTCTAACAGGCAAGCTAGCAATGAAGATGAATTGGTCAATCCCAATGTTTATTCAAGATATTTGGGGTATGCTGCTCCGGCTAATTTAGTAATTCAAGATCATCACACAAGATCGTTGAAGCTTTTCAATGAATTGATTGACAAAGGCATTTGTAGGGAGCAAGCAAGGGGAGTGCTTCCTCAAAACATGTACACAGAATATTATGGCACAGTCGATCTAAACAACCTTCTTAAGTTTATTGGCCTTCGCACACACGAAGGAGCGCAATGGGAAATTCAAAAAGCAGCCGAAGCTTGTTTGGAGATTGCAGAAGACCTTTGGCCCGTTACTGTTAGAGCGTATAGAGAGATCAACAAAGAGGATAAATGATCAAGTGTGACAAAATAGTTATTGGCTCTTCTCATAAAGCGGTTAAGTTCGCTGTTCAAAACAACCTACCAATTATTAGAACCAAGCCCCTTCCTTTCTTCTTCTTTGACCATACCAAAGAAGAAGAAAGATCAGAAATGCTTTACTGGCATTCTTTGAAGGGGTTGGTTTCTACCCTTTCTGATTTCAATCCTTCAATCAAAATAGAAGATAATCTTATTTCTTTCCATGATGGAAAAGCCTCAAAGGAATTTGAATTTAATCATTGTTTTGTTTTTGATTATGTTCAGATTATTTCAGATCAATTCCAAGTTTTGGAAACAGAATTGTTGTGTAATAAGGTTGTTGATTGGCTTAAATTAAGAACAGGTATATACAACGAAGAAGGTTTGATTGAGGAAGATCTTGTTTTTGAGGATGATAACAGAGTGATCAACAAGATCTTCTTACACTCAACAAGTCGCGACAACCACAACAAGAATGAAAAAGACATAGCGATCTTGTCTTATCTTGAAGGCAGTGAGTTGAATGATGCAGACCTAGAAGGCTCGATCTTTCGATTGACAGTGTTGGCGAGGCTAAAAGAAGAAGGGTATAGAACTGATAGGATCGCAACAGTCTATAACGGCAGGAAATATTATAAACCAATAAAACTAGAGCATATGCACAGAGATGTCGTAAAGATACAAAAACACAAAGTAGAGACAGGTAAGAGAATAACATTTGAAAATTCGTATTACAAGGAGGTGTTAAATGGAAAAACCATACTTTGACGCAATGATAGCAAATGTCGTCGCAGTCATTCCAATAACTGATCAGAAGACAGATTATCGCTTCCCTTGGCATCCCGCCCTTCAACCGGTAGGAAAATCATTCACAGCAATACAGCGCGTCGTAGCAGATGCTTGTTTTATGGGCGTTAGTTCAATTTGGCTTGTCTGTAACAAGAATATGCAACCTCTAATCAAAAAGGTTGTTGGAGAGAGATTAAGACATCCAAGCACCTTTCTTCTGGAGAGAAGAGATACTAAACATACAGTCCCAATTTATTACGTTCCGGTTCATATCAAAGATAGACACAAAGCAGAATGCCCTTCTTGGTCTGTGCTTCACGGCTGCTTGGAGGCATATGAGATGTCTGGATTGATCTCCAAGTGGACTTTGCCTGATCGCTTTCTTATTATTGATCCTTATTTGGTATGTGATTATTATGATGCAATATACGAGAAGAAGCATATGAAGCAAGACATAAACTTTGCTTTTAAATCAGAAGGTAAAACATACAAAGATGGTGTCAACGTTCCTTTTACTATCACTTACAAGGATTGTATCGAAGCAAAAGAGAAATATGATGAACTGGCCTATGAATTTTATGAAGAAAATTCAATGGTTGAAGCAAGCATAAAAATACCTCTTGACAAAATCTTTAATTCTGCTACAATAGATCGTGATTTTGAAATTGGAAAGACATATGACATAAGAAAGTGGGAGGGCTACATGGAGTATATGCGAACAGATTTTGCAGCAGAGCTTCATAAGCCCGGCTTTGTTGCGTCATATTCTTTTGGAGAGCTTTTTAAAGAGGAGGAAGAAGATGCTTGAACCAGACAAAGTTTATGATCGGATCATAAACCAACTCAAAATTGACGCAGAGATGCCTAGAAGTTACGCAGATTTAAACTACGACGAGCAAGTTTTGATTGACACAATCTGTGAAGAGTGCTATAATGAATACCTCAACAACACTAGATTAGGCTCAATTGAAAGAATGTTGGAAGACATTGCTTTCTCTGTTGAAGAAATTGAAGACGCTGTTGTGTATTTGAAAAGAGACATAAAAAGATCCAAATAGGAGTATTAAATGGAAAGAGTAAAATCAAAACTTAAGTTTGTCGGACTTCACGCTCACTCTGTTGCTGGCTCACCCTTCGACGCTCTTGGTTACCCAAGTGATCATATGGACTTTGCCTATGAGAACGGCATGGATGCAATGGCTTTGACCGATCACGGAAACATGAATGGCTTCTCTTGGCAGCTTCTTCACGCAAAGAAGATGAACAAAGAAGGAAGAACATTCAAACCTCTCTTTGGTTGCGAAGCTTATTACATCAAAGATGTTGAAGAGTGGCAAGAAGCTTTTGATGCTGCGAATGAAAAGAAGAAAAAAGAAAAGGCAAAGGGTGTTAACATGGAAGCTTCCGAAGGAAAGAACCGTGTTCGCACCTACAACCACCTCCTCTTGATCGCACAGAACCAAAAGGGATTGAACAACCTTTTCAAGTTGGTTTCCACTTCTCACGAAGATAAATACTTTTATCGTAAGCCTCGTATCGATCTAAAGCTTTTGAAAGAATACAATGAAGGTTTGATCTGCTCTACTACTTGCATCAGTGGGCCTTTCGCACAGGTTGTCTGGGACAACCCTGAAGCTAGTCACGAAGAGCTTGTGGCCTTGATGCGTCCCGTTGTTGAAGACTTTATTGATATCTTTGGCAAAGAAAGATACTTTGCAGAACTTCAATGGAACAACATTCCAGAGCAACACAAGCTTAATAAATGTATCATTGAGCTTTCCAAGGAATATGGCATCAAGCTGATCTCGACTGTGGACTCTCACTACGCTCGACCAGAGCTTTGGAAAGACCGCGAACTTTACAAGAGGCTCGGCTGGCTTGGAATGTCGAAGAAGCCAGACTGGCTGTCTGACGAGCTTCCGCAGTCTGTTGATGAGATTGGCTATGAGTTGTATCCAAAGAACGGAGATCAAGTCTTTGAATCTTACTTGAAGTATTCCAAACTTTCCGGTCACGAATACAACGATGAAGATGTTCGACAAAGTATTGAGAACACTTACTACATTGCTCATGAGTTGGTTGAAGACTTTGAACCAGATGCAACTGTTCGACTGCCAGACTTTGTCGTCCCAGAAGGAAAGGACGAAGACCAAGCTCTAATTGAACTTTGTTTTGAAGGTTTGAAGGCTAAAGGACTGGACAAGAAGAGAGATTATGTTGCTCGCTTGAAAGAGGAGGTGACTGTTATTTCTTCTCGTGGCTTCTCAAAGTATTTCTTGACGATGAAAGCAATCTCCGATAAAGCATTGGAGTATCAGTTGACAGGAGCCGGACGCGGCTCTGCTGCTGGTTCTTTGGTTGCTTATGTTCTGGGTATCACGCAGATTGATCCAATCAAGTGGGGTCTTCTGTTCTCACGCTTTCTTCGCAAAGATGCGACAGACTATCCTGACATTGACTATGACGTTTCCGACCCTATGGCTTTGAAGGATATGTTTATTCAAGAGTGGGGTGATGATGTTGTTGTCCCTATTTCGAACTGGAACACTTTGCAGCTTCGTTCCCTGATCAAGGACATTGCAAAGTTCTATGACATTCCCTTTACGGAAGTCAACCCTGTTACCAGCAGGATGCTGAAGGAAGCTACGCCGATTGCAAAGCAAGTTCACGGCATAAAGGCGGGTGTTTACACCCCGACTTTTGAAGAAGTGATGGAGTACTCTGATTCCTTGAAAGCTTTCTTGCAGAAGTACCCAAACGTTAAGACGCACGTCTTGCAATTGTATGGGCAGGTTCGATCATGTTCAAGACACGCAGGGGGCGTGGTGGTCGGAGAGAACTTAGATAAATATATGCCTCTGATCAAGAACGGTGGCGTTCGTCAAACTCCTTGGTCGGAAGGTCAGAACGTTCGTCACTTGGAGCCTCTTGGCTTCATCAAGTTTGATATTCTTGGATTGGCTTCGCTTCGGATGATTGAATCTTGCATTGAGCATATCCTGACTAGGCAGGGAAAGAAAGACGTTTCTTTCAATGACATTAAAGAGTTCTACAACAAACACTTGCATCCGGACGTGATGGACATTAAAGACAAGGAAGTTTATGAGAATGTTTTCCACAAAGGCAACTTCGCTGGGACATTCCAGTTCACAGAAACAGGAGCGCAAAACTTTTGTGTTAAAGCAAAACCTAACAGCATCATTGATATTTCTGCTATCACTTCGATCTTTCGCCCCGGTCCCCTATCAGCCGGCGTTGATCAAGAATATGTGGATGCAAAAGAAGGCTTGAAACATGTTGAATACATTCATCCGATTGTTGAAGAAGTAACAAAAGAAACTCACGGCTTCCTGATCTTTCAAGAGCAGATTGCTTTGCTAGCTCACAAGTTGGGCAAGAACGTTTCTTTGGATGAGGGTAACAAACTTCGCAAACTTCTGACAAAGAAAGGAACGGGCAAAGGTCATGAAGAGAAAGACAAGATATACAAAAAGTTCATTCGCGGATGTTCTGAAAAGAAAATCCCAAACGGTGATGCAGAAAAGTTGTGGAAAACTTTCGAATACTTTTCGGGATATGGTTTTAATAAGTCGCATGCTGTTTCTTATTCTATGCTTTCTTACCAATGCGCTTGGTTATCATATTACTATCCTGTGGAATGGATGGCAGCGTTCCTAGATAAGGAGCCAGAAAGCAGGAAAGAGAAGGCAATCTCTATTGCAAAAGGTTTGGGCTTTGACATTCAAGAGGTCAGCATCAACAAGTCGGAAAGGCATTGGGCTATCTTGGACGACAAGACCTTGGTTCAGCCCCTTCTTTCGATCAAAGGATTGGGTGAGAAAGCAATTGATGAGCTTTTGATGCACAGACCTTTTGATACAATTGATGAGCTTTTGTTTCACGACGAGATAAAGCACAACAAACTCAACAAGAAAGCGGTGGATGTCTTGATTAGAGCCGGAGCAATGAACGAACTTATTGATGATCGCTTCACTGGTGACAAACACTTCTGGTCTGCTGTCGCTGTTGACAAACCTAGAAACAAAAAGAAGCTAGCGGAGAACATCGAACTTTACAAACCAGAGGGAGAGTTCTCCGAAGAGGAAAGGATTGAGTATCTTGTCGGGTTGACTGGTATGTATCCCTTCCACAAGGTTATGGACGACGATGTTGTGAGGCAATTGGAGCAGCATTGTGTTCCGCCCCTCTCCCAGTTCGATGAGGATCTTATGGTTGCTTGGTTTGTTCCAAGAGAGATCATCAAAAAGAAAACAAAGAATGGCAAACTTTATTGGATCTTGAAGACTATTGATGATTCAGGTATGGTCGATATCAAATGTTGGGGGGTTGATCCTGAGAAAGACAAGATCCATATTAATCGTCCCTACATGGCGAAGCTTGAGTATCACCCCACTTGGGGGTTCAGCACTCGCTCTATCCGAAAAAACTTTAAACTATTAGCTTGACATTTGTGTAACATTTTGCTATAATGATAGCATAACTTAAAAGGAGAAAAGATGAGTACACTTAAGTATGATGCGCTTGTGCGCCGTTATGAAGCAGAGATTGCCGAAGCAAAGGCTGTTCTCGAAGTTTATTTTGCAGCTTCCGTTGGAGTTGGGGATCATCCCAATATTGTCAACTCGATGGACAAGATGGTTCAAAAGCTGGCAGATGCAGAAGGAAAGCTTCTTTCCCTGCAACAGTTGGTTTCTGTACAAGCAGAGGAGGTTGAAGATGGAGACGAAGGTTAAGAAGTTGAGGCCAGACGCTGTGATCCCTCGCAAGGCTCACCTTAGTGATACTGGATATGATCTTTGGGTTCTTGACAAACACAAAGAGTTGGACAATGGTGTTGTAATGTTTTCAACTGGGTTGGCTATTGAGCCGCCATGTGGTTATTACTTTGAGATTGTTCCACGCTCCAGTATCATTAAGTCCGGATACATTCAAGCTAACTCTATTGGGGTTGTTGACTCTGGATATAGAGGAGAGCTTTTTGTTCCTCTTCTCAAGCTGGATCAGGCATCGCCCGATATTGAATTTCCAAAGAAGATCGCACAGTTGGTTCTCCGCAAAGTGGAGACTTGTGCTTTTATCGAGGCTGATGAACTTTATGACTCCAGCAGGGGTGATGGCGGCTTTGGCTCGACTGACGGAAAAGAAGAAGCATACTGGAAAAGAGAACTGTTCAATCAAAATTAAGGAGAGAGAATGAACATCACAGCAGACGTAGTGGTAGGTCTTCAAGCAGGAGACGAAGCAAAAGGCAAAGTTACATATCAACTGTTGCAACAAAAGTCATATGATTATTGTATTAGGTTCAATGGTAGTGCAAACGCAGGCCATACAATTTATCACAATGGCAAGAAGTTTGTAACACACCAAATCCCAACAGGAGTTTTCTTTGGCGTTAAGTCTATCATTGGGTCTGGCTGTGTTGTTGATTCTCAAGCTCTTTACAAAGAGATTGAAGACTTGGAAGAGCAAGGCATCAAAGTTCGTGGTAATCTTTTTGTTTCAAAGAAAGCCCATATCATCCATGAGAAGCATCGCAAAGAGGATGCAACTGGTTCTAATGTTGGTTCAACAAAGAAAGGTGTCGGCCCTGCTTACAAAGATAAAGTAGGAAGGGTTGGCATTAGAGCAGACCAGATCATTCAAAAAGATATGTTGATTGATCTTTACGAAGAGCTTTACTCGGATGACAGAGAGAAAGAAGTTCTTTTTGAAGGCGCGCAAGGCTACAACCTAGACATTGACTGGGGTGATTACCCTTATGTTACTTCTTCAGTTTGTACAACAGCCGGAGCCATTCAGAATGGTGTTCCGCATTCTTGCATTCGTCGTGTTTATGGCGTTGCAAAATGTTATGAAACTTATGTTGGAGCAAAAGAGTTTCAATCGGACGATCCAGTCTTTGTTGATATTGCCAACATTGGGCAGGAGATTGGCTCAACAACAGGGCGAAGGCGACAATGCAACTGGATGGACTTGACAAAGCTTAAGAAAGCTGTTATAATGAACGGGGTAACACACCTAGTGGTCAACAAACTAGATGTTATGAGAGAAGTTGGGAAGTGGGCTTGCTTCTCGAAAGGAATCAGGTTCACTTATGCAGACGAGGTAAGTTTTAAACTAACAATCATCAAAGAGTTTGACAAGATCGTAGAAAGAACAATGTTTTCTGATAACCCGAAAGAAGTGAGAGGCTTGCTAATATGAGACAGATTAAAAGAAGAATTGAAAAGCAAAAGAAAAAGGAAGCAAAAAAGCAAATGAAATCAGTAATTGATCTAATGTTGAACGGTGTGCCAGACAAATGCACAACTTGTGGAACAAAGTATAACAAACAAGACAAACAACACGTTCAGACTTTCAAAGTAGAAGTAACGGAAAGCTTGAAACAAGTTTTGCTTTATTGTCCAGATTGTCAAGAAAAGGAGACAACTTATGGATGCTAACACACAGAAGGTGATGTTTTCTTCGAAGACACCGGAATGGGCAACTCCACAAGACTTTTATGACAAACTGGATAGAGAGTTCAACTTTGATCTTGATCCCTGTTCGACAGAAGATAATGCAAAGTGCGACAACTTCTTTACGGAAGAGGACAACGGCTTGGAGCAGGACTGGGAAGGCTTTGTCTTTATGAACCCCCCATACGGCAGAACAATCAAGCAATGGGTCAAGAAAGCTTATCAAGAGTCTTACAAGGATGGGACAACAGTTGTGTGTCTCCTGCCCGCCAGAACTTGTACTCAATGGTGGCACGATTACTGTATGAAAGCTAGAGAAATTCGCTTTGTCAAGGGAAGACTTAAGTTTGGTGCAGGAACCAACTCTGCTCCTTTTCCTTCTGCTGTTGTTATCTTTGATGGCTTTGATTACCTTGCGCCTAAAACTTCCACAATGGAGAGATAAATGTTAGAAAAAACTTATTGCTTTGATGATGTTCTTTTGGTTCCAGCTTACTCACAGATCAGAACAAGAAAGGACGTAGACATTTCAGTTGAACTGTCGCCGGATCTTAAGCTTCATATCCCAATCATTGCGTCCCCAATGGACACGGTGTCTGGTTCAAAGATGGCTATCCGCCTAAATGAACTGGGAGGTATCGCAATCCTTCATCGCTACTGTACAATTGAAAGACAAGTGGAAATGGTTGATGAAGTTGTTTCCGCCGGAAGAAAAGTTGGAGCAGCAGTGGGTGCAGTCGGAGACTATCTAGAACGCGCTCAGAGGCTCGTAGAGGCTGGTGTATCACTTCTTTGTGTGGATGTGGCTAATGGAGACCACATCTTGGTTGAAGAGGCTCTATACCACCTTAAAAGGGTTGTTTCAAATGACATCCACATTATGACAGGGAACGTTGCAACTTTGGCTGGCTTCTCACACAATGCCAGCCACGGAGCGAGTTCTGTTCGTTGTGGTGTTGGCGGCGGCTCAATGTGTACAACTCGAATTCAAACCGGTCACGGCGTTCCAACTCTACAAACTATCATGTGGGCTTCGAAAGCAAAGAGAGGCGGAACAAAGATTGTAGCAGATGGTGGGATTAAAACAGCGGGAGATATTGTTAAGTCTCTTGCAGCAGGGGCAGACGTTGTGATGCTTGGCTCTCTGCTCGCTGGGACAGATGAAGCTCCGGGTCAAATCTTGAACTTGGATGGTAGGCTTTATAAACAATTCAGAGGGATGGCTTCAAAAGAAGCGCAAACAGATTGGAGAGGAATGGCAAACTCTGTTGAGGGTGTTACAAGTTATTCTCCCTATAAAGGAAGTGTTGATGGTGTTGTTAAAGGTTTGGTGGATGGCATTCGCTCTGGCCTTTCCTACTCCGGTGTAACAAGCATCAAAGAACTTCAAGAGAAAGCTAGGTTCTGTCAGATCTCCTCTGCTGGTATGGCAGAATCAAAACCTCACGGACTGCGATAATGTCAAAGATTTATGGCATTCAAACTAGAGAGAATATAAAAAGACTTTGCCTCTGGATCGACACAGACAAACACGCTAGATTTTTAATGTGGCTTCGTTACCACGGGCTTTTAAGGCAAGGTGACTTCTTTCGGACATTTGTTGATCTTTGCAACGAAGAGAACCCCGAAGCAATTAAGTTGGTTGAGCAAGTTAAAACAGAACTTAAACTGGGGAAAAGAAACAATCAATATGCAGCAAAGAAGTTAAGAGAGTCCGAAGGGATAATGGAAGATTATAATTTTGATGAGGAAGAGTTGGAGGATCTCTTCAATCTTATCGCAAAAGAAAGGGATTTTTAATATGAAAGCGTGTGTGAAAAAATGTGTAATAATGAAAAAGGAGTGCGAAGAAAGATTATGTAGAATGTGGATCAATTTCCCAGAAGAACTTAATTGTTCTTTTGTTTCAATACAGTTAAACGGTCACATGACACTCAAAGAGATTGCAACTAGGTTAAATACTTCTGCGGTTACAATACACGAAACAGAAAAAAAAGCTGTCAATAAAGTGAAATATTTACTTGAATTTGATCTTTTGCCTTAAAAGGACTATTTATTTGTAACTGAAACAAATTATATTTGCGCAAATATAAAGGAGAATACGCAATGTCTAAAAGACTGTTGAACGAAGAGGCGATCAGACGCTTCCAAAAACTGGCTAACATCGCCAGTGGCAAACTTAATGAAGGCATGTACAAAGACGATGAGCCGGCGTACATGGGCCGCGCTTACAAAGAAGATGAGCCCGAAATGGACGCTCCGGAAATGGACGAGCCGATGCCCGAAAAGAAAACCTTTGACGAAGATGATCTGGTCGCAGGTATCAAAGCAATGATGGACTCTTTAGGTGTAGACGCAGAAGTTGAGGCCGGCGATGTTGATGAAGCTCCCGAAATGGATGACATGGAAGCTGACGAAGAAGACCTCGAAGTGGACATGGAAGAAGAGGCCCCCGCTGAAGACTTGATGGAAGCTATGGCTAGCCGTATCACTAAGCGAGTTGTTCGTCGCCTTGACGAAACAAAAAGAAAAAGCAGGAAAGCAGAAGCTGTCGCTGAAGGAGTGATGAGGCGACTTGATGAAGCAAAGCGAAAAGACAGAAAAGCAGAAGTTATCGCTGAAAGAGTGATGAGACGACTTCAGAAGCTGAAATAATTTGATTTATTTCAAGAAAAGTATTGACTTTTAAAGAACCCGTGAGTATAATAATATTCACGGGTTTTGTTTTATCTGCAAACTAATTATTAAAAAAGAGGTGAAATATGAAGATTTCCGAAGAAAAACAAGCAAAAGAAGAGAAAAAAGAAGAAAAAGGTCTTGATCTTCTTTCTGCGTTTTACATTGATGATGTTGCCGGAGGCAAAGAAGAGAACCGTTCGTTTGGTCTTTATGAAGACCTTACCGAAGAAGCAGGAGCTTCTATGGTTTATTCTCTCCTGCATCTCCACAAAACAGGAAAACAAAGTGTTCTCAAAGAAGAGGCAATGGACAAAGAAGAGCCTACTGACGAAGATTATGAAGAAACATATAAACCAATCAAGTTTATTATCTCAACGCACGGCGGCTCCGCTCACGAAATGTTTGCCATTTATGATGTAATGGATCTTGTCAAAGAAGACTGTGAGATTGAAACAATCGGTCTTGGAAAGGTTATGTCAGCAGGAGTTCTTCTTCTCGCAGCAGGAACAAAAGGCAAGAGAAAGATTGGAAAGAATTGCAGGGTGATGATCCACCCTGTTGCTGGTGGGGCAGTTGGAGATCTTCAAGACATTGAAAACGACACAAAAGAAATCAAAGTTCTTCAAAAGCAATACATTGAATGCCTTGCAAGAGAAACAAACCTTTCAGAGAAAAAGTTGAGGTCTTTGATCAAAAAGAAAGTGAATTGTTATTTTTCAGCAGAAGAAGCAATTGAAATGGGAATTGCAGATCAAATTTTATAAGGAATTGTTAAAATGGAATTGAAAATTAATGAACTTTTGGAACTTATCCGTGAACAAGTTGAATTGTTTGAAGAAAGATCACCTTCTGTCCAAGCACAGGTTAACGCTCGCGCTTCGGATGACATGTCTATTCCCTTCCCGACAATCAAGATCACGGAAGCGTGGGGACAGCCAGACTCGGAAGATCGACAGGTTCTAGAACTTCTTATGAAGAATGTTAAGGGAAACACTGTTGAGGAAAAATTGGACAGTGTGAGTAAGTTCTTGGAATATCAACCGGAAAGAAAGATCAATGAGATCTTTTCAAATCTTTTGTTCACAGAGATTTTCTCTAATATTATGGATGAGTACAATGCTTCAACGGCTGGGTTTCTGTTTGAAGCTTTCCTAGCAGGTCTTTTTGGTGGTTCGCGCTCTTTGCAGATTGCTGATAAAGATGAAGAAACTGGAAACCTTCCAATTGTTGACGTTGAATTGAATGGAGAGCCTTATAGTTTGAAAGTCCTTTCTCCTAAAACTTCTGTCAAGGGATCGTTTTTTAACTTGGTTAACCATTTTGATAAAAGCGACTATGTAAAATACTTGGTCGTTGAAAAACAAGGCGAAGGGGTACTGGCGTTTTATGAATTTGAACTTAACTTAAAGACATTTCTGGACTACATCGGCTTCAGCAGTGGTGAAATGAAAGATAAGTACTATACAGGTCTTGTGAAGGTTAAGGATCTTAAGATCGACTCCGACGGCAAATTATACTACGTCCCCGAAGACAATGATGAAGAGGATCCGGAAGAGTATCCGGTCACAGGCGGAGTACAAGCAGCAAAAGAAGCTATTAAAAACTTGAAAGACGGCGAAGACGCGGAAGTCCAAATTAAATATTCTCCGGGACAGGCCCCAGTTGTCAGCGCGAATACAAAAAAGCTGTATGGTAGTCTTGAAGCTTATAAGGAATTGCGTGAAAAGAGGCCAAACGAGTTGCTCGACGCACTGAAGTTAACTCCCGGATATCAAAAAGAAGAACAATTCTTGATCAGTCCAGCGTATGTGAAAAATACAGCAGTACTAATCGGTAAGTTAGATCTGGGTCGCGAAAAGTTAAAAGCCGTTGCAAAAGAATATGCCAAAGATCTAGAAGATAGTTTGATTCCAATTTACAGAGCATTGCAAGAAATTACAATGAATACAAATAAATATTTCTTATCAGATGAGGGTGAAACTGGAAGAAAGAAACACGCTTTGCAGGCATCCGGCAATGCCGGAACTTTGAAAACAGAAACGGATAAGCTGATTAAATAGGAGGGCATATGCCGCTAGAATACAATTCAAAAAAACAACTTCAAGAAAAGATCCAAAAAGGGATCAAAACCCTAACAGAGTATGTTTCTTCAACTCTCGGCCCGAAAGGAAGAAATGTTATTCTACATCAAAAAGATACAACCCCAATCATCACAAAAGATGGAGTAACAGTTGCAAACTTTGTTTCATTTGAAGATCCATTTGAAAACATCGGAGCGCAGGTTCTTAAACAAGCATCACAAAAAACAGCAAACGACGCTGGCGATGGAACCACAACAACAACTGTTCTTGCTTCTGCAATCTACGAAGAGTCCCAGAAATACATTTCAGCAGGACTTTCCCCTACTGATCTGAAAAGAGGAATGGAGAAAGCAGCAGAAGATCTTATTGGGAACCTTCAAAAGCAAAGCAACCCTGTTTCTTCAATTGAAGATATTGAAAGGGTTGCAACAATCTCTGCCAACAACGATCAAAAGATTGGTTCTCTTATTGCAGAAGCAATTGAGAAAGCAGGTAGAGACGGTGCAATCAACATTGAAGAAGGCAACAGCCTAGAAACCACCTTACAGACCATTGAAGGCTTTAGAATCGACACAGGCTGGGTAGCATCGGCTTTCATCACAGATGAGCGTAGAGGGGCTGCTAGGCTGTCTAACGCGCATATTCTAATCACTGACCACAAGGTAGAGATGGTCGAAGATATGCTTCCTGCTTTGGAACTGGTCGCAAGAGATGGAAGGCCACTAGTGATCGTGGCTGATGCCCTTGAGGGTCAAGCATTAGCTGCTTTGATCATGAACACTGTTCGAGGCTCTTTGAAGATCTTGGCTGTTAAGCCTCCTCGCTTTGGAACAGAGCGAAGAAAGATCATGGAAGACCTTGCAATCTCTACGGGAGCCACAATGGTTTCAATGGAGAAAGGAATGTCTTTGCGAGATGTTACTTTGGAAATGCTCGGCTCAACAAAGTCTGTTGATTCAATCAAGAACAACACAGTCTTTATGGGAGGTGGCGGAGATCCTGAAAAGATCGACAAAAGAATTGACGCACTAACAGAAGAGATCAAACAAACAGATGACATTCACGAGTGCGAAAGAATCCAAGAAAGGATCACAAGGTTGGCTTCTGGCGTGTCAGTTATCAGAGTTGGTGGTCTAACAGAAGTGGAAATGATTGAAAGAAAACATCGCATTGAAGATGCTTTGGAGGCAGTTCGCTCCGCACAGGAAGAAGGGATCGTTGTTGGAGGAGGGATGGCTCTCCTGAAAGCTAGAAGAAAGCTCAAGCCCAAAGGAGACAACGAAGATCAGATCGCTGGCTACAAGATTGTTTTGAAGGCTTGCGAGAAACCTTTCAGGCAGATTGCAGACAACTGTGGTCTGGATGCTTCTGTTTGTTTGGAGAGAGCAGAGAAGGGAAAGAAAGACTGGGGTTACAACTTCCAGAGAAACAAGTTGACAAACTTTGTTGAAGATGGTATCATTGATCCTGTTAAAGTCACACGATGTGCTTTGCTCAACGCTGTCTCTGTCGCTGGAACTTTAATTACTTCCAACCACGCCATTGTAGAGGTTTGAACTAATTATTGTGTATGACATTGAAAGGAGGGAAATAAAATGACACCATCTAAAGATTCAATGCAAGCGATTAAAAACTTGGACATGGAGATCGACTTTGAATTAAAAAAGATTTCCCTTACAGTAGACGAGATTAATAAACGCCAAGAGCAAATGGCATCGGACATTAAACAAATTAAAGACGCAGTGTACAACCCTGAAACTGGTTTGTACGCTAGAATTAAACAGTTGGAAAACTGGAAGAACGGAGTATCAAAAGTTCTTTGGTCTGTTGCTACAACAACCTTGGGACTTTTGGTCGTTACTGTATGGAAACTAATCACAACAAAATAACAGGAGGCAGGAATGCTGGTAGAATTGGTTGAAGTTTTTGCAAGAACAAATTACACAAATGCTCCCAAAAGGGATTTTAATTTAAGAAAAGTTTATGTTAATCCAAAAAGCGTTTCTCTGATTAGAGAAGAAACAATGATGAGAACTTATCTACAAGAAGGTGTTCTTCCTGAAGGTTTGAATGAGGCAACTTCTTTTACTAGGTTGAACCTCCATGACTCTGGCTCTGTTTCTTCTATTGTTGTTGTGGGAACACCGCAAGCTATCAACGAAAAGCTAGCCACCCAAAGAGGTCTTTTAAAAGGTTAAATGAAGTTTTTCATCCTAATGTTCCTATTCACAATAGGACACGCATTAAGCTGGTTACAACTTAATGCAGGGTTTTGTATTAAGTGGTTTGAAGGCAAGCTCTTCACTCCACTTTTTTTGTTTGGAACTCCTTCTGGTATAATTTTTATGCTTGGTTTCAAGTACGGTTACGAGGACTTTGGCTCGTGGGGCAATCGTTTTATTGCGTTTGCAGCGAGCTTTTTGGTTTGGCCTGTATTTAGTTATATGTTTCTAAATGAGCCTTTCTTTACTTTACGGTCTTTGACTTGTTTTGTTTTGGCTTGTTTGATCTTGTTGGCACAATTTAAACTATGAAGGTAATACCAATGGCTTGTTCTTTTTGCGGTAAGAAAAATCACAATGTTCGCACTTGTAGAAGATACATACAGCACGAGCATCTGCAAAAAGAAATCACCCATTGGCTAACAGAGATAGCAAAAGACATTATCGTGTCAACTGGACTTCACCGTGGGGTCTTTTGTCAGGTTTACAAATCAAAAGAGATTACTCCAACAAACGGTGTCATCCTAGATATTGCTTGGAGAAACTTCTCTGCCAATTCTCTTTTTGAGTTTAATTGGAAAAACAATAACAACTGGTTCTTCCCTCACACCTACTACTGTATTAAAGTATTAAATCAAAAAACAATGAAGCCAGACCATTTCCATCTAACACAGATAGAACAAGTCAGGATGTTCTTGTTGAAAAAGTTCCCAGAAGTTAGAGAACAGAACAGCCTTATTAAACTAAATCATACAACTGGTGTCAATTCAAAGCTGTACTCCGATGTTATCAATGTTTATCAGACAGACAACGAAAAAAGTATCCAAGAAGAGTTGGGGAGGTTATCTGATATAAACAATATTGTTTTGTCAGGTGAATACCCAAACAACCTTCATCACTCCTACAATCGCTCCTACACAAAGTTCTACACCCTCGTCCACCAGTATCTTAAAGACCACTTCAAAAAAACTTCTTGACATTTCAGCCCAACTTTGCAATAATGGCTGCAAACGTTGGAGGTTCAAATGAGAACAAAAGAGATCAGAAAATGGATCAATGAAGGAGGATCGCTCCCTCAAGATCTGACACAAGAAGAAAAAGAACACCTCAAGGGATTGGAGTGTTTGAAGTTGCAAGGCTGGCATAACAACGGGCAGAAGAGCTATGAACGGTACTACCTCCGAGGGAAACAGCACGGAAAGAAAGAATCATGGTGGAGCAGCGGACAGAAGTCTTATGAATGGAACTTCCTCCACGGAATGAAGCACGGTGTGTTCAAAGGTTGGGATAAAGACGGAAACCTCTTCATTGACGAAGAATATTTCTACGGGAACAAAATCAAATGAGAACAAAAGAGATCAGAAAATGGATCAATGAAGGCGGATCACTCCCTCAAGATCTAACTCAAGAAGAACACAAATACCTTTCAAGGTTGGGGTGGAGGAAGATGGTGATGGAGTATGATAATGGACAGAAAGAGTTTGAATGGCACTATCTCCATGAAGAGTGGCACGGAGAGTGGAAAAAGTGGTATCCGAACGGGCAGAAGTTCTGTGAACGGCACTACCTCCACGGGGAAAAGCACGGAAAGCAGGAAGGGTGGTGGGAAAACGGAAAGAAGAGTTTTGAACAACACTGCTTCCACGGAATGAAGCACGGTGTGTTCAAAGAGTGGTATGAAGATGGAGACCTCCTCATTGACGAAGAGTATTTCTATGGGAACAAAATCAAAAAAACTTCTTGACAAGCAAAGACAGAATGGTTATACTTTCAACACAAAAGGGCAAAAGCCCATTTCAAACAAAAGGAGATTTATTATGTTTGCACTTACCACAAAAAACGATGGACTTTTTGATCTTTTCTTTGATCGACCTCTGGATGTTAGGTCAAGCTATCAAAGAACAAAAGTTCAAACAAAGGTTGTTTCGGAGAGCGATCAGTTCAAGATCCAGATTGCAGCCGTTGGTGTCCCCAAGGAATTGGTTGACATTCAGGTTGTTGGGGATGTTTTGACAGTTTCTCACGAACACAACGAAGAAAAAGAAAACAGTTACTTCTGTTCTTCTTTCAAGAAAAGCTGGACACTCCCAGAAAACACTGATCTTGAAAAGATCTCGGCAAAAGCACAGGATGGCATCTTTGAGATTTCAATTCCAAAAGTGGAGCCTGTCAAGCCGACAACAAAAAAGATCGAAATTAATTAAGAAAACACTGGGATTTCTTCTATTTATATACAAAAAGGAGGTTAAAAATGGACTTTAGAGAAAAATGCTGTGCAGGTGCAATTGGATTTTATATTTCTTGTATTGTTACTTTGTGCTTTATGTTTTATTAATAGAGGAAATCTTATGAAGAAATTATTACTAGAAGACCTTGAGTTTGAGATTTTTGAAGTTTATGTTTTGTTTTCTTTTGCTCGCGACCGTGACATTGAAACAAAGAAGTTTGAAAACATTCTTCGCTCTGTTCCAAACGTCACAGTTACGCGAGGGTTGGAAACAATCAAAAGACCAAGCAGGACTTACATTAAAACTATCGTAAAGTTTAACTCAATGTTTATTGGAGATAGAACACCTGAAAAATATGTTAGAGATGTTCTGATCCCCTCTATCAAGAAAAACATTCCCTTTAAGTATCGCCCTTCTATCTTGGATTGGAAAATGGAAGGCTCCTATGGTTCCGAAAAATCCAACCTCCAGCCCGGACACGCCACACGAGAAACCTCTTGACATTCCCTTGAAATTGTGCTATCCTTTATAAAAAGGAGCAGCAATGGACAAAAAACTAACCGATTGGATCGAATCAAAAGGGATCACCCTGATCCCTGACAAGATCGATCTTTTCGATCGCTACACCAAAACAATCAAATACAACAAGCACAACAAGAAAGAGAATCAATTGTTCTCTATCCTGCATGAGTGCGGTCACTTCCTGCTACAACAAAACATATATACATACGCGAAGAAGTACAAGGCGCAAGTAGATTTCAATACAAGGTTGTTTGATAAGCCTTTTCGTCCTTACAAGATCTCTGTTTTGAAAGAAGAATACGATGCTTGGGACAGAGGCTTGGCTTTGGCAAAAAGGTTAAAGATTGACATTGACGAAGAAAAGTATTACAATTACGCTTCAAAGTTTTTGTACACATACTGCAAATGGGTGGTATCAAGGAGGAGAAATGTGTAAGATCGCAGAAAAGATCGCAAAAAAGATCACAAGGAAAAGATCAGTTTGCAACGGAGTGATCCCAGAGATCGAAAAAGAGATCAAAGAAGTTATTGAATTACTTCTTTGCCATTCAGAAAATCATCCGGAAACGTTTGGTTCATTGATGGTTGGGAGTAAAGAAGTGGCAATTCAAAAGCTAGAACAGTGGATGGAAAAATGAGAACTGGAGAGAACGACAAGTGGAAAGTAATCATTTCAACCGCTTGTGAAATAGTTCTTGACTGATCCTGCCAGATCGTGCAATAATGATTTCACACTGGCAAAAGCCCAAACAAAAAGGAGAACACAATGTCTTGGGTTATACTTTTCTTTCTTTCTACTCTTTTCGTTTCACAAATAATGAGAACAGTGTTAAGAACAGGAGACACTGTTATCGGTGCTTGGATTGCAATTTCAGCAATCGCAGCGTTCTGGATCGGGGTAGCAGTTGTTATGTATCAGATCTTTATCTTCTTGGTTAATTTAATTGGAGCCTAACATGAAGAGCTTATTCTACAAAGGACAATATTGGAAAGTCGGAGACCTTGTTAAAGGCAGAGATGGTCGTTGTGGTTATATTGTGGGGTTAAATGTTCAAGAATATATTGATGTATATGTTAGTGCTGACGTTATTTGGCAAGACGGAGAGAAATTATCCTTCTCTTTGAATTACTTGGAGTTGGTCAATGAATAACATGAGATATAAAGGAAAAACTTGGAAAGTAGGGGACTTCGTTTATAATAGAGCCGAAATCAGATTCTATCCTCGTCGCTTTGGTCACATTTTGAAGCTGGTCAAGGAAGAGTGCCAAGATGCTTATTCAGTTGGCCTTTTCAGGTATGAAGCCAATGTTGTTTGGCAAAACGGAGAGATTCATAGAATTAGCTTGGATTACTTGGAGTTGATCAATGAATGATTTCAAAGTCGGAGATCTTGTCGTGGTCTCTCCAAACGCAACCCGTTGGTGTTCACTCAAGCCCCATCTGGGAATAGTGGTTAAGTGCCGTGGCAGTCTTATTGGGACTTGTGTTGTTGTTCTACAGGATGGGCGAAAAAGATTATTTAAAACATCGCAATTGCAAAAACTACTTGACAAACCAGAAAAATCCTGATACCATTTAGAACAAGCTGGAAACACAAAACACAGGAGAATATAACATGAAAACAGCTTACATCGCCTACTCAGACTGGGATGATGGTGTAATCATCTCGTCAAAAGTCTTTCAAACCGAACACGAGGCTAAAGCAGAACTCGAAATGATTCTCTGCGAAATTGCCGAAGCTAACGAGATCACATATACACCGCCCGAAAACCCTCAAAGGGATGAGTTTGAAGAAATCCTGCTCGATTGTGCTGGAACCTTCCACTTCGGAGTCCATAAGGTAAGACTTGTCTGGTAACTAAAGAACACAAATACAGGAGAACAAAGACATGATGGGCTATGCTTGCATCAACACCGATCTCTCAAGCCGATCCAAAAAAGATCGCATCACAACCAACCGCACAATGATCAAAAGAACCTTTGAACAGAAAGGTGTTGAGTATGCCTCTGAATTGGCTGTGCAAAACTGTGCAGACCTTCTTCCCATCCTCCAGTGGAACGAGAAGAACGGCATTCGCTTCTTCCGCCTTTCATCGGAGTTCTTCCCGTGGGCATCCGAATATGATCTCAAAGATCTCCCGCACTACGAGCAGATCAAGAAATCACTTGCACAAGCGGGTGCATACGCAAAAAAACACAATCATCGCTTGACTTGTCATCCCGGACATTTCAACAAGCTGGCCTCTCCAAAACCCAAGGTTGTCGAGAATACAATCAGGGATCTGGAAATCCACGGAGAATTGTTTGATCTTCTTGGCCTTTCAAGAACCCCTTACAACAAAATCAATATTCATGTGGGCGCAACGTATGGCGACAAAGAATCTGCCTGTGCCACATTCAATTCCAACTTCAAGAAATTATCAGACGCAGTGCGCTCCCGCCTGACCGTGGAGAACGACGACAAGGCATCCCTTTATTCTACAAAGGATCTGCACGAATTGATCTGGAAAAAGATCGGCACACCAATTGTTTTTGACTACCACCACCACAAGTTCTGTACTGGTGGGCAATCAGAAGAAGAAGCCCTCAAACTGGCAGCGTCCACTTGGGGTAAGTACAAGCCCGTTGTCCATTATTCAGAGAGCAGGGCAAAAGAGCAAAACGATTCAAAGATCAAGCCACAGGCGCATTCCGACTACATTCAAGAAAAGATCTTGACTTATGGCGTTGACGTTGATATAATGGTCGAAGCCAAAGCAAAAGAGCAGGCTTTGTTGGAATGGAGCAAAAAACATGGAACGCTGGTATAAAGAGGGAGAAGTAGTCAGAGATTGGAAAGGAAGGGTGGGCGTGATCATCCGTATGTACGACAAGAAAGCATACGGGCAAGAGATCTTCAAAGTGATCTGGCAAGATCAAACACAAACAACAGAGACGATCAGATCGGTTTGGTCTGGGGAGCAGGAAGATGAGGACAGCAGAGATCAACAAGTGGATCAATGAAGGCGGATCACTCTCTCAAGATCTAACACAAGAAGAGAAAGACCACCTCACAAAGTTGGGGCGGAGTGTTGACGAACACTGGCATTCCAACGGACAGAAGTCTTATGAATGGAACTGGTTCCACGGAATGAAGCACGGCGTGTTCAAACATTGGGATAGAGACGGAATCCTCACCTATGATGCAGAATATTACTATGGGAACAAAATCAAGTAATCATTTCAGTTGTTTACAAAATAGTTGAAAATAGTTCTTGACTGATCCTTCGAGATCGTGCAATAATGTTTGCACATTGGCAGAAACACACCCCAAGGAGTACAAGAAAATGGAATTGGTTGAACACGTTAAAGAATTGCTTCCCACCTGTGAGGAAGGCGCATACGGTGATCTGGAAGTAGTCGCATCCTGTCTTCAAGGTCTGCTTATCGCGGAAAACGCGGAGTTGGCAGACACCCATCTGGAGAGAATCTTCGATGCGATCAAAGAAGATCGGATCGTTGAGGATCACTGGGTGGAGGTATGGCTAGAGAACCGGGAGCCAGAAAGACGAGAGCTTCCGGGTCTCGTAGCCTTCGCAAGTTGGCTGCACACTTGGGATCTGATCGAGGACGAGGAGTGGTATCACCACTTCGACAAATGGTGCGATGAGGAGTTTGGACAGTGCTATGATGGCGCACTATTCGAGTACGACAAGGAGTTGGGAGCATGAAAAAGCTGAACGCATTTCTCGAAGAATGGGGCGATCTCGTCTTTGAATACGGGATCAAATACAGTGACGACGACTTTCCGTTGGATGATCGCTTTGAGCCAATGGCGCGAGCGATCGAAAGACAAGGCGTGTGGTGGCACATGCCCAAAGGCATTCAAAACTATGTGGTCATGTCCGACAGGGCAATGATGATCATGGAAAAAGCCTTTCAAAATCTGGCACTTACAGAATAATCGAAAAAAGATCTTGACTGATCTCACCAGATCGTGCAATAATGATTGTCGTTGGTGAGAACAAACACAGAGGAGGCTGATATGCCGCACATGACTTGGAAGTCGGAATTGGAAAAAAGAGTCGCAATCATCGAGGAGTTTCTCCGTTTTCACAATGAAAACAAGGAGTTCAACAAAGAGGCTTCGTATGGGCTACACAGGTTCCTCAAAGAAGAGGAGACTGTCTCGGTTCTTCGCGATCTGGCGGCTATCGCACCAGCAGATCACAGGATCAATGTTGCGACATACTCGGAGGACGTGTGTCCACCCCTGCACAAACGCTACATGGAGATCGGATATACAATGCGCAACGCTATTGATCAGACTTCAGGGAACCTTCAGGATTATCTGGAAGACTACAAGAAGCTGATCGCGTCGGAGGTGACATTCAGAGACAAAACACATTCTGAAGAAATGCTCGCCCTCTGGGAGCTTTTCAAAAGATCAGCCCGTGAAGGTTCCCTGAAGCCCGGAGGTGATCAATTCAAGAACATGGGGGCGGAACCAACAAAGCAGCAGCATGATGAGCTTTTCTACTACGATGGCGACAAGGTATGCCTCAAGTACAACAGTTGGGCTAACGACCAGTTTAAAACGAAGTACCAGTGGATGAGGTGTCTTTCAAAGCCAAAATACAATCAGGGTCAGACCGTTTATTTCAAGACCAACGCCCCTGTTCGCAAGGGTCGCGGCTACTGGTACAGCAGCATTACTGACGTAGAAAAAGCCGAGAGAAAGCTGGCAGAAGAGAAGGCGGCTGGTACGCTGACAAACAAACCTGCCCTTGTTATCGAGGTTCCGGAGATTGTTCCGGAGGGTGATTACCAAGGCAACCGTCTTTACAAGGTGATGCTTCCGGGGTATCCTGCTCCTGTTTGCCTCCCAGAGCGGTGCTTCAAGAAGTCTATTTCTACCAGAGGTAGGAAGAAAAACAAAAGCAATCTTCCTGCATAAAAAAAGATTCACCAGCAAGATCAAGGGGTTGGAAACCAGAGTGCGTCAACCCCCTGATTTTGTTGAAGATCTTTTTCCTTGATCGATCCTACCAGATCGGCTATAATGGTCGTCGTTGGTGAGAACACAAATGACAAGGAGAAAAGAATGTTCAGCGCAGAATACTGTAAAGCGTCGGAACGAGATCTACGAAGACTCATTGAGTCAGAGGAGGCTTTCAAAAATAAAACACACTGGGATCAAATAATCCCCCTGTGGGATCTTTTCCGTAGATCCGCACGGGAGGGTTCGATCGTACCCAGAGGCGGCTTTGCAGCCCCCAACCTCTTCGAGAACATGGGGGCGGAGCCAACAAAAGAGCAGTATGATAGGCTTTTTTACTGTGATGGAGGGCGGCTTTTCCTCCAGTATAACTCCTGCGTCACCGACTCATTCACCGACAGGTACGGGTGGATGAAGCAGCTTTCAAAGCCAAAATACAAACAGGGGCAGACGATCTACTTCAAGGCAAACGCCCCTGTTCGCAAGGGTAAGCGCGGTATCCTCCAGAAGTTGTCGCGCTGGGGCAACTTCAACGAAGTAGAGAAAGCCGAGGAGAAGCTAGCCAAAGAGAAGGAGGCTGGCACGTTGGCAAACAAGCCCGCCCTTGTCATCGAGGTTCCGGAGATCGTCCCGGAGGGCGACTATAAAGGGAACCGTCTCTATAAGCTTGAGATTTCGGGGTATCCTGCTCCGGTGATCCTTCCAGAGAGGTGCTTCAAGAAGTCTAACACGGTCAGACGTAGGAAGAAGAAAAGCAACAAACCTTCATAAAAAAGATTCATCAGCAAGATCAAGGAGTTGGAAACCAGAGTGCGTCAACGCTTTGATTTTGTTGAAGATCTTTTTTGTTGACCGATCCTGCCAGATCGGCTATAATGGTCGTCGTTGGTGAGAACACAAACGAGGAGGATGCGATGAGCGTCAAAAAGAAGATCAAAGAGATGAAGGATCGCGGTGGCTACAAGGCTCTCACAGAGTGGGAGCAGCGGTTCTGTGATTCTGTTCTTTCCTCCAAGTATGACTCCCTGACCTATCGACAGGAGCCGTACTTTGAGAGGATCATGAAGAAAACCTCCCCAGAGCGTATGAATGGCCTCGCCCTCTGGCAGAGGAGCGGCGGCTACACTGAAGAAAGAAAGGCGATCGCAAAGATCGTCGCCCCTTATTACCTGCGAGGCAAGAAGTATTTCTATGACCTCGCCAAGCAAGCCCTCGAAGGGAAAGAGCTTTCCTTTGGTCAATACAAGGCTATGTGCGAGAACAAGTACGCACGAGCCATTGTAGAGGCTCACAGAGCCAAGCCAAAATACAAAGAAGGCGATCAAGTCTTCGTCACCACCAACATAAAGGGGGATTCCTCTACACAGAAGAGGGAATACTTCAGCAAAATCAGAGGTTTGCGAGGAACGCCTCTTTTTATTCTCGAAGTCAACGCGGAGACACCCCTATCCCCCGCGAAGGGCGCGAAACAATACCGCGTTCTTCCGATCGGAGGGGAGCCAGTTTTGATTGAGGAGCGAAACCTCAAAAAGCGGAAGTAAACCAAGAACTTACAAAATAGTTGAAAAAAGTTCTTGACTGATCCTGTCAGATCGTGCAATAATGTTTGCACATCGTCGGGAGTGAGATTGTCTCCTCCCATTTTTTTCAAGCCATTCTTTCTAGGAGAAACATCATGGCTATTGATTTCAAAACCTTCAATTCCGTCGTCCCCCATGTTGTCGCAGACCTCAAACCCGTCCTGATCCGTGGTAGACACGGGGTCGGAAAGTCCGAGACCGTCTATCAGATCGCAGAAAAGATCGGCCTGCCCGTGGTGGAGCGTCGTGCTTCTCAAATGACCGAGGGCGATCTGATCGGATTGCCCGTCGTGGACGGAGAAGCTACAAGCTGGAACCCTCCCGACTGGTTCAAGACCGCTTGCAGCGAGCCTGTGGTCTTGTTTCTTGACGAGATTGATCGAGCCACCCTCGAAGTCCGTCAAGGGATCTTCGAGCTTACCGATAGCCGCAAGCTCAACGGTCACGCTCTCCACGAGCAGACCGTGATCTTCGGTGCTATCAACGGTGGGGAGCATGGCTCCCAATACCAAGTCGGCGAGTTTGACCCTGCCGAATTGGATCGCTGGACGGTCTTCGATGTTGAGCCAAGCGTCGAGGACTGGCTCACTTGGGCAGCGGATCACGTTGACCAGAAGATCTGGGACTTCGTGAACCAGAACCGCCAACACCTCGAACACAAGGAAGACTTTGAGCCAAACAAAGTGTACCCTTCCCGACGTTCGTGGAAGCGGCTGTCCGATTGTCTCGTCAAAGGCGACCTCTTGAACGAGGCCTCGCCTGTTCTGTTCCAGTTGTCCGTAGCCTACGTCGGCTTCGAGGCTGGCGTGGCTCTCAACGACTTCATCGACCAGTACAAGAGCGTCGTTACCATCGAGCAACTGCTCGACAAGGGCGATGTGAAGGCAACCAAAGACTTCAGCATCAACGACCACTGCGCGATGATCGAGAAGATCGACGCTGCAAAGGTGTTTGACTCCATCCTTCCTGCGGGAAGAATGAAGAACCTCGCCAAGTACTTTGTGACGCTTCCCTCCGAGGTGGCGGTCAAACTGTGGGCTCAGATGGGCTCCTCCGGTCGTCCGGTGGAGAACAGCACCGCGTTCCACAAAGAGCCGGGTGTGTCCGAGGCTTTCGTCAAAATGTACGCTTCTCAAAACAAATAATCCTTTTTCCGCTTGACAAACGATCGGGGTTTTTGCTATAATGTGTGGACATTGGCAAAACCCCTTTCGTTTTTGGAGGATCGCTATGTTCGATCTAAATGATCACACCGCCCGTGTTCTCGTGGGTGAACCGTTCTTTGCTGCCCTGTCCCGCAGGGTGGAGAAGAGGATCAACAAGGACATCCCGACCGCTGGCGTTCGCGTCAACGAGCGCGGGTTCTACGAGATGGTCTACAATCCGGATTTCTTCGAGACTCTCACAGACCGAGAGATCGGTGGTGTCCTCAAGCACGAGTTTTACCACCTGATCTTCCGGCATTGCGAAGAGCGTCTCCCCGAAGGGGGCATGTCGAAGATTTGGAACATTGCCACCGATCTGGCTATCAACAGCCACCTGATCGGTGAACTGCCGGAGAATGGCTGCATTCCGGGTCAGGGGCATTTCAAGGACTATCCTGTCGGCCTCTCTTCCGAGCAGTATCTCAAAATGCTGCAAGATGATCCACGCTCCCAGTCCAGTGGTGGCGGGGAAGATGGAGAAGAAGGAGACGGTCTTCCCGATAACATGGACGATCACTCCGGCTGGGGTGGTGACAAGGACAGCGAAGACAAAAAGGAGCAAGCCAAGCAGAGGCTCAAGGAAGCCCTCAAAGGGGCTGCTGAGGAGGCTGCGAAGCGTGACTGGGGGTCTGTGTCCAATTCCGTGCGAGAGACCGTTATGGAGGCTCTCAAGAGCCGTCTGGACTGGCGCAAGGTTCTGCGTTACTTCGTAAAGTGTTCACAGAACGCTCACAAGAAAAGCACGATCAAAAGGATCAACAAGCGGTTTCCCTACATCCACGCCGGACGTAGAGCAGACCGCGTTGCCAACGTCGCGATCTCGATTGATCAGTCCGGATCGGTGTCTGAAGAGATGCTAGCCGCGTTCTACGCGGAGTTGGACAAGCTGTCCACACTGGCAACGTTCACTGTGATCCCCTTCGACACGAGGGTAGAAGAGGAGCATGTCTTCATCTGGAAGAAGGGAATGACCCACAAGAAGGAGCGTTACCTTCACGGTGGGACTTGTTTCGACGCTCCCACCGCGTTTGTGAACGATCGTGACTTCGACGGTCACATCATCCTGACGGACATGGAGGCTCCTAAGCCTCGGCGTTCAAAGTGTCAGAGAATGTGGCTCACAACCCAAGACTGCAAAGACAGAGTGTACTGGTCAACCCACGAGAGAATCGTCGCTATCGACGATTGAGAGGAAAGAAAAGAATGTATCAACCCCATGCCTTCGACGAGAGAGTAGCAGAAGGTTTCGCAAACTACGAGAAAGAGGAGAAGACAATGACAGACGTATCCATTTCAAGCGGCGCATTCCGCGCTTACATGGAGCAGAATTATTTAAACCAGTTGGACAAGGAAGCTCTGTTGGAGATGCTGGTGGAGGTTCTTCCCCTCGAAGACCTCGTGCTTCTAGCAAGAGAAGTGTGGGATCTTCCCTTCGCGATGAAGCCAGATGGCTCCGTTGCCATCGAGGATGTGGAGCAGTTGCTAGTCCCAGACTACAACGATCCTCTCGACGACGACGAGGATTGTGGCTGTGATGAATGGCAAGAGGACGAGGAATACCTCGAATACACGGGGATGGGAGAAGACCTCGAAACCTCTTACCGCGAGGACTTCGAAAGGTTGGTCGGACAATGAGAGAGTTGATACAGGAGACATATCAAAAATACCGTGATATTTCACAGTGTTCCCCCCAAATGTTTGTGACAGCCACTTGGACTGATCTTCTCGCTCTTGCCGAGGGTGACAGGCTTGAAGAGCTTTTGGAGGAAGGGTTGATCCCCAACCTCCCACCAGAGGCTTGGCAGGGGATTGTGGAAGACCTAAAGCCCCACTACGAGCTAGCTTTGTGGAAGGTATCGCCATGAGAGACAGGGAATGGTGGGGGGATTTCCTTTTACTTATCGGGATGTTGCTGGCCTTTCTCTGGGTCAATTCCCTTTTCTTTTTGTCCAGATAAAATATTTTCTTCAATGAGATCAGGGGGTTGAGAGAGCATCGGCCTCAACTCCTTGGTTTCATTGAGGATCTTTTTTGTTGATCGATCCTGATCTTTTTGCTATAATAGAGGACACAAGGGCAATGAAGCCCCCAAGAAGGTGGAGACAACGCCATGTCTAGCAAGATCACAAACATCATCATCGAGGACATCATCAACCTGATCGAAGAAAGCAAGGAGTTGCCGTGGGAAAAGCCGTGGAACGCGGCAGCATCCAGCCCGCAGAACATGGTATGGCAGAAGCCGTACCGTGGGATCAACCGCTTCATGTGTTCGCTCACGGCGACCGTGCGAGGCTACAACAGCCCCTTCTGGCTCACCTTTGGGCAGGTCAAGAAGGCCGGAGGCAAGATCAAGAAAGGAGAAAAGGCGACAAAGATCGTCAAATGGGGGGCGATCGAGATCAAAGACAAGCAGACGGGAGAGGTGAAAGATAAAATCTGGAAGCCTTTCAAGTACTTCAAGATCTTCAACGTCGATCAGTGCGAGGGGATCGAGGTTCCAGAACAGGAGATCGAAACCCTCGAATGGAAGCCGCTTGAGCGGTGCGACATGATCATCGAAGGATACGCAGACATCCCCAGCATCGGGGAAGGAGGAGACAGGGCATGCTACATTCCAGCGATGGATGTGATCAAAATGCCCAACAAAACGACGTTCAAGAGCGTGGAAGGGTTCTATGCGACCCTGTTCCACGAGCTTGCACACTCAACTGGTGCGAAGCAAAGACTCAACAGGGTCGGCGTGACCGATCCGATCCAGTTTGGATCGCACCAATACAGCAAAGAGGAGTTGATCGCGGAGTTTTGCTCCGCCCTGCTTTGCGCTCACGCAGGAATCGAACGCGAAACCCGAAAGAACTCGGCTGCTTACGTCAAAGGATGGTGTAAGTATCTGAGAGAAAAAGGGAAAGAGATCTTCTCTGCTGCTTCACAGGCAGAGAAGGCTTTTGATTACATTGTTTCTCAACAAAAACAGGAGGTTACAGAATGAGAAAAGCAATTTTGATTATGGTGGTCTTCATGACCCTCGTGTCCATCGGATGCACAGCAAGCAAAGGAGGCGAAACCGTCGCTGGTGACGCAGCCAGTGAAAAGGTGGCGGAGCCACGAGAAGAGAAAAAAGAAGAAAAACAGGAGGTTGACGGAGGTGTAGCCGAAGGAGACACAAAAGAAGGAGGCGTTGTGCTTCCCGGAGGCGGCACAAACAAAGACTGAAAGTTTTTTCCTTAGCAAGATCAGGGGGTTGAGTCAACCAAAGGCTCATCCCCTTGATTTTGTTCAGGATCTTTTATTTGATCGATCCTGATCTTTTTGCTATAATAGGTGCAGAAAGGAGGGAGAGCATGAAAAGACCAACTGAAGGAGATTGGGTTCACTGTAATTTCCGAGACGAGGAGGGGATCGTTGTTCGCGACTTCTCGCAGACTGAGGGTTGTGGTCATTGGTTGCTCGTCCTTTTTGTGGGAAGAACCACCCCTGCAAGAACCCTCGGATTCAACCTGCTCGTCCTCGAAAGAGCCGAGGATAACAATGACAAAAATTAAAAAAGGAGATTGGGTCAGGTATAGCAGCCCTCTCATCAGGTTTAGTTTCCAGTTCATGAAAGAGACTCCGCTGTTTTCTCCAACAGACTACAAGGATGCCGAGAAGCGACTGCATGGGTTCGTGGTCGGTGAGGAGGGTGATCAATTGCTTGTCCTTCACGCTGGGCAGGACAGCCCCGTCCTGCGTGACAGGCGAGACCTCAAAAAGATCGAGGATAACAAAACAAACCTTTGTCTTTGATTTAAAAGGAGGAATCACCTTCGAGTGAGAAATCACCTGCGGGGGCAAGAAATCACCTGTGGGTGGGCAGGAGAAACCACCTAACACCCCCACAGATACGAGAGGAGAAATCACCTGCGCCTTGCCAGAAATCACCTACGGGGGCGCGTGTTTGGAAATCATTGAAAAGTGTGGGGCTCTTAACCCCAGTAATGGCGCGGGTTTGCGGGGTTTTCCACAGGTTTTTCCACAGGAAATCCACAGGTAATGACAAGTTCGCAAATCCCCACCAATAGGGGATTAGAGACCTGCTGGAGAAATCACCTGTACCTGTGGGAAATCACACAGGAAATCACCTGTGTCACGATATGACACATATGCATGGTATAATAAAAGGACGAGGCAGAGGAGAAATCACCCACACACGAGAAAACAGCGTTTTTCGCAAACACCGAGAAATAGGGGGGTTTGATTAGCACCCCCCCTAAAGGAGACTCGAAAATGTCCAAAGAAATCAAGCAAGTACAGGCACAGATTGGCGGCACACGCCCACAGGAAATCACCCCTGCACGAGCGCAAACCCCGCCCCTGTGGGCGGCAGCGATTGTCCTGCACCCGCAACGCAGGCAAACCGCGCTTGACTGGACACGGGTCATGGCGCACCCACGAGGGAACACGCCAGATCCCCAATTCCCGCAAACCCCGAGAAACACGGGGGTTTGATTTACCCCCCTCCTAAAGGCCACTCGATTTCATTTTGAGATCAAGGGGTTGGAGATCCCTGGAATCCTTTTCTAGAAACGTGTGTCACGATCTGACACAGATCGATCGTATAATAGAGGGCGAGGGCAAGAAAGCCCCAGAAACCACACACCGATCAAAGGAGATCGCCATGAGGAACGAGCTTTGGGAGCAGCACGAGGCTTTCCTGTTACGCAATGGGATCAAGAGCTTAGGAGACGAGGAGGCTTTCCAGTGGGCGCACAACGATCTACAATGGGCGATCTCCGACCTTCGCGTCTATCTCCGCAAGAACCCCTGCGACCGTCTCGCGATTGTGATCGAGGAGCGCAAGGGAGACCTCGCGAGGCTCGAAGAGGTCTGGTTTCTCGCTTCTGGGAAGCACCTGTGACACGATCTGACACAGGTCGATCGTATAATGTAGCACGAGGGCAAGAAAGCCCCACCAACCCAAAACGATCAAAGGAGATCGCTCATGAAAGTCTTCACCGTCTGGTTCGCTCAGTCCCCCGATCGCACCTTCCGCCTCTTCGATCGCTCCCCCGAAGGTGCGCCTCTCTGGTTCGTCACTCGCTCCCATGCCGTCGAATGGTGCAGGGACGAGATCTTCGGGGATCTCGATCGTCTTCCTGTCCCCTATTCCATCGAGATCAGAGAGATCCACGTCGACGATCTGCCCCTTGAATCCCCGATCACATGGGACGTGGAAGCAGCCTGCGAAGGCTGGCACGAATCCAGTTGGGTCTGATTCCCCTTCAAAATCAACTGTTTACAAAATAGTTGAAAAAAATTGTCAGAAAGATCCACCCCGATCGTATAATAGGGGGCAAGGGCAATTCAGCCCCAGAAAATGGAGAACACGCCATGAGAGTCACATTCCGCACCTACAACACCAACCTTGACGGCTTCGCAATCTCCCACTGGCTCGACGATTTGCACCAATCCGAGGCTTGCTACTGGAACATCCTTCCCCGCTGGTGCTGGGAAACCAGCACCTTCCACACCGCCACCAGCGGCTACACCTACCGCCTCATGTCCAAGCACGACCACTGGCACATGTGGGTCTACGAAGGCGCAGACAAGGGCTTCATGGCTCAGGCGTTCCTCCCAGACTTCGGTGGCTGGGAGGTCGTAGAGGTCGAAGGCTCCTTCGGCCTGTTTGTCGGGTCTTCCGCTCTGCTTCATTACCGCGAGGTGAAGGAGGGCAGCGGCTTCTACGCAATCTCTCACACCCTCACAGACCCAGAGGCGTGGATCAAGCGCAACTGGGGGTGGATCAAGGGCGAACCTGTCCCTGTTCCCCTCCATGAGGCTCTCGCAGAGCCTGTCGTCCGTCAATGGGATCGTGACCTGTACGGGGCGCGCTGAGAAATCACCTGCACATGTGCGAAATCGCACAGGAAATCACATGTGTGACGCGATCTGTCACAGATCGATCGTATAATAGAGGACACAGGGCAACAACGCCCACCAACTGAGGAGAGATCACATGCGAAAGATCACGCAAGAAGCCTTCACCGCTTGGAAGACCGGAAAATCATTCAACAAATCCAACACCCGCGTCACCCCTGACGGATCGGTCTTCCTCCACGGAAACCAGATCGTCCGCGTCACCCCTGACGCCGTTCTTGTCTCTGACGGGGGTTTCGGCTGGTCGAAGACCACCAGAGAGCGTCTCAGCCCGTGGATCACGTTCTCCCAGAAAAACTGGGAGCCCCTGATGGATGGAAACCCTTACAAATCAGGTACTTGGGTGGCTCTCACCCGCAAGACTTGGTAGCCTCAGCCCCTAACCCTTTGATTTCCTTTCATTTTTTCCCTTCAGGAGAAAAACCTATGCATTTTCAATACTTTGTCGCTGCTGTCTGCCAGACCCTCGAAAGCATGGATCACCCGATCGAGAAGCTTCTTTCCCGCAGGGAGGCGGAAATGCTCCTCTGCGATTGCTTCGAGGCTGGCTGGACACCAGACCAAACGATCGACAAGGTTCTCTCTGATGCCCGCGGGGACTGGCTTTTCAACGATTTCTGGAGGGATTGATCCAACGTGTGTCACGATCTGACACAGATCGATCGTATAATAGGGGACACAGGGGGCAACGAAGCCCCACACAACGATCCAAGGAGATCACTATGCAGTACCGCGAATGGCGAAAAAACAAAGCAAAATCAGACACTTCCTTCGTTTCGGCGTGGAGAGATTCCAGGGGTCTCCCGAAGCTCTCTGATGCCGAGAACAGCGAGCGTTTCGACAGCTACCTCTGGCTGATGCGCGAGCTAGACAAGATCGTGCTTCGCAAGATGCGCGCCGAAGAGCGCGAGGAGCGCGGGCTTTCCGGCTCCCTGTCCTTTGAGGCCGAGCGTCACGGGGAAAAGGTCGATTTCGACGACATCTCCCTCGACTATGCCGAAGAGGTCGACGTTGACGGCCTCACAGACGAAGACGTTGCTTTCTGACCCTCACCACCGCCCTTTTGGGCGGTTTCCCTTCTAACCCTTTGATTTTCTTTTCCTTTTCCTCCAAAGAGGTGCTAAATGTCTGAAACAATTAAGCTTTTCGCTGGTGTCCTGATTGCTTCCCTCTTCTACTTCGCCCCCGCCCTGATTTTCTTCTTTTTGCAGCTTCCCTCATGACCTGTGACACGATCTGTCACACGTTGATCGTATAATAGAGGGCAAGGGGGCAACAACGCCCCACACAATGATCGAAGGAGATCAAGCATGAGAATCGACAGCTACGCAACCAAAGACCTTTTCCTCTTTGAAATCGCAGACATGGAGCGCAAGATCGACGCACACGTCGCAATGCGCGACCACGTCGACGCTTCCGGCAAACTCTCCGAGGAGATGGACGCTCTCTTCGCGTCCATCCTCACGCCCCTCCGCGAGGGGGTTGCAGCCCGCAAGGCTGCCATTGCTGCGCTCACAACGGCGGATCATCTCCGCCTAGCGGAGCAGGAAGAGGAGCGCATGCGCTTCGTGGAGACCTCCACAGAGGAGGAGGAGGCGATCAAAGCGGAGATCTCCTTCTACCGCTGCAAGCTCCTGCGTGAAGGGGGTTTTCGCATCCCTCTGGCCTCCAGCCCCGAAGCCGCGGGGGCTATGATGGAACGCATGGGCGAAGCGCACGACCTGCGACGTTTGCGCAATTAATGCGGACATGTGTCACGATCTGACACTGTTGGATCGTATAATAGGGGAGAAGGGGCAACGAAGCCCCCAACACTGATCGAAGGAGATCAAAATGGCAAACGCTAACTACCTGAAATATACCGTGATTCCCGGTCTCGCTGAATCCCTTCGCGAAGCAGACGAGCTTCAGGGTATCCTCCGCACCTTCCCCGACCTCAGCCCCCTCAACAAGGGGCTGATCGAGGGTCGTTTGATCACCGTCAACGAGGCGGTGGAAGACTACTCTGCCGAAATGCGCGCTGAATACGAGGTTTCGGAGCAGTTGAACGCTGTGCGCGAATACCGCGCCGGCTTCGGGTCTTACGTCCACCCCACTATCGAAAGGTTCGTGGAACAGGAGATCACAGCCCTTGAGGCTGCTCTAGCCCTCGAAGAGGCTCGTAGCGACGGGGAACGCCTCACCTTCGCAAGCTTCGAGGATTTCGAGGCTTTCGTCCGGTCTACCTTCAACGTGGTGGAATGACCGCCAACCCCGGAGCAGCCGCCCTTCGGGGCGGTTGTTTCCCAACCCTTTGATTTTCTTCACCTTTTCAGGAGCAACAATCATGGCTATCTCCCTGTCTTCATTGGCAAATCTCTTCTTCTTCGTTTCCCTCGCTGCCGTGGGCTTCTACGGCGTGATCATGTTCGTTCTGTGCGATCAATACGTCCGAGCGATCATGGGCTCCCCAGAAGTCGACGGCTACGAGGTGATCGAAGCCACCCCTTCGATCCTCCTCTTGTTCTCGGTGTCTCTGACCGGTTCGATCGTTTGGTTCGCTGTCGGCGGGTTTTGCCAGACCTTCGCCTGACCCCTAACCCTAACCCCTTCTTTTCTTTCACTTTTTTTCAGGAGTTTCAAAATGAAAAAGGCTTTCACTGTAACTATCGAGAATGGCTCAAGAATTGGCAAGGCTGTCTTCGAGGCTGCGAGCTTCGCGGAGGTTCGCCGGCAGTTCGCCCTGATGCAGCGTAACGACGCGAATCTGAAAGGGTTTTGCATCGTCAAAATACAGGAGAACGAAAAGCCCCAGCGGGTCGGGCGTTTCGAACGCCCCGTTCTCAAGAGCGCGATGGGCAGGGCGCTTGACGCTGCCAGCAATTCTAAGTCCTTGGGATCAAAGCGAAATCCGTTTCGCGATCCCAAACAAGCCGCGAAGATTCGCCGCGAGCAAAACGCGATCTTGAAAAAGGAGAACAAAAACAAATAGTTAGAGGGGGGGCTCCCCCTCCCCCCCTATTCCTCGCCCTTCCGGAAAGTAAAATCCCCTGAGAGATCAGGGGGTTACAGGCGCGGCCTAGTCCCAACGACACACACAGAAAAATTCCACAAATTCGAACCCTTTCCAATGACTTCCCAAAAATCCAAAGCTTTCCAAAAGAAAGCCAAAGAGAAAAAATCCCCAAAAAAAAATTCCAAAATTTGAACCTTTTCAACCTATTTATGATAAACAAAAAGGAAACCCCAATGAAGATCACCAAATCAGATCTAACCAAAATCATCAAAGAAGAGATCTTTGAACTTCTCCTAATGGAAGCAAAAGTTAAAGTTTCTTATGAAGATATAGAAAGTGTTAAAGCTTTGTACCCTAATGAACAAGATGAGAAGGCTCTTGAAGATCTGTGGAAGAAGTATGAAAAAGCAAAAGAAGACCAAAAAGCTAGAGCTAAAACAAAAGCTTTGATAGTTTGGCTTAAAACCAACTACATTTCCAAAAAAAGAACAGACCATCCGCCTCATGAGGCTCTTCCTGTGGTGGAAAGATTCATTGGAAAAATGAATAGTGTTAAACAAAAGTACAAAGACAATCCAGAATTCAAAGAAAAAGTTAACAAACTAACCAAAGGAAAACCACCTCAAATCAATCTTTTTTCTGCAATTAACATGGAAGGTCTTGAAGATGCCCTTGAGAAAAAAGTCGGGGATATCGAAGGAAACAAAGAGCTAGCTCAAGGTGACAAAATAGGTGAAACTCAAAACTGGGAAGTTTTCATGCCCACCAGAGTAGATTCCTCTTGTGAGCTTGGCAAAGGAACCACTTGGTGTACTGCTCGAACGAGAGGAGACAACCTTTTTTACAATTACATATCTCGATCTATTGTTTTGTTTTATGTGATCAAAAAAAATGCCGGCACTCCTCCGGACGAACATCCAAATGATTATCTAAGCTTGGGTTATAAAGAAGATGGCTCTAAGATAGAGGTATATTCTGATGGTCAAACCAACATCAACTCTGACAACAAAGGAATCGATCCAGAACAATTTGAAGCTATTGTGGGAGCGGAGGAAAGCAAAGAAGTTTATCAAATCATCGAAAAAATATTTCAAAACTTTGAAGAGCACCCAGCAAAAGAATTGCTCAGAAAAGCAGGTCAAGACTTGAATACTTTTCATTCCATGTTTACAAGAGGCCAAAGCTTTCAAGTTACCTTCGATATAATTGCAGAGATACGACGACTTGCAAAAAAAGAGAAAGGGTTGTCCACAGAAGTAGAAAAAGCTATAAATGATAAAATGATTAAAGTGATCAAAAAGGATAATTTGAAAGAAAAATTAAAGTGGACGTGGTTTCGTAATGTTGATTTTCGAGGGGTTGAACTTAAAGGTATAGATTTTAGCGGAAGAAAGCTTGATCATCCCAACTTTGAAGGGGTCAACCTAGAAGGGATTAATTTTTCTAGATCACAACTGTCATATGCTAATTTTAAAGGAGCTAAACTTCAAAAGGTTAAATTTAATTTTTGTTCTCTTCCGGATGCCGATTTTGAAGCGGCAGATCTTCGAGAGGTTGATTTTGAAGAAGCTGACCTTTCTATTGCTAAGTTTGTAAGGGCGAAGCTTCAAGGGGCGAAGCTTCAAGGGGCGAAGCTTTACCGTTCAAATTTGAGCGAGGCTGATTTTAGCGGGGCTGATCTTGAAAGGGCATCTGCCCCCCTCGCCAACTTTGAAAAATGTAACCTTGAAAAATGCAACCTTCGAAAGGCCTTTCTTCTAGAAGCCAAGCTTAAAGGAGCTAACCTTAAAGGGGGCTACCTTGGCAGTGCCAACCTTGAAAAATGCAACCTTGAAAAATGCAACCTTGAAGGGGCCTATCTCAACAAGGCCAACCTTTGGCAGGCTGATCTTCGAGGGGCCAACCTTGAAGGGGCTAGCCTTAAAGGTGCCTATCTTGTAGGGGTCAACCTTGAAGGGGTTAACCTTAAAGGAGCCAAATACAACTCTGAAACAACATTTCCAGTAGGATTTGAAGAAAAGTTTACTAAATCAAAATTATTTAAAATGATCAAAGAAGAGATTTTAAAAGAAATGAATGACTGGTGAGTGATTGGAACAAATTGGACACCTACCTAACCCCTCATGGCATAAAAGCCTTGACAACATCTTGAATCCAAAAAAAAATCCCAAAATTGAAAAAAATGTCCGATCCTTTGACCTATTTATAATAAACAAAAAGGTACCCCTAATGAAAATCAGCAAATTAATCTTGAAAAGAATCATCAAAGAAGAAATCCTTCGAGAAGCATATGGTCGCGAAGAGTTGACCCAAATCAGACACTTAGCAAGCCCTCCGGGAAATAAAAGGCTTTCCAACGCCTTGAAAGCATACAGGCTAGTGGCCTCAATAGAAGATGCTAATATGAAAAGTCTGGCACAAGACTATTTCATGAAACACTTTGGAAAGGACGCTTTTGAAAAGGTAGAGCGCCTTATTAATCATAACCCCGAAAGTAAGGAAATACTTGACTTATCCGGGGTGGACCTTTCTGGGGGGGAACTCTCAGGTGTAAACTTGAGCCGCGCAAACTTGAGCGGTGCAAACTTGAGCGGTGCAAACTTGAGCGGTGCATATCTGAGAAGTGCAACCTTGAACGGTGCAAACTTGAGCGGTGCTAGCCTTACCGGTGCAGACCTTATTAACTGTTTTTTGTTTGAAACTGATCTCACCGGTGCTGATTTGACAAACTCATTCATGACAAATGTTAGATTAGATAAGACTAATTTTACAAATGCAAATCTAGCAAATGTTCGCTTGCTCCCATTTGCCTCTGGAGATCTCGCAGGAAGCATTTTTAAAGGGGCTAAATGGAATTCTAAAACCATGATTAACAATTTTTGGTTCGGCAGCACTTATGTCAGACCACAGGCTGCACGATTCAGGGACGAAAACGAGTTGGTTCAAACGGACGAAGTAGGTCCAATGGGCGCTCCTGACGATGCGGTTCTTTTGAGCGATCTTTAAAATAAAAGGAGAATATATAAATGAAAATCACTAAATCAATTTTAACCAAAATCATCAAAGAAGAAATCCTTCGAGAAAGTGGATACATGGAAAGAGAACCCCTCAGCCCACGAGGCTTTCACAACGTTGGGATTGATGATGATCGCCTTCAGCAAATTCGACTTTTTATGAGCGGAACAAAAATCCACCCCCTCAAAAATCTAACAGATATGGAAAAAGACTATATCCTGAATTTTCTTGGAGATACTCCGGGAATTCGAAAAAAACTTCAAGACGACAGAGACAAGTTCCCCTTGGGAACCGGTGACGCAATTATTGCAGCTTTTGAAGACTTTGTTGCAGAGAATGGCTTGAATGAAGACCCCCAGTTCAAAGATGGATTTGAGGACCACGATTATACCACTCATTATTTCGATGCCCATAATCAATTGGTTCTTGGCACGATCAGGCGCGCTGGTGGCGATTATCTTTATGAACACATTGAAAAGAGTGGTCTCTTGCCTGAATTGGAAGAAAAAATACGCGACTACGTTCAAAAGTATACCAACCCTAGGAAAAGACCAGCAAAAATTCAAGTCATTCCTTACACCAACTATCAGTGGAATGAAGATAGATACGGAGAAGAGCTTTGAAGTTCACCAAATCATCACTATTTATAATAACGAAAGAATTTTCATAAAAGGAGAATATATAAATGAAAATTACAAAGAAACTGCTGAAAAAGCTGATCTTGGAAGCAATGGAAGAAGAGGAGCGTGGATCTGGGGTCGTCGCAAAGCTTAAAGCAAAGCTTGGCGAAATCGCAAATCGTGAAAAGATTAAACCAGAAGATCGGGAGGACTTTATGGATGAAGCCTTGAAGACCGCAAGAATGATGAAGCCAGAAGCTCAAAAAGATCTTGAAGCGCTTCTTGATGCTGGCGCACTGGAGCACTTCGCGGTGGATTGGAATACCCAGCCGCAGGGCCTTGTATATATGGTTGCTTATGCTCACGATCCCGTTGGCGAGGACTACTTCGAAGATATATTGTCAGCCGAGTATGATGACCCACTTAAGGCATTTGTTAGAGACACTGGAAATCCCGTCGCAGAGAAAATTTTAAACCTAGTCCTCCAACACATCTTGGATCGACACGAACAAATAAGAAGAGAAGACGACGAGTATGAAGAAAGGTTGGCTCAGGGTCTCATTTAAGGAAAATATATAAATGAAAATTACAAAGAAAATTCTGAAAAGAATGATCTTGGAAGCACTTCAAGAAGAAGTTGTGGAGATGCCCCCATCTTATCTGCAAGCCAGAGAAGTTGAAGAGCCCACCCCACGGGAAGAGTCTCTGGAAGAAAAACTGGCAAGACTGGAAATGGAAAGGCCGGAAGATTATGCTCTGGTTATGAAAATTCTTATGAGTTTGAGCCCCAACTAGATTGCCCTCACTTTGTTCAAAAGTGAAAAACCCTTCAAAAAAAAATCCTCAAATTTGAACCTTTTTGATCTATTTATTGTAAGCAAAAAGGACAAATGCAAATGAAAATCACAAAAGATCAAATAACTCAAATTCTTTTTGAAGAGATCACAAAATCCGAAGTGAAAAAGATCTCTAAAAAAGAAGCAAAGAAAATCAAAAAAGAGATTGAAAAAAGCTTTGAAAAAAACCTTCGCTCCAAGATCTCAAAAGAAATCATTGAAGATGTTGTGAAGCAACTCCTCAAAAAGTTCCATCGTGAGCTTTCTGTTAATTATCCACAATTAATCAATCGTCTTTGATTTATTAAGAAAGGTTTAGATTTAATATGTTTACTGCTTTTGAAATTGAAAAAAATGTTTTTTCAAACATTATTATGGAAGAAATGATTTCTTCCCTTTCTTACTCTGATTCTTGTCGTGTTTTGCAAGAGCAACAAAAGGTTTTCACTCCTGATGTGATTGTTCAAAGTTTTTTTATTAATTTTCTTGAAGGCCAAGCCGTTAATGTTGATCCTAAAAGAGAAAAAATGAACGCTGCTTTTAAAGGTGTTTTTTCCACTCTTAAAACAGTTATGGGACAGCACAATGAAAAGGAGAAAGATCCTTTTGAGTTTGCTTTTAACGGAAAAATTGATAAATCCAATCCAGTAGATGACAACGAATATGTTGAAGCATTTATTTATTTTCTACTCTCGGAGAAGAAAAGCAAAATTGCAAATTGGTTTAAACAAAAAACTCCAAAGTCATACAATTCCGCGCTTCAAGCCTTCAAAGGTGGAAAAAAACAAGGAGGCGGAGCTTCTTCCAACATTAGCAAACTTTTAATCGATTTAGTAAAACAACTCACTGGTCTTCTTGAAAAAGGAAATGAAAGAAACATTTTATTTTTCATAACTCAAAATTTAGAAAATAACAATCTAAAACAAGAAGAAAATAAAAATAAAATATTAACTCAACTTGTAAAAACTGGTAAAAGTTACAAAAACGACACAAAAGTGGTTCAAGCAATTGAAATCTTAATAGAAATTGTTAAAGGAGAAAAAGACGAAGAAGAGATTAGGAAAATGGCGGCAAAAACCATCAAACCAGAAGGAGAAGGAAAACCGAGGTTTCAACCTCTAAAACATCCAATATTTAATATTAATAAAAAAACACCAAGGTTTCAACCTCTAAAACATCCAATGTTTAATATTAATAAAAAAACCTTGTCTGAATCTAAAATCAGAATTTCCAAAAGAAAAGTAAACAAAATACTTTCCGAAGAAGTTGAAAAACTATTTAATATATAAAACAAAAAGGAAATTAACATGAAAATCTCAAAAAACCAATTAGAACAACTTATTCTAGAAGAACTGCGAGAGCAGCTTCTAGAGCAAAGCCGACTTGAAAAGATGGCCGGTGCTCTCAAAAAAGGAGCAAAAAGCGTAGGCTCCGCTCTCAAAAAAGGAGCAAAAGCTGCTGGTCAAGAACTTGGATTGTCAAACATTGACGTTCAAAAAGCAGCAAAAGATTTTAAAAAAATGATCCAAAGCTCCGGAGGCGATTACTTTAAGGCATTGTCTGATTTTATTGGAAAATATGGTGATCCAAAAGACGACAAATTGCAAGGTCTCAGGGTGGAATTTGATAAACTAACTCAAAGAGGATCAGGTACAAAGGCAAAAAACCCAGTGGCTGCATCTAATCCTCTTAGATTTGGACTTGAGGAAGATTTCAAAAAAGGCAAAATGAGTTTCAATGATTTTCTAGATCTTAGAGGTGAATTGTTCTTCAAAGTATATAAAGATATTCCTTCGAAGGAAATGGAAAAAAACTTGGTAAAATTAAATGGCGTAATTGATAAATACTACAATGAAAATAGTACGTCAATGGCAATCCCAAAAACTTCACAAGAAATTGAAGAAGAACCAAAAAAATCAGAAGAAGTCCCAACACAACTTCAAAGTTTGATAAGAACAACTTTCGAACAAGACGAATTAGAAGTAATTATGCCCAAAATCAGAAGAAAAGTTAAAACGCTTTCGATCGGTCAAAAGTTACAATTTTTCAACTGGATGGCCAACCAATTTGGTCTTTATGATGTAATCACAAAAAGACCCTCTGATATTTTAAAAATGGCAAAGAACGCAGTCGGTCTTAGGGAATACAAGATTTCCAACGAAGAGTTGAGCCATCTAATCCTAGAAGAAGCCATAATGGAAGTCTACTCCTTCTCTATGGGAGAGCGCTCAAGTAACCATTGGCAGCGATAATATAGACTTGGACTTAGAAAGTTATCTGAGAAACTACTACAGATAACGAAACCTCAAGGACACCACTCGGTTCTTTTAAAAGGGCATTTTGAACAAGAAGTCTTTTTCTTTGGATAAAATCCTTTATCAATAAAATGAACAGCTTTGCTCAAAGCTTCTTCCGCATTCTTCATCTTCCTATTGCCAGTTGTTATTCTTACAAATTCTACTTGGTCTTTCTTTGCAGTTCTTTTTAAGAGGGCAAAGAAGCATTCAATCATTTTTGGTTCGACTTTAAGCTTTTCAGCAATGAACTTTTTGTAAAAAACCAACTGATAGCCTGTGATCTTGTCAGATTTTCTTCTAGCATCCCATCCCCAAGAACATGTTTTCCAATCAATGATGTAATATTTACCAGTTTTTGGATTTTTTAAGATCAGATCCACAAATCCTTTGAACTTTAAGTTAGAACCTTCAATGTTTTCATAAAGATCCATCTCTGTTTGAACAACTTCGCAGCCTTCAAAGACTTTTTTAAGTTCTGGAATGCAAATTGGAGCTAATTTTTTGCCTTGTTCCATGAAAACATCCAAATCTTTTTCAACTTTTAGGTCTTCGTCAAGACTTTCCCACTCTTTTTGAAAGGATTGTGAGAAATTTTGAGCTTCTTCGCCAGTTTTCCACTCATTTAGAAGCGTTTTTTCACAAACTTCGTGGATTGCTGTTCCAAAAGCAGTGAAAATGTTGCCCGTGAAGCCTTTTTTTCCGTCAATGTATTCGATCTTGAAGCGATGAGGGCACTCATCCCAAATTTTGAACCCTGAAAATGAAATATGCTGAACCATTTTGGTCTCCTTTGTGTTTGTTGACCTCTATTATACTAGTTATCGGTGTCAAAGTCAACCTTTTTCTCGTGGGAGGATAAAAAATGTCTGAAAAAATCTTCAACCTTACAAGAATCCGATGGAAATTGGAAAACATGATCCTTGATGACATTCCAAACTTTGAGATCGTGTCAAAAACAACTTCTTTTTTGATGAAAGTTCTTTCTGTTATTCTTTTTTTCAACAAATCCTTTATGACTTCGTACATTTCTGTGATTTATCCCCGAATGTATGTTCCAAAATTGCCTTGGAAAGAAAACGATCATTATTCAGCCATTTTGGTGCTTGCTCACGAATGGGTCCATTTAAGCGATAGGAAGCGTTTTGGGCTCCTATTCGACATTGGATACCTTTTTCCACAATGCCTAGCCTTCTTGAGCCTCCTAGCCCCCTTCTTGAGTGTCTGGTGGCTTCTTTGTTTGCTGTTTCTGCTTCCGATACCTTCTCCGACCCGTGCTTGGTTGGAGTTTCGTGGTTATTCAATGACAATGGCTTGCAAATGGTGGTTGACTGGTAATGAAATTAACTATTATTGGATTGAAAGGCAATTTGTTGGTCAATGGTATTACTTTATGTGGCCTTTCAAAGGCATTGTTCGCAAAATGTTCGAAAAACAAATGGAAAAAATCAAAAACGACGACCTTTCGCCGGAACAAAGAAAGGTTAAAGAAATCATCTTCTCTTAAACTATTTATTTATGTGATACTATAACATAAAGGTAGTTTACATGTCAAATAATAAATCAAAAAACCATTCAAAGTTTCTTTCTGCCTCGGTGGAGTCGGCAAAAGACATTCTAGGCTTAAAAAATCCTTGGGTTGTCAATGATTTTGAATCTGAAGCTGGAAACACGAACATGAATGACGAAGAAATCTATTACATTGCTGTTTTTGTTGCTGATTTGAAAACTTTGAAAGAACAAAGAGCCGTTTTTGATATTATTCATCTAAAATGTGACGATGATACAGTTGCTCGCTTCAAAACTTTGTTTTCAAACGAAAATTTAAACAAAATTATGTTATCTTGCTAAAAAAGGGAAAATAAATGTCTGATTTTATGGAAGAATGGAAGTTTTTCTTGGAAAACAAGAAAGATCCTTTGCCAAAGTCTCCTTTTCAAAAGAAAATGTTCAAAAATCATCCAAAAAAGAAGAAAGATCTTATTGGAAAGGGTGGAAACAAGTACAAGTCCAAACCTTATACCAAAAAGCCTTCAATGAAAAGGTCAAAGTCTGCTCCTCCTATTGGAGAAGCAAAGATTAAGGTTATTTTGAAAGAGTTTATCTCAATGTTTGATTATTCTTCTTTCAATGTTCGAGATTCTCTCAATCCAGCCTTTTGGGGTGAAAGGGATGTCCTTAAAGCAGAAGTTGCAAACAAATTGATTCAAATTGGAAGAGACTTTTTTGAAAATAATCTTAAATTTCCAAAAAATGTTGAATTGATCGATATCAAGTTCACAGGATCTTTGGCAAATTACAACTGGACTGATAATTCTGATATTGATCTTCATCTTGTGATTGACTTCAAGAAAACTGGGGCTGATCCCAAACTGATTCGTGATTATGTTAATTCTAAAAAGAACCTTTGGAATGAACAACACGATATTATGATGAAAGGTCACGAAGTTGAAATTTATGTTGAAAATTTAAATGAAAAGCATTATTCAACCGGTGTTTATTCTCTTTTAAACAACGAGTGGATTGTGAAACCTTCTCCTGCAAAGCCGAACATTGACGACCAACAGATCATGGTCAAAATCAATGGCTTTCAGCAAAAGCTGGATCATTTAAAAGACCTTTTTGCAAAAGGACAATACAAGTCTTCTTTTATTTACGCAGAAAATTTAATGGACAAGTTAAAAAATATGAGAACTGCTGGCCTTGTGAAGGGAGGCGAGTTTTCTGTTGAAAATCTAACTTACAAAGCACTTCGAAAAGTCGGAGTTATTGAAGAGATCTTTGATCTTAAACACGAAGCATACGACAAGATGATGTCTGTTGATGCATCTGGTAATACACCGGGAGAACACCCCGTAGATCAAGGAACTTTAGTTTATTCAAACCTATAAGGCCTTACTATGTTTAATGAAAAACAAATCAAACTCTTTCTTTGGGCAACCATCATCTTTAATCTGATCGATACAGTTGTCTCAATTTATGTTATCAAGTTTGGGCATTTAAAAGAATCAAATCCAATAATGGACTTCTTTTTGAAGTTTGATTCAATTATGCCCTTTGTTTTTGCAAAAATGTTCTTGATCTGTTCTGGATCTTATATTATCTGGAAAAGAAGAGATATGTTGATCGCTCAGTTGGGAGCTTATTTTGTTTTTGGATTTTATTGGGCTTTAATTATTCAATTTTACTTTTTTTTAGTTTTAAAATAACTAATTAAGTTAAATGAAAGGGAGTTTATATATGTCTACTTTTAGTTCATATGAAAAAGATAAAAAAATATTTGATAATTGGCGACAATTTGTAATTAGAGAACAAGCGGAGATTGACGAAGATTTGGAGCTTACCGAAGATGCGGCAAAAACTCTGCAAGAATTACAGATTGGTGAAAAATACGCGGCGGTGGAAGGAATTGGAGATATAAAAAACGTTGGCGAATTGTTGTATTATTTAACCGCCAAAGGCGTTCTTAAACCTTCACAATGGGATAAAGTCAAACTCGATATAGCGAAAAAATTGGAAAGCCTTAGAGAGACGCGCTTTGGAAAGTTAGCTGACTTTCTTAGTAGTGGAATTGTGGCGGGTTTAGGCACAGCGGCTGTTGCCACTATTTTATCTGCAGCGGGGGTTGATGCGGAGACTATAGCCGCAGCATCAGTCCCCACCGGTGGCCTGTCTTTTATTGGGTTAGCTGTTCTTAATCAAGCTGGTGGTGGAGGTTTTGGTAAGATCACTGATTTCCTGTTTGATTCTGGTTTGAAGGTATTGGTAGGTGAGAACAAAGAAGTGCTAGCTCAATTAATAGGCTGGCCAGATACCGGAAAAGGTAAAAGCGGAGAGGCTCCTTTGATTGGCCTGTTTGACTTGGATGATGATTATCAAGCTCTTGCTAGGGTTTTCGAAAAGAAAGAGCCATCTGATTTCTCTGATTTGGAAAAGGAATCTTTGGAATTGTTTATAAAAAAGATTATCAAAGCTAGTATTAGCAATTTAGATACCACGATTGAAAAAATCTCTTCTGACCTGAACCATGATGAACAATTTAAAGATCTTATCAAAAAAAACTTAGGCATCGATGTAGACAAAACAGAGGCTGAAGATAGTCTTCATATGCAACCAAATAGAAAACCAAAAAGACCTATAGCCTCGGACGATTATTTTGGAACACCTAGGGCTACAGCCCCGAGAAAGCAGAGGAAGACCTCATCGGACTCCAGATTCGATTGGGAGAAGTACTCCCCGAAAAGCAGAAGAAAACCTCGTGTTCGTGAGGCTCGATTGAGAGAAAGTACTACTAGTACTTTAAAGATTAATAGGAATTAGTTTTATAATGCAAGAAATCAATAACAATACAGATCGAGATCTTTCTTCTCTTCAAAACATTTTAACTTCCTTTCTTCCTTATGCAAAAGAAAGATTGGGTTACGACAAGCCTTGCTGTGTCAACTTTGTTTCAGATATTGAAAACTCAAAAATGGACTTTGGCAAAACTGCTTATTATGATCCCTCCAATATGGAAATTGTAATTTATGTGGATGGAAGACATCCAAAAGATATGCTTCGCTCTATCTCGCACGAATTGGTTCATCATGCACAAAATTGTAGAGGAGACTTTGATTTTCAGTTTGAAACAAAGCCCGGATACGCCCAAAACAACCAAAAATTAAGAGAATTGGAAGCTGAAGCCTATTTACTAGGAAACGGATTTCTTGTAAGAGATTTCGAAGATTCAATCAAATTAGGAGACCAAGTTCTTATGGAATGGAAAAATAAAGAAAAGAAAAAACTTTTGAAAGAAGCCAAAACAGAAAAATATAATGACGCTCCGGAACTAGAGGGTAAACAGGCAACGGAATTGCCTGATCACCTTCAAAAAGCAATTATTGACAAAGATAAAGATGCCGGTGGCAAAAAAGATGAGAAAGAAGATGAGAAAGAAAATGTCAAAGAACATTACATCACTCGTTCTGAAATCGTTGGAAATGAATTAATGAAACGTTGGTTTTCTAAAAAATAAAAAGGATTTGTAAAAATGGGTAGAAAAAAGAAAAGACTTCGAATTTTGAAAAGGCAGCTTGATGCTAAAAAAGCATTGGAAGCTCTTGAATTGGAAAAAGAACTTGCTTTGAAAGCTGAAGTTGAAAAGAGAGCGGCAGCAGAAGCCGAAGCGAAAAAGAAAGCAGAAGCCGAAGCAAAAAAGAAAGCAGAAGCTGAAGCAAAGAAAAAAACCGAAGCAAAACCCAAAAAAACCACCAAGAAAAAGGTAGTTAAAAAAGATGACTGATCATCGCAAAATGACCCGCGAGTTTCTTGAAGGAAAAACAAAACAAGAGTATACCCTCTTGGAGCACCTTCAAGAGATCGAAAAACAAGTTGAGCAGCTACCTTCCGGATGGAAAAAAGAGCAAGTTAAAGAGCACATCAAGAGTGCTAAAAGAAAAGCAAGAATTTTAACCAAGGATAACTAACAACATGCAAGAAGAACTTCTTCTAGAGGGCGGCTTGGCCGGCCACATGTCCCACCTTTATGAAAATCCAAAACTTAAGTTTTCCGACATTAAAGAGATTTTCCGGAAAGCTGGTGTTGGAGAGCTAGAAGGGACTGAAAAAACAGATGGCCAGAACCTTTTTATTTCATATGATCTAGCATCTGGCGAAGCAAGAGCCGCTAGAAACAAAGGGAATATTGCTAAAGGCGGGATGAACGCTGCTGAATTAGCTCAAAAGTTTGGTGGGCGTGGTTCTTTGGAAATTGCTTTCACGGAAGCTTTCAGCGCCTTTGAGAAAGCAGTTCAAGCCCTCTCTGACGAAGAAATTTTAGACCTCTTTGGAGAAAGCGCAGATATTTTCTACAATGCTGAGATCCAAGATCCAAGAAACCCCAACGTTATTCAATACTCTATTCCAACTTTGAATATTCATCGTGTTGGTCATGTTAAAGTTGAAAATGGAAAACCTGTTGCCACAGATGATGTATCTTCAGGCTTGGTTGCAAAATTGGAAAATGCAATTGAAAAGATCAAAGAAAAAGATGTTTTAGATAATTTTAGAATTCAAGTCAATGCTATTCGAAGATTGGAAAGCCTTGACAATGAAAACATTGCAAATGAATTCATTAATAGATTAGAAAGTTTAACTTCTGCCGCTGGCCTTTCTGATTCAAACACCGTTGGAGATTATCTTACTTTAAAGATTGTTCCAATGATTGTTGAAGATTTTCCTTTAATTCCGGAGGAAAAGCTGACACTCCTGATGAAAAGGCTTTTCGAAGGAACTTCTGTTAAGCTCAATGATATCAAGGAAGGTCTTCCAAGGGAAGCCCAGCAGCAAGTTTCAGCAGCATCTAAAAAGCTGGGAAAATACTTTAAAAAGGCAGTCAAGCCTTTGGAAATGATCATCCACCAGTTCGCTGTTGAAATTCTTAAAAACTTTCAAAGTGCTTTTGTTTTAGATAACAAAGAAGAAGTCCAAAGACTGCAAAAAGAAGTTTCTGATGCTATCTCTGCTATCCGAAGCTCCGGCGTTGAAGAAGCTATTGGGATCTTGAACACGCAGTTGGAAAAACTTGTCGATGCAGAGGGTGTTTCCACTGCTGCTGAAGGTTTTGTTTTTGATTACGATGGAAAAACATACAAGTTCACCGGTAACTTTGCTCCTGCTAACCAACTCCTAGGGTTGTTTAAGTATGGCAGAGGAAAGATCCCAGCTTTGCAAAGCCTTTTGAAAGAAAATAAAAAGCTGGTTCTCCTTCCCGGCGGTTTCAAGCCACCTACCAAAGCTCACAAAGCAATGATTGACTACTATGCTAGTCTGCCCGATGTTGAGAAGATTTTGGTCCTGATCGGCCCCAAGGCTAGAGAAGGGTTTTCTAGAGAACAATCAATGAAAGTTTTTGATCTTTATAATTTAGATGGGAAAGTAGAAGTGTTGGAGACTGATTACAACTCTCCCATTATGGCTGCTTATGAGTTTTTGATCAGTGATGAAAGAAGGGAAGCTTACAAAGATTTAGCTTTCACAATGGGTGCTGGCTCAAAAGACGCCGATGCAAGAAGAATCGAAGAGTTTAAAAACTATTTTGAAGTTAAAAACCCGGACAAACTTCCGGAAGGCTTTTCGGTCGATGTTATCTCGCCTTGCGAAACACAACCTTGTGTGGGTCCAGATGCTACTCCAGTCAGCGCCACAAAGCTTCGAAATGCGATTAGTTCTAGAGACAAAGAAGCTATTAAAACAATGATTCCGGATAACATTGATGTTGATCGTTTTATAGAAATCTATGACACTGAAAGACTTGAAGAAGCCTCTTCAATGGCCGCTGGAAATGTTGCTGGGCATTCTGGTCGTCCTTTTAAAAAGGACGAAGATGATGAAAAGAAAAAAGAATTGAAAAAACTCATTAACAAAGGGATAAAAACCGTGAAAGAGCAAAAAAGAATAGAAGAAGCAAAGTTTCGACAGATTGTTCAAGCTTTGGTTGTAAAGAAATACAAAACACTTATGGAACAAGAAGAAATGAAAGCAGGAGAAAGATCGACTGCTATCAACTATCTTGAAAAAGTTCTGAAAATGATCATTCCCGGGAAAGTGGGCGGTTCCCAGTTGGAACCAGAGTATAGCGCGCTTTCTACAGCGGCAGAGCGTAGGTCTTTTATCAAGCACGTTATTCAAGGTCTTTACGACGAGATTGCACCTGAAATGTCTTTGGATGGACTTATTTCTCGATTTGAGAGAAGAAAAGAATCTTTCTTACAGAAAGATCAAAAACCCCTCATGGAGCAAGAAGATATCAAAATCACTTTGGATGCTGAAGGGTTACCAAAAACCGAAAAAGAAGTAGAAGAAGATGAACTAGCAGCATCAGACAGCTTGACAACCGGTCGGGTTACTGACCGTGGCCCGGAAGATGACTTTCCAGAACCTATCTCTGGCGAGAACTCAATTGGTCGAAAAGCAGCTTATCGGTTCATCTCTACCCAAAAAGCAACCATCGAGAATGCTTTGAAAGACCTTCAAATGACACCGGAAGAATTGGAAGTTTTCAAAAGAGAAAGTCCCGGAAAAGATGAACCTCAAGTTGAATTCTTGGACTTTTTGTTCACCAATATCGCTCTTCACTTTGATCGCCTAGAGAACAAATACTTCAACTCTGAAGTTTCAATCTCGCAAGACTTCTTTCAAGATGTCTTGAAGCAAGCGACGGGCGAAAAAGAAGCTGGTGCAGAAATTGCAACCGCTTCAGATAATATTGAGTTAACCGGACCTGAAGAAGGCGGTGAAGAGGAAATTGAACTTGATCTGGGAGAGGAGGGGCCAGAAGGCGGTGAAGAGGAAGAATTGGAGTTGGAACTTTAATTCAACAAAGAATGGATCTTATCACAAACCTCTGGACATTTCCTGCAAACTTCTTCCCTATCATAACAAAAATAATCAGTGAAAACAACCGCATAATACTCCCTCAAGGAAGCCGTTGAATAAGGGGAGGGAAAGCCTCCCAAGTGACCCCTCAATTTAGAATATCCAACCTCTTCGTGGAAAAACACATCCAAGTTTGGATTGAAATCCACCTTCAAGAAAGCTTTCTTGTCACAGTCGTAGCCAGCGCTTGTCAAATTGTTGTAAAGATTGTATCTTTTGTTGATAAAGTGATCTCGGATCTCTCCATCGCCATAGATATGATCTTGAAACTTCACTTCAGTGAAGTGAGCCAGTTCATGAACAATATCATCCAACATATCTTTAAAGTCATCTTGCTCGTTTGTAATGTAGATTGTGTTGTCTTTGAACACTGCGTTTCTGTTCAACTCATCAAATTCTTTTAGATGAGCCATATAAAAACCATCCAAACCATCAACCAGTCGCGCAGGGATCATGTCTTCTACCCTTTGAATGACTTCTTCAGGGTTCACCTTTGAATAGTCAGGTTCGTGAACAATAACGAAAGGAACTCCGTGGATAGAATATTCTTTCATTCTTTTGTTTGAATAGTTATTTGTTTTGTGTCGTTCCATTAAAAGTTGCCTCACGCTCATTTTCAATAAATTCCTTTGCAAAGTCAAAATCTTGTGCTGCTTGTTCATATCCTCGAAAAAAGTTCTCTTCCGCAATAGCAATAACAAATTCAGGAAACTCATCAGCAACAACTTCAACAATGTTTTCAACTGTTACTTCTTCTGTTTCCTTATCGAGGAGGAGCTTCTCTCCAGCATAATCAATCAAATATTGTTTTAAATCCATTTTACACCTCGTTTTCTTTTTTACATTATAACACAGTTTGATTACAATTTAAAGTGTTTTATGCAATTTTTTATTCCAAAGTGAATTGGGGCATTTACGCTTCTTTTTCTGCTTCCGGGAAATTTAAACTTGGAAGACTTAAGTTTGCAATCTTTTTTAATGCACATTTTGATCTCGTCCAGATCTACCCAGCACCAAGCATCGTGCTCGGAGTTCAGCCTAGGCTCAAACTCATCAACAACTTCAACCAAGAAAGTGGTATATTTAAAGTCGTCCCTTTCATTGACAAACTTGTCCATATAATCACGACCAGAAAGATCTTTTCCAATTTCCTCTAGGGTTTCTCTTTGTGCTGTTTTCTCTGGTTTTTCGCCTACTTTGGCGTGTCCGCCGGGAGAAGCAAGATGGCCTGTTTCAGAACCATCTGCCCTTCTTAGGAGCAAGACGCTATCTTTTTGAGGGCAGTAAATAAAAAAGCCAGCGCCTTCATCTTGAGAATCTTCGTTTCTCAGACTTTCTCTAATAAACTTGCCCCAACCAAATTGGATATACTCTTCTTTTGACATTTACAAAATCCTCGCTGCTAAACTGGCGACTTTCGATCTTTCGCCTTTTTGTAGGGTGATATGACCAGCTAATTCAGTTTCTTTGAAACTTTCAACTGCATATGTCAGCCCGTTGGTTGTTTCATCAATGTAAGCATTGTCAATCTGCTCAATATCTCCTGTTAGAACAATCTTTGTGTTCTCACCCACACGAGTGATGATCGTTTTCAACTCATGTCTAGACAAGTTTTGAGCTTCATCAATAATAATATAAGCATCAGAAATAGAACGACCCCTTATGTAAGTGAGAGCCTCTACTTCAATCAAGCCGTTTGAAAGGTATTCTTCCATTAGAATCTTATCATTGCCCATAAGATACTGCAAGTTGTCTCTGATCGGAGCTAACCATGGTCTCATTTTCTCTTCCATTGAGCCCGGAAGAAAGCCAATGTCCTTTCCAAGAGGCTGAACGGGTCTGGAAACAACAAGGGTTTTGTACCTTTCTGTGTTTAAGACCTGCTCCATCCCAGCAGAAATAGCAGCAAGCGTCTTACCAGACCCTGCTTTCCCAATCAAAGTAACCACAGGAACGTCAGGGTTCATTAGAAGGTCAATAGAGAACCTCTGCTCCTTATTACGGGGCTTGATTAACCATTCGTGACCCTTGCTATCAAAAATGTGTTTAAGGGGCATAGAATGGCTTAAAAAGCGCGCTAACGCAGTCTTCTTTTCATTTGAAGAGGAAACCAGCATCACAAACTGGTTTGGATGGAGATTGTGCTCTTCTTTTTCAACAAAGACATCTTTCTTTGCATAAAACTGATCCACAATCTCTTCATCTACAAGGATTTGCTTTAGGCCGGTGTAAAGCTCGGAAGAGTCTTTTACAACCTTGGAGGCAACGTATTCTTCACATTCAATACCAATAGCGTCACATTTAACTCGCATATTGATATCACGAGAAACAACAACAACTTTCTTTTTGGGATTTTCTCTTTTTTCGGTGAGAGCTACGCAGATAATCTGATTGTCGGGGTGTTTAGGGTCAAAGCCTTCTGGAAGATACTCGATATTATACCCTTTGGTATAAATTAAGCCTTTTCCTTTTTCAATTCGAACACCTTTTTGAAGTGAACCTTTTGTTCTTAACTCATCTAAAATTCTGATAATCTGTCTTGCCTGTGCTCCAACTCCGTCTTGTCTTGTTTTGTGTTTATCGATTTCCTCTAGAACCTTCAGGGGGATGATAATGTCGTTCTTTTTGAATTCTTTGATTGAGTTTGCGTCTGTGAGATAAACTGAAGTATCTAGGATGTAAGTTTTCTTTCTCATAATGCTTTCCTTGCAGTGGTTTAGAGTTAAAACTCTATGATTAAATAGTTTTGATACTTTAAACAAATTAGAAAACTAGTTAAAATTGTAACCCTAATTTGCGAGGAAAAGCAATGAGGAAACGTTTAATTTACTTTTATCTTTTTTTTATCCCTCTCTGCTTCCATTTTGCTGGATGTTCCCACCTCACTTATTTCCGCTCGTTCGCAAAGAAAAACCCATTCAAACAAAGAGCCTTTTTCAAATTTGTTCGAGTAGCAACAATTCAAATCTGTAAGCCAGAAAGATTTCACATTGCTTGCAGGTCTAGACAAGTAAGATATGAAGGTTCAGCTTTCCATGTCCACAAAGAAGGTAAGTGGAGTTATGCTTTGACTGCTGCTCACAACATATACCTTGATCCGGTACATCCAATGCACAGAAGAATGTTAAGTGCAATGAAATACAAGATCTCTGTGTCTAATGACCATTCCTACTTGATCGATTGGCACAAAAGAAAACACAAGATCGTTGGCTTCAAAATGGTGAAAAAAGCTGATCTGGGCATTGTAAGAGTCAAGTTGGTCGAAGACCTGCCTACTTACAGGATCGCCACGGAAATGCCCCAAAAAGGCGAGAAAGTTTATAATACAGCCTCACCCCTAGGTTTCTTTTCAGGAAACGTTCTAGGGCTATATGAAGGGCGTTATCTGGGTAAAAAGATTGTGCCTATCAAAGGATATAAATCTTTAATGGCTGTTTACACGATTCCTGTGATTGGTGGTTCATCTGGTTCTCCGATCCTGAATAAATGCGGAGAGGTGATCGGCATTGTTTCTTCTGTTCATAGAAGGTTCCATCATATCAGCTTTGGTGTGCCTCTTTCAGCCATTCGCTCTGCAATGTATAAATAATCACTTATTCTTCTGTCTTAAATCAAATCTAGTTAAAAGCTCTCCGAATCTTTCTGTTGTTACACCTAGGAAAGACGCTGCCCCTCTTATATCTACAGCGGCTGAAATAGCCGTTTTTACTATTGCTTCTTTAATTATTTTGTCTATGTTGTAAAAGATCCTCAAACCATATAGCTTTCCTCCTGCTGCTATGGTAGCTGATTCCAGCTTTATTGCTATAAGATCTTCTAATGTTATTTGATCTATCTTAGAAAGAAAATTATTATCTATTTTTCCTTGACTTTTTAATTCATTTATGATAGAATAAGACTTATAAGGTCTTTTTGTTTTAAGTTTTTCAAATTCATCCCAATAATTCATACTAATATTTCCTTTTTCTTTTTAAGCTTTAAACAGTATAACATAAAGATCTTATTATTTCAATAAAAAAATAAATTAAATTATTTTTCAAATTAGGTTAAAAAATATAAAAATGTATGTTATAATCTTTTTTAAGAATTTTAAAGATATTCTTTTTAAGCTATAAATTAATATTTCAAATAAGGTTTTAATATGAAGAAAACAAAGATCTTAACCATTTCTGATCATCCTTATTCTCCTTCTGGAGTAGGAACTCAAACAAAATATGTTATTGAAGCTCTTCTTAAGACTGGAAGATATGAGATCCGAGCTTTAGCAGGTGCTATTAAGCACGAGAACTATACTCCTCAAAAAACAGAAGAGTGGGGAGACGATCTTATTATTTATCCTGTTGATGGATATGGAGATCAAGATTCAATCAGGTCTATTATCAGAAATGAAAAACCAGATCTTCTTTGGTTTATGACAGATCCCAGATTTTATGGTTGGCTGTGGGAAATTGAAAACGAAATCAGACCACTTATGCCGATGGTTTACTACCACGTCTGGGACAACTACCCTTATCCAAAATACAACAAAAAGTATTATGATTCAAATGATGTTATTGCTACGATTTCAAAGGTCACAGACGACATTGTAAGAACTCTTTCTGATGTGGAGTGTCATTACATCCCCCATGCTGTAGACTCTACGGCTTTCAAAAAGCTTCCAGAGGCAGAGATCAAAGAACACAGAAAGAAAATCTTCAAAGACAACCTTCTTGATAAAGAAGGAAATGAAAAGATGGTCTTTTTCTGGAATAACAGAAATGCAAGAAGAAAGCAATCTGGATACCTTCTTTGGTGTTTCAAAGAATTTTTGAATGAAGTGGGTCATGACAAAGCAATCTTGATGATGCACACTGAACCAAAAGACCCGCACGGTCAAGATCTTGAAGCGATTATTCACGAATTGGGTCTTGTCAATGGAGAGGTGATCTTTTCAACAACAAAGTTGGATATTCCAACTCTTGGAAAGGTATACAATGCCGTTGACTGCACCGTGAACATTTCAGATGCAGAAGGGTTTGGATTGGCTACTTTGGAATCTCTTTCTTGTGGGACACCAATCATCGTGAATATGACTGGAGGACTTCAAGAGCAGGTAACAAATGGCACAGATTGGTTTGGAATGGGTTTGTTCCCTTGTTCAAAGTCTGTTATTGGCTCACAACCAGTACCTTACATCTATGAAGACCGCCTAAATCAAGAAGATGTTGTTAATGCTTTGCGTGATATGTATGAGCTTTGGAAAAACAAAGATCCTGAATTTGAAGCAATGTCCCAAATGGGAATGGAGCATGTTCAAGAAAACTACAATTATGAAAAGTTTTGTGAAACGTGGGTTGATCTGATCGATAAAACAGTGGAAAAGCACGGTTCTTGGGAAAATAGAAAAAATCATAAAACTTGGGTTTTGAAAGAGGTTGTTTGAAATGACTAGCGGGAGTTATGAATTGTGGCAAGTTTCTTCCTTGGGTAATGAAGTGTTTCCTATCAAGTTGATTAAAAAAGGAACTTATAGCGAAGTTGTTGAAAAATGGAATGAATTTTCAAAAAATTCTAAAACTCCATGCAATGTTTACTATAAAGGTCAAGTTTTAGTTATTAAAAAATAGAGGTTATTTAATGAAAAAGAAGGTTTTGATTAAAGCTCCAATGTTGAGTCGCTCTGGATATGGAGAACACGCTCGTTTTGTTCTCCGTGCTTTGCGGAGTAGAGAAGAGCTTTTCGACATTTATATCTTGAATATTCGCTGGGGCGAAACCGGCTGGATCTGGGAAGACAATGAAGAAAGGCAGTTTATTGATGAAGCAATCAAAAAAACTGTTTTGACACTTGAAGGTGCTAAAAAAGCAGGGCAACAAGTTCATTTTGATGTTTCGCTTCAAGTTACCATCCCGCAAGAATGGGAGAAGCTAGCTGCCGTTAACATTGGCTGTACAGCCGGAACAGAAACAACTAAAATGTCCCCGCAATGGGTTGAAAAAAGCAACCTGATGGACAAGATTCTGGTTGTTTCAGAACATACAAAATATGCTTTTGATAACACAGTTTATAAATTTCAGCATCCACAAACTGGACAAGAGATCGTTTTTAGAAATGAAACTCCTGTGGAAGTGACGCATTATCCAGTTCGTAAAGTTGCTCCTTGTCCAGAGTTTTTGGAACTTGATTTCAAGCATGATTTCAACTTTCTTTGCAATGCTCAATGGTCCCCAAGAAAGAACTTGGAAAACACTGTTCGTTGGTGGCTTGAAGAATTTCAGGACAAACCTTATGGCCTAATTCTAAAAGGAAACTTTGCCAAGAACTGTGTGATGGATCGAGAAAAGTTTGAGCAAAGAATCAATCACATTCTTAAAGACTTTGAAGACCGAGAATGTTCTGTTTATTACCTACACGGAGACATGACAGAAGAGGAACTCTCAGCCCTTTATCAGCATCAAAAAGTTAAATGCTTTATCAATTTGGCTCATGGTGAAGGGTTCGGCCTTCCTGTTTTTGAAGCGGCTTACTATGGACTTCCAGTAATTGCCCCTGATTGGGGCGGCGTGGTTGATTTTCTTTATGCCCCAGATGATAAGGGAAAGAAAAAAGCTCATTTCTTGAAGGTCGATTATGATCTCAAACCAGTCCAAGAAGAGGCTGTCTGGGAGCCAGTTTTGATTAGGGACTCTCTTTGGGCTTTCCCAAAAAGGTTTTCTTATGTTTCACGACTGCGAGATGTCGTGAAAATGTATGGCATTTATCACGCCAAAGCGAAGAGATTAAGAAAGTGGCTTTTGAAAGAGTTTGAAGCAGATAGCAAATATCAAAAAGTTTTGGAAAGCGTGAAGGAGAAAGATTTTGATGTTGATTCGTGGCTAGCCTCTTTGGGAGAAGAGGTTTATGATTAATGTATATCTTTTTGTCCGACTTCTTTTTAGAGCAGGGTGTGATCGGCGGAGGTGAACTGAATGATTATGAGCTTTTAAAAATATTATCCAATAAAGGCTATAAAGTAAAGAAAAAGAACACTTCTGAAGTTGATTTGAGATTTTTAAAAGAAAATATTGGAAATAACTTTATTATTTCCAATTTTATATTCTTAAAAGAAGAGTGTAAAAAGTTCATTCAATCAGGGTTAAATTATGCGATATACGAACACGATCACAAATACCTAATCAATAGAGACCCCTCCAAGTGTGAAGATTATATATGCAAAAAACAAGAATTAATAAATATAGGTTTTTATCAAAATGCAAAAGCCATTTTATGTCAATCTTTGTTACACGCAGAAATTATTAACAAAAACTTAAAGAAAATAAATGCTATAAGTTTATCTGGCAATTTGTGGTCCGAAGAGGATCTGAAATTGATGAGAAAGCTTTCAGAAAACAAAAAAAGTAATTTTTATTCAATTATAAATTCCATCAATCCAATAAAAAACACAAATATTTGTATTAAATACTGCCGGCATAAGCAGATTCCATTTAAGCTGATATCAAAAATGCCTAGACAGCAGTTTTTAACTGAATTATCTAAAAATGAAGGGCTGGTCTTCTTTCCCGGAGTTGTTGAGACATTAAATAGGGTTTGCGTGGAAGCTAAAGCAATGAACTGTAAAGTTGTAACAAACAAGAAAGTTGGAGCTACATCTGAAGAATGGTTTTCCTTGAAGGGAGAGCCCTTATTGGAAGAAATGTATAAAATGAGAGAAAGCATTCCAAAGTTGATTATTGAGGTGTTTGAATGAGAAAAGTATATATTAAATCTCACGAAGAAAACGCTGGAAAATACATTTATCGCGGCTACTTCAAAGCTTGGGAGGCACTAGGTTATGAAGTTGTGAATTATAAAAACCTTTTAGATATTTCAAATGATGAAGGTTTTTATTTGATGGCAGTGGATGCAGAAATCAACTCCACAAACATTCACGTTGTTAAAAAAGCAATAAAGGCTTACGTATACGTCCAGCCAAACACATTTCCAATGAAGTGGGGAACGCATCCCAATTTTGTATCATTGTGCCCAGACGATACAATTAAAGAGCTTAATGTTTTGGACAATGTTGTTCTATGGCACTGGGCAGACAGTTTTGAATACCATACAAAATGGAAAGGGATTAAAAAGCTTCCATTGGCTTTTGACTCTATCTCATATCAGATTGAAGAAGACGATAAATACAACTTTGATTGCTGTTTTATTGGCACTTGGGCAAACAACGGCTTCAATGAAAAAAGAAAGATTTTATTAGATTATCTAGGAGAGTTTAAAAATAGCAATCTTAAGTGTGGATTTTTTATCAATCGTAATATCTCTCACGAGAAAGAGAATCTGATCTTATCTAGTAGTAAGATTGCAATTAACATTCACGATGCATATCAACAAATGCTGGGTTTGGATACAAACGAAAGAACATTTAAATCTCTTGGGTTAACTGGTATTTTAGTGTCAGACTCTGTAAGACAAGTTAATACAATCTTTCCCAATGTACAACTGGCAAAAGATCCCAAAGAAATGGTTCAGATTGTAGGCGATTTACTGCTGAAAGACAAAGAACAAATTAAAGAAATGAAAAATTATAATAGAAATAATGTATTAAAAAACCACACTTATATTAAAAGAGTTGAGGAGATGTTGAGCTTTGGATAACAAACCGAAAGTTACAATCGTAATACCTTGTTATAATTCTGAAAAATGGATTGAACAGAGTGTTAGAACTGCTTTGGATCAAGATTACGACAACGTAGAAGTTATCTTTGTTGACAATGAAAGTACAGACAGTAGCGTTGATATTGTTAGCAAGATCCAAAGTGATAAGCTTATTATGTCTTCTGCTCCGAACATATACCCACATTGTTGGGATGAGGCTAGAGAAGAAGGTATTAGAATGTCTACCGGTGAGTACATTTTGATTATGGGTTCTGATGACTTTTTGGAGAACAATTTTATTTCAAATTGTATGAGCATTGTAATGAAGGTGCCGGATAAAATAAGGGTGCTTCAAAGCCCAATTAGAGGCATCAAGGGGCAAGAAGAGGGAGATGTTGGGTTCGTATCTTATTTTTACAATAACAAAGAACAACTTAAACAGGAGTTGGTGAAGAGATGCGTGGTCAACACCCCAACGGTTTTGTACAAGAAAGATGTTTTATTAGAGACAAAGACAAAACCAAGCCAATATGGAGGAGCCGCAGATTATGATTTTTATTGCCAGTTGGTTGATAAAGGAGAATTCATTTTCCCTGTGAGTTCTTGGCTTGGGTTCAATTATCGTTGGCACCCGGAACAGGCAACTTGGAAGATGAAAAAACAACAAACGAATTATGACAAGAAAATCCAGAGATTTTGGAGGGAAAAGTGGAGAATCTAAAAAAAAGAATTCTAGAAATAGCATATAAAAACAATCTATCGCATTTGGGAAGTTACTTCTCAAGTGTTGGTATCATTGATGAAATCTATAAAGAAAAGAAAAAGACAGATATTTTTATTTTGTCATCCGGACACGCAGCTTTGGCTTTGTATGTTGTTCTGGAAAAATATCACGATCTAGATGCAGAAAAGTTGTTTAAAAAACACGGAGGCCACCCACATCGATGTGAGAGTGATTTTATCTATTGCTCGACAGGAAGTTTGGGAATGGGGTTGACGGTGGCTGTAGGCAGAGCCTTGGCGAATAAAGACATCCACATTCATTGTTTGGTAAGCGATGGAGAAGCATATGAAGGGTCTATTTGGGAGTCCTTGAGGTACATTGAAGAGAAGAACATCAAGAATATAACAGTACACGTAAATGTTAATGGGTATGCTGGTTATAAATGCGTTGATTCTAGAAAATTAGTTGAAAGACTTAAAACTTTCCTTCCGGACATTCAGATTCACTATACCGATGTTGGTGAATATCCATTTCTATCCGGATTGAACGCACATTATCACATTATGAGCGAAGAAGATTATCAATCCGCAAAGGAGAGGTTCGAATGAGAAGATACTTTAGTGAACTGCTTCATAGAGAAATGGGGCAAAATAAAGATATTGTTCTGATCACGGGAGACCTTGGTTATGGATTGTGGGATCGGATCAAGATTGATTACGAAGACCGTTTTCATAATGTCGGAGCAGCGGAACAATTTATGATGGGGATGGCTAGTGGAATGGCGATGGAAGGAAAAATTCCAGTTGTTTATTCGATTACTCCATTTTTGCTGTATCGGCCATTCGAATTTATACGAAATTATGTAGATCATGAAAAAGTGCCTGTCAAGTTAGTGGGCGGAGGCCGAGGAAAGGATTATGGATACTTGGGATTTTCTCACTGGGCAGAGGACGATGTGAAAATTATGAAGTGCTTTAAGAATATAGAGACTAACCACCCAAAGAGTGAAAAAGAATTAGAAGAATCTTTTCGTGATATGCTGTACAACAAAGGCCCCTATTATTTGAACCTTAAAAGATGAGTAGGAAAGTAAAATGAATAATACCGTGCTTGTCACCGGTGCAAATGGTTTTATTGCAAAAAGCATCATTCCAGAATTGGAGAAAAAATATAAAGTTATTTCTACAAATAGAGCTACTTTGGATGTTTTAGATGAGACCGAGGTAGACAACTTTTTTCAAGCTAATAAAGTTGACTACGTGGTACATACGGCGGCTTCCGGCGGAAAAAGAATTCATAAAAACGAAGAAAGATATTTCTATGAAAATTTGAAAATGTATGAAAACTTGAAAAAACATAGAGATAAGTTCAAGTTGATGATTGTTTTTGGTTCCGGAGCGGAATATTGCAAAGAAGAAAACATTGAAAACGTAGATGAAGAAAAGTTTGATAATAAAGAACCTCTTAATCATTATGGAAGAGCAAAGCAAGAAATAACAAAAAGCGTTATCAATATAAACGACAACATATACAATATTCGTATTTTTAATTGCTTTGGAGTGAACGAAGAACCTCAAAGAATGATTAAAAATTCTATCTTAAAATATATTGAAAAGTGTGGTATAATAGTACACAAGAACAAAGAGATGGATTTTTTCTATGTGAAGGATTTGTATAGAATTATAGATCGCTTGATGTCCGAAGGTGGTCATAAATTTAAGCAATTTAATGCTTGTTATATGGAAAAACAAACTTTATTGGATGTGGCAAACAAGATCAACAACCTAGACAACCACGATGTAGATATTTCCTTGTTGGATGAGGAAATGGATAATAGCTATTCTGGAAACGGCGCAAGGCTAGGCTCTTTGGGATTAGAATTCATAGGTTTTGACGAAGCAATTAAAGAGTATTATCGGGAGATTAAAAAATATGCAAAAACAGCTTCTTAATGAGATTTTAAACTTGGTTAGTGAGTATGTTAAACAAAAGAACAAAGAAGAAAATGACTGGAAAGAGGGCGATTGGGTTAAATATTCAGGACCAGTTTTGGATGAACGCGAATACAAAGAAGCAATCAGAACTCTCTTGAGCGGTTGGCTCATTTATGGCGAGAATGCAAGAAAGTTTGAATTAGAATTTGCAAAAGAGCTTGGCAAGAAGTTTGGAGTTTTGACAAACTCTGGAAGTTCTGCTAACCTTCTGATGGTGTCCACACTAACATCGAAAGATAAAAGATTGGCAAAATACCATCTTCCTCGTGGTAGTAAGTTTATTACTCCTGTGGTGTGTTTCCCAACAACTCTCAACCCCATCATTCAGAATGGATATGAGCCAGTTTTTGTTGATGTTACGCTCCCTGATTTGAATCTGGATTTGGATCAAGTGGAGAAAAAACTAGAAGAAGATCCTGAAATTAAAGGAATTATTTTTGCTCACGTCCTAGGCAATCCACCAGATATGGATAGACTGATGGCCCTTGTGGAAAAATATGAACTAGTGTTTTTGGAGGATGCTTGTGATGCTCTAGGTTCAACATACGATGGTAAGTTGCTGGGCTCTTTTGGTTTGATGTCGACTTGCTCTTTCTTTCCAGCCCACCATATGACGATGGGAGAGGGTGGTTTTGTTGCGACTAACCAAAACCAACTTCGAAGGGGATTGGCTAGTTTTAGAGACTGGGGTAGGGCTTGCTATTGCAATGAAAAGTCTCCCGGAGATGTCACATGTGCAACTGCTTGCGGAGATCGATTTAAGAATTGGTTTCCAGATTTGCCAGAAGTTACATATGATCATCGTTATGTTTTTGATGAGATTGGGTACAACATTAAGCCACTGGATCTTCAAGCCGCAATGGGGCTGGAGCAGTTGAAGAAATTGGAAAAGTTTCATCAAGACAGAAAAGATAACTTTGAAAGATTGTATGAAATCTTCAAGCCATATGGAGAATATTTTCATCTACCAAAGGCAACAGAAAAAGCAGATCCTAGCTGGTTTGGATTTCTTTTGACTGTCAAAGAAGGAGCGCCCTTTAGTCGACATCAATTCCAAACATATATGGAAAAGCAAAAAGTTCAAACTAGAGCTTACTTTACCGGCAATGTTATGTATCACCCCGGATATCGACATTTGGCTAAAGAGTACGGAGAGCTTAAAAAAGTATTTCCAAATGCTCACTTGGCAACAACCAGCACTTTGTTTTTGGGAACTTATTCTGGCTTGACTGAAGAGAAAATGAATTATATTAAAGAAAAGGTAGATGCCTTTTTTAAAGAATTGGGAGCATAGATATGAAAATAGTTTATATTACTGGCTGCTTGGGGTTTATGGGCTCACATACCACTAGAAAGGTGCTTGAGATGGGCTGGGAAGTGTGTGGAGTGGATAAGTTGACCTATGCAGCCAATCCGGATTATCTGGAAGAATTCAATAAATATCCAAATTTTAAATTCATTAATTCAGATATCAAAGATTTGAAATCGCTTTATGATTGCGATTATGTTATCAACTTCGCAGCCGAGTCTCACGTTGGAAACAGTATTATTGATAGTGATGAGTTTATTACCAGTAACATTGTTGGTGTTAAAAACTTGCTAGAACTGGTTCGGAGGAAACCTCACAACTGTAATGATAGGCCGATTTTGTTTCATATTAGCACAGATGAGGTGTATGGAGACATTGAAGAAGGTGCGCACAATGAAGAGTCCATCTTGAACCCAAGTAACCCATATTCAGCATCAAAAGCGGCTGCTGATATGCTGATCACAGCGTGGGCTCGAACATATGGAATTAAGTATCTTATCTTGAGACCGACAAACAACTACGGCCCCGGCCAATATCCAGAGAAATTAATTCCGATTTCTGTCAAGAATTTGATGCGAAAGAAAAAGATCAAACTACACAACGAAGGCACTCCAGTAAGGAACTGGCTACATGTAGAGGATACGGCAGAAGCTGTTATTAAGATTGTAGAATCAGGCGAAGTTAATCAAGTATACAACGTTGCCGGTGGCTTTGAGCAGGCAAATGTGGATACAGTAAGGAAAATTATCAAAGCTTTCTTTGGTTCGGAAGAGAATTGGAGAGAACATGTAGACTTTTCAGAAGTTAGAGAGGGTCAAGATGTTAGATATGCAATTGATGACACAAGATTGAAAGAACTAGGATGGAAACCCTTGAAGGAATTCGATGAAGAGATTGTCGAGATTGTAAAAGAAGTAAGGAACAACTGGAGATGGTAAAGCAAGAGAAAAAAATTGCTTGTTTGATCTATTTTTTTGGCAAAAGGTACGAAAGAATAGGAAAATGCGCTGTTGATAGTTTTAAAAAATATCATCCGGATGTTGATTTGATTCATGTTAACAAAGAAAATGCTGAACAATATCGTTCAACAGAGAAACTTAAATTAGTTGGCCATGGCATATACAAATATATGCTAGCTGCTGAAATTATGATGAGATTTAAGTATGATAAAATCATCGTCCTAGGTGCAGATACCATAACTTGTTCTAGATTGACAGAATTTATTGATAACGATGAAGATGATATATTAGCCACGTTGGATTATCCATACAGGCTATATTCTAGACATCGTAATATGTTTTTATCACCAGATTCTGAAACACATCTTAATGCAGATGTGGTTTGTTTCAATAATCCTTCTGCTATAGTCGATATTGTTAGAATTGCTAAATCATTCCCAGAGTATGTGGAGCAGGCTGGGTTGAATTATGTTGTATGGTCTGAAGATTATAACTATTCGTGTTCAATTGTTGATGGCCCATACAAGACTAGCGAGGTTGTATACAATGCTCGCGCAAAAGGAAATATCGTAGCCAAGCCGAACACAAAACCTTGGGGAGAGCATACTAATAAATTCTATGTGAAAGATCAAAAGTTGTATACCGGCGATAATAAGCAAATTAAAGTTTGGCATTATTGTGATGGCTTGGGAGTTCAAACTGATGCAGTATTTATGGGCACAATGAATCATTATATTAATGATTGGTTTAATAAAGAGACAAAAGAGTTCTTTGAAGAATGCTGTGATTGTGGAGACTTTTTCAAAAGAGAGTTTGCTTTTTAATATATGAGAATTTTACTTACAACAAACAAAACATACAGAGGCTTTTTAGATGGTGGTTATTACCATTTCTTCTCGGCATTAGAGGAGTTAGGGCACGATGTTTATTTTTATGATACGGTCAAACCAGATGAAGTAAGTTATTCTAAAGTTATAGAATCCTTTAAGCCAGATGTTATATGGTCTTGTTTGACGGGTGATGCCAACATCGCCCCATATGAACCAACAAGAGAGATTAAAAGAGAAACAAAGAGAGGTAGAATCAAGACATTCAATTGGTTTTGCGATGATACTTGGAGATTTGAAACGTTTTCCAAAAAAGTGTGTAATTTTTTTACTTGCTGCTCCACTCCAGAGCCGCTTTATTTAGAGAAATATAAGCAAATAGGGTATGATAATATACTTTTAGGAAACTGGCATATAAATAACAAATACATCAAAAGAGTAGACTTTGAACAGAAAGACATTGACATTTCTTTCATAGGCAATATGACCAAACAAAGAAAGAATTTTTTTGATAATGTTGACATCGAGGTTAGCAACTTTTTTGGTTTAACAAACGAGCAACTTTTCAACACACACGGTAGAACAAAGATCGGAATTAATTTAAGCAGGAACGATAATGATCCTTTGCGGAAAACGCAAATGAAACAAAGAATATTTGAAATAGCCGCTTCAGGTGGGCTAGTCGTGACTGAATATCATAAAGGAATCGAAGAGTTTTTTACAATCGATAAAGAAATCATAACGTTTGAAACAGTCGATGAGTTCAATAAAAAAGTTATTTTTCTGTTAAAAAACCCCAAATTAACAGAAAAGATTGCAAATAACGGATACAAAAGATTCTGCAAAGAGCACGAATCTAAAATTAGATTGTCAAAAATCTTAACAAAGATAGTGGAAATATAAATGGAAGTATTGGTAACTGGCGGTTCAGGATTTGTTGGAACCAGATTGCAAAAAAAGCAGAAAAATTGGACATATATTTCTTCTAAAGATTATGATTTGACGGTCAAAGATCATTGCCGGCAAATGCTTTTAGATATAAAACCTGATGTTGTTCTTCATTTGGCTGGTAAAGTTGGTGGAATAAAAGAAAATAATAAAAAACAAGCAGACTTTTATTATACCAACACCATGATTAATACCAATATTTTAGAAGAATCGTATCGTGCAGGGGTGGGAAGGGTTCTGTCTTCTTTAAGCACATGTGCTTTCCCAGATAAGCTAGACAAATACCCATTTACAGAAGAAGATCTGTTAATAGGACCACCGGCTGTAACAAACTTTTCTTATGGATATGCAAAGAGGAGCTTGTTTGTGCAGTCATTATCATATTCACGCCAGTATGGTGTAAATTATAATTGTTTTTGCCCCTCAAATCTATATGGGCCTGATGATAATTTTGATTTAGAGAGTGGTCATTTTGTGCCGAATTTAATTCGAAAAGTTTTTGAATCAGGTATGAAAAAGAATATTGAACTGTGGGGGACCGGTAAGCCTTTGAGGCAACAATTGTATGTTGACGATTTGGTTCAGCTTATTCCCGTTTTAATAAAAAAGCACAAAGGGGATTCCCCATTGATAGTGGCTCCTAATGAGAATTATTCGATCAGAGAGTTGGCTAATCTTTTAATTGAGCAATTGGATAGAGATTTTAATATTGTGTTTAATAATGAATTGGATGGACAATTCAGAAAAGATGGAGATAACAAGCGTCTTCTAGGCGTAGTAGGTGATTATAACTTTACCACTTTTAAAGAAGGGGTTATGAAAACATATGAATGGTATGAAAAAAACTATGAAAAACAATAAGACAGCTATTATTACTGGCGCGACTGGTCAAGATGGCTCTTATCTTGTAGAGCTTCTTTTAGATAAGGGGTATTTTGTTGTTGGATGTAAGAGAAGAACATCCATTATCTGTACAGAAAGATTGGATCACATTTATGATCATCCAAACTTTAAATTAGAATATTTTGATTTAAATGATGTTGGTAACATTTATCGCCTTTTGATGAAATATAAGCCGGATGAGTTCTATAATTTAGCAGCACAATCTCACGTTCGAGTTTCTTTTGATATTCCAGAACATACAGTCGATGGAGTGGCAATGGGAACTTTGAGAATTCTAGAGGCGATTAAGAATGTTCTCCCAACGTGCCGTTTCTATCAGGCTAGCTCTTCAGAAATGTTTGGGGACAATCCTGAAAATCCACAAAATGAAGAGACGGCTTTGATGCCTGCATCACCATATGCCTGTGCAAAGGTGTTTGCTCACAATTTGATTAGAAATTATAGAGAATCATATGGGCTCCATCTCTCTTCGGGGATTTTATTCAACCATGAATCTCCTAGAAGAGGCGAAACTTTTGTGACAAGAAAGATCACAATGGCAGCAGTAAGGATTAAATTGGGCTTGCAACAAAAGCTATATCTAGGAAATCTAGACGCAAAAAGAGATTGGGGTTTCGCAGGGGATTACGTTGAAGCAATGTGGATGATGCTACAACAAGAGCAGCCAGATGACTATGTTGTTGCAACAGGTGAAACACACACTGTAAGGCAGTTTTTAGACGTTGTTTTTGAATATGCGGGTCTAGACACCAAAAAGTATGTAGAGGTTGATGAGCGGCTTTTTAGACCCCACGAAGTGCCTCTGCTTTTGGGCGATGCTACCAAGGCAGAGAAGAAATTAGGATGGAAGCCAAAAGTTAGATTTAATGAATTGGCAATTATGATGTATGAAGAAGATCTTAAAAAATTAAAAGGAGAAGTAAAATGAAATTATCACCGCAAGCAATGGGAGCCTTGATGCTGGCTCTTCAAAATTCAATCTTGGAACAATCAGACATTGTTCCAGTTTTGCAAGATTTTGATTTCCAACTAGATCAAAATGAACTTTTGATCGTTAGTAATCCTCCAAAAGGTAAAACCTTGGAGGAATTTTCAAATGTTGGAAAAACGGAAGAATTGGATGCCTAAGTACGATTATTGTTGCAAGATCTGTGGATTTGTTTTTGAGTATCGTCATCAAATGAGCGAAACTCTTGAAAGACATCCGGACTGTAAACAAGAAGAATGTCAGGTAGAAAAAGTGCCTTCTTTTCATAGGCATTTTATCAAAATTCAAGACAAAAAAGGTAGAAAACCGGGAGATTTAGTGAAAAAACACATTGAAGAGACAAAAGAAGAAATCAAACAGCAAAAATTAAATCTTCAAAAAGAATGGGAAAAATAAATGTTAACTATTTATGCAACTTTGCTAACTCTCCTAGTTATAGGAGGAACATTTTATGTGGTTGCCCTTCTTCGAAAACTTTTCTTTTTTGCTGAGAACGTCGCTGAATTAAGAGAAGAGGTGTTGGAATTCTTAGAGCACCTTAAAGCTCTTTATTCAATGGAAATGTTCTATGGGGATGAAACTTTAAAGGCTCTAATAACGCATACAAAGCATTTAAAAGACAAGATAGAAAACTTTGAAGACTTTTATTCTCTCTTGTATGAAGAGGAAGAGTATGAAGAAGAAAAAGAACTGCTGCAAGAATTAGAGGAAAATATAAAGGATGAATATGCCCCAGCCGAACAAACAACAAAATCAACCAAAGAAGAGAGGTAGAAAAAGAAAAAAAGAGAACATGTACTTTACCAAGTTTCACGAACAGCAAATCATAAAGTACAACAATACAGAAGATATCAACGTTCGAAGCCGCATTTACAAGCAAGATATCAAGCCAGTTTTCTCTGAAATGGTTGATAAAATTGTTTATACCTACCGATTCACAACCCTCCCCAACATTGATTCTCTCCGAGAAGAGTGCAAAGTCTGGTTGGTCACTATTTTAGAAAAGTTCCAACCTGAAAAGGGCCACAAAGCTTTTTCTTACTTTTCTGTGATCACCAAAAACTGGTTCATTCACGAAACCAAGAAGCACAAGAAAAAACTTAAAAAACATATTGTCATTGAAGATATTTATGAAGTTAAAGACCAACTGATCGTTGAAAATCAATATCATAAAAAAAGAGAAACCTCTGAATTTATGCTCCTTTTAGAAAAAGAAATCCAAGAATGGAAAAAAATGGATCTAAAAGAGCAAGAAGAACAACTTGTCAAAGCTATTGAGATTATTTTCCGAGACATTGATTCAATCCCAATTTTTAATAAGAAAGCTATTTATCTATACCTTCGAGAAATCACTGGAATGAACACAAAGCAGTTAACTTCCAGCTTAACCAAGATTAGAAGAAGGTATAAAGACTTTAAACAAAGGTGGGATAACGGAGAACTCTAAAATGGATTACGATCAAAAGCTAGAAGAAGTCCTTGATAACGTTAAAACTGACAGAGCAGCAATTAATTCTGTTTTGATTGATGCAATGGTTTACTTGAAAAAGAACGAAGAAAATCATAGCCGAGCAGGTATGGTTGTTGCAAAGTATTTTGAAGCACTTCAAAGGTCTAACGAGCAGTTGATCAAAGTTTTGACACTCCAAGAAAAAAAGCTGCGTCATGAAAACGACGATCTTTCCTCCGAAGAGCTTTATGATATGTTGGAAAGCGAAAAATAAGGGGGCTTGTTGTGGCTGATGATTTTTATGACAAAGGCTCTGAGTTTGACACTCTAGGTTTTAATGATCTTTACTATGATGACAATCAAGCATTTGTTGAGATGCGTAAGTTCATCAGAGAAGCTGTTTATAAACCAAAGGGCATAATTTCCTCAAATAACAGATATTCTGCTATTGTGTTAGCTCCAGATATTAATGGGGACGGCGCAGAAGCAACCGAATATTATCACGTTTATGTTCACGATATCCACGCAAACAAAAGAAATCCTCTAGAAATCGAGGTAAACAAAGATCTTTCAAAAGATCAAATAGAGAAGATCACCGCTCTTTTGATTTCTTCTGAGTTTAATGATTCACAGAGTTATGTTTTCAACCCTTCCAAGACACCGCTTAACAAAGGCGATGTTGTTGAGATAAAGTACGATGCAGTTGTTGGAGGTGTCCCAAGTCAAGGTAGGGTTGTTTCTGTTGTTGGAACTGGTGTTCCTCCCGGAGCGCAAGGCGCTTTGTCTTTTAGTACAACGGTTGACGTTCGTGCATTGGCGCAAAAAACAAGACAAAAAACAAGGCTCTCCTCGTTAAAAACTAGCAGTGATGACTGTGAAAAAAATTCCATTAGAAAAGGAGATCAGATTAACTCTTACATTTTTAATTACGATGGAGAGATTAGACACTTTGATTATTCTTGCAAGCCTTGCAACCAGAAAATAAGAGAAGCTGCTATTTCTATGCGGAACAGGATCGCAAGGACAAAAAATAAATCTCTTTGGAAAGACAAACAATTTGAGCAAAGAATTAGATCAATAATGGACTCTGGTTTTGGTGGTGGAAAGTTTTATCCTTATATGTTTGGCGGGGTTCAAAAGTACACAAACCCCGGAAGATATAAGCAACCTAACAATATTTCTGGAATTTTAAAAGCGACAGGAAAAGGTTTTACAAAAGACGGATATTTCAACAACTATTCCAATTTAATGACAACTGATGGAACAGGTATTTTCAAAGATGGTACATTTGATTGCTCTGGAATTCCTGCTTGGCTTGCTTTTGAGTTGGGTTTTATTCTTGGGTTAAGGAGTTATGACGCAAAAAGAAGTCCAAAAACTTATGATAAAGTTGCTTGGGAATACGGAAGGGGTTCTCATTCTCAAACCCTATACGCACTAAATTTTGGCTTGGATATCACCATTGAGCAGTTCGCATACACCCCCGGCGCTTGTGTTTTTTATGTTAGAAATAGTAGTCGGGGAAAATATGGACATGTTGCTGTGTCGGCTGGCAAAGGATTTAAAAAATCAGGAACTAAATACAAAATAGAAACATATGAAGCAATGTTCTTCCAATATAAAACAAAATTAGCAACAAGAACTTTTTACTCTTTGAACAAGAGAGGAACACGAGCAAAACACAGAAAAGACGTAGTGGTTTTTGGCATACCAATCACATTTGCTTTAGCAGATCAGTTTGGATTTTGGGATAGATAAAAATGACAATCAGCGCAAGTAAACCTTCACAAGGTGCAAAAAGATTAAATACAGATAAAGATGCTTTGAGTACGGATCAGTTAAAAGAGATGAATAATCTGAATCCAAGTTTGCGAAAAGCTAGAATGCTAGGTGTGGGCGGCTCTCAAATGCTTGTCCCAAAACCAGAGTATATCAAGGCAGATGGGGATATTATACTAGACAGTAAGAACTCTAATGCCTCAATAGTGGTAGGGAAAGATAGACCCTCTGGGCTAACATCAGGGTATGGAGGCTTAGGACATCAAAAATCTTCTACAATTGACATTGTCGCAGGCAGGATATCTCAATTTGCTAAAACAACAATTAGACAAGGTGGTGGCCCCGAAAGAAGAGTGTTTGCAGACCCTAACTTTCGGTATGATGCTTCTAGGATTTATATATCAGAGAAGACAGATATTGATCAAAACTTTGGGATAGTAAAGACTGATAATTTTAACACAGCACCTAGCATTACAGGCCGTCCCGCTATCGGTATGAAAGCGGATTTGGTTCGAATTGTTGGCGACGAAGGAATCAAGCTAGTCACGGGTGTATACAACAAAGGTGATAAAACACCGGCAGGCATTCAACTGATTGCTCAAAATGCAGACAAGGGAGTTTTAGAGGTGCAGCCGTTTGTTAAAGGCAAGAACTTTCTCCAAAGTTATTATCAAATGTATAAGAATGTTCTAATATTAAATGGGCTTTTGCAAGAGTTTGTTAATTATCAAATTTCATTTAATAGGATAGTTTCAAATCATACCCACTTTTCAAGCGCTCCGGGTGCTCCAACTACGCCTCCCGGTGTTATGACGATTGAGGCTTTTGTTAACTTGTCGTTAAGGTTGAATAAACAAATAGAAAATATAGGAACAAGGTTGGAACAGCAAGTTGATAACCTAACCAATTGGGAACAAATCTGGACAAATCCGAAAGAAGAGACATTCTTGCTTTCAAGGTTTAATGGGACAAACTAATGGCAAATTACAGTTTTCAAGAATTTGATCGCTTGGCAATAGATAATATTGAAAAGATTTCTTCCTTCGTATATTATTTGACAGACAGCAGTAAAGAGGCCGATTGGAGAAAAATATATAATACTATTGGCGATCCTGCTAATAACAAAGAATATGTTCGCTCTCTTTTTGAAAAGGAAGCTGATCTTTCGAAGTATATTTCGCTTTTGAAGTCTTTGAGTTCTTTCTCATACAATCTTACTGGCCCAGACAGATCAATTTTCAGAGAATATATTAAATATCTAGATAATTTTTTGTCTAAAAAAGTCCAAGAAAGACAAAAAAGAGAAAAAGAAAGAAAGATTAAAGATGCATATAATGAATTAGACGAGATTGATGCTCAAACGAGAGGTGAAAAGAAAGCTATTAAAGAGCTTAAAAAGATCCAGAAAAAGCAAAATAACAAAATTTTAAAAACAGCAGAGATAGCAAGGCAAGAAAAAGATGAGATCAACAACTATATCAATACCTATATTGATCAATTTTATAAAGCATCTTTAAGATTTAAAAATAACAATCAAAAAGTTGGCAACTTCTTTACTTCAAATTATAAAAATTTGAAATCAGACTTCACAAGAGAAGTTATGTCCTCTTCTGGTTATAAACAAGTAAATGCTTTTTATGGTGATTATGTAAGAAAGTTCAATATTGATAATTTGGCAGGTGATGCCATCAGATGTTTGACAAAAAACATTGCTTTCAGTGAGATTAAAGAAGTTTTTGAACAAAAACAGAAAGAAATTAATGATTTTATAAAAAACACAGATCAACTTATAACTGAAAGCTTGAATATAGCAGATAAAGCCTTGGGCATCACAGAAGAGGGTTTTGATTTTGCTAGCAAATATATTGTCAATTATTCAAATTCTAAAAAAACTTTAAGAATGGCTCCAATTAGAACAATAAATGATGTTCGCGTCAATAGAAAAAGAAATCAATTTTTAAATGCAATTGTTCCAATCATAGTGACAGCAGCAACTAAGACAATCGATGTTATTGTTAACAATGTCTGTGACGAAGATGAAGTTGGTACGTTCTCTTTTGATGATATCCCTGAACTCAAAGAAGAATTAAGAAGACAGTTCGGGCTAGATTCGGATACTTTGGATGATTTTATAGGTCTTTTGGCAGATCTTTCTTCATTTTTAACAAAGATTGAGATTTGCTCCCTGTTTGAAGGAGCGGCAGAAGAGCAAGTAGTAGAGTCTGTTATCTTTTATATTGAAGCATTTTATCCAAACATTGCTTTGTATTTAAACACAGAAGAAAAAGTTAAAAACCTTTTTGTATATTTAGGAAATATCTTACCAGAAAGAGAGGAGTTGTGTGCCGATGTGGCAGTTGCATCGCTTGGGGATGATCCTTGTCTGGACCCTGACAGTTACGCTGGAAAATTGCGACCTTGCGTTTTTCAAAGGGATAAAAACAAACTTAAATCTCTTAGAAAAGATTACATAAAAAATAAAAAAGAGGGTTTAGCAAGGGCAATTGAGATTGCCTATTTCCCAAAAGAAATGAGAGCAAATCAGCAAGAAATCCAAAAGCTTTTGGAAAGAGAAGAACAAAGAAGAAAAGAAAGAAACTTGCTTTCGATTGTGGATGGTTATGAAACCTACTATAGAGACGGAATAGATAGCTATAAAAAGTATTATAACTTTAATTTCAACTACAACGAAGATGCAGAGCCTTTTTTAAATTCAATATTTAGGCAGTTAACTGGTTCTGATGATGCTGCTCAAGAGGATATCAATAGGATAAAGAATTCTTTAATTAAGTCTTATGAAAAAGGCATTTCTAAGATAAGCAAGCAAATCAATCCGCAGTTGGAAAAGAACATTCTTTTAAGCGAAGGTGAGATTGGCATCGGATTATCATCCGATGGGCAATATGAATACGCCGTGTTGAAGAAATATGGAAACTTTGCAGAAAGCTCTAGAGCATTATTATATTATGTTGATGTGTTTAAAGCGGTCGACAAAGGAGCAGATCCGAAAAGATATTTTTACAATCCGGATTTAAAAGTTCCATACTATGGAAAGGAGTATGCCTACTCTTACACTCCGTTTGAAAAAAAGAGAAGAAATAGGAGCCGGTTTACTGAAATTAGCAGCTTAATTGCAATCAATGATAAAAATAAACCATACAGTCCAATTCCCTTCGGGTTTAAAAATGAAGTTATGCTAGAGCAGAAAAAAGATGATATCAAGGAAGGAAATTCATTTACAAATTACTTGTACAACTCTCTTGGTATTGACTATGGTAAGGTAGGGAGAGATGATCCAAACTCTTTGAGAGATGAAAAATACAAAAGAGAATTGCACACGACATATAATCAGTTGGCAAAGATTTGTTACAACAGTGTTTATTCTAGAAAAGTTCCTGTTGCCGCATCAAACAATTCCTTTGATTCGTCGAAGATTTCGTCATATGATGTTATTCCACCTTACTATCCGGCAGATGATGGAAGCTTCTGTGGGAGATTGTTTTCATCACCATCCGGCTCTTTGAAATATAAAGAGTTGGTGAACTTCAAAGAAGAAGCTAGAATTGTTGCTGGGGTTGACATTTTTGATTACTACAAACCAGCAGCAAATGAAATTATTGATGAAGAGTTGGAAAGAGAAAGGTATTTAGACCTTTTGTTGAAGTTCAAGCTTCAGGTGGCTAGTTTTGTTTTAAAGTCAATTCACGTCTTTTCCCAGTTTAATTTTGAAGAAGTTGATGTAGATGATATGATGAAAGATTTCATTTACATTCAAATGTTCAGAAATTTAATCTTCAAAGATGCACTGGGATCGCAAAAAAGTTTTGATTATTTAAGATTGACACAACCTGAAAAGCAAGAGTTTCTAAAAAAGATAAGATATTTTGATTTTGCACCAGAGTTTGTCGACAAGATTGAAAAAGAAATTGATGATATAAAACAAAAAATATCCGGTCAAGCTTTTATCGATCAAGAAAAAGCTAGAAAACAATTAGGGGAAGCTATCACACAAAACAATTATCTGTACAAGATAGCGGAAAAAGAAGGGTACTTCGACAACCCGTTTGAAGAATTTAAAATCTCTGATAAATCAAAAGTTTTTAGATATCGAAATCCAGATCCGAGAGCAGTAGGTACTATCGCCATTATATCGCCTAGATATAACGGAACAATAGCAGACGCAAATTATAGCTTTCGGAAAAAATATCCCTCTCTCCGCGGAGAGACGCCTAATAGGCCGGCAATAATAAGATTATTTGAGCTAATCAATCAAAGCTTTGAAAATGCTAAAAGCTCTTTATCTAATTTGAATTTAAAAGAAAGAGAACGGCAAAATCTTTTTCAGCAAGAGGATTTTTTAAATGCTTTGGCTGAAAGGTTTAAGCAACTTGATGTTTCCAAGATTTCAATATCTGGAACAAACAATGGTGAAAAGCTAATTGTGAATGATGCGTATGACATCACAAAAGTTCTTTTGCACCATCACAATAAAGTTGAAAAGCTAACGCAAGAAACTAATTTCTGCATTGCTATAAGAAATCTTATAGCAGTAGAAATTTCAAGAATTTCCAAGCGACTTAAAGAGATTATATACCCGGAAGAGATTAAAGATCGCTCTGTGTTTTCAATTGATGAGAGATTTTTAGAAGAAAAGTTGAATTTCATTAAATTAGATTACAACAATCGGGAAAGCTACGAACTAATGCTTAAGCGGGGCTTGACAGAGTTTTTAAAAGAAGCGGTTTCTTATCAGTTTCCTTATTTTGAGAATTTAGATACTGCTGAAAAGTATGTTAAAGAGGAATTGAAAAGAAACATCGACAGTCAATTAGGAAGAAACTATTTTCTTGTCACAACGATCAGTTATAGTCAAAAGACAGCAGGAAAGTTTAAAGTTTCTGTCCGGAAGGCTTTCCCGTTTGAAGAAACAACTTTTAACCAATCTGGCTTTAAAGATGTGGACGGGTTCAGATTTGTGGTACCGCTAGATATTAATAAAGACTCAGACAATCAACCATACAATGCACACGATTTAGAAGAAAATCTTTTAATTGAAGATGTTTTTGGAAAGAATTCTTATTTTAAACTTAAAAGAAAAACCTTTGATAAAGGTTCGAACAAAAAGTTCGAAGATGTGTTTTACACATTCTCTGAATATCCAAACAGCAGTGTTGGTGGTTTTTTTGAAAAGTGGAAAAACCTAGAAGGCACTGATGTTTCTTTCTTTGGCTCTTTCTTTAGGTCGCGGTCGTACAAACAATCTTTTGAATTAGGGGAAAGCAACAATCCAACAACAAATTACGAATACCAGCCGCCTATTGTTTTAAAGGCAAATTATCCCAAAGATAAGAAAGAATCTGAGGAGCAATTGGAGCAATTCCTTGCCAAAAAAGCGGATAAATCTTTGGAATATGTTGCGAAATTAAATAATATTTCTAATTCTAGAAGTTTCATAATTGAAAAGAAGCCGATTTATCAAAAAGAATATGATTCTGACATTCTCCAAAATGGAACTTTGAGAAGGAATTATGAAAAAAAGTATGGAAAAGTTCGAAACAATTTGAATATTGAAGATTACTTTCACTACTGTGTTAAAGAAGAATTTTTGAAAGACATAAAGAAAGACATATTCACGAATCAATATGGTTATGTGTTTGAAGAAGCGTTACCAATTAGGAAATACCTTTCACACATTGCTGTGAATTTAAACCTACACACAGATCATATCAACAATGTTATAAAAGATTTAAACTCCGATGTGTTTAGTCTGAACTATGTTGATCCCTTGCAAAGAGCAAATAACATTATTGATTTAAAAGTGGGCCAAATTAACTACCTAACAGACCGCGATATACAATATATCAAGTCAGTCAATTGGGATCAAGTCGGAGTAGAAGTGGGTAAACAATTGTTTGACTTTGCTCTTTTTACTTTGAAAAGTAAAATTAAATCATTTATGAATGATGTTGAAATGAAAGAGCAACATGTCGCTTTTGGAGCAAAGACCGCTCGCGATCTTGGGTTGGTAGTGAGAAAATATTTTCAAGCAGCCAATCAAATAGAATCGGGTGTTAGGAAAGTTGGTTCTCTTTTCGGAGCAGATATACCAGATAGAGTACCAACTCAACAACAATTAATCTCTAAAAATAAAGCATTTAAATACCTGTTCAACCCGCCGGTAGCTCCTTTTGCGATTACAAACGCAGCTTTGGGACCACCTCCTTTGAATGTGGTTGATTTTGTTCTATATATTATATTTGAATCGATTTTGATTGGCCTAGATCTAACACAGGAGCAGGTAGAGAAACTTAAAAACCAATTGTTCGACATCCCAGAAGGGCAGATTTCATTTTTGAAAGCGCCAGAAGAAAATTTCCAAAAAGCGTGTAAAGATCTTTTAGGAAAGTATTTATTAAAGAACCCAAGAGTGTCAGACGGGGTCACCAAAGGCGGTGAATATATAACACCTGATGGTAAAAACTATAGGGGTGAATACCACATACACAAAGATGGCACTGTGATGGTTGGAAAAGATCACAAAGAAGTCGAAGAAAACATTGTTCTGACAAAAGTTGTGAAAAGGGACGATATAGAAGATGCCTAAATACACTCCAAAACTACCTCTACTGCCTGATAAAACACAGCCGGGGTTTGAACACATTGAAGAAATCAGAGATTTAGCAAGGCAAAATCTAAAAATGGTTTTGCTAACAAATCCCGGAGAAAGAGTTATGATTCCAGAGTTTGGGGTTGGCTTATCTGGTATGTTGTTTGAGAACTTTTCTGACAAAGATATGCTCTTAGATTTTGAAGGAAGGATAATAGAACAAGTTAATAGCTATCTTCCTTATGTTGATTTGGAAGAAGTTAGTTTTGACTTGGTTGAAACAGATAGAAATAAGATTTTTGTTCAAGTTACATATTCCATTCCAGAGATTGATCTGGTGGATTCTGTCTCTATTGGATTAGCAGAAGAATAAGGAAACAAAAAATGGCTTTTAAAAATAAAAGACCACCAATTGACTACACAGCAAGAGATTTTCAATCAATTAGAGAAGCTTTAGTTGACCACGCAAGAAGATATTATCCAGATACTTTTCAGGATTTCGACACTTCTGGTTTCGGCTCTTTGATGATTGATACAGTTTCTTATATTGGTGACACTCTTTCTTTCTTTTTGGATTACCAAGCGAATGAAACGTTCTTGGAAACAGCTTTGGAAGAAGAAAGCATTCTTAAAATTGGAAAGCAAATGGGTTATCGCTATTCTGCTTCTGGGGTCTCCACTGGGTTGGTTGAAATTTATGTTGAAATTCCAGCAAATACAGATGGAACTCCAAATACAAACTATCTTCCGATTGTCAAGAAAGGCTCCACCTTTGCGTCTGTCGATGGCGGTGTTTTTACTCTAACTGATGATGTTAACTTCAATGATACAAACGCAGATATTCTTCTTTCCAAGGTTGATGAGACAACTGGTGTTCCAACTTTTTATGTTCTAAGAAAAGCCGGCGAAGTCGTCTCGGGGACGGAACAGTCTGAGGCGGCTCTGATTGAAGGCTTTGAGGCGTTCAATAAAATTGAAGTTGGGGAAAATGTTGAAGGTGAAATAATTGAAATCATCTCAGTTTTTGACACCGAGGGGAATGAGTATTTTGAGGTTGATTCTCTTTCACAAGATATTATTTACAAAGCATTTTCAAATAAAGATACATCTACAAACAGCATGGTTCCAAACATTTTAAAGCCATTGGTTGTACCCAGAAGATTTACGGTTGAAAGAACATCCACTGGTCAGGTATTTTTACAATTTGGAGGCGGAAGTGAATCGGATACGTTGAATGATCAGATTTCTGATCCTTCTTCTGTTGCTCTTCAACAAAGAGGAAAGAATTACATTTCTTCAACTTATTTTGATCCAAATGTTTTGTCTTATCATGATAAGTTGGGAATTGGACCATCAAACACCACACTGGATATTACTTACCTTGTGAACAACGAAGTTCTTTCAAACGCCTCTGTTGGAGCAGTAAATCAAGTTTTGTCTACCACTTTGGAGTTTAATGACGAAGAAACGTTGGACGAAACAAAAGTTTCAGATGTTCGCGGCGGGGTCGAGGTGGACAACGAAAAAGCAATCTCAGGTGACGTTTCAGCGCCTACAGCAGATGAATTAAGGCAGCGAGTTATTGGCTCCTTTTCAACTCAGAACAGAGCGGTAACAAGAGAAGATTATATCTATCTTTCTTATTTAATGCCGGCTTCTTTGGGTGCTGTGAAAAGAGCAAATGCAGTGAGAGACTCAGACTCTCAAAAAAGAAATTTAAACTTATACATCTTATCAGAAGATACAGAAGGCAATTTTTCAACAGCCTCTTCTGTTTTGAAAAACAATCTTCGCACTTGGTTGTCCAGATACAAAATGATCAATGACACTGTTGATGTTTTTGATGCGAAGATTATAAACTTGGGTATTAATTTTTCTGTATTGGCAGAGGAAGACACAAACAAATTTGATGTTTTACAGCTTTGCATCGACAAATTAACAGAAGATTTAACCGAAAGAAAGTTCGATATTGGAGAAAATTTCAATATTATTGAAGTATACAAGAGCTTAAAAGAGTTGGAAGAAGTGGTAGACGTTTTAGATGTTGAAATTGTCTCAAAGTTTGGCTCTCCTTACACTGACTTATTCTTAAGCATTGATGAGGCTCTCACTTCTGACGGTAGGGTGGTGGTTTGTCCTGATAATGCTGTTTTTGAAATTAAATTCCCTGAATCTGATATTAAAGGAACTGTGAAGTAATGGCCATTAAAAGATATTTAGCAGATGCCGACAATACAATTACAAATGCTTTTGATTCAAGCTTGATTTTAGCTAATAGGGGCACTGTCTCTAACATGGGTAGAGCCGACATTCTTGAAGTTTTTTCAATTTATGATCAAATTTCAGGCTCAGATTTTGGAGAAAGTCAAGAATTATCAAGAGTTTTGGTTAACTTCCCTATCACAACTGTTTCGGCAGACAGAACAGCAGGAAAAATTCCAGCAGCCGGCTCTGTTTCTTTTTATCTTCGTATGTTTAACGCAGAGCACTCTGAAACTCTTCCAAGAGACTATAAAATGACCATTCAAGCGGTTTCTAGATCTTGGGAAGAGGGTGAAGGTTTGGATATGGATAACTATACAGACCAAACTTACAACAAATTGGAAGGTTCAAACTGGATTTCTGCTTCTCTGGGAACTGCTTGGACTTCTGTTGGTGGCGATTATCACGCTTCGCCTTCTTACACTGCTTCTTTTGGCAGAAAAGGAACAGAAAACATTGAAGTTGACATTACAAGTTTAGTAGAACAGTGGCTAGATGGGACAAAAACAAACTATGGAGTTGGGGTAAGATTAAGTTCTTCTTATGAAGCTTACTATTCCTCCTCAACTGGGCAGAACTCAAGTTCTTTTATACATAATACGGATGGCGCTCAAAGATCTTACTACACAAAAAAGTTTTTTGCAAGAGAGTCCGAATTCTTTTATAGAAGGCCAATCCTTGAAGCAAGGTGGGACTCCAGAATTGAAGATGATCGCAATTATTTCTTTTATTCGTCTTCGCTAGCACCTGCTGCTGACAACCTTAATACGATCTACCTCTACAACTACGTTAGAGGGCGCTTGGCAAATATTCCATCTGTTGGCCAAGGAGCCATTCTTGTCAGTCTTTATTCAGGCTCTTCCAATGACACTGCCCCGTCTGGTTCAAAATTATTGCTTCCAGCGGGCGGAGGAGTGGTTTCTACGAATGATCTCAATGTAACTGGGGGCTGGGTATCAACTGGGATTTATAGTGCCTCATTCGCCGTTACAGCAGCCTCTACGCCTGTCGCCACTTTGTATGATGTTTGGCACTCTGGCGGGGTGGAGTTCAAAACAGGGTCAATTTCACCTCAAACCTTTGATGCGCTTGGCTACAACGACAATAGAAAATACGTTATCAATGTTACCAATCTTAAAAAGTCATATGATACATCAGAAACTGGAAAATTTAGACTTTTTGTTCGTGAAAAAAACTGGAACCCAAATATTTATACTAGAGCGGTTGCCGCCCAATCAACTTTACCGATTGTTAGTGCCTCTTACAAAGTGATAAGAGTAGCAGACAACTATGAGGTTATTGGTCACGGCACCGGCTCCACTACAAATCACACTCTTATGTCCTATGATTCAGAAGGCAACTACTTTGACTTGGACATGTCAATGTTAGAACCCGGATATATGTACGGTTTAAAATTTGCCTTTTACAATGATGCTGTTGGTGATTACCAAGAGCAAAAAGGCATCTTCAAATTTAGAGTAGAAGAAGACAATAATGAGTAAAAAAGACCTTTTCAAAAAACAAAATCCAAATAAGTTCATTTCGTCTGCCAATTATGACAAATTGAAAGAAGAAGTGGAATCCAAAGACTTCATCAAAGAAAAGATTAAAACTCAAAAATCTTTCACACCAAGAACGGACTTTTCAAAGCCAGAAAACTTTGCTAGGTATGGGTTGGCAGAAGAATATTATCGAACTTCTGTTGAATATATCTACAATTCTTATCCTTATGATGGTTCTCTGTACGAAAGAGAAGATTGGTACAACAGGGGAACTTATTTAGATCAATACATTTTTGAAAATCTCTATCCTAGAACAAACGGATACGTTGTCTTGGGTGATGGCTGGGGTACGCAAGACGCTACTGTAGGTGATTATTCTTTATCAACACAGTCAGAATACATTGGATTTACCGGCGGGCCGCATTTGGGCTTTGACCCTGACGGTGATCGAGCAAAATCCAAAGCAAACTTGTTTAAAGCGTCAAAAAACAGAGAAAACAACCTTAAATTAGACCTTGAAGATGGCGTAACTGTTGAATTTTGGTTGAAAAAAGGTGCTTTTAACAACGCTTTGACCAAAAAAGAAGTGCTTTTTGATCTTTGGAACAACAATTTGTCGTCCTCTGCGGACTATGGAAGGCTCACAATCGAGCTTTCAGCCTCCGCAGTACCGTCTGATCCCGTCTTTTTGGTCACTTGCCAGTCCGGAACAGTCGGATATTTCCAAGAAGAGATTGGAAATTTAACAACAGCGGCCATTGCAGACGACAATTGGCACCATTACGCTGTTTCTTTTGCTTCTGCATCCAGCGGTGTCAGTACAAAGTTTTATAGAGATGGCCAGTACGTCGAAGAGAAGGTTTTAGGAACAGCATTTAGCGATGCAACAGCCGCAAAGATGTCTGCTAACATTGGTGCTCTTGTCAATGCGCCTTCTGGTAATGTTTATCACGGCGAAGAGATGCTTGGCTACGGTAAAGTTCTTTCTTCTTCGTTTGACGAGTTCCGATATTGGAAAACAGAAAGAAATGCAAAGCAAATTTTCCAAAACTACAACAATCAAGTTGGTGGCGGGACAAACACTGATGACGCAAACACGCTCCTAGGGGTCTATTTTAAGTTTAACGAGGGTGTGACAGGTACAGACACGGATAAGACCGTTTTGGACTATTCTGGGCGTGTTTCCAACGGTTCTTGGACAGGATATGAAGCAGGCGATCGCAACGTTGGCTCTGCAATCGTTTCAGCAAGCGCATCTTCGTACGAATACAAAGATCCAATCATCTATTCTTTCCACCCTGATGTTTCGACTTTGAAGTCAAACTTGGAAAATAGCGGCTCGGTTCACGACAACCTAAACACATCAGCCCTTTTCTTCTCGCTTCCTTCTTGGATTATTGAAGAAGATGAGTCTTATGGTGGAGAGAACCTTCGTCATTTAACTCAAATAATGGGAAGCTATCTGGATACACTTTATCTTCAAATTGAAGAGTTGAAAGACATTAAGTCTGTTGAATATACTTCCGGCTCTGTCAAGCCTCTTCCGTTTGGGGACAGGCTTCTTTCTGACAAAGGTATGTTGGTTCCGGAACTGTTCGTTGATATGGATATTGTCGAACAGCTTTACAACAGAAACGAAAAAACAGATTATCAAACTGATCTAACAAAGATCAAAAACAAGATCTACGAAAACCTTTACAATAACTTAACTCACATCTACAAGTCCAAAGGGACTTATGACTCTTTTAGAAATACCCTGAATAGTCTTGGCATCTCACAAAAGATTGTGGATATTAATCTCTACTCGAACAACGCACAGTACGAGATTTTAGACAATACAAAGTTGATTATGGACAACAAAAAGAAAATCAACTTTAAAGATCCAGACAACAACTCGGCAACCATTCATCAGTTTAGTTCATCGGCAGAGCCAAGCAAATCATTTATTTCAGGCTCTGGGGTTGGTAAATATTACTACACCCCGATTACAATTGATTCTTGTTTGACGCTACCTTCTGATAAGATTGGAGCAAACTTTTATTATCAAGCGATAACAAATTCTTACTTGACTTGTTCTTTGTTTGGCTTTCACGATGTTGACGAAACACAGGCCGAGACAGATTTAACTTGGTTGGCAAGTGATCAAAATCAAGTTCAAGCACACGCTATTAGACCAACTTTGAAGACACCAGATGGTTATTTCTTGTTGACTGGTTCAGTTGGTGGTGCAAATATTGAATTAACCAGCAGCACTGTGAAAGATCTTTTCACAAATACAAACTGGAACGTGTCAGTTCGCTTTAAACATATCAATTACCCTCTGACACAAAGGGTGTCGGGCGCTTTTGATGTTGACGCAGATGCTTATCTCTTGGAGTTTTCCGGCTATAATGCTTCAACAAACTACATTGAAAATGAATTTAAAGTAACAGCATCAGTAAGCGAAGTACAAGGCCTTCTTTTTTCCGAAGCATCAAAAAGACTTTATGTTGGAGCACACAGAGAGAACTTTACTGGCTCTGTTTATCAAAACGGATACTCTTTTGCGAAGATTTCAAATATCAATTTCTGGTATAACTACCTTTCTGATAATGACTTGAAATCTCATTTAAGAGATCTTCACAATTACGGGATAACGAACAGCGAAAGAGACGCTTATCTCTTGGATTCAAACTATCCAACGAAAGTTAAGAACATTGATACTTTGATGTTGCGTTGGGATTTTGAGACCGTAACAGGTTCAGACTCCTCCGGAAACTTTACTGTAAATGATCTTGGAAACTTCCAAGGAGATACAGAAAATCAGTATTACCACAGTGGAAAAGGCTTTGGTTTCGAAGCATCTTCTACAGATGTTGTTAAGAAAGAAAAGGTTGCAACCTACAAGTTAGCACCTTATGATACAGTATCTTCCAATGAGATGATTTCCATCTTGTCGCAAGACGATGATGTGTTTTCTTTGGATAAAAGACCCATCAACTATTACTTTGCAGCAGAAAAAAGCTTTTACAAAGCAGTTGATGATCGTATTTTGGAATACTTCTCGACCTTGAAAGACTTCAACAACTTGGTTGGTGAAACTGCAAACAGATATAGGCCAGAATATAAACAATTGAAGAAGTATAGGCAATATTTCTTCAACAAAGTCCAGAACGAATTGGACTTTGAAAGATTTTTAGATTACTACAAGTGGGTTGATACCAGTATTGCAATGGTGATCGAGCAATTGATCCCTGCGACTGCCGAGTTTTCAAGCACAGTTTGGAATGTTATTGAAAGTCACGTTTTGGAAAGAAACAAGTTCCAACATAAACTGCCTGTAATCAAGCCACAGACTGTTTATGAGACGACAATACAAGCTGCGCCAAACTCTTATCCTTTTTCAACAAAAGGCAACAAGGCGTTGAACTTGCAAAATGCTAATCCGCTGACTGCTAGTTCATTTTTGTCTGCATCTGTGGGGGCTCAATCAACGTTTTTCCTTTCGGGAACGGTGAAGAACATTGCGAGCATAAACACCAACAATGTAAACAGAAAACTTTATATCTCTGGCTCGGATCAATTGAATACAATTGGCGTTCCTAGAACCCTCCTGAAAGACCAAAAAGGAAGTGTCGCTTCTGATGGTTTCCATTCGGTAATGATCACAGAGATCAAAGGAAACGACGATTACTTCCTAGATCCTTTTGCTTCCGTTGTTACAACAACGGACTCCATTCAAATCTCCGGAGTTGTTGATTATACTTTGCCAACAAGACTATCGCAGCCCCAGTTTATAAGAACTAGATTTGCTGCTCCCGGCGGTTATGAAGTAACTTCCTTGGGTTATTTGGATTTTGAGACAAGTCAATACTCTGTCTATAACAATATGAACTATAGAAACGCTATTGTTCGCAAAGCTTTGGATGAGATTTACAGTGCGCCAGATGATGATCCAACAATCTTGGCAAATCCCGAAGATGGTTCTTACTTTTTGGGTGTCTATCGCAACCCAAGAAAAGAATACGTCACATCAGCAGCCGGATTTGTAACGCAATCTTTCTTTGATAATGGATTTGTTCAATACCCCATCCCAGCGTCTGATTTGCAGTATGATTGGATTGAAAAAAGCTACTCTTCTTCAAACTTGGAGTTTCTTTTGAACCAGACTGGTTCGGAAGAGATTACATTCAAGCCGGAAACTTTCTTTTCTTGGGTTGCAAGTCCCGGTTCGGCAACAAACATTTATGGAGCAGAGGTTAATTCTAACACAAACACATCAACAGTGGTACTAGAAACGCCTTCTGCCAGTAACAACTATTTTAGTTCTATTGGAAAGTTTGGTTACAACACTTGGCTTCAGACTAGAAATGGTGATAGTTTAGTTGTACGGACACACAAAAAGAATAATACATTATCTGTTGATGATAGACTTCCGATTTTGCAGTTGGAAAACTCCAATGGTCAGAGAGTTGTTGAAAAAGGTTTGGTTGCCAATTCGTTCACAAATTATACCGAGCCCCTAGTGATCAAAAAGTACAAACCAATTCGTCACGTCTTTGTTTTGAACACAGAGGCAGAAGAATTTATTGAAGTTCAAAGTTCGTATGCCGGAAAGTTGGCTTCATTCTCTAACCGAGAATTGAATGCGAAGTTCAATTTAGACAATGTGAAAGTTGATACTGGATATGAAAAAGTAAAACAACTTTATCTTAACAATGCAAAGATTGATGGAAACCCAATCAAAGGATGGACTTCTGTCGAATATTCAGAAAGAGTTTGGCCAAAAGAAAAGTTTGAAGGCGTGAGTTCTCACAGAGATAAGCCAAACTATGATTCAACCAGTGAGCAATTGCTAGACATTTTGGGAACTGCTAATACATTCTGGCAAAAAGAGGGTGAGCAAACCATAAGAAAACGTGGCGGTCGTTTGGATGCTGAAGTGCGAAAAGCACCAGTTTATACTAATGCTAAAAACTCAATGGGTCATAAATCAATTTATTCTGAAAATGTGTTTCCATTGTCAGATTATGCGGTTACACCGGAAGAAGATCGCTACTTCGATGGCGAAGAGTTCTATATAGCATCTGCAAACGCTGGAACTTCAGGACTGGGCGGGTTACCGGCTACATTCACTGTTGGTGATAAAGTAACTTTTACCATTAATGAAACAGCATACGAATTAACAGCGTCAGCAACAGATAATGATGGTTATAATAGTTGGTTTAGGCATACAGAGTATGGTCAAAGTTTACAATATTTGGCAAATACGATCAACCAACACCCGATCGTTTCGCAACACGTTCTTGCTGGGCATCTGATTATTAGCTCTTCTTCGCCGGCAGACTCTCATAAGTTGGGTCTTTATTTGACCACCCCCAATGGAGGCAACAATATCTCTGTCGAGGTTAGCTCCAGCGAGGAGGGTGCTTGGGTAGAGACGTCTGGCCCTAATGTTCGCACTGTCTATTCAAAAGAAGATGGAGAGTTAAACTCTTCTTTTTATGCTTTCTATACTCCTGTGAAGTATAAAGAAAATTATTTTTATCAAACAAAAGAATTTGGACACGCTGCTCCTTTGAACAACCGTGGCTTTAAAAACGAAGGTATTTTTGGCTCTGGGCGAGCAATGAAAAACGCACAATACCTTGTGGACTTTGGATTAGACGAGTTAGCAGTCGCGGGTATTACAATTACAGCGTCTGTTTCCTCTTCTTTGTTTGCCGATGGCATCTATAATCACTACTTGCCAACTGCATCTTTATCTTATGTTAATAAGGTTAAATCGCCGGTTGGAACGGGCTCGGTTTATCAGTTGAGGGAGATTACTCCCTACCACGGGCACACATACAGAGTGCCTGCTTTGAGTGAGAGAGAGCCTTTCTTTGCTTCTTTTGCAGAGTATAATGAGAGTATTAAGTTTCTCACGGATGACTACGCTATTGTACCAGAATTCAACATTTCAGAGCATATGCCTTACTATGTTGATCAGAAAGGTGCAAACTTTAGAGCAACAAACAAAAAGTTTTTGGATTTAAAAGGTGCAATCAACACCACTTCAAGTGCTGAAACTGAAACTTCCAATTACAGCGCAGATTTTTATAAAGATTATGTTAATACTGAATTTTTGCAAGGTTTTAAAGTAGTTAAAGAAGATCACGATAAGATAGGAAAAACAGGCGAGGTAACCCTTACTTGTAAGGGCGTGAAAAAGTTTCTCCCAAAGCAAGGTTTTTATCCGATGAACCGTTCGGTTCAGCTTGGAACACTGTTTTCTCAATCAGTTGGGCCAAACTTAACCGCATATACCAGCACAGAGCATGGCGCGGTTGAGACAAACCAAAACTCGGCAAAAGGGATATTCAAGACCAGCACCACAGATGGCGAGCTATACGGAACGTCATTATATAATGAAGAGCAAATCAATGCCAATATGAGGCCGGCAATGCTTCAAGCCGCGCTGCAACCTTTCTTCGCCCCCGGCATTTTCTTTAATACTATCAAGTCCGGTATCGCTGTTGACTTTCTCTTGGAAAGCCAGCAAGGGTGGGCAACAGATTCATACACTAGCTTTATAAAAGGAAACTTTGACCATTTTCCATCTTCTTCAAACGTGATTACTGGAATGGGTGATCCAATTCGAGTTCCATTTGAAGCATTGACAGATTTGAACAAGTTTCCAACTAATTTGGACATTCCTTATTTGTGCCCTAGTTTCGTCACTGGCACACTAGAGTTTGGAGGTCAATCTAGACCTTTTGTGACTTTTAAATGGGATGGGACAAAGGCTTCTAATCTTTATGAAAAGGCAATGAACAATTACTTGGCAGAGTCTGCCAACTTCTTTTTGAGAGAAAAAAGCTTTACTTCTTTTGTGTCCGATGTCGAAGAAAACTTTAAATTGTTTGAGACCGGTAAAACTTATTATATGGATATCGCTTTGCAACAAACTTCCAACCATGTCATGTTTAACGAGATTTGGGTTGAAAACGAAGGAACAGGCTCTAACCTTTTACAGACAATTTTTACAGATCCGGGAAGAAAAGGAAGAGCATTCGGTCCTCCTTTTGGTGTCGATCGCACCGATGGCGAATGGTATGCAGGTGGTAATGCTGGGTTGGACATTTCTGCTTCCTACATAGCTTCTGATCCATCTTATGCGCCTTATACTCCGCCTTATTTTTATGGGAAGAGTGTGGCTAGGGTTGCATTTACACCGACAGAAACTAGAAGATATACATTAGAAGAAGTTCAAAGAAGTTCTAGTATCACCTACTTTAACGAAGGGTTGGATGGAGATCCAATTGAGGGAACTGCAACTTACAATGGTGCGGCTATTGATTATCAAATGCTTCTCTCTTCGAGTGTCAATTTACTGGGTAAAATAACACAGCCAGATATCAAGGTTGTGACAAGAGATTTACAGTCAGTTGTTCGGCAAAAAGAACTTTCTTCAACGTCCGATCTATCAATTGAGACGACAAATGTCTTAACGGACAACCTTTTAAATATTAACAACGTATTTCAACCACAAGCCGATGTATCAATTGAGCTTGGCGAACCTTTGAATACGAACAAGGCATCTTGGAGAATTTCTACTAAATATGAATGCCCCGTTTTGAACTTCTACGAACAAGAAGCGGTTGCTTTCCACTCTCGTGGGATGTGGAGTGGCTTGGGTGAATTGCCAACCAACGAAAAAGAAGGTATCTTCCTTTCTGTTTTGCCAAGTTTTTCCGGTTCTTACTTTGCAGTAAACAATACCGGCTCTTTGGCGGATCAATTGGGTTTTAAACCAGAAAAGAAAAGAATTGGAGCAATCGCAGAAAAAACTGTTATCAAAGAAGCAATTGTTGCTATTCCTTTCTTGGAAAGAGAAAATATCTCACAAGAAGAAGCGGATTTGACTGTTATTGAAAAGCAAAACTTCTTCTCTGTTGACCGTGATGTCTTGGAGCAGCAGATAAAAGACAATAAAGACACTACGCTAACAAGAATGTATAGAAGAATGCAAAACTATGTTATTCCGCCTAACTACAACTTTGTTAAGTATAGAGATATCAATCCTTTTGTTATGTATCTTTTTGAATTTGATGTTGAATTCGACCAACAAGACCTAGCCTATATGTGGCAAGGTGTTATGCCAGACGCTTCCTTGACTGGAAATGAAGAATTTGACGAAGTTACAATCAAGCATATGACTGGAAAAGATGAATTCTTCCATGGAAAAGAGATCCCATCAGATGTTCGTTGGTTGATCTTTAAAGTTAAACAAAAAGCAAGAAAAGATTATTTAGATGTAGTTAATTTGAGAGAGACAGCAATTGACGATTATGGTTACAACTGGCCATACGACTACTGCTCCATTGTTGAGATGGCAAAAGTGGAAGCAACTCTTAAAATTGTGCCAAAAGATACAACAGAAGAAGCAGGTGTCAAACTTGGAAAGATTTTGGAAGGTGAAGAATAATGGAATTTTTTGATAAAAAAGAAGAAGTTATGGAAATTCAATTAACTTCCTATGGTCGTCAATTACTTTCCAAAGGAATGATGAAACCAGCTTATTATGCTTTTTTTGATGATGGAATTATGTATGATGGTGCGAAAGGTGGCTTAACAGAAGTTCAAAACGATGTTCAATATCGTGTTAAAAACGAAACAATCTTTATGAAAGATGTTGACGATTATGAACAAGCAGATCGTTTTGCAAAAAATCCCATTCTTATTCCAGATGAATTTGAAAAAAACGTTTTGCCACTTATGGATTTCAACTCAACGTTTGAAAACCAACTTGGGGCATCTAGAAATACAAATAACAACGCCCCTGCTTGGGCTGTTTCTTGTTTTTCAGCAGAGATTACAGGATCTAACAATTTCCTAACAGCATCAGCAGAAAGCAGAGACATTCCAATCCCGCAGATCAATATTGATCGAGAAAGCATTCAATATGAAGTTAGACCAAGTTCTGAAAACGTTGATCAATTTAATGAATTGGAGCCTTGCGAGAGAGAGGAAAGTGCTTTCTTTAATTCAGAGGTTGTTTTTGGAGATGGAACAACTTTGGAAATCAAAGAAGGCAAGATTTTATTGAAGGTGGAGGAGAAAAACACCCTCTCTTTGAAAGATAACTTTGAAATTGAAGTGTTTGAAGTTGTTGATTTGAAAGAAACTCCTGTATCTGCGACAAATACTGAATTTTTAGTACCATTAAAGTTTCTCAAAGAAGAAAAACAAATTCAAAACAATCTTTTGGTTGAACCTGATACGGAAATTCTAGATTCATTAGACAAAGTTAACAATGGATTTGTTTCTTATTATTTAGATATATCATATGATGCAGACGTTGATGAGGTTTTGGTTTGTAAAAACGAAGAAAAAGACGACACAACACTTTTCTTTAAAAATCCAATCAACTGTGAGGAAGTAATTTCTCGACAAGGAGCAGAGTCTGTTTATGATAACAACCTAGGAGAAGGCGGAATTGATTTGTTTATTTCAACGTTGGACGAGGAGTGTGAATAATGTCGATATTTGATGACTATATGGACGCAATACAGATTCCCTCAACAGACGGGGTCGGGCCAAGTAACGCTCCAACCCCATCTGTTGGAACTCCAACTTTCTCACCCGGAGAAGATCCATCTATTACTCCATCTCCGGCAGAAAATGCAGGATTTATCCCCGCTGCGGAAGATGCTGACCCAGTTCCGATGCCAGTTTCAAGTGGTGGTGGGGACATACACCCTTTTTTGAAGACTATTCACGCTTCTTTTCCTATGCCAGAGATTATTGATCTTAAGTTGAATGACCGTGGCCCTCTTTTAAACAAAACTTTGTCAATCAAAGTTAAAGTTTCCGGAGATTTCTTATCAGATGAGTGGTTTTGGGAAGATTTTCTAGAATATTTCAAACTCAAAGCTTATTTGGTACCAAACACAGACAAATTAGAGAATGAAAGTATTACAAGGACTTCTCTTTTTGATGATTATGTCGGCTATACAGGTCAAATCGACTTTAAAAGAGAGAAGAAATCACTTTTAAGCATAACTGATCTTGAAAATAAGAGCAATAAATTAGAAAATAAGTATTTCTTCGAAGCACAGATTGAAATCCCAGAGAGGCTCTTAACAGACCAATACGAGCATTATGTCGTAGTTCGCACTTTTTTCAGCCAGCCTGACTTTTCCAGAGATTTTTTGAACAATACGAAAAATCAAGTATTAGATATGTTGAATAGTGAAAACAATGGACTATGGGATGCAATAAAGATTGAGAAAACATCTAGTTCCGAAGTTGTTTCTTATAAAAGGATTAGAGCTTACTATATTAATGATGGCTCCCAAGAGTTTTGGAACGGTGCATTCTCTTTTTTCTCTCAAAATCAGAAATACTATGCAAGTGGTGATGTCAGTGATGATGTTAGAAACAATCTCTCACCCAGACAGCTTTTCTTTATGGATGTTTTGTTCTCAAAACAAGATCTCTCTGATGATCTGTTGAAGCCGGTTGTAAGTAATTTAAAAACAGTAGATAAAAAACTGGACATTGGTTTAAACAAGAAAATACAAACAATTCAAATCCCAACTCCAAATTCTGATATTTATTTATCAAAGGAAAAGAGCGGAGATGTAAAGGTTTTGTTTTCTTTGGATCTGTTCGAGCTTATTAAACAACATTCAGAACTTCCAGAAAGCCTTTTAGATTTTGTTCAAAAAGGGTTGACAGGGAATACAGTAAAAACATTTGAAATATATGACAGGGGAGCCGCAACAGTAGCTTCTGGTCGTCATCAATACTCGCTGGAAGTTAAAATTTCAGAAACATTCAGGCAGAATGTGGAAACTTTGATCAAAAGGTTGACAAATTCTCAAAGATTGTTGAATAATGCCTTTGAAGAGGCCAAAAAAGAAGAAAATTATGATGAAGTAACAAAAGAGTTTTCTAGAAGTTTCGCTGAAACTGGCGGAAATGGTATGCAAAATGACATTGATCAGGTTGCAAATGAAGTTTATGATGCTTTAACTACCAACTTTTTAGCTGATTTTGCGATTGGCTCTCTTACTTTGAAGAGAAAAAGAGTAAAAGAAGAGATCTTCAAAAAAGAAGAAGACCAATTCACCGGTGAAGACGTTGTTTTAAGTTATACCACACCCATAACTCTTTTTACAGATGTTATTTCAGCCGGTGAAATACAAATGTTTTCTTTTGAAGAAGTTACTTATAGCCCAAGCCTTTCCTACACTAGGGAAGAGTTTATGCAAAGCTACAATCTGAATAACACAGACGTTGAGCAGTTTAAAAATCTTCAAAAGAATATCGAAGACTTTGTCGTTTCTTTGCAGCAGTTGACAAATGCAAAAGATTTAGAAACTAAAAATGTGAAAAACCAATCAAATCAAAATAAAGCCAGACAAGTTAGGCTAGATCCAATTAAATTTGTATTTAAAAACATTTTTGTTCCTGCTAGCTACAATGAAGCGTTTGAATATAGCGAGGAAGTTCTTTTCTCTGGTGAACAAGAAACAATAGAGAAAGAAGAGGTGTTGACTTTCCCACAAGGTGTCGTATATAACTTTATTCCATCGGCAACCACCGGTGAACAGCCGGATAAAAAACTGAAACAGTTAGAAAGATTGGATGAAGGAGACAAAAAGTTTATTTTCTCTGATAATTTGGGAATGTCTTTTGAGAATGTTGCATTTAATGATGCACTTTCTAAAGTTGGTGCAAAAGTTCCGACTGCAACAGTCAGATTGGAATACCTTTCAGGGTATCAAAAGAGCCCAAACAAAGAAAATATTATGAGATCGCCCATCTTCCTAGAGTACAGCGAGCCTCTGGAAGAAGGAAAGACTTACTTATTTAGAGCAAAGCCGATCCAGAAAGATTCTCAATTTGCTATTTATAATGAATACTTCATTAGAGAAGAGAGGTCTAGAGAATAAAAATGGCTGATACAAAAATTACTAATATTTGCCAAGAAGAGTCCGACTTTTTCTTGGATTTGTCTCCAACCGGCCCGAGCACTTTCTTGCCATTTACACTGGTTGAATCACAGCCGAATATTATAAAAGGCAAGAACCTTCGTTCAAAGCATTTGAGAATTATTTCCAAAGACATTTATTTTGGTTCTTTGGGTAGCAGTGTTGATATCTTTCGCTCTTCGGAATATGGATTTGGTGGATTTGACACCTCTAGAGATAACGGTACACTCTCTTTAAGAAAGAGGACAGCACCCAGTCAGGTAGAGTTTTATACGCTTGAAATTAATAAAAATACTATATCATATGATGTTCCCTCGACTGCGGAAGGTAAGGCTCTCCTAGACTTTGAAAAATACGTTAAAGGAAAAGAATTTGTTTATTTGAACTTTGTTTTAGATGTGCCTTTCTCTCAAGAGGAGGTGAGACAAAACCAAATCTCTTCTGGAAGACCAGACCATCAATCAGGGTTTGTTGACAATGATCCTAGGATTTCTACTTTTCAATCTGAATTTGTTTATAACCTTTATTTGAGAGATTATGAAAAGCTGATCGAAAGAACAAATCAAGAAGAATGGATTATTCCAAATGCACATATGTTTTCTTTCTTGAAGGAAAGTTTGACAGATCAAGATGTTAAAAACTTTGATAAAGAATATTTGGAACTTATGTCGTATGGCGGGAATGAGGACGAACTGAAAGGTAGAATGACTGCCAAAAACTTTAGCTTTCAAGAATATCAAAATGGTTATCTTCCGGCAAAAGAAAATTACTTTAAAAGTGCTCCACAAACTACAAAAAACAAAGCAAAAAACTATGTTGTAACCCAAGATGATGTTATTGAATATAATCAATTGGCAGAACAATATAGAGGTGGTGCAAACTTTGGTTTCTATTTGGAGTTTCCATATGAACCCCCAACTCTTACTGGGAAAGAAGATGATCTGGATGACTTTAAAAACCTTTTCAAAAAAACAAACACTGATTTAAATTTGTATGACTTGGTGATCAAAACTGATAAAGATTTGCCGGCCAGAACTGCTTTTGGCATTCCTCCGGGGCAGTCTATCGATCAGGAAGTGTCCGATTTTATCAATAATGCAAACCCTTCAAGCTTCGAGTATATTTCTCAACTTTCTTTTGTTGAGTTCGGAAATTTAGGGAAAGCAAAATTACCTTTAGATTTCTCCTTGGATAAAACGAAGTATAAAACTTGGGATTTGACAGAGTTTTTCTTAAAATATGGCAAGATAGTCAATAAAGTTCAAAACAATGCTGTATTATCCGATATCTTAAACATCTCTTCCAATGAAGATGTCACTGTTCTAGGTGAGTCAAGCGAAGCGATACAAAAATATCAAACAAATCCAACATACAGCTTTTTTCAAAAACTTATGACAGAGACGGCAAATATAGGTTTCAGTAATTTGGTCAATAAAAACAGCTTAACAGCAAAGCAGTGCTTTATTGACTCTAGCGAGACCCCTCACGAAATTTTGTTTTATAAGATCACTAAAAAAGATCGAAATGGTAATCAACTTCAAACATTTATATTACCATCACCGGCAGAAGAAAGCAAAACAAGAAGAAAGTTGTTGAACTTTTTCGATGCACAAGTTAAGTATGATAAACAATACGAGTACGAGATCAATGCTTATCCTCTTGTATTAGCAAAGAAGTATTCTTATCTAGATAGTAATATAATTCAAACAACGGACGAATTGAGATTTAGTATATTTTTTAAGTTTATGAGTTATTTTGTAATTGATTTTATTAAGACTATGAAATTTAAGATTGTAGTTGTAGGTAAAAAATTAAAATATGATTTTAAAGTTATTTCACAAGTTATAAAAGATTACATCAATAACTTTCCCAAGAAATCAAAAATGGCGTTCCAAAATGCAAAATCCAAGATTATCTTTTTTGAAATTTTGGCAGATATTCAATTGGATTTTGACAATTTGTTAAAAAAGATAGAAAATTCTTTAGACTTCAGTAAGATTAACTCTGCTAGTAAGATTTCTGTAACAGAATTAAACACAATCAAGACAGTTGTTGCAAAACATTACTACAATCAGAGTATTTTTAGCTATAGAAAGACAGCAGCTATACCCAGAGACTCACAAGTGGGCAAAAAACTGCTCTCTCTTTTGGGAAGTTTTAAATACGATAATAGCCTCGCGCAGCTATTTTTAGACAAGTTCACGCCCGGAGCAATAAACCTGCAAGGTGTCAAGCTTAAAACGTCTGAAACGAAGCTTTTGGCGATATCAAAAGATTTTACAAAATTAGAAAAAGAATTATCTTTGTACAAAAATGCGAACTTGAATCAAACTACCTTTGATGTTTTAGAGATTAAAGTAGAAGATTACATTGTTCTTATGGAGGTTCCATTATTCTCTATTGAAGGGAGGGTTTTGGAAAATCCCCCAATCTATCCGGAAGTCAATTTTTCTGGTGTGAAAGGAAAGAACAATCAAATCTTTATTAGTTTGAAAACGCAAACTACAAGAATGTATGAAAAGCCTATCCCTTTTAATGACATTGAAGAAGATTATTTTAATAATCTGATCAAAAGCAAGGGAACTGATCGGAACGGAAGGTTGCTTTTTAAAACAGACGATGAAAATAGAAAGTTCCAAATATTTAGATTGGAAGAAAAGCCAAAGTCCTACAAAGACTTTGATCAAAAAATAAGAAGAGAGATCAATCTTCAAGGAAAGTATGCCGGAGCAACCTATAAAGACCGCTTGCTTCCAAATAAAAAGTATTATTACACTTTTAGATCGATGGATGTCCACGACAACCTTTCAAATCCATCGCCGGTTTATGAAGTTGTCGTCAATGATCAAGCTGGGTTTATATTCCCAGAGTTTAAAGTAGTTCAATTGGAAGACAAAGATTACTACCAGTACACACAATCTTTCAGAAAATACTTGGAAATCAAACCAAGCTTCGAAAATACAATCATAGATACAGAAATAACTGACAACTTTAAATCAGCATATGGCTTGGGGCTTGGAGGTGTTGCGCCTTTGGGTTCTGGAGTGGATAATGCTTGGGGTAAAAAGTTTAAAGTTAGGATTACATCGAAATCAAGTGGTAAAAAGATCGATGTTAATTTTGACTTTACAAAGAAATACGTTGGTGATATTGTGACAACCTCTGATGTTGCTGGATATGGAAAGTTGGATGAAGAAGACAGGAAAAACATGGTCACACTACCAGAAAGTCAAAGACCACCAACACAAGAGTTAGGACAAACAACAATCCTAGAAGATAGTGACTTCTTTAAACGAAAAGAAGAATAAAAGACTATTTATTTTAAGTTTTATAAATTAGGAGACTAAAAATGGGTTTTATTGACAACAGTGGGGACATTATTTTAGATGCAGTCCTTACAGACCTAGGGAGAGACCTGCTTTCAAGAGCAGACGGAAGTTATAAGATTACGCATTTTGCTTTGGGCGATGACGAGATTGATTACAGTCTTTATGATGCTACTGCTAGCACTGGAACCGAGTCTACTTCTTTACGTCAGTTGCCTGTTTTTGAAGCATCTACTGAAAGTTCAATTGGCTTGAAGTACCGTTTGGTTTCAATGACAAACAACAATACTTTGTTTATGCCGATTGTGAAGCTGAACGAACTTCAAAGAAATACTCAAAAAGCATCTGGTGGGTATTTTGCTGTTTGCGTTGATAAGAATACAGAAGATTTGATCTTCACCAACAACACCACTGTTCAGGGTGTTCTGGCCGGTGCAAACCCAACCGAACAAGACACTTTTGTTCTTTTGCATCAAGGTTTAGATACAGACCTTATCTCACCAAAGCAATCTTTGAGCCCAGAGTTTTTTGAAACTGGCTATGTTGCTGAACTGGACAATCGTTTTGGCTCCGTAGTTTCAGTTGGAACTACCGCTGTCAATGCTCCTCTGACTTTTATTGACGATGATAATGTTGCATTTTATGATATGTCTTTGGAGTCTGATGGTGGAGAAACAGTTTTCGTTCAGCCAATCAGCAACGACACTGATTCGAAATTTATGACAATCTTGGGACCAAGGGGAACTTTCCTGCAATTCAAAATTAAAGCTTCCGAACTTCTCACTACTTCCACTACAATCTTTACGGAACTTGGCGGAACAATGAGTTCAACAACTTTTGGAGCATCTGGGACAGACGATCTTTACTTTATTGATGCTATCATTCGAGTTCGAGCAAAAGTTACAGGATATCAATTGGATATTCCATTAAGATTTATCAAAGAAATTTAATTCAAAGGGATAAAAAATGGCTGGTACGACTAAAAAAATTACCAAAACTCAACCAATTACAACCAAATTAAGGGAATCTATCCCTATTACCGGTTCAATTGTGTCTGGGACATACGCAGAACCGAACGGTGCAGGAACAACCTCGAACATTAAAGAGTATACTCACGAGATGTTCCAATCTGTTTACGACTATCCTTATGCTTCCTCCTCGGCAAACCATCTTTTTGATTTGACCGCTGGGTATAGTACGAATTCCGACTTGGATGGTGTCACTGGAGAGGTGTCTGGCTCCAAAAAGAACAACATTTACAACGAAATGGCACAAGTTCTTGTTGGTTTTGACATCAACAACAACATTCATCGCTTCGATAAAGATGGAGACCTTACTGGTGGTGCAAAGTTTGATGAAGTAATCACAATCAACGTTGCTCGTCTTTTGGCAAAAGATGGAATTCAGAAAGGAACGTTTGAGTTGGAGCTTGGCGTTTCTGGATCGGACGCTGGGTATGCTGCTCCGTTTACTCAAAGAATTAAGATTAAAGACCTTAATGGGACTTCTTCTTACAAAGTAAACTCCCCCAAGGGAGAGTACGGTATTCTTTACGCAAACAACTCCACAGGTACTCCTTTGGATGGTGTTGGTATTGATCCAACAGATAAAACTGCTCCTTGTGGTTTGATTTACTACCAAGCCGGCGTGGCAGTCCTTTCTGCTTCGATGTTTATGCCATCTGCCAATGGTGGGATTATGAGTGCGTCTACCAACAACTTGCTTTGGCTTTCTTCTTCGTCTAGACAAGAAGATATTCACGAGATTTTGACTTCAGGCTCGATTGAAGAAGTTGCAACTGGACTTCGCAGAAGAATGTACAATATGACATTCAACAACACTACGAACTTGGTTTCAACAATGTACTTCTGCGATATTGAGCCGGAAGATTTCAACTTCAGTGCCAACCCGACTTACCTGACGGGAAGCAAGATTAGAGTTAAAGGAAACGACCCACAATCTCCTCCCAAGGCTTATATCACCACTGTTGGCCTTTACAACGGAGCAGATCAGCTTCTTGCAGTTGCAAAACTTTCCAAACCAATTGAAAATAACCCCGCACAAGCCTTGAAAATCAAAGTGCGCCTTGACTACTAAATTATTAAGGAGGTAAAAAGTGTCTTTGTATAAATTTAACAAGGGCGACACCCTGCTTAATACTTTGGTAGCGAGACCTTCCTATAATTTTTTCATTTATCAGAATGATCTCTACCTTAATGAACATGAGCCAATGTCTGGAGCTTACTCGTCTAGCGTTACAAATGTTCCACCGGGCTATGTCAACCTTTATGAACTAAACGTCAACCGATCTTCTAGCAATTTAATCTATCCTTTTGTTTATCCTAGGTACGATCAAACATTTGCCTTGTCCAGTTTGCCGACTTCTTCTCAAGTTCAGCAGATCACAGGTTCTATTTCGGGGTCTTATCCACTTTCTTCGTCGATCAGTTTGTTTTATTTTGCTAGTACTGATGCAACTGTAAAGCACAAGCTGCTTTCTTTGAAGAATACGATCAATTATTATCGCCCTATGAGCCCACATTTCAACTATTCAGGTCAGATCCCTGCCGGCTCGACCTATAGAACAAGGAATTTGGACGAAGAAAACATTAATTTGATCAATATTCCTGCAATTATCACTGGAAATAACATTAAAAAAGGCTCTGTTTCTTTGAAATATTATGTTTCCGGCACAATGGTTGCGGAATTGACAGATTACAAGAACGAAAGAGGCGAATTGGTTCAAGTTTCCGGAGCAATTGCAGCAAATGATGGCAAAGTAGCAGGGTTGGTTCTTTATAATGAAGGATTTATCCTTCTTACGGGGGCTTGGGCTTTGGATACCAGCCACCAAGAAGATTACATTGGCGATGGAAATGACAATCCCAAGTGGATTTACTATGGAAGTGCCTTATCAGAGACCTTTACAGGTATCTCAACGCCATCTTCCAGTTATACTTTTGACTTTCAAGCAACAGAAAAGATTCCAAACTTAACTATGTTAGCTCACGCTAATAGAGGGGAGTTGAATTATTCAAATAATCCAACTTTTATCTCTTCTAGTTCAACGTTGCCGACGATTACAACAGGTTCTCTTTATTATAAAGAAAACCCAGAAAGAGCAATCAAGAACATTGTGTCTTCTTCTTTCACACAAACCACCGGTTCGTTTGAAAAGATCACTTACATCACCAAAATTGGTATTTATGATGAATATAAGAACCTGATCGCAGTTGCTAACTTGGCAAACCCTGTTAGAAAAAGAGAAAAAGATTCATTCACATTTAAGTTAAAAATGGATTTATAATGTGGTATAATGTATCTTTGGAGGTTTAAATGATATTAGGTTTAGATGTTAGCACAAGCATAACTGGAATTTGTGTACTTGACAAAGAAGAAAATATAGTTTATAATTCTGCTGTGGATACTAGAAAATACAAAAATATGTACGAAAAAGCAGAAAAAGTAAAAGAAAAGCTTAAAGAATTAAAAAAAGAATATGATATTAATAGCATTTATATTGAAAAGTCTTTGCAATCTTTTAGATCAGGCTTCTCCTCTGCGAAAGTTCTTTCAACATTATCTGCTTTCAACGGGATTGTATCTTGGTTCTGTTATGAGATCTATGGAATTTCACCAGAATACATTTCGGCTTCCTCCGCAAGAAAAGATTGCGGTATCAAAGTTCCAAAAGGCCAAAAGGCAAAGCCCTTTGTTTTAGGAGTTCTGGTGAAAGAAGGTCTAATAAATCCAGAATACACGAAAAAAGGAAATCCAAAACCTATTTATTACGATATGTCAGATGCGATTGTCATTGCAAAATCAGGATTTTTAAAAAGGAGAGCAAATAAATGAAAATCACTAAAAAGCTTTTGATGAAGATCATCAAAGAAGAATTGGTTAGAGAAAGTATGAGCGATTGGCAGGCACACGACCGAAGAGAACGAGGTTTGCCCCCGCTAAAGGCCAATTACGACATTTCCAATAGTATCCCTCCTGATGGATATGTCCCGCCTCCCGAGCCCAAACTCGAAAACCCCCCTCCCCTTCCACCTGCGACAGAGCAAGATCTGGAAAAAGGAAGAATGGTCAGTTTTGACGGCCCCTATGAACAACAGATTCATTTCTTGAAAATGCATAATCAATGGTTAAGAAGAGTGTATATGAAGCCTCGCGTAAAGGGCTACGAGAGCCTAAGCCGGCTTGAGCAACTTAAAGTCCTAGCCAACGGTCCCAATCCCGGTGCGGTCCACGCAGACAAGGGAAGCTTGGAAGACTACCCTCTGGCATAATAAAACAAATCACTTGACAACACCCCCCATTCTTGATATAATGTGTGTAACTTTTTCAAAGGAAACCACACATGAAAGAACTATCCATCCTTAAAAACACATTAGATTATGCTTACTCCAAAGGGAGCGAGCATCTTTTCTATTGTCCTTTCTGCAAGCATCACAAACCAAAAATGTCTGTTAACATCTCTAAAAACGTATTCAAGTGCTGGGTTTGTGACACAAGCGGTAAAAACGTCTATTACCTTCTAAAAAGATTTGGCTCATTTGATAATCAACAAGAATGGCTGAAGATCACAAATCAGATCGATGTTCGCGATTTTGAACTGATCATAACAGGTTCGACAGTCCAAGAAAAGATCAAACAAAAGATCGATCTACCAAAAGAATACAAGCCTCTTTTTACAGGTTCAATTGACCTTTATTCTCAAAAGCCCCTGAATTATCTTAAATCAAGGGGTTTTTCGCAAGAAAAGATCCTAGAATGGAAGGTTGGATATTGCCCATCAGGAGAGTACAAAGGAAGAGTAATCATTCCTTCTTTTGATGATGAGGGAGATGTTAGTTATTTTATCTCTAGAACATACGAAAAAGATTGGAAAAAGTACAAAAACCCAAAAGCATCAAAAGATATTGTATTCAATGACCTTTTGATTGATTGGGAAAAACCAATCATCTTGGTTGAAGGTGTTTTTGATGCGATCCATGAAAAGAATATGATCCCGATCTTGGGATCAACCCTCTCAGAAAGATCAGACCTTTTTCAAAAGATTGTTGAAAAAGCCAAGAAGGTTTTTATTGCTTTAGATCCAGATGCTTACAAAAAAGAGCTTGACATTATCTCAAGTTTGATCAAATATGGAGTAGACGTTTGGAAAATAGAAGTTCCAGAAGGGAAAGATTTGAACGACATTTCAAAATATGAATATCAAAGACTAAAAATGACAGCAGTTGAAGTTAGATTTGATACTTTATTTTCAATGATTAACATATAGGAGACACAAATGATTGAATTTTTGAAGCAACAAGGCGTTTATGAACTGGTTTGGTTTTTAGGTGGTATTCTAGCTTACATGACTCTGCAATTTGTTGTAGGTGTAACACAAGCATTCAAGCTTATGAGGTCTGCAATGTATCTATCTCTTTCTTTTCTTTTGCAGGTTTATGTCGACACTAGACAAGAAATCCAAGAGCAAAAAGAAAGCTTCAAAAGAATGAATCCAGATTACACAGACTATGCTCTAGAAAAAGAGTTTGATAAAAGAGAGAAAGACGTTGATCTCTGGAGAGACAAGGCATTCAAAGAATTGCACGGATTATCTCCGGTAGTGTTTAATGCTGTAAGAAGTGAAATTAATGAAAAAATAGAAGAAGTTAAAAAGGGAGGTCTTAATGACTAAGTTCGCTCACATCGCAGATACCCATATCAAAAACCTTAAATATCACTACGAGTATGATCTAGTTTTCAAGCAACTTTACAAAGAATTGAAAAAAGAAAAGCCAGATTATATCATTCATTGTGGTGATATTGCCCACACCAAGACCCAAATCTCACCAGAATTTGTTGAAATCTGCTCTGATTTCTTCAAGAACTTGGCAGAAATTGCACCAACTTATATTATCTTGGGGAACCACGACGGAAACCTACGCAATAAAAGCCGTCAGGATGCCATTTCTCCCATTGTAGATGCCCTAGGTATAGCTAACCTCCATTTGATCAAGAACGCGGCTAAAATAAGGCTTCCAGAGCCTTTTACGCTGAATGTGTTGAGCATCTTTGACGAAGACAATTGGGATCTAACACAAGATCTCGATCGCATCAACATTGCTCTTTACCATGGAGCAGTCAAAGGGTCGAAAACCGACGTTGGGTATGTGATCGAACACGGTGATGTTGAGATCAAAGATCTTAAAAAGTTTGATTATGGTTTTTTGGGAGACATTCACAAGACAAATCAGAAGATCGATCGCAAAGGGAAGATCAGATATGCTGGTTCGACTGTACAACAGAACTTTGGCGAGACAGATGACAAGGGTTTTTTGATTTGGGAGATTGAAGATAAGGACAAGTTTTCTGTTCGGCATATTCTTTTGGAAAACCCAAAACCTTTTGTTACAATTAAGCTAACAAAGAAAGGCAAAATTCCAAAATCCGCCAAGCCAAAGCCCGGCTCTAGGATCAGGTTGGTGTCTGAAAGCAACATCACGCTCGATGTCCTTAAAAAAGCCATTGAAGACGCTAAAATTGACTTTAAAGCAGAGTCTGTCACTCACTTGAGCAAAGCAGAATTGGCTAAAAAGAGCGTTGAACTGAAAGACAACGAGATTGAGAACCTTCGAGATGTAGAAGTCCAGAAAAAACTGATGAAAGAGTATCTAGAAGAATTTGAAGTTGAAGATGACATTATGGACAAGATTGTAGAACTTAATGCAAAGTACAATTCACTGGTTGAAGGTAATGATGATCAGTTTCGCAATTTAAACTGGAAAATGAAATCCATGGAGTGGGAAAACCTTTTCAACTATGGGGGTGATAACTCGCTAGACTTTGAAAAAATGAAAGGAATCATCGGGATCTTTGGGAAAAACTACTCCGGAAAATCCAGCATTATTGACTCTTTTCTCCTAGGAGCGTTTAACACCACTTCAAAGCCGGCAAAGAAGAATATTTCCTTTATTAATCAAAACAAGGAAGATGCTAGCATCGAGCTTAAATTTGACATTGGAGGAGAAGAGTACACTATTTCCAGAAGTATTGAAAAATACGTTAAAAAACTGAAAGGAAAGACAACAGACGAAGCAAAAGTGAATGTTGATTTCTCTTATTTTGACCCTGCTGCGAAGAAAGTTGTAGAATTGAACGGAAACACAAGAGCAGAGACAGATAGAAATATTCGCAAATATATTGGTTCAATTGAAGATTTTCTGATCACATCAATGTCGGCACAGCATGGAGCATTGCAATTTGTGAACGAAGGCTCCACCAAGCGTAAGGAAATCTTGGCAAAATTCCTAGATTTGGTGTTTTTTGAAGAAAAATTCAAAGCAGCAAAAGAAGACTCCAGAGACCTTAAAGCTCTGATCAAAAAAGAAGAAGAAAGAAACTTTAAAGACGAGATTTTTGAACAAGAAAGCGCCTTAATCTATAATCAATTAGATTTGGATGAGAAGAAAGAATGCTGTGATCTTCTGAAAGAAGAGAAGAAAGAAATGGAAAAAGAACTTTCTCTTTTAGAGCACAAAATCAAGTCAGTTCCAGCAAAAATCATCAACGTTGAAAAGTGTAGAAAAGAGTTGAAAAACTCAAATCAAATCTTGGAAACCTTGAAGTCAAGCCAAGCTGCGTTGGAAAGCCAGAAAGAAGAGAAAAGTGCTTATTTGAATAAAATCAAAGAGTTCCTTTCTACTTTTGATCCGGAAGAATATTACCAATCTTACGAGGTCGGTAAAGAAAAAGCCAAGCAAGTTAAATTGATCTTAAATGAGGTAAAACAAGAGGAAATCAAGAAGAAGATGGAAGAGAAAAAGATCTCTCTTCTTGATCAAGTTCCTTGTGGAGATCAGTTCAAAACTTGCAAATTCATTAAAGACGCTTTTGTGGCAAAAACAACAGTTTCAGAGTTGGAATTGGCACTAAAAGGACTTCAGAAGGAAAAAGAAGAAGCACAGAACTATATTGACAGCGACGAATACAAGAAGGCAGAAGAGTATGTTCAAAACTACGAAAAATTAGTTGAGAAAAAGAACAAAGTTAACTCTGAATTGCTTAAGTTGAAGAACAAAGTGCTTCAGGGTCAAACTAAGGTTTCATCCACTGAAAGCATTATTTCTGAATTGAAGTCCGACATTAAAGAATACGAAGATAACAGAGAAGCAATTGAAAACTTGGAAGCCCTAGCAAAAGAAAAAAAGCAACTTAAAAAAGACCTTAAACAAAAAGAAAACGAATATAACACCTGTGAAGCAGAATATATTCACCTTCATACTGTTAAGGGACAAATTGAGCAAAAGCTGGAAACTGTCAAAAAAGAGGCAGAAGAATATGAAGAAAATAAAAAGAAGTTCGCAGCATATCATTTGTTCATGACTTGCTATCATAACTCTGGCATCTCATATGAGATTATCAAGAAAAGGCTCCCAAAGATCAACGAAGAGGTTCAAAAGATCCTGACAGGAATTGTTGATTTCGAAGTTTTCTTTGAAACAGAAGAAAAGAAATTGAATATTCTTATTCAACACCAAGGGCACGATCCTAGACCGCTAGAATTAGGCTCCGGAGCCGAAAAGTCCATTGCCGCCATGGCTATAAGGCTGGCTCTATTGAATGTCTCTTCTCTTCCAAAGAGTGATATTTTCATTCTAGACGAGCCGGGAACAGCATTGGATGAAAGCAATCTGGAAGGCTTTACCAGAATACTTCAAATGATTAAAAACTACTTTAAAACTGTTTTGATCATAAGTCATATGGATTCTCTCAAGGACATTGTTGACTCGACAATTGATATTGACAGAGTTGACGGATTTGCGAGAGTAAATCAGTAAAAAGCACCTATTTATATATAAATATGTAAAAGGTGTCCAATAATGATCAAGATTAAGTTCCTCAAAAAACTCCCCGTTTCAGGAGGCAAATGCCCTCCTGCCACACAAGATCTGAAACTAAACACCAAAAATAGAAACGCTTCAATTAAGGCAGAACACATCCAATACGGCCCTTTAAACCTATCTGACGAGGCTTATTGGGAAAGAGCCGCAGAACATTGGAACACCACTCCTGCCGTGGCTAAAAAGTCCAAATGCGGCAATTGTGTTGCTTTTGATATTTCACCTAGAATGGATGATTGTATGCCCGGCCCTGTGTCCGATAAGGATGGCCGTTTGGGTTACTGCTGGATGCACCACTTCAAATGCCACAGTGCGAGAACATGCTACACATGGGCAGCAGGTGGGCCAATCAAAGAAGACAAAGTTTCCCTTGAATGGCAAGAAAAGGGTGAAAAATAATGCCCTATAAGATCAGGAAAACAAAGTGCAAAAAATCAGATGGTTCTTCCGGAACTCACGTTGTTTATAAAAAAAGCGGTAAGCGTGTCGGATGCACAGATGAGCCAGAAGATTACAAAAAAGCTCTTTATGCAGCAGAAGTTAATGAAGTTTTGATCTTGGAAGATACGCTGTATAAAAACGTAGAAGATGACGTGTTTCTACACTTTACCTTGCGAGATAGAGCTTATAAGATCAGAGAAATGGGAGAATTACTTCGACAGCCCGAAGGTATAGAGAAGTTTGGAACAGATACAATTGACGCAGTTTCTTTGATTTGGGGAGATTTTGTCCCCAAAGTGCAGACCAATCACCTAGGCGGCGAAGACATTGTAGCAATCATTTTCAAGACTGATGTGCCTCCAAAATATGGCTATGTTGAAGAGGTGAAATGGGACGTTGAAAGACTTCCTATTTACGATGTTAGGATTGTGCCTTTCGAAGAAGCAGTTCAAATGTTGAGAAATGCGCCTGAATATGTCGATGAAATGGATTATGTTCTTTACAAGGAAAATAAACAAATGAATATTGAAGACCTAAGTGCGATCATTCGAGAGGAAGTTAAGCTTGCACTGGAAGAAGCCAAAAAGAAGAAAAAGAAGAAGAAAAAATCTAAAAAGAAGAAGGGCAAAGACGATCGCTGCACTCGTATTGCAAAAAGAAAGTATGATGTGTGGCCGTCAGCCTACGCTAGCGGCGCAGTTGTTCAGTGCCGCAGAGGAAAGATTTGGAAAGGTCTAACAGAAGAGAAGGAAATCACCCCAGAAGACAAAGAGACAATTTCTGATATTGTAGCCAAATTGAGAGCAGCATCGGAGTCTCACGCTCAAATGGCAAAAGATTTGGAAGATGGTGCAGCAAAGCTTGAAAAAGGTTCAGAAGCCCATTCTAGCCAAGCAGACAAATTAGAAAAGATGATCCAAGAAAGAAAAAAGAAGAAAAAGAAGTCTAAAAAAAAAGTAAAAACTGACTTCTCCAAAGAAAAGGACAAAGGCCTTCACGGTTGGTTTGAAAGGCAAGGTGGTAAAGGAAAAAGTAAAGGCTGGGTTGATTGTAATACTTGCCGAACAGACAAGAAAACAGGAAAGAAAACTTGTAAATCTTGTGGTCGTCAAAAAGGCGAGAAAAGAGCAAAATACCCCTCTTGCCGTCCAACCCCTGCTGCTTGTGGGACTGCTGGCAAAGGAAAGTCTTGGGGTAAAAAGTCTGCTAAAAAAGGAAAAAAGAAATGAAAATAAAGATTTTGAAAGAGATGAAAGGGTGCGGTGGTGTTTATGAAAGATGCCCACATTCCGGGTGCTCCCATTGCAGGAGTGAACACGGTCGAGATTTTGATAAGCACGATCACGAAGGTTCAATGGCAAGAACCAATCTTTGGAAAACCAAAAAGTATTGTGAAAAGTTATTAGATATGCTTAATGACAAAGATGATCTTCCAGAGTGGGTTGACGCAAAGATCACAAAAGCAACAGACTATCTTTCCTCTGTTAAAAGATATATGGCTGGTGAGATTGCCAGAGATCAGGGAATGCTTGAAGAAAGGCTTTCCGAAGGAATGAAATATCATATGGATAACAATATTACGATTGATAAAAATATTTATCGCATCCACTCTGACAACTTCTTTTCTCTTTTCAAAGAAGCAAGAAATCTTTGGAAAAGAGGTTTGGTTAATTTAACAGAAGCTGAAAGATATTACATCTCTGAAACTGAAATTGGAGAGTTTGGCATCTTTGAGGGCAAAAGAGTTCCATTGGACTTTCCAATGGTTGAGGAGTCTCTTTTGGAAGCAAAGTATAAAGGAAAGGATGTTAAACTTAACAAGCCACAAAGAGGTGGTTCCAAGAAGTTTTATGTTTACGTTAGAGATCCAAAAACTAAAAACATTCGCAAAGTTTCTTTTGGAGACAAAGGAATGTCTGTAAAGGTGGCAGATCCAGAGAGAAGAAAGTCTTTTGCAGCACGACATAAATGCAAGGAAAAAAAAGACAAAACAAAAGCAGGATACTGGGCTTGTCGTATTGGGCGCTACCCTCATCTAACTGGTTCAAAGAAAAGGTTTACTTGGTGGTAATATGGAATTTCCTTTCAAAGAAAAGAAGTTAGAAAACAATATCGTGATCAGAGAGTTCAAAGAAAATGTTGATTCCGAAGAGCTTATCTGGCATAGAGATAGAGAAAACAGAGAAGTTACAATCTTGCAATCTTCTGGATGGCAACTTCAAATGGACAATGAAATTCCAAAAACCCTTGAAGAGGGAAAAACTTATTATATTCCTGCTTTTGTTTACCACAGAGTGATCAAAGGCAGCGGCAATCTTATTGTTAAAATAAAAAAGGAAGAGATTAAATGAAGATGAAATTAATCATGGAAAGTTTTCGAAAAACAATGAAAGAATTCAAAGAGAGAGAAGGCAAAACAATGTCTTATGATTCTTCTTTGGGTGGCTTTGTTGTTTCAAAAGAAGACTTGTCAAAAATCAACCAAGCAATCGAAAAGATCTACAAAGCATTTGAAGAAAGAACCGGAGGAACTGCTGAAAATATCCCTAGGATTGAAGCAGAAGATCTAGAGCCTGTTGCGGGAGCTTTGAACGAATCGGCGGAACAAGGTGGGGAGCCCACCGAAGAGGAAAAGGATTATATTGCTCTACGACATTTTGGATACGATTCATGGAACGAATTGCCCGAAGAAGACAAAGATCTTGTGATGAGAAGGTTGGAGCTTTTCACTTCGGGCGGCGAAATGAAGCAAACCATTGGAGCCGTTAGTGGCTTGAAAAAAGGTCTGGGACGTATGAGCCCAGAGGACTTTGAAAAAGGGGGATACGTCCTTCCCGTTTCCGCAGAAGTTCTGGAAGATTTTCAGGCTATGGTCAATGAATTGAAAGAAGGTGGTGAAGTCGATAGCCTTTTTGAAAAAGCTAGGGACTGGTATCATAAAATTAGAGATCTCCTCGATGAAGAAACTGGAAATGATCAAGACGCTACTTTGCTAGGTCTTCTTATTGCAACGTACAGCCCCAGAGCAAAGTTTGCTCTGAACTTGGCTGAAGCTGCTTTTATGTTCAAAGCAGTTGAAATGGATGCAAAGGACAACAAAGAGCTTTTGAGAGAATATATTAATATCTTTCCCGGTGGTAAAAAGAAAAAGCAGGGAGAATTTCGAGGGTTTACAAAGGCGCACAAAGTTCCAAACTTCACCCTGAACCTGATCGCCCCAGATTTGTCTGGTGGGCGAGATAAAGAAGGGAAAATTAGCTATGATGAGCTTTATATGTGGAACTCCACAATTGACACTTGGATGATTGACGCTTTTTATCCAAATGTCAGAGGTGTTACAACGGCAAAAGAATGGGAAAAGATCAAAGGCAAGATGATGGGTAACGTTGTTACTTATCGGTATATGGCAGGGTTGGTCGCACAGGAAGCGAAAAAACTAGGCCTCTTACCTCATGAGCTTCAAGCTATTGTGTGGGTTGCTTCTCAAATCAGAAAGACTGGAGAGAAAGGTCTTGGTGTCACTACTGAGTTTGCAATCAATCAAATTAAACAATCCATTGTCAACCTAGAAAAGATTAAAGAACAATTCAACGAAGAGGAAAGGATTAATAAGAAGTTGGTCGGACCATACCTTAAAGAGTTGGATATGGACAAAGAATATACAGAACAGTTTGGAGATCAAAGCTGGCTTAAAGTTATTTTGGATAAGATTGAAACAGATGGTTTTGATGAGGCTGCTGATTATATCTTAGGAATTAAAAAAGGAGACAAAACGGTTGTTCCCGGTGTGCGCTCTATCACAGCCTCTGGTAAGAAAGGGAAAGAACCAGATCGCTTTAATCCTGTTCGCCCAGAGTTTAAACCAAAGAAAGAGAAGAAAGAAAAGGAAGAAAAGAAGAAGAAGCCAAAGGACACAAGATATCAAGACGCAGAAAAATATGGAGAACTTAAAACATTTTATGTTATGAATGAAGTCATTCAGATGCGAACCGGAAAGTTCAATAACCTTCACGACTCAATTCTTTTGTATTTGAGTGATGATTTCTCTAAAGAAAAGGCTGTTGATTATATTCTAGGCAGGTTCGACTCCGAAGCAAAAGCCTCCAAAGATTATTTCATCAAAGAAAGCAAAAGAAGATTTGTTGTAAGGATTTTGAAATCATGAAGATGGACGAAAAATATCCTCTCCTTCCACACGACGAAGAGATTTCAGATTGGCAATGGTGTATCAAAAAAGCAATCATTGATATTCACGCCAAAGCAATGCCTTATAAAAGAGGCACTTGGGGTGGTTCAACCGAAGACATTTATTATGACAAAAGAAGGATCTTGAGAAAAGGCGAAGGAACCTACTGTGTTGGATGCACTTCTGAAATCTTCTTCCGCGCTTGGAAAGAATTCACAGGGGATTACCTTGAAACACCAGAAGGCAACTTTACAGGCAAAGAAGCTTGGGAAGTTGCAAGAGCCTTTTTCTTTGCTTACAAAGACGAAGAGATTGACGGAATGCGAACAGACGAATTTGGAGCAATGGGTTGGTTTAAATGGTTAGCAAACAGACCAGAACGCTTTGATTGGATTGAAACCTTCACAACACACAATCCTTATGAGATCCAATTTGGAGATTGGGTTTCAATGCAGTTTGCAGAAGATTATTCATCCGGCCACGCTACAGTGGGGTTGGGATTGGACAAGTACAAAGGCAATGATGTTGTCAACGTTTATTCTTCAACTACTTATTATGATAAAACTTGGATGAAAGAAAAGGGCGTTGAAAATCCCTACTCAACAGGGAACGGCTTTGATTATTACCGTTTAAACGTAACAAAGAGTGGATTTAAAAGAAAGTTCTTTGTTTCAAGATTAGTTCAAAAATAGGAGTTTAAAATGGCTAGAAGAACAGCTTTTGTTGATAAATATTTATCATCGTTTATTTCAAAAAAGTTATTGGTTTGGATTGTCGCAACAGTCGTGTTTTTGACAACTGGCAATCTTAAATCAGGAGATTGGCTTGTGATCTCTGCTATTTACATTGGTGGGCAATCTGTTATTGACGCAGTGAAAGCAATGAAAGGCTCGACCAATGTTACAACGAAAGTTGAAACAGCAGTGAAGACAATCTTGTCCGACAAAGACAAGAAAGATGAGAAAGGGAAAGTTCCCCTTTCTGATACAACAGGCGATACGGTGACAAAATGAGTGAGATTTGGGCAGAGGTTAAAAGAAAGTGGACAGAGTCCAAATATTTTATAGCAGTTGTTTTTGTTTTCTTGACAGTTGCTATTTTTCTTTTGACGACCAGCGATGGTCAAAAAAGATTGAGACAAATCATAAGGTCTTTGCAAAAAAGAAGAGAAGATGAATTGTACGAAATCCAAGAAAAACAAAATCAAAAAGAAAAAGAAAAGAAAGATTTAAAAAAGAAACATGAGAAGATTTTGGAAGAGATTGGAAAAGAATACAAGATTGGAAAAGAAAACGCCAAGAAAGAATACGACAAGAAGGTTAAAAAGATCTTGAAACAAACAAAGAAAGATCCTTCTCAGTTGTCCAAAAGATTGGCAGATGAATTTGGTCTTGACTACAAGGAAGATAATAATGAAAATTAAAAAAAAACAACTCTTAAAAATCATCAAAGAAGAGCTTTTAAAAGAAAACATACAAGAACTTTTTGCAACAATAAGACAGCTTATCAATGCCGGCCAATATGACAGGGCATATGCTCAAATCATGGTGCAAATTGATGAAGACGATCCAAAGCACAAAATGGCAATTGATTATCTTGTTAGGCACAGTGGAGATGATTCGTATGAAGATAAGCTAAATAGTTGGCCTGATAGCGATTTTAGAAAATTAATTGCATATGGCTTTCTGCAATACGATCATGATTTTGATGACTTTCTGTCGAACTATGTCCAAGGTATCTTCGAAAGTCCCGAAGATTATCTTAAATATAGGTGGGAAGAGTACACTTGGGACATGATTGAGGAGCTTCCACTTCCCTCCGACATAGAACGTTATATCGATATCGAAATCAATTGGGCTATGTGGGCAAGAGACAGTGAGCTTAATGGCGAGTTTGCATCTTGGGAGCTTGATGGCGTTCCCGGAGTTTTGATTATATCCCCAGCATAAGACAGGAGTAGAAATGATTACCTTTAAACGCGTTTTAAGCACCATTCTAGCCACTTTCATCACAATTTCGCCCTGCTATGCCAATAAGTCCACAAGGCTTCAAAAAGGGGCAAAAGCGCCCTTTTCTGGAACGCTCTTGGATGATGAAGCGGTAGCAAAGATTTTGGCAAAACAAGATTACTTGAAAAAAAGCTTGAAGTTGGATTGTTCTTACCAAAGACAAAAAGAAAAAGCAAAGCTTCAATTGAAGATTGATCAATGCAAAGTAGATTTCAAAATTGAGAAAGAATTGAGAAAAAACTTAAGAAAGATTGATCAAGAAGAGATTACAAGATTAAGAAAGATTGCAAAGCCGCAAAACAATTGGACACCTCTTTGGATCACAATTGGCTTTGTTGCAGGAGCAGGAACAACAATTTTAATTCTTTATGGAATACAAGGAATTCAAAAGTGAAGATCAAAAAAGAAACCATTTTCAAGATCATCAAAGAAGAGATTGAAAGAGAACTTTCAAAAGAAGAAAAGCACAAGATTGTTTCTTTTGATTTTGATGATACCTTGACCTTTGCTCCTTTTGATCCGGAAGAAGAACATTCTGTTTACAAAGGGCCTCATGAGGAAATGATGAAAAAGATTAGAGGCTATATCGAAGATCCAGAAGTTACCGTTTATATTGTAACAAGCAGAAAGCAGGGCGGCATGGGACAAGTTAAAGGTTTTGTCGAAAAATATAAATTAAAAGTTGACGGCATTTATTGCACAGACGGAGATTGGAAAGCCCCCACTTTGAAAGAATTGGGTGTAACTTTGCATCATGACGATGACAGTCAAGAAAATGAAAGAGCAGAAGCAGTAGGAATCCAGACAGTTCCAAGTGATCCATATGGCGATTACGGCACATTTTAAAGCAACAGGCCAATGGAGAAGTTATAGATGAAAAGTCATAATAGCAATATAAAAATTAAAAAGAATCTTCTCTTCAAAATTCTGAAAGAAGAGATCAAAAAAGAATTTTTGAAAGAAGGTATTTTAAGGATTCAAGATTATATTTCAAATGAAAATTTGAAATTGATTGAAGATACGTTTCGCAACCTTTTAAATACATATTTAACTTCCGATAGAGAAGAAAGCCTTTATTGGAATGTTGAGAAATTTGAATTTATAAATGTTGCCGGAGAGGAGGAGGTTGTTGACTTGATGCTTTCCGTTGGTCGGCCACCAAGAGGAATGGAAGGGGCTGTTGCATATCTAGATGCTAGGCCCAGTATTGGCTATTACCACTTAGCAATGTGTGTGTTAAACAAGGAAGATTATGATATAGAGGACGGTATTGATACCATGATTAATCATGAATTAATTCACTTGATAGATTCAAAATATTTTAAACGAAAAGACAGGAAAAAAGCTTACTTAGCTAGGCGAGAAGAAATTTTAGCTTTTTCTAGTCAGATATATAAACAGGTTGTTGACTTTTTAAATTCGGAAGATGAGCAGGACAAAGATTATTTGAATATTTTGCTTAATCTTTATAAAGATGGTGCGATAAAACAATTACAATTATTTAAAGCTATATTAAAGACTAGTCAACAGCTTGGAGCGATAGGCAAAGATCCCAGATTTATAAAATCTATAATGCATCAGCACACAATGAAAGATAAGCAACCTTATTTAAAACATCTTTACAAAAAATTGTGGCCATTGATTCAAAAGAAACTTCAGGAGGTTTAATGAAAGATCAGAATTATGTTGTGAAAATGGAGAAAGCAATCTCCGAAAAGTGGGGTGCAGAGGCAATTCAAAACCCAAAAGCAGGATGGGATCAAGAAAAAGAAAAAGAATATCTTGAACAGTTGAAAGAAAAAGAAAGAAAAAAGAGAGATTTAGAGAAAAAAGCAAAACAAAATCTTTCAAAAGTGGCAAGAGCGTGTCCTATTTGTGAACAAGACAAGATTAGTTCAAGGCACGATGTTTATTTCACAAAGTTTTCTTGTTGTTTTGATTGCTATGTGCAGTGGATTGAAGGTAGAGAGCAAAGATGGAAGGAAGGTTGGAGACCAGACAAAAAATAGTCTTTTAACCTTCTAATTACTATTTATTACAAACAAATTGTTTTATTGGAGATTTAAATATGTCAGAAATGTTAGCAGTAGTTAGAGGAATTTCCCAAGTATTGGCAAATACCTATCACGGCGCTTACGATCCTAGAACTGGTGAAAAAATTAAAGTGGGTTTGAAACGAGATGAAGAAGTTCCCCATACGGAGCATCAACTTCTGGATGGCTTTAAAGTTCGTTTTCACGGAAACAAACTTGTTATCACTTATCAGGCCGATGTTGATCTGAAACATCTTCACAGGGTGGATTATGAGCGAGAAGTAGAAGAGATTTATGCTAATATCGTCAAATATCTTCAAACAGAATACAAAAAACACACTGGTCGCTCCCTTCGTTTGACCGAAGAAGGCGAATGTGACATTCTTATGCAGTCGGTTTCTAGAAAAAGAAACTTTGTTCAGTGTGTCAAGCATTACAAGATTAACAATATCAAGGGAGAGCCTAACCCCTACGATGATGGTGAAGATCTCGTAAGAGACGCAACCAAAAGATTTATCGCTATGGGTAAAAACAACACTCCGTTTTAAGGATTGAAATGTCTAAAAATGCTGCAAGAATTCCAAAGAAACAAATTAAAGCGGAAATCCTCAAATCAGGTAGAGATCCGGTTTATTTTATCAATAACTATGTAAAAACTGTCCACCCAGTTCGTGGAGCAGTCCCTTTCAAGACTTACCCTTTCCAAACAGAACTTTTAAAAGAATTTCAAAACAATCGCTACAATATCATCCTTAAAGCAAGGCAGTTGGGTATCTCCACCTTGAGTGCGTCTTATATTCTTTGGATGATGTTGTTTTCTCAAAACAAAAACATTCTTGTTATTGCAACAAAGCTCCAAACAGCCGGGAACTTGGTTAGAAAAGTCAAACAAATGATGAACTCTCTCCCCAGTTGGATGAGGATTGCATCAATCAAGATTGATAACCGAACTTCTTTTGAACTTTCAAACGGTTCGCAAATCAAAGCATCTGCCACTTCCGCTGATGCAGGTCGTTCGGAAGCTCTTTCTCTTTTGGTTATTGATGAAGCTGCTCATATTGAGAACATGGACGAGCTTTGGGCTGGTCTTTATCCCACAATTTCAACCGGTGGTCGTGTTATTGCACTTTCTTCTCCAATGGGCGTTGGGAACTGGTTTCACAAGATGTGCGTTGGAGCAGAAAACAGCGAAAATGACTTCTTTTTGACCACTTTACCTTGGGATGTTCACCCTGAAAGGGACGATAACTGGTTTAAAAAAGAAACAAACAACCTCCCGCAAAGAAAGATTGCACAGGAATACCTTTGTTCATTCAACGCTTCCGGTGAAACTGTTGTTCACGCTGACGATCTTACTTTTTATGAGAAGAAAGTGGAGATCCCAAAGTACAAATCAGGGTTTGACAGAAACTATTGGATCTGGAAAGAAGCAGAAAAAGGCAAAAACTATCTTATTTCAGCAGACGTTGCTAGGGGTGACGGAAGAGACCATTCTGCTTTTCATGTTGTTGACGTTGAAGAGATGGATATCGTAGCAGAATATTGTGGAAAACCTTCAATTGACCTTTTTGCCACTTTTCTGCAAGATGTTGCTAGGGAATATGGAAATCCTCTTTTGGTTGTGGAAAACAACAACATTGGATACGCAGTTTTAGAGAAGCTAATCGAAGCAGGGTATCCAAATCTTTACTTTTCCATCAAAGGTTCGGGTGAATACATTGATTCTTTTGCTGCCGAGACAAGAACTGGGTCTGTTCCCGGCTTTTCAACATCTCACAAGACCAGACCCCTGATCATTGCAAAGTTGGAAGAATTCATCAGAAATAAACTACTTAATATCAAATCAAACCGCCTTATACAAGAGTTAAGAACGTTTGTTTGGAACAATGGCCGACCAGAAGCAATGAAAGGTTACAATGATGACCTTACAATGTCTTTGGCGATTGCTTGCTGGGTTAGAGACACCGCCATTGTCCAAGGAAGAAGGAACGATGACTTTAAAAGAGCCTTGATTGGTGGAATTATGTCAACAAGATCTGGATTGGATGTTAGAGTTCCGGGTCAAAGAGATTACAATAGAAACGCAGATCTGCAAAGAAAAGCAAGACAAGCTGCGAAACAACAAGAACAATTCAGTTGGGTATACAAAGGATAAAAAATGGCTGCTCCGAAAAATGATAAAAGCAACAGAAACCCTAATTCTGGTCTTTTCCAAAGGCTGACTAGGCTTTTCTCTGGTCCGATTGTTAACTATCGCTCTCAAACATACAGAAAAGAGCGAAGAAGACAGATGGACAAGTATAACTTCACGTCTGCTTCTGGTAAGCAATTCAAAAAATCTATTCATGATCCATTTGCCAATACAACCTATAATTATGTTGCGTCTCAAGGGCGAGCAGAAAGGTACGCAGACTTCGAGCAGATGGAGTATATGCCAGAGATCGCATCAGCAATTGACATTTATGCAGATGAAATGACAACCTCTACCTTCATCAACAATCTTTTGACAATTGACACCAGAAACCAAGAGATCAAGCACATTCTTGAAGAGCTTTACATGGACATCCTTAACGTTGAGTTCAACCTTTTTGGATGGTGTCGCTCAATGTGTAAGTTTGGAGATTTCTTTCTTTACTTGGATATTGAAGAAGGAAAAGGAATTACAAATGCCATTGGTCTTCCGACCCACGAGCTTGAAAGAATGGAAGGTTTGGACAAAACAAATCCAAACTATATCCAATATCAGTGGAACTCTGGTGGTCTAACTTTTGAGAACTGGCAAGTCGCTCATTTCCGTATCTTGGGGAATGACAAGTATTCTCCTTATGGAACTTCTGTTCTAGAGCCGGCAAGAAGGATTTGGCGGCAATTAACTCTTATCGAGGACGCAATGATGGCTTATCGCATTGTTCGCTCTCCGGAAAGAAGGATTTTTAAGATTGAAGTTGGCAACATTCCTCCGCAGGAAGTGGAACAGTATGTCCAAAGGGTTATGACCCAGATGAAAAGAAATCAGGTTATCGATCCTGATACTGGCCGTGTTGATCTTCGCTACAACCCTCTTTCAGTTGAAGAAGATTACTTCCTTCCTGTTCGAAATGGAGTTGGCTCTGATATTTCTTCTTTGGCAGGTGGGCAGTTCACTGGTGATATTGATGATGTAAAGTATCTTCGTGCTAAATTATTTGCAGCACTCAAAGTTCCAGAGTCCTACCTTGCAGGTGGAGAAGCTGGCGGAGAAGTTGAAAAAGGTGCTCTAGCACAAAAGGACATTCGCTTTGCAAGAACTATCCAAAGGCTGCAAAGATCGGTGATTTCCGAATTGGAAAAGATTGGGATCATCCATCTTCACACTTTGGGTTACAAAAACAAAGATCTTGTTTCTTTCAAGCTGCGTTTGAGCAACCCGTCTAGAATTGCAGAGCTTCAGGAGTTGGAATACTGGCGAACCAAGTTTGATATTGCTGCGTCTGCAACTGAAACTTACTTCTCTCGTCGTTGGATTGGTGAGAACATCTTCAATCTTTCCGAAGCAGATCAGTTAAGAAACGAAAGAGAGCAATTCTACGATCGCGTGTTTATCGCAGAGTTGGAAAAAGTCGCAGAAGTTGCAGAGAACGAAAGAGGTGGAATTGGAGGTGGTGGAGACGACCTAGCCGGAGATGCTACCGGAACAGATGCTGGTGATTTAGCTGGCGATCTAGACTTAGGCGGTGATACCGGTGGGGACACGGATCTAGACTTAGGCGGTGATACCGGTGGGGACACTGGTAGTGGAGGGGAAGAGCCTATGCTGCTAGCCACTCCGGGTAAAAGAGATGATGAAGAGTACAAATATGAAAAAGATGGAATGACAACAACCTCCAAATCAAAAGGAAAATGGTATAAACCAGTTGGTCATGACAAAAGAAAATCATTAGCCCCAAAGAAGAAAAGCTACAAAGCAAAGTATTCAGATCGTTCCGCTAGCCGTTCCAAAGAAAATGTTTTCCCAGACTTTAATTCATTTTTAAGATCTTCTAAGGGAATGTATGAGGAAAAAGGATCTAATTATTCAGATGTTATAAACAATACAAGAGAAGTGGACAGACTCTTGAAAGAACTGGAGAAGAAAGATGAAAACTAAAAAGCTCAAACATAATAAGAAAAGAAACACTGCTTTTCTTTATGAGTGTTTAGTAAGAGAAATGACAATCTCGGTATTAAACAAAGATAAAGAAAAGACCGCGAAGATTAAAGATTGTCTTAAGGAGTTTTTCAAAAAAGGAACCAATCTGAATAGGCAGTTGGATACTTACAAGACCCTTTATAATACCACTAATTGTTCTTTGGATAATGCTCATCGTCTTCTTCATGAAGCAAAAGACAAAAACTACAAGATTGATGAAAAAGAACTTTTCAACGAGCAGACAAGATTGATCAACTTTATGAACAAAGAGTTGGGTTCTGGTATTTTCAATTACTTTCTGCCCAATTACAAAACAATCGCTTCTATCTCACAGATCTTCAACAGAGACACTTCTGTTAAAAACAGAGTTATTCTTGAGAACGAAATTGTCAAAACAATGTTGAAGCCAGTTCAAGAAAAGAAAGAAGTTGTCACAGACAACCTTGTTTTTGATGTTTTTATGAAAAAGTTCAATGAGAAGTACGGAGAAGATCTTTTCGAAGAGCAGAAAGATCTGATCAAAAGGTACCTTTTCTCCCTAGATGGCTCCAATTCTGAAGTTGTTCTTTTCTTGGAACAAGAGATGGAAAAGATTGAAACCGATCTCCGTTTGATGGAGGTAAAAGAAATCAATCCACAAGTTAAAGAAAAGATTTCTAAAGTAAAACAAACTCTCAAAGAAGCAGAACAGATTGACGACAAGATGGTCCTTAAAATTCTTAAAATCCAGCAACTTATAAGAGAATTCAAGAATGTTTAAGATTAAAATTCAACCTCCGGGTTATCACAAAGAGATTGAGATTGAATGCGTCAAAACCTTAAGTGGCGATCTAATGTTCAATAGTCACCCTGAATTTGATATTCATCTAGATGTTAAAAACAAAAAGATTGTCACTGTTGCAAAACAAGAACATGGCTCGGATGCATACCCTATTCAGGATGAGTTCTTGGATTATATTTGCAAAAAAGGTGCAGCAGACTATACTTCTATCAAAGCAGGTTATGTTCCAAACTCTTTGGGTGCAAAATTGTTAGAACCAAAAGATGATAGTTTAAACTCTTTCGATGTTGTTATTTTTCTAATCCACAAATATTTGAAAGAAAACGAAAAGTATATTAATTTTATTGAAAACTTCGAAGATCAATATGAAGAAGATTTAACCAATCCAACACCGGAAGAATCTACAGAGCTTGGTGAAGTTCCACACAAAGAAAGGCAAGGTTCAGTTCCTCCTAATAAGTATTATGGATATGGCTACGGATACAGGCCCTATGTCTATGAAGGTATTGAGAAGGATAATTGATGGATTTATTTTATTTTTTGTTAGTTGGTTTTGGAATGACACAAATTTTGGTTTATGGTTTTATTTTTGACAACATTCGTCCAAAGCATCATTTTTTTCATTGTCCGATGTGTGTCGGCTTTTGGGTTGGGGTTTTTTTGTGTACAATAAATCCCTTTGTATCACTATTTAATTTTGATGTCACAATAACAAATTGCTTTTGTTTGGGTTGTTTGAATTCAGGCACGGCATATGTTTTGTGCAATCTTTTTGGAGACTCTGGAATAAGAGTAGAAAGGAGCTAACTATGTGGATCGAAAAATGGAAATTGCAACCAGTTCGCCGCTGCTGTAAAGGTAAGTAGCTCGCGCCGCTCGCGGCGGCTTTCAAAAGTAAAAGGACTTGTATAATGTCAAAGAAGTTGTTAACAGAGTTTTATGAATTATGCCCCAATGGGGTTTGCGAAGATATATTAACGGAATCGGAAAAAAGAATGGTTAGGGAGAACGGTGCTCTTTTTCTTTCTGGAGTGATCCAAAGAGCGGAGCATTTGAATGGTAATGGTAGAGTTTATCCCCGACCTATCTTACAAAGAGAAATGAGCACTTATCGTAAGCTGATCGAAGAAGGAAGAGCAGTTGGAGAACTGGATCATCCAGACTCTTCTGTTGTGAACCTTCGTAATGTTTCCCACAAAGTTACTGACTGCTGGTGGGATGGTGATAATGTTTATGGAAAATTGCAAGTATTGAATACACCTTCTGGTCAAACTCTTCGCGCTTTGGTTGAAGGAGGTGTTAAGATTGGGATCTCATCGCGTGGATTGGGCTCTGTTGTTGAGTCTGCCGGTAGAACATTAGTAGAAGATGACTTCCAGCTTATCTGCTTTGACATTGTACAAGAACCTTCTACTTCTGGTGCTTTCCTTTTCCAAGAAGAAAAGCAAAGGCTTCATGAAAACAAAAATGTAAAAATCAATTCACTTTTAGATGACATTTTAAAGGGATAAAATGAAAATCAACCTTGAAAAATTAAAAAACATTATTAGACCTATTGTTAAAGAAGTTATTGAAGAGTCTTTGACAAAAGATGGTCTTTTAGCTTCCATTATCCAAGAGACAGCAATCGGGTTGGCAAAAGCACAAGTTATTGTTGAAGAAAAGAAAACCAACCAATCTCAAAAGATTAGAATGGAACAGCAAAATAGAAAAAATCAAGAAGCAAGAAAAAAGCTTTTGGACTCTATTGGAAGTCAAAGGTTCAATGGTGTGAATGTTTTTGAAAACACAAAGCCAATGACCGCTCAAGAAAGCAGCCGTTCCCCCTTGGCCAACCAAGATCCAAATGATGCGGGTGTGGATATCACAGCGCTTCCGGGAATGGGAAACTGGTCAAAACTAATTTAAGGGAATAAAATGGCTACAAACGTAAAAATCTTTAAGAGAAAAAATGAAACAGAAGAAAACCTTGTTAGGCGATTCATCAAGAAATGCAAGAAAGAAAGGATCGTTGAAGAAGCAAGGGAAAGAAAAGAATATCTTAAACCTTCTGTAAGAAAGCGAAGAAAGCGCGAAAGAGCGCAAAGACAAAGAGAAAGAGACGCTCGGAAAGCTGCAAAGCAGTTGGAAAAGTTCAAAACAAGAAAAAGGAATAAATCAAAATGAGTTGGAAATATTATGACGTTGGACTTCACAATGTTGGAAGTTATCAGGTCTCAGGGAAGCCTTTTTTAACATCTTCAACTGCTCCAGCTTCTGGTTCCGCAGTAACACCCTTGAAGATTACCTTTCCCTTTGTCACGAAAAAGATCGTATTGACAAACAATGAGCAAACAGCAAACGAAGATATGCGCCTTGCAATGTCTGCTAGAGGTGTTCGTGATGAAGTTTCAAATTACTTTGTGGTCCACGCAGAGAAAGATGGGAACGGCTATTTGGAGCTTGACATTAAATGCACAGAAATCCACCTTATGTCAGACGGCTCACATACTGCTGACTTCTCTGTTTATGCTGCTTTAACTTCAATTCCTGTTGAAAGAGTTACAAACATTAGCCCGTCTGGTTCAAACTGGTCTGGCTCTGCGGGAATTGGATAAATCAAAATGGCTAGAAGGTATACTGATTCTTCTTTTGTTATTCAAACTTTGGCAGAACTTTCCAGCCAAAGAGATAAGACGATCGATCAAGTTCCTTTTTCGATTGGGCCATTTGGAGCAGCAGGGTTGCACCAAAGAAACAATGCTTATATTGTTTCAGAAAGAGAAAACCCAAAAGATTTTTTATTTGAGGTTGAAAACATGAACTTTAATTTTAGAGAAATTACAGAAAGCACAACGGCCAATGCAAATGATCGTGTGATTGGTGTTAAAACAACCACTGCCGAGGCTTCTGTTACAATCAATCTTCCCCCTGCTGCAACCGTTAGAACCGGTTTTGTGCTTATCGTCAAAGATACCGAAGGAAGTGCAGCAGATTATAACATTGTTGTGGATGCTGCTGGCTCTGAAACAATTGATGGTGCAGCAACTTTTACAATCACTAAAAACTATGCTGCTATCAACTTTGTTACAAACGGCTCCAATTGGTTTGTTTATTAATAAAAGGATATAGAAAATGGCTTATAAACAAGGTGCAGAAGTAGACGGTGTTGGTGGCGCGGGAGCAGTTCAACATGTATCAACTGGCACCACCTTATCAGGAAGTCAAAACTTTAAAGTATCAGAATCTTCTGTTGCTGTGGAAAATAAACACCTTTCCTTAACTGGCGCTGTTGGGGAACTTGAAACCCCGGCAACTCTTTATTTTTATTCTGGCGTTGAAGGTGGTGATAATATTCAAGTAGATGGAAACGGATTTCAAATTAACTCTTCCACGTCTGCTTATCTTAACGGTTCCACTATTGGAGAGATCTCTGCCCAAGAAGTTGGCCTTTCTGGTTCAAATTCCGTTGCTCTACATTCGGACTCTGGCTTGGTACAGTTGAGTGCTTCTTCTGGAACGCAGATCACCGGTGCTCTGGGTGTTGATGGGACTACCACTTTGGGCACAACAAACTTGGGAACAACCTCTGTGCAGGGCAACCTTTCTGTTGAATCCGGCCAAGCATACGCAGTGATGTATGGAACAACAATTGAAAGCGCCGGCACAGTTTCTGTTAACTTGAACAACGGAACAAGTCAAATTTTCTTTGTTAACGCCACCAACGTAACAATGTCAAACCCAACGAACGGTCAAGATGGCGGAGTATACAACTTTATTTTCAAACAAGATGCAACCGGCTCTAGAGCCTTAACGTTCGGCTCTAAGTATTTGTTTCCGGGAGGTACGCTCCCTACTCTGACAGAAGCCGCAAACGCTGTTGACGTTGTTTCTTGCATTTACACAGGGGATGTTGATGGTGGCGCACTTCTTTGCTCCGCTGTTAATAACTTCTCTTCGAGCGCATAAGGTAAGATATCATGTTTACTATGCCAATGGGAATATATGGTAGAGCTAGTGGTGGAGGAGCTAGCTATATCCTTCCAGTTGTTTATTACAAATTTGAAAGTCAAGACGGCTCAGATACTTCCAATGCTGGTAATTCTTTTGATTTTACCTTAAACGGCTCCCCGGCTTTTACTGGCTCTGTCCCTACGGGGGGTGGGTCTTATTCTCTTGTTATCGACGGTGTTAACGATTACGGCTCTACCTCTGACAATGCTACAATTGGTTCCGCCATAGATGGAGGCTACTCGGTCTCAGCTTGGATCAACCTTTCCCCAACTCAGTATGGCAACACAGGCGTACCATTCTGGAATATATATGACAGCGGTAATGGGAACGCTAATTATAAAAACGTTGCACAAGGTACTTTATATGGTCACAACAGTACAACGTATGGCTGGGGAGTGCAGGGTATGCACAGAGGGACTGGCGGATTTAGCAGCATTAGTGTTAGTTACGGTGGTATTGATTTTTCATATGGCTCTGGTTGGAGCGCTGCAACATCTTGGTTCCACGTTGTCTGGACTTATGATCCAACAACAGACACACACACGCAATATGGAAATGGCAGTCTGCTTCGCTCAGGAAACCCAGCATCTGGCGATCCTTTGATACCGACCAGTGCTAAGTTTGAAATAGCTAGAAACGATACCTCAACAGCGAACCAAGATTTCTTTGTTGATGAGCTTGCGCTTTGGGGGCAGGTTTTAACAGCAGATCAGGTAACAACTCTCTATAACTCAGGTGAAGTTATTGATAACAATACCGCACTAGAGGAATAAAAATGTCAAAGTATGCAATTATTTCATCTTCAGATTTATCTTCTTATGATTTCTCTTATTTGGGCAACGTGAGAAAGTCGTTGGATGAAATTTTAGCTGTTGTAGAGTGGGAAGGCTCAGATCCTCAGTGGGTTGTAGACCTTTCAGCATCAGTTTTAACACAAGAAGAGGCACAAGCAACAATGTCAACGGCAGCATGGACTGTCTTAACAGGCTCTTCTTGATCAAAATAAAGTATTTATTAGAAATAACAACTATTTATTTATAAAATTTAAGTTTACTAGGAGTATAAAACATGTCTTCTTTGTTAGAGCAAGCAATCGTAGATGCAAAGGCATTAAAAGAAGTTGCAATTCAAAACGCTGAAAGAGCAATCATTGAAAAGTATTCTGATGAAGTTCGTTCTACTTTGGATCAACTTCTAGAACAAGAAGAACCTCTTGGCGAAGAAGTTGGCAATGGTGATCTGGAACCTGCATTGGAAGAGGAAATTCCGTTCGCACACAGAACTTCTGATGTCGAGCCTCAAATGGTCTCTATCGATCTTCAGCAATTGGAAGAAGAGATCAACAAAAGGTTTGAAGGTGTTCTGGCAGAGAGAAAGTCTTTTCTGATTGCAGAGCCGGAAGTTCTGGAAGAAGCAAGCTGCGGCGGCCCTCACAAAAAAGATGAAGATGAGCCGGTTTATATGGAAGACGAAGAAGAAAAGCTTGAAGAAGCTAAATGCCCTTCGGATTGTAAATGTGAGAAGTGTAAAGACAAGCTTGAAGAAGAAATTGAATTGGATGATGAACTTTTCTTGGAAGAAGGCTTCTATTTGGATTACAAAACCCAACCCACAGGACATGTTGGTGCTTTCACCGACTCTGAAATGGAATTGGCAATGGATCTTGAAAGAATCAAAGAAAAATATGAAGACAAGATCGAAAAACAACAAGGCATTATGCAAGAAGCAGTTGAGATCATTGAAGATCTTGAAGCCAAAAACAAAAAATATGAGAATTACTTTAAGAAACTGAAAGAAAGTTTTGAAAAAGTTAAATTAGACAACACAAAATTGATGTATACCAACAAGGCCCTGATGAACGACTCCCTTAATGAGCGGCAAAAACAAAAGATTGCCGAAAGTTTGTCAAGCGCCAAGAATGAAGAACAGGCCAAGATAATTTTTGAGACATTATCACAAAGTTCAATGGGAAGCAACAGAGTTGCTCCAAAATCATTGAGCGAAGCAGTCGAAAAACGAAGTCTGTTGACAGTGGCTCCTCGAAGAAAAGAAAACAAGGAGACCATTGAAGAAGCAATCTCTAGCCGTTGGAAGAGATTGGCAGGAATTAAAAACTAAAATTATTAATTAAGGAGAAAACAAATGTCTGTATTGAAAACTTTGACAGAAGGCATTGTTGAGCGTGACCTTGCACAAGAAGGCAAAGCACTTCTTTCCAAGTGGGAAAGAACTGGTCTTCTCGAAGGTCTCACTTCTGACTATCAGCGTCAGTCGATGTCTCGTCTGCTTGAAAACCAAGCAAAACAACTCTTGAAAGAAGCATCCTCGATGGCTGCTGGTGATGTGGAAGGCTTCTCTGCTGTTGCTTTCCCGATTGTTCGTCGTGTCTTTGGCGGTCTCGTTGCTAACGATATCGTTTCAGTTCAGCCCATGAGCCTCCCCTCTGGCCTGATCTTCTTCATGGACTTTACCTACACCAACTCACGACTTGGTGAAACCGCAGGTCGCTCCATTTATGGTACTGACAAAGTGGCAAAAGGCATCAGAGATGGTGTCAACATCATTGATAGTACCTACACTACCAATAACGGTGGCCCCTACTTGATGGGTGGAACTTATGCTTCCCCTACCGCTTCTTGTCGGGTTACCTCCAGTGCAGTCTCTGCTATTGACTACATTGATCTGGACGCCATCACCGATGCAGAAGCAAAGAAAATTCGCTTTGACCCGGACCTCTCCGGCTCGACCTCTCTCAACCTGTGGGAGATTGCTCTTACTCGCGCCGATCTGGAAGTATTCGGCGAAACTACTGATGATCTGCTTGACTATGATAACTTGCCGGCGTTTACTATGACTGGCGACCAGTTGGCAGAATTTGTATCTGGTGGTGTTGATGCAATTGTTGACATCGCTTCCGGCAACACCAAGCAAATTCGTCGCCTGACCCAGCAGACTTCGACTCTGCTTAAGCTTTACTTTGTGTCCGAGCTTGGTTGGGGTGCTAACTTGGCAATTAAAACCGGCGTTGAAAAACAAGGTAATCTGGTTGCTCCGGTTAAAGACGACTTTGATATCGGCGGCGCGATTGGTTCCGTTGTCGGTGGAGATCCTTGGGGCCTTGAAGGTGCTGGTTCTGCTGCTGGTACTTTTGATGGCAGGGCTCGCGACTTGATCCCCGAAATCGATATTAAAGTTGATTCGGTTGCTGTCACCGCGCAAACCAAAAAGCTCAAAGCAAAATGGTCTCCGGAACTTGGTCAAGACCTCAACGCATACCACAACTTGGATGCAGAAGTTGAACTTACCTCGATCCTTTCCGAGCAGATTGCTCTTGAAATTGACCGTGAACTTCTGAATGACCTCGTGAACGGCGCTACTGCTGCTACCCGTTACTGGTCGCGTTCACCCGGTCTTTTTGTGGACCGAACCACTGGCGCAGAAGTTGGTGCAAACACTGCTGCTCCGGACTTCACCGGTACTGTTTCCGAGTGGTATGAGACTCTTGTCGAGACCATCAACGATGTGTCCGCAGAAATCCACACCAAAACTCTCCGTGGTGGTGCAAACTTCATTGTTTGTTCGCCGCAGGTTGCAAACATTCTTGAGTTTACCTCTGGTTTCCGTGCTTCTGTCACTGCTGATGTTGCCAAAGGCGACATTGGTGCTGTCAAGACTGGCAACCTTTCCAAGAAGTTTGACGTTTACGTTGACCCCTACTTCCTCAAGAACGTGATTCTTGTTGGTCGTAAAGGTTCCAGCTTCCTTGAAAGCGGTTATGTGTACGCACCTTATGTGCCCCTGCAAGTGACCCCGACCATCTTTGGTGTCGAAGACTTCGTGCCCCGAAAGGGTGTCATGACCCGTTACGCCAAGAAAATGGTCCGACCCGATATGTACGGTCTGGTTGTTTGTCGCGGACTTAACGGCGAAAGCGGAGCATAATTTTAATTTAGGTTAAAATTACAACCCTCCTTTTATTGAAACCCCCTTCCTTTCAGGTTGGGGGTTTTCTTTTGTCTTCAACTATTTATTAGAAAACCTTATAAATCGGGAGATCTAATGAATGGCTATCCCCACATTAACACCTGTCAGTCAAACAAGCAAAAATATCTTACCTGAAACTGGGTCTGTTGCAAATGTAACAAGCACATCAGTTCCTTTTGGGGTCTATCTTAATTCCAATGACTTTCTTTCCGGAGCGGCAGATCAGGTTAACTACACTTACCGTAAGTTGGGTGGTGATCTTCTTGAAATTGAATTATCAGAAAAACAAATCTATACTGCTTATGAAGAAGCAACTTTAGAATATTCTTACCTTGTCAACATCCACCAAGCAAAGAACTCTCTGGGCGATTCTTTGGGGGCTACAACGGCTTCTTTTGATCATTTGGGGGAATACAAGGCAGGAACCCTTTCTTCGTCTTTAAGCGGCGGAAACGTGGCTTTAAAGTACACAAAATTCTCTTATGGTTATGCTAGAAGGTTTGGAGATGCAGCAGCCACAGAAGCAACTGTTGGTGGCACTCAAAACTTTTATTCCTCTTCTTTTACTTTGCAAGATGATGTACAGGATTATGATCTGATTTCCGCAATCTCTTCTTCTGTTGCATCCGGTTCACTGCCGGCGACAATTGATTATGAAAACAAAAGAATCATGATCAGAAGAGTTTATTATCTTTCTCCTAGAGCGATCTGGCGGTTTTATGGGTATTATGGCGGCTTGGGCGCAACTGGTAACTTGAGCACCTATGGGCAGTTTGCAGACGATTCTACTTTCCAATTGGTACCAGTTTGGCAAAACAAAGCTCAAGCAGCCGAGTATGAAGATGCAATTAGAACCAGAACGTCTCAATATTCTTATGAGATTAGAAACAACAAGATTAGGATTTTCCCAATTCCACCTTCTCTTTTGAACAATAAAAAGATGTGGTTTGAGTTTACAGTGGATTCAAATCCTTGGGAAGACGATGCTGATCGCCCCTCTGGTGTTGATGGTGTCAACAATATGAACACCCTTCCTTTTGCGAACATTCCATTTGAAAGCATCAACTCGATCGGAAAGCAGTGGATCAGAAGGTTTGCTTTGGCTCTTTCAAAAGAAATGTTGGGACAGATCCGAGGAAAATTCAGCACTCTTCCAATTCCGGGTGAATCTGTTACTCTTAACCATTCTGAATTGCTTTCACAAGGCAAAGAAGAGCAAGATAAATTAAGAGAAGAATTAAAAACAATTTTGGATGAGATGACTTATCCAAAATTAATTGAATCAGATGCTCAAATGACAGAGAATGCGCAAAAGGTTTTCACGTCTGCTCCAAATTACATTTTGATGGGATAAGGAAGTAACAAATGTCAACAAATAACAAATGGTCACAGCCAGACGCTCCGCCTCCTCCAATGTTCTTGAACCAGAAGGAAAGAGATCTGGTCAAGCAAGTTAACGATGAACTGATCGAGCGTGTTATTGGGCAAACTATCCTTTATTATCCTATTGATTTGGAGTTGACAAACTTCCATCCTCTTTATGGAGAGTCTATGGAAAAAACCTTTCTCCCTCCTGTCAGGGTTCACGCAATGGTTAAGTGGGACTCACAGGCAACAAACAACACAGGATACGGAATTGATCGCTTGCAGAAGATCTCAATCAACTTTCACAAAAGAAGATTAACAGAAGATCAAAATCTTTTTGTTAGGGAAGGGGATTTTGTTCTTTATGCAGATCTTTTTTATGAAATTGTCACCTTAACAGAACCCAAGTGGCTGTTTGGACGAGGAGACAAGTCTTTTGAGATAATGGCAGAATGTATCCGAGCAAGAGAAGGAACTTTCAATGCACAATAAAAAAAGAGATGAAAAACTAGAAAATGGAGAAGTTGTTTATCTTCAGCCTTCAAACTTGGAAAACATTGACTTCTCTGTTTTTGAGTGGGTTGATGAGCACCTTAATATTTCCATAGAAACAAACAAAGGCTTTGAAAAAGTTCCAGTTATTTGGACTTCCGCTGAAAGATCTTTTCAATCCAAGAACGACAAAGAATTGCGCGATTCCGAAGGTGGATTGATCTACCCTATCATGACAATTGCTAGAACAAGCGTTACAAAACCTAGGAATAAACGCGGTGTCTTTTTTGCTCCAATGCCGGAGATCAACGACTATAGAGGCGGAGCAGTAAAGATCACAAAGAAACTAAATCAAAACAAAACAGCAAACTTTGCAAACGCTGACGCTTTTAAAGACCCCGGAATAAGACAAATCAACTTTGTTCTTCCAAAGAAAAGAGAAGAAAAAGATGTTTTTAAAACAATTTCTATTCCGCTCCCGGTTTACATTGAAGCAAATTATCAGATTAGCATTAAAGCTCAGTTCCAACAGCAAATGAACCAAATGATTAATCCATTTATTTCCAATGTTGGTGGAATTAACTATTTCCCTCTTTCTAGGAATGGGCACTTTTATGAAGCTTTTATCCAAGATGACTTTGGAATTGCAAACAATGTTGAGAATATGGGCTCGGAAGAAAGAACATACGAAGCAAAAGTAAATATAAATGTCTTTGCTTACCTTGTTGGCGAAGGCGACAACCAATCGAAGCCTTTCTTGGTTGAAAGAGAAAACCCAGTTCAAGTTAGGTTTATGAGAGAGAAATCTAGTTTAGGTGAAAAGAATGATCGAACTGATCCTGTAAAAGATTATAGAAACTTTGGAGAATAATTCTTTTTGAGCCTGATCAACCTATTTATTATAAGAAAAATGATATTTGATGTATAGGAGATTATTGAATGTCCGCTAAGAATTTTAGATTTAGATCCCCCGGAATTCGAATTGAAGAGATCGATCAAAGCTTCATTGACGAGCCAATCCTTTCCAATGTTGGTCCTGTTATTGTTGGGCGTTCCCAGCAAGGGCCTCTGATGAAACCGGTTGTTGTTAGTTCTGTTGATGAGTTTATTCGAGTTTTTGGCGTTCCTGCTGCTGGAGGAGTTTCAGCAGGGGACGGATGGCGAGATGAAAACACAACTTCCCCCCACTATGGAGCACACGCTGCTGTTGCTTACTTGAGAAACGCTGCTCCTGTTACTTTTATCCGATTGGGCGGATACCAACACCCACAAGCATCAGAGGCCGGCTATGCTGGTTGGAAAACAACTGATATTACACCTGATTCTGACTTAGCAGCCAACGGCGGTGCTTATGGCCTTTGGCTGTTACCTTCAGCTTCTAGCGGTGAGCACGGAACAGGCTCTCTTGCTGCTGTTTTCTACATTGATGAAAAGGCCGGATTGGCTGTCGGACAAGGTTCAGATGCTGCAACTCACTTTTTGGGTAAGTTTACGGGCAAAATGAGCACAGCAGACATTGATTTGTATTTTACATCTTCTATCGCTGCTGGATATGATGAAGTTCAGAAAAAACAATATAAAATCTCTTTGAACCCGGATAAGGCAAACTTTATCCGTAAAGCAATGAACACAAGCCCAGTTGCTTGTAACTCTGCTTTGAATGATAAAAGAGAGCTTTTCTGGGTTGGTGAGACCTTTGAAGACAACATCAAGAAATTGGCTGATGCAGATTCTAATTCAGACACTCTTGCTTTCATCACAGCGCTGGATAAAGAAACCGAAAACAACAAAGCTGATTATCGTTATCCCGCACAAGCTGCAAAGACTGGATATGTATTCTCGCAAGACTTGGGAGCAGCCGGCTCTTTTGACCCGATTGATAACCCTCCCCAGAGATTGTTCAGACTTGTTGGCCTGACCGAGGGAAGCTGGGCTTCGAAAAACCTTAAAGTTTCTATCTCAAATATTCGATATACTAAAGTGGATTCCGCAGCAGATCCTTATCCTACTTTTAGTGTTCAGGTTCGCGGGGTTTCTGATCGTGATGATGCTCCAGAAATCTTGGAAGCATTTGATAACCTCAATCTCAATCCTCGTTCTTCTGATTATGTTGCTAGAAGAATTGGAGATCAATATCTTAAGCTGGATCAGACAACTGATAAATTTGATGTTGTTGGTGAATTTCCAAACCGGTCTCGCTATATTCGAGTTGAAATGCACCCAGCCGTAAAGGCAGGTAACGCAAATCCTGAACTGGTTCCGTTTGGCTTCTTGGGGCCGGCTCGACGACAGAAGTTTCAAATTTGTTCTGGCGCTCTTGATCCTGCGACCGGATATCTTAACTGGTCCGGTTCTTACGCTTCCTCTTCAGTGGCGTATGACATTAACGCGACTGGAGATGTAGATTGCATTGTGTCAAACAACGCCGGCGAAAACCAAGCGTTTACTGGTTCCCTAGAGTGGCCTGATTATCTTCTTCGTGTTACTGCCTCTAACGCTACTCGCGGATTGGCGAGAGGGGCTTACTTTGGTGTTCGAACGACACGCGAAGATACCGGTCGTTACTACTCCAGAGCTTATTTGGACCTTACTTATCCACTGGAAGGCAAAACTGGAGCCGGAATTGATCCTTGGGAAAAAGGTACTGGAACTGTTCACACTTTCGCATTCTCTTTGGATGACGTTCGACAAGCTTCTTCTTCTGCAAAAGGGTGGCAAGATGATGCTGTGTACGCTAATACAAACCGCACAGGCGGCTCTTCTATTTCTGCTACTGGTATTTACTACAAGCCGCAGGGAGCCAACGTTGCAGCAGCCTCTTGGACGCGCCTTTACAGCAACACTTCCGAAGGTTGGAAGATTGTTTTGGACGCTGGTTATAATAAGTTTACGATGCCTCTCCACGGTGGTTTTGATGGTCTGGACATCAAACAAAAAGATCCTTTCTCCATCGATGAATTGGACGGTGGCGCTGCAAATGATGGCCGAACAAACTATGCTTGGTACTCCGTCCTCACGGCTATCAAAATGTTCAAAGATCCTGAGTTCTTGGACGCAGATGTTGCAGCAGTTCCCGGCCTGATGGAACCCAACTTGAACGTTCAACTGGCTGATTATGCTCGTGAAAGAGGCGATATGCTTGCAGTTCTTGATTTGGATTCTCAATATCGACCGCTTGAAGTTCTCAAACCTTCCGAGGTTGGAACAAACGCGAAAAGAGGAACTGTTTCTGGTGCAATCAACCACAGACGGGGCGACTTGGCACAGGTCAATCACTCTTATGCTTGCACGTTCTATCCTTGGGTTGATATTGTTGATGCAAGAAATGACGCAACTGTTACTGTTCCCCCCTCCGTTGCGATGCTTGGCGTGTTTGGGCGAGTTAAACAAACTTCTGATGTTTGGTTTGCTCCGGCAGGGTTCAACCGAGGTGGTCTTTCCTCCGGTCTGGCTGGTGTGACCGTTGTCAACGTGAAAGATAGATTGACTTCTTCTGAGAGAGATGACCTTTACGATAACGGAATTAACCCCATTGCTAACTTCCCCGCAGAAGGTATCGTGGTCTTCGGACAGAAAACCCTTCAACTGGAAAGGTCGGCATTGGATAGGATTAATGTTCGACGACTGCTTATCTTCCTGAAGCGAAGAATTTCGGCAATTGCAAAAACTGTTCTTTTCGAGCAAAACGTTCAAGCAACGTGGTCTGACTTCTCTAGAAGAGCAAACGAAGTTCTGGAAGGAGTGAAAGATGGATTGGGTCTGGTAGATTACAGATTTGTCTTGGACAACACAACCACCACACCTGACCTTGTTGACCAAAACATTCTTTATGCAAAGCTTTTCATTAAACCAGCAAGAGCGATTGAGTTTATTGCTCTGGACTTCATTATCACAAACACTGGTGCAGAGTTTCCAGAATAATATAAAAGAACTAGTTAATAATAAAAGTAGGAGAATATGAATAAATGGCTAGAACAAAGAATAGATTTTGGCACCAAAGCACAATCCAACCGAAGCGGCAATTCAAGTTTGTCGCAGAGGTTGGAAACGGTAGGGTTCTTTATCCTTACCTGTTGAGGAAAATTACCCGACCCGAACTTACAATGCCGGACAAACAGCACAAGATCTTGGGTCATGAGTTTCATTTTCCCGTTGGAACCCAACAGTGGAATATTGTTAACATTGAGTTTATGGATATTGCAAAAGACTATGCAGACGATGGAGATGTTCAAAACGCTGCCTTGTTCCTTCAGAACGCAATTTATGCTGCGGGCTATATTTACCCAAAAAGTCTGCCCGATGCTACCGTTGGTCTTACTAAGGGGAAAGCAGTAGTTGCTATGAGTAACTTGGAGGTTTTCCAACTGGACGCAGAGAATCGCGTTTTGGAAACTTACACATTCCACAATCCTTTTATCACAAAAGTTAACTTTGGTGGTGAATTCTCCTACGATGCAGAAGATTTTGTTATGCCCAATATCGACATTCGCTACGACTGGGCAGAAATTCAGCCGGGACTTAGGGGTGTTCTTGACCAATCTTACGGCGGTCTCACTTCGGATGCAGACCGGCAAGCAGGTCGCGCAAGAACTTTGAGTGGCGACCGTCTCCCGGACGTTTAAAATAAAATAGACTTATGAGGTGATTAATGTCTTTAAGAAACAATTCAGAACGGCTTGGCGCTCATCCTACTAGCGAAGCGCCGGCTCCTGCCTTTGCAGAAAATCAATTTTCCTTTGTCCTTCCTACAATGTTTGTTGAACTCCCTTCAAAGGGAGAGTTTTATTTGGAAGGGCACCCTCTCCATGGCTTAGACGCAGTTGAAATCAGAATGATGACAGCTAAAGATGAAGACCTTTTGACAAACCCTGATTTGATCAAAAAGAAAGTGGTTTTGGATCGCTTGATTCAATCCCTTTTGGTTGATAAAAGATTAAGGGTTGATGATCTTCTTGTTGGAGACAAGAATGCTATTCTTTTGAATGCCAGAGTTGCAGGGTACGGCTCAGACTATGAAGTTGAAATTACATGCCCTAGTTGCGGTGCAAAAGAAAAGAAAGAATATGACATTGAAGAATGTCTTCAAACAAAAGAAAGCGAAGAGTTGGAAGAGGCTCAAAAAACAGAAAGAGGCACTTTTCTTGTTCAGCTTCCTTTGGTTAAGTACACTTGTGAAGTAAAGCTTTTGACAGGTAAAGAAGAAAAGAAGATCTTGAAAAACTTTGACTTTAATTCGAAGAAAAAGAAAAACACAACTCTAACAGATCAGTTAAAAGAAACAATCGTTGCCCTCAACGGTGACGAAGACAAGAAAAAGATTGAGTTCTTTGTTGATCATATGCCAGCATCGGATGCAAGGTTCTTGAGAAAGGTTTATGATAAATTAGCACCAGATGTTCAAATGGCCACAGAATTTGAATGCAGGGAATGCGAACACTTAGAGGTCATTGAGGTGCCTCTCACTGTTGACTTTTTTTGGCCTAAGTGATGAATACATCCAGCACGTATACGAAGAGATGTTTCTCTTGAAGTACCACGGTGGATGGTCTCTTTTTGAACTTTACAACCTACCTATCACCCTCAGAAGATGGTTTCTTCAAAGATTGAATGAAGAGATCGAACGTCAGAACGAACAGATCGAAAAAGCCTACAAATCTAAATAATCTTACTTCCCATCTATTTATTGTGTGGTCTATAGAAATGACTAATTTAAGGAACTTTGTCAAATGGCAGATCAAGATTTTACAAAAATTCAAGCAGATCTACAAAGAGTGATCGCATCAGAAAGAGAACTTTTGAAAGTTAGGGAGGAAAGGCTCAACCAAAGTAAACAAACCGTAGAAGTGCAGAACAAACTATTAAAAATTGAAACTCAAAGAATAGAAAATGATATACAAGATCGTAAGCTGCAAGCGGACATGAAGGATGATGCCAAAGAAAAAGCAGAAATACTTAGAGAGATTGTTGAACTTGAAGAAGAGTTAGAAGAAGCCAACGAAAAACTTAAAAAGTCAGAAGAAGCTTTACAAGAATCAAAAGAAAGAAACTTTAAAACAACTTTAAAACAGATAGATGTCTACACAAAGTTAGAAAGTGTAATGAAAACACTTAAAAACCCATATGCGGCATTGGGGAAAGCTTTAAACTATCTTATCAACCTAAGTATTGCAGCAACAAAGACTTACGACGAACAAAGAGCAGCCCTTGCAAAATTAACTGGTGGTTTGTCTAGGTATAATCAAGAATTAGCAGATGGAATGAACCAAGCATCTTTGTATGGCGTAACAATGGAAGAATTTGGAAAATCATTCAATGATGCTGCTGCCGAACTTACTTCTTTTGGCTCCTTGAATGCTAGCACAAGAAAAGAAATTGGTCTATTAGCTGGTCAAATGGGCCGGCTCGGTATGGACAACTTTTTGAAAAACTTGGAGATGGGAGTTCAAGGTTTGGGTATGACCCAAGATCAGGCAATGGAAACCCAAAAAGAATTGCTTGGGCTGGGTTCTGCGTTGGGGCCTAAGTTCAAAAAAATGATGGATGCCGACTTCGGACCAGCAATGGAATCTTTGGCTGCTCATACAAAAGGAAAAGCAATTCAAGTTTTCAAAGAGTTGGCAATCCAATCAAAGAAGACAGGCTTGGAATTGTCAAAATTAAGAGCATTTTCAGAGCAATTTGATACATTTGAAGGTGCTGCCTCTGCCGTTGGAAAGTTGAATGCTGCTTTAGGTGGGAACTATTTCAATTCTCTGGAGCTTTTAAAAGCATCGGAGTCCGAGAGAGTTGATATTATCCGTCAAGGTATGGCCCTTTCAGGTAAGAGATTCCAAGATCTTTCTCGTTTTGAAAAGAAGTTTATGGCACAGGCGTTAGGGGTTTCTTCTGTTACAGACGCACAAAAGCTTTTGAGAACAGAGCAGGAAAAAGAAGCAGAAGAATTGGAAAGGTTAACAAAGCAAGGTGAAAAGTTTGGCCTTTCAGCCGAACAAATGAAAGAGAGAATAAGAGCAACGCAAAAAGTTTCAGAACAGTTCCAAATGGCAATGCAAAACTTGGCATTTGCCTTCAAACCGGTTATTGATTTTCTTTCAAAGACGGCTAAATACCTAGCAGAGTTCATGGAAAAGTTTAAAAAAGCAGATCAATCAGGTCGTGCTTTCGCTGCTAGCTTAGGGATACTGGTTATTTCCTTGGTGGCCATCAAATTAGCTTTGATGGGTATTAGTAAGGTAGTTGGCCTTATGGGGATCTTTGGGGGCGTAGGTGGTGGAGCAGCAGCAGCCGCAGGTGGTGTAGGGCTTTTAAAATCTCTAGGGATTGTTGTATTAGGGTTGGTAGTTGCTGGCGCTGCTTTGTACTTCTTAGGCACTACAATCATGCCTGCTTTGGGCACTGGCTTTAAAAAACTTAGTGAAGGACTAAAATCATTGGAAACTATTTCATGGGAGGCAATGGGCAAAGCAGCCGCTGGACTGACCGTGATTACGGGTACTATATTTTTATTGGGGAAATTCTTGACCACGGGATCTCTAGGGATGGGGGCCATTGCCTTTGCAGTAGTAGTAGCCGCTTTTTGGGCCTTGAGTGGTGCGTTGTATGCACTTGGAGGAGGAATTTCATCCCTAGGTGAGGGGCTCAAATCACTTGAAGGTGTAAGCGCTGAAAAGAGTATAAAAAAATTAGCCAATATTGCGAAACTTGTCAAAGAAATCAACACTAGAGGTGCTGATACATTAAAAATTAACTTAAACAAGATCAAAATAGAAGGCGATTTAGATTACACATTCACAGTTGATTTTGACAATATTCCTAAAAGTCGGCGTGATATGGAAAAGAAACTTGAAAAATTTGTTAAGGAAGTTGCTAAAAACACAAAAGCGATCAATGCAATCAAGGGGTATGGTCGATAAAGGAGTAGAGAAGTGGCAAAAGAATTTAAAGATGGGTTAAGAACAGGTGGAACAGATGTCTTCTCTAATAATGGTATATACTTAGAGTTTTATCATATTCCAACAAACAAATCAATCAAGTTTAAAGCTTATATAACAAACTATAATGAAACTTATGACACTTCTTTTGATCCTGTTGATGTGTATGGACGATTAGATCCAATTACAATCTACAAAGGAACTAAAAGAACAATCTCTTTAGGATGGGATGTTGTAGCAGAAACAGAAGCAGAGGCATACACAAACCTTCAAAGAGTTCAAAAATACATTCAAATGATGTATCCTCGCTACAATGAGTATGTATACGGAAGTGGGAAATCAAGTTACTCTGTTTCAGTTGTTGGCGCACCTCCGCTTTTGAAAATGAAGTTTATCAACCTTATTGCAGATTCTTCCAGATCTTCTTTCCAAAAGGTGGAAGAAGAGTTGGACACCAAGCGCGATCTAAACTCTGTTGGAGTTGGCCCATCTAGAGAGGCAGGCGGAAGTACTCCGTTTGAAGATATTAAACAAAAATTACTATCAAGCTTGTATCTTGGTGCAGAATCGTATCTTGGTGCAGAATCTGTACGAAAATCCAATCTTATAAAGTTTGGATACACTCACGGAACAGCAAAAACACACGGTATCATTGTTGCTCCGGGCTCTTTGACTGTTGATAATCACATTCACGATGAAGGTTCTCTTATTCGCTCTATAAATTGTGGTGTTGCTGTTTTGCCAACAAAAATTTCACTGGCAACCACTTATACAGTAATTCACAATCACGATCTTGGAGAATCTGATAGGTATTCAGTTGAAACAAAAGGTAAGAAAGTAAACAGGAAGTTTAAAAATAAAAGTAGAAGGTTCCAACATTTCCCATACGGAGCCCAAAGAGATATCAAGAGGTTGAAAAACTAATGCCAAGGAACAAAGAGTTAGGAAGAGGAAACTTTCTTGTAACAAAGTTTGATATGTTTAAACAAGTCAGCGAAAGAAGAAATATGGAAGCAATTGAATTCTCTTCAAATCTACGCTTCAATCCCATTCCAGAAAGTGTTGAAAGTCTTCTTTCTTATTATGAGCACGAATGGAAAAGAGGGGACAAGTTTTATAAATTGGCAGATCTTTATTATGGAGATGTTGACTATTGGTGGATCATCCCACTCTTCAACAATAAACCAACTGAATTTCATTTCAAAGCAGGTGACAAAATATTAGTTCCAGTTGAAATTGACTTTTTAATTGAACAGTATGGGTTTTAAAAATGGCAGACGATAAAAAAATCAATAAAAATAAACTTTCTTCCAGAATTCACAGAGCAGAACAATGCCTCTTGGCTGGTAATGTTATATCATTAACGGAGAATGATATAACTCGCCAAAAAATACAAGCAAATTTAAACTTATATGCTTGTGAAAACAAGCACCATTTTTCCTTGGGAACTCGTCCAGACATTGTGGAGGAAACAATAGGAACAACTTTTGTAGGCTCTGGTATGCAAGAGTTTATGGATCTAGATGAAGAGGAGATTTCTTATCTGGCTCCAAGGATAAGGCTTTTTAGAGTACAAAGTGCAAAAGAAGCAGCGATACAAAAAACTAATTCAAATATTAAAAACTTACAAAATAAAAACAAGCAACAAGCTAGTGAATATAAGAAATCAAAAATAATACAAAGGGGCGATAAAGCTACAAAGAAATTTTATGACAGACAGTTGAAGATGGACACAAAAGAAAGAAAAGATGAAATAAACAAAAACAAAAAAAGATTGAAAAAACTAAAATCATCTGATGAAATTCTAGAATTTAAATTTGAAAATTTTCAAAATAATGAAGATATCAACAATATTATAACTGGAAAAAGAGACCGTGTGCAGGAAGCAGGGATTGTTAGCTGCAACTGGCGGTTGATGGGAAAAAACCCAGTTGAGGCAGAACGACAAGTCGATGTTGAAATTAAGTTTTTCTTTTCTTCAATCGAAACCCTACTTTCGAATGGCGCACCCGGAACAAATGCACCAAATTATTTAGATTTGATACCAGACTTTAAAAGAAGTGATGATTTTCAATATGACGTTCTTTTGTCGGTTGGATACGAAGTGCCAGATAAAAACTTTCAAACAATTGTTGGAAGTAAGCAAAGATATGAAAAAATAATAAACGCGATTAAAATGTCCAACAAAGTGTTGAATTTAAAATTTACAACACAAGACATTGAATTTGATCAAACTGGTACGATCTATATGACAATTAGATACATTGGTTATATGGAAGAGAGGCTGGCAAAGATTTTATTGTTTAATGACCTTGGCCCTTCCAAGTACCAACAAGTCCAGTCAGAATATATAAAAGAAAATGAGAAAAAAGCATATAACGCAAAAGTTAAAAGCATTGCCCAGACAATTCTAAAAGCATATAGGAAATTTCCTCCTCCAAAAACTTTGTCTTCGTGGTGGTGGAAGCAGTCTGCGGTAAAAGAGGCAGAAGACAAATATAGACGGTATCAAAAAGTTTTAAATAAAATGGAGACAGTTGTGAATGCTGATTTAGCAATTAATTTATCAGCAAAAATTGACACTTTAAAATTAATTAATCAAGAGATATATAAGTTAAAAAAAATTGCCGGCTCAACAAAGAAAGGCGCTCCAGCTAGTGAGAAAGGCCTACAATCTGGTGTTAAACAGATCACTATTAAAACACAAGAGCTTGCTCACGTTATAGGATTGAGCGATCTTAAGCAGTTTTTTGAAAAAGAGGATATCAAAAAACTTTTAAATAAAAGATCTTATAAATATTATTTAAGCTCTTTAAAGCAAGAAGAATCTGTATTGGTGCCAAGCTACTCATCTAACTCCGCTATAAAGGGGTTAGTGGATAATTTGGGAGACTTATCTAAAAACATCTCAAAAGGTAAACAAAGAACAAACAAGAAAGAGTTAAAAAAATCTTTAAATAAAATAATATCTAAAGCATCTATTCAAAATGCCGATGCTTCAAAGCAAAAATACACAATCGAATATACTACCCTAGGTGCAATATTCGATGCTTTTATAGAAGTATGTTTAAAATCAAAAGTCAATATCGCAAAGAAGCCAGAGATAAACAATTTTTTAGAAAGGTCTAGATTTGTTTTTGGAAACATAAGAATGCTGTCATACCAAAGGGACGGCTCTTCAAAAGAAGTTATTGTTTCTTTAAACGATTTCCCAGTTTCTGTTAAGTATTTTAATGCTTGGTTTTTAAACACAATTGTTGATGGAGGATCTAAATCTTTAAGCTTATTAAGAGCTTTCAATTCCTTTGTCTCAAAATTAGTAGTTTCCAGTGTTGGTTCAAGTTGTTTTCGAAATCAAGACACAGACTTTAAATCTTTTCCTAGAAATAGTATAAGTGTGAGTTCGCATTTTATTAACAGCGATCTAGACCCCTTTACCTATCAAATGGGCAAGCAAAAATTATCAGAACTTCCAACAGACGAAAAAAGATTAGGTGGTTCTTTCTTTCTTAAAATGATTAGGAAATATGATCAAGAGAGGTTGATACATGAAAACTATAAGTCAATATTTCATTATGTGATTATTGGCGCTAGGAATTCGTTTTTATCATCTAGACAGCAAAATATTATAAATGATTCTAAAACTGGAATTTTTCACTTTTTCCTAGGAAGGGACAATGGTTTGGTTAAAACTATAAACTTCTCCAAGGCAGACCAAAAGTATTTAGAAGAAGTGAATTTAACTCGCCAAAACACAAATACAAGATTAGAGACATTTAGAAGAATTTACAATGCACAAATAGAACTGTTCGGAAATTCTGCGTTTATCCCCGGACAAATGATTTATATCAATGCGGATTCGATATCTAAAAACTCTAATATTGCCTTGGATTTAGGTTTGGGAGGATATTTTGTTATAACAGAAGTTTCAAACTCTTTTGAAGGGGGTGCTTACAATACTAGTTTGAAATGTATTTGGGTTGGCTTTGGCAGAGGGGGTCGATTAAAATACGGCTCTGCCGGGCGGCAAAAAGGACAATCCGCTTCTGATGTATTTTCAGAATTAAATGCCATTTCAGATATTGTGTTCAAGATAGCTAGAGCTTCAAACGTTAAAAATAAAGGAACAGTCATATTCACAAAAACATCAGTCGTCTCCCATGCCGAATCTTATAGAGAATATCTATATGAACAGTTTAAAAAAATATACCCAGATGTAGATCTCAAGTAAGGAACTAATCAAATGGAAAAGTTTGATCTTGATAAGATCAATTTAGATCTTAGCGAAAATTATACAAACGATGTTATTCCTTCAAACCAGTCCAACCAATCTTCCTTGAAAGAAGCATTTGTTGAAAGACTAAAGTTTATCAAAGGAGGCTCTCCAATCCTTCTTCCTGATGGCTTTGATTTTGTCAAAACAGGATTTTACTTTGGGAAAGTAAACGAAAAAGGACAAGTTATAATCCCAAAAAGATCTTCTTTTCAATTGGTTGATCCAAAATTCACAGATGACGAAGAGATCTACCTTAACAAAGACCTTTATAACATATATCAAAATTTTTATGATATAAGAAAATATGACTTTGCAATAGGCAAAAACCAAATTGATTTATTCTCAGAAGTTTTTCTTATTCAAAAGGGGGCACAACTTCCAGAAGAAGTAGAAGAAGATTATTTGGATTTTGCTTCTGATCTGATCTTGGATAAGTTTGAAGATTTTATCTTGGGAACACCCTTAGATCAAGCTTCCAACTTTGATCTTTTTATAAAAACAATCTATTCACTTTTCAAAGAACAAAGAATAGGCCCTGAGATCTTATATTCAAATTACATTCTTTCTTTTCGTAATTCAATGTTAAATTCAGGACTTGGGTTTGAAATCGGAGATGCTAATGCACCTTACGATAACAATGAATTTAAGTTTGATAACTTTTATAGAATCCCGCAGTATGGTGGATTGGTTTGTCTTTGTTATCTTTCCGGTATGAGATATGACAAAAATGTTCCTTGGCGGTTTTTTATGGATTTTAACTTATCTTCAACAAAAAGTCAATTAAAAAATAAACAATTAAAAGATTACTTCGAGGAAAACTTCGAAGTTGTCGAAGGTAGCTACAAAGAATTTGAACTTTTGTATTATTCTTTTTTCAAAGCTTATTTGAAAATATTAAAGCAATATTCTTTGATCTTTAAATCTGAACAAATTGTTAAATCTTGTTCTAAATCAAATACTAAAATCAATAGATCTTATTCTATTCAAAGAAAGATCTTAACAGAATATGAATACCAAGATTATTATATTCAAAATTATTTGATAAACAATAATTTAATTTATTATTATTCAGATCTTTTAAGTTTTATTTTTAAAAGTAATAAGAATATAAATAAATTAAAATTTAATATAGAAAGAATTTTGAAAAAAGGTCTTGACAGGAAGTCAGTCATCGAGTATACTTACAACACGCTCAAAAATTGTTCCAAACAGACACGGAGGAAAAATGTACTTTCAAACACTTCAAAACAAGGTATTTCTTCAAGGTCAAGTTATTGACTACATCCCCAAGTCCGCAAACAAAACTTGGGAGTTCAACCCCAAGCTTAATCGTCCCTCCGCCAAATACGGCATTGTTCTGACAGAAGGCCAATCTCTTTCCGAAGTTTGCCCTGCCACCATTTCGAAAGAATGGGAAGAATGTCAGAAAAGAATGAAAGCATTCCTCAAATCTTTCCAGCACGTTGGATGCGATCCAACAAAAATGAACGTTCACACGATTTTTCCTTTTGACTTGATCAATAAGTATTTTACCCTGAAACAAGAAATTTGTCAACATGTATTTGAAACTTTTGAAGAAAAAGAAAACAACGACTTGATGACAGGCATCTACGGGCTTTGCTCCAAGATCGCAGAAAAGGATCTGAACATCAATCTTTCCAACATTCCCTTTCATTTGAGGAAAAAGTTTGAAGGAGTTCCAACTAGGGTCAAATACAACCCTTTCAAGAGCGTTACAGGCCGTTTAACGACGAAGAAAGGCTCTTTCCCTATACTGACCCTCAAAAAAGAATTGAGGGGCCTTGTTGAGCCTTATAGGGCCTGTTTTGTTGAACTGGATTTCAACGCTGCTGAATTGAGAACTTTCTTGGCTTTGGCCGAGCAAGAGCAGCCGGAAGGCGATCTTCACTCTTGGATCGCAGAAGAGGTATTTGGTGGAGAATTCACTAGAGAAAAGTCAAAGCAAAAAACATTTGCTTGGTTTTACAATCCCGAAAAAGAAAACAAAGCTTTGGAAAAGATCTTCAACAGAAAAAAGATCTTGCAAAGATGGTATAAAGATGGTATAATAACAACTCCATTTGGAAGGAAAATAGAAGCAGATCAACATCACGCTCTAAATTACCTTATTCAATCAACAACATCTGATCTTTTCATGGAGCAAGTTTTGAAAATTGACAAAATGCTGGAAGGGAGGAGATCTGATGTGGCTTTTACTATTCACGATTCTTTGGTTATTGATTTCGACTTGGAAGATATGGAGATTGTCCAAAGCATACTTGGAAGGTTCCAAGAAACAAGGTTTGGGAAATTCAAAACAAATATTGCCGGCGGAAGAAACTTCGGACAAATGAAGGAAATGGACATATGAAAAAGATTGTTATCTCTCTTGATTGCCCTATGCAAAAAGCAATTAAGATTATGAAGCAAACAGGAGATATGGAAGAGGTTTATGGTTATAAGATTGGATTTCATCTTGTTTTTACATTTGGTTTGATCCGTTGTGTGAATGAGGTAAAGTTCAGAGCGCCAAACAAGAAAGTGATCTATGATCATCAAAAAGGAGGAAACGACATCCCACAAATGGGAATGAACTTTGCTTCTGCTATGAAAATGGCTGGCGTTGATGAAGCGATCTTGTTTCCTTTTGCTGGACCGGACTCTTTGGACTTTTGGTTGAAGGAATTGAAAAAAAGAAACATTGAAACAATTGTTGGCGGCAAAATGACTCATCAAGGGTTTTCGAAAGAAGAAGGGGGCTTCTTTTCTGATGAAGATTCTTTGAAGATTTACAAGCAAGCAGCAGAGTTTGGAGTGAAAAGGTTTGTTCTTCCTCCAAGTAAACACGAATTTTACAAGAAAGTTTCAAGCATCTTGGGAGAAGATAGGATCATCTACTCTCCGGGGTTTGGAGCGCAAGGCTGCGAAGAAAACTCATTCACAGATTATCCTATTATTGGAAGAAGCATTTACAATTCCGAAGACCCAAAAGAAAGTGTTTTGGAATGGTATGAAAAACTTTGCAAGGAAGAGAAACAATGAATGTGATTGGTTTGGGCAACTGTGGTTGTAATATCGCAGAAAAGTTTAAACAATATCCTCAATACAATCTTTATCTTTTCGACACAGAAAGAAGGGAAGGGGGCTTTCTGATCGAAGAAAGAGGATCGCATAAGGAATATGAAGATCATTTCAATATTCAAGTTGTTCCAAGACACTCCGAGACTCTTTTCTTTGTTTCAACTTCCGGAACAATCTCCGGATGTTCCTTGAAGATCTTGGAGCAATTCAAAGAAACAGAGATCAGGATAGTTCTGATCATTCCAGAAGAAGATCAACTTTATGAGAAGTATTCCTTACAGCACAGACTGATCTTCAACGCCTTGCAGGACTATGCAAGGTCTGGTGTGTTCAAGGATATTATCTTGATTTCAAATGAGAAATTAGAAAGTTCAATTTCAGGCTTGACATTCATGAACAAGTTTGATAAGATTAATGACGTAATCAGCTATTCGATCCATATGCTGAATTACTTTGAGAACACAAAGCCGATCACAGCAACAAAGTTCTCTTCAATGGAAAGAAATAGGATCTTGTCAATTGGATCATATGATTTTGAAAATAATTCTGAAAATGATTATTTTTTGCTTGACAATCAAAATGAGTTTTGGTATTATATGTCCATCAACAAAGAAAGGCTTGAAAAAGATGTTGATCTTATTTCGCTGATCAAAGGCAACTTTAAAGAAAAGAAGAATTTTTGTTATAAGATTTATCCGAATGAATCTGGTTATGATTTTGGTTTGATTGTAAAAAAAACACACTTCCATCAAGGAATAAACTTAGGAGAGTAAAATGAAGTTCAATGTTTATCACGGTTCGTTTAAAAAGAAAGATGGCTCTGTTCGAAGTATGAAGTTTGTGAAGCTGGATGAGATTCCAAAAGAAGCTCTTCCCGAAGGGAAAGGTGGAAAGAAAGCAAAACTCCAAGAAGGGATGGAGTTGGTTTGGGATATTGAGAACAATGGTTACAGAGTGATTAATCATAATACTCTATTGGGTGAATTGGTTTCTTATCATATGTCTGGAACTTTGAATTTGAAATAATTTGAAAAAAGTTCTTGACTTTTTGAATTCGTTTTGATATGATATTACACAAGCTCGAAGCTGTTAACAACACAAAGGAGAAAACAATGGCTATTGACATGAAAAAAATGAGAGAAAAGTACAACCGCTTGAAAAACAAAGGAGGCGGTAAAGACAATCTTTTCTGGAAACCGGAAGATGGAGAGCAAACCATTCGTATTCTGCCCACTTCGGATGGCGATCCGTTCAAAGAGTTTTGGTTCTATTACGGACTGGATAAAGCTCCTACTCTTTGCCCGAAGCGTAACTTTGGTGATGAGTCCCCTGTTTTGGACTTTGCATCCGAACTTTATCGCGAAGGCACTCCGGAGTCTATTGAAATGGCTAAAAAGCTGTTTCCAAAGCAAAGGTTCTTCTCGCCTGTCCTCGTTCGAGGAAAAGAAGAAGAAGGTGTGAAGATTTGGGGTTACTCCAAAACTGTTTATGAGCAACTGCTTCAATTGGTTTTGAACCCCGACTACGGTGATATTACCGATACTGACACTGGAACTGATTTGGTTCTTGCCTACGGTAAAGCACCGGGAGCGATGTTCCCTTCTACCACTCTCACTCCGAAGCGTCGAGCTTCGAAAGCATGCGAAGATGGTGATGAGGAATGCGCTCAACTTCTGGAAGCTATTCCGGATTTTGATGGCCTTTTCGAAAGAAAAACCACACAAGATGTTCAAGCACTGCTTGATAGGTATCTTGCTGGTGGAGACAAAGACGAAGTTGAGAAATACTCTTCTAATGTCGAAGACAAAGTTGGAAAGGCTTTCAACGAACTTCTTGGAGGTTGATAAATGACCGCTGGTAAAGTAGACATGGATGTGTACCGCAAACTACTGAATAAAAAGGTAGGCATGACGGTTGCACACAACCTCAACAAAGAAAATCCAACAGAAGTCAAAGAGTGGATTCCCACCGGCTCACGCTGGTTGGACTCTATCATTTGCAGAGGGCAGTTGGCTGGGATTCCTGTTGGAAAGATCACGGAGATTGCAGGACTTGAAGCTAGTGGGAAAAGCTTCATGGCTGCACAAATTGCTGGTAATGCACAAAAGATGGGCATTAGAGTTGCTTACTTTGACGCTGAATCGGCAATTGATCCTACTTTCTTGGCAAAAGCTGGTTGCAATGTTGATGACTTGCTTTATGTCCAAGCAGCATCTGTTGAAAAAGTATTCGAAATGATTGAAACTCTTTTGGCAGATGAAGAGAAATGGCTGTTTATTTGGGATTCCCTAGCACACACTCCTGCGGAGAAAGATGTTGAAGGTGACTTCAACCCTCAATCTTCTATGGCAATGAAAGCTAGGATTCTTTCCAAAGCCTTCTCGAAGGTGACAATTCCTTTGGCGAACACACAATCAACTTTCTTGATTGTTAATCAGCTTAAAACGAATATCACCAGCAATATTGCAGAAGCTTTGACTACTCCTTACTTCACACCGGGAGGTAAAGCTGCTCATTACACCTATTCTTTGAGAATCTGGCTTACTGCCAGAAAAGCAAAGGCTGCTTACATTTTGGACTCTAACGGTGTTAGGATTGGTTCTGAAGTGAAAGTTAAACTTGAAAAGTCTCGCTTTGGTTCCGCTGGAAGGACTTGCAATTTTAAATTGCTTTGGGGCCAACAGGTTGGAATTCAAGACGAGGAAAGTTGGCTTGATGCCATCAAAGGCTCTGAAAGGCTGAAAGCCGGAGGAGCTTGGTACACTCTGACTTCGAAAGAAGGAAGAGAGTTTAAGTTTCAAGGAAAACAATGGGTCGAGAAACTTCAAGACCCAGAGTTCAGACAAGTTATCTTTGACGTTATGGATGAACATGTAATCTATAAACCAGCCGAAGATAGCG